>Ga0207641_10000967_pt1 | contig 29446 bp, 15 predicted proteins | sample KBSSwiS62_FD_184306 | JGI IMG/M metagenome (GOLD analysis project Ga0207641, IMG submission 184306) | Switchgrass rhizosphere microbial communities from Kellogg Biological Station, Michigan, USA - KBS Switchgrass S6-2 (SPAdes) (version 2) | ecosystem: Host-associated > Plants > Roots >... | reverse complement strand
GTAACAGCCGGATCAAATGTCACAGCCAACACATCAGATGATGATCTTGGTGATTGTGACGTGAGTGTAGCAATAGCTGCTGCGACATTTGGAGACAACTGTCCGGGAGCAACGATCGCTTATCAATTAAGCGGTGCAACTACACAAGGTGTGACAGCAGGCCAGGTAGGTACTCATATTTTCAACAAAGGTGTTACTTCAATTCTTTATACAGCTACTGATGCAGCAGGGTTAACCGCCACATCATCAAAGACAGTAACAGTAATTGATAATGAACCGGCGATCATTACTTCAGTAACCGTTAATCCAAACTGTTTATGGCCTCCGAATCACAAAATGAGAGACGTTGGTGTAACACTTACCGCAACTGATAATTGCACTAGTAGTAGTGCAGTAACATGGACTATAACAAATGTTACAAGTAATGAACCTGTTTATGGAACCGGTGATGGCAATATAGGACCCGACTGGGCATTCAGTGGACAGAGTTTACAACTTCGTGCAGAACGTGAAGGAACAGGTAATGGTCGTGTCTACACAATTACAGTTACTGCTACAGATGGTGGGGGTAATGCTTCCACCAAAACAGCAACGGTTTGTGTTGCGCATAATATAACTTCACCCGGCAACGGCAATGCATATAAAGTCGGATCGACCGTGAACTTTGCGGGTACTTTCTGGGATATTGCCGGAAATAGACACACGGCTAAATGGATCATTGATGGTGCAAGTGTAAGTGGTGCAGTTGTCGAACCCGTTGGATTAAGGAGTGGTACAGTAACTGGTAGCTATAAATTTACCACACCAGGTGTTTATAAATTACAAATGAATGTTACAGACCAAAATGGTATGACATCTTCTGTGAGTACAAATGGAGACCTTGAAGCAATTGTGGTAATTTATGATCCCAATGGTGGTTATACATATGGAAGCGGATGTTTTGTGTCTCCTCCGGGTGCTATTCCTACTAATCCTACATTCACCGGGCCGGTTAGTTACGGATTCCAATCCAATTACTACAAGGGTGCCACTAATCCTAAAGGAGAAACGCAGTTTGATTTCAGAGCTGGCGATCTAGAATTTAATGCTCTCAATTTTGATTACCTGGTTGTTAATGGTTCAAATGCACAATTCAAAGGTTCGGGTAAGATAATCGGTGATCAAAGTGGTTATAACTTCATAATGACAGTCATCGATGGAGATGCTCAAAACGGCGGTGGAGTAGATAAAATACGAATGAAGATCTACAATAAGAATACCGGGCAAGTTATGTTTGATAATATGCCGGGAGCCGGTGACGCAGATCTGCCAACAACAGTTGTTTGCCCAGGAAGCATAATTAGAATAACTGATCCGATAATTCCAGCCAGCATTACATCAACAAGACAAATTGAAACGGTGCCTGGAGTGGCTCCATTCAATGTGAAAGTATTCCCTAATCCGAGTCAGGATCAATTCTCTCTTTACCTGGAAGGTGCCAACAATGATAAAGTTCATATTGTGGTCTATGATGCGATGGGCAGAGAGGTGAAGAAATTTGAAAAAGAAAGTGGCAATATCCCGGTCATTTTCGGTAGAGAACTGAAGGGAGGTATATACATTGTTGAAGTTCGCCAGGGAGATAATCACAAAACAGTTAAGCTGGTAAAACAAAACTAGATTTTCAATAAGGACGGTTCCTACAAAGCCATCCCGATTTTATCGGGGTGGCTTTTTTATTTTATAAATGCAGGAATGCTGTGTTGCTACCGGCACTTTTTTTTGCAATGTGTAAAAAAATGGTGATAAGCTGTTCCAATAAGGCCCTCTAGAAATTGGCAGATTCGAAAAACTCGCATAAATTGAAAAAGCATTTCTGAATTCTCTATTAATCTCCCCGCTGGAATTTACCACCGAATCCTTTTAGACTAAGTACATAAGACTTTATTTGGTTATACTGAGCAGCGCATTATTCTAAATGCGTTAAAAGGTTTTGTCTTTTTAGTATGCATCGTATTTAGTTATTAGTTAAAACCACCAAAAATGAAACCATTACTGGTTATTCTTAGAACGAAACTCTTTTTATTGAGTTTCCTTTTTACTTCTACAGTTATCATTGCCGCAACTATTACTTTAGAAATTAAACACAACAAAAAAGAGGTTGTGAAGACCGCGGAGCACAAAAAAGAAAAAAAGAAAACAACAAAGAAAGTAAGTCTAAACCAATCATCAGTCTTGTCTAAGTCAGATGGTCCAACCCTCACAAGCGATGCTGCAGATTACGCTCCGGGTACAACAGCAACTTTAACAGGTTCTGGTTTTTTATCGGGCGAATCTGTAAAGATGCAGGTATTGCATGCAGATTATCATGAAGGCGATCCTATAGGTGAGGACCATGAACCATGGTATGTAACGGCCGATGATAATGGAAATGTTGTAACCACATGGCATGTATGTGAAGACGATTGTGTAGGAGAATTGTTAAGAGCAACAGCTGATGGGCAAGATCCCGCAGAACCAGCCAGACATGCAGAAGTGCTATTTACAGATTCCCCACAAATTACAAGTGTTTCTGTAAGTGTGCAATCGCCAAATCCTGTCACTGCCGGAAATAATGCAACCTATACTGTTACGATAACAAGGCAAAATAGCAATGACGATTTTGATGCGGAGGTGACTGTTTCATCTCTTCCATCCGGGATCACATTTTCTTTGTTTCAAATAGACCCGTTAGTTATAGTTGGAAATATAATAACTATTCCAGGCAGCTCACCTCCGGGGAGTACTACTTATGAGTTAGGTCTTACATTATCATCAAACGCATGTAATGCTTATAACTCTCCTATTAATTTTACTGTTACAGTAACAAAACAAAATGGGCAGAGTGAAGTTGGCAACGATAATGAAAGTGGCAATGGTGTATTGAATATTATCAATGACAATACCGCTCCAACTATTACAAGTACTGGAGCTGATTTATCATTAGGTTGCAATCCCCTGGCCTCGGATATCAATGCTGCGCTGGGTACTGCCACCGCAACTGATGTTTGTGCATCTCCAACAGTAACTGCAAGTGACGGTACTGTAGTTAGCACTTCATGCAGCCGGTCACAAACAAGAAAATTTACAGCAATAGATGGCGTTGGCAATACTTCTACTACTTCACGAACCGCAACATGGAAGGAAGATAATACTCCGCCGCAATTTTGGGGGTCTTACGCAACAGTGCCATTGGCTTGTAATCCTTCTGAATCAGAAATTGCAGCTGCATTAGGCACTGCAAATGCTACGGACGGATGCGGAGCAACAACAATAACACACAGTGATGGATCAGTGAGCACCTCCACCTGTTCCCGAAGTTTGACAAGAACATTTACCGCAACCGACGAATGCGGGAATACAGCAACTAAATCACGAACTGTAACATGGACTGAAGACAATACGCCACCACAGATCAACGCAAATGGAACAACATTAGCATTAGGTTGTAACCCCCTGGCTTCGGACATCGATGCAGCTTTGGGTACAGCATCGGCAACTGATGGTTGTGGAACAACAACGATAACGCCAACTGATGGCGATATCATTACTTCATCTTGTTCACGAAGCCGGACAAGAACATTTACAGTAGTAGATGGATGTGGAAATACCAACAGTACTTCAAGAACGGTAACATGGACAGAAGATAATATTCCACCAACATTTACCAGCACATTTACAACAGTAACATTGGGATGTAATCCTCTTGCGAGTGATATAACAGGTGCATTAGGATCTGCTTCAGCAACAGATGCATGCGGCGCGGCAACGGTAACATCACCAGCAGATGGTAGTGTGACAAGCAATGGGTGCAGTCGTTCGCAAAAAAGAATATTCATTGTAACAGATGGATGTAATAATACTGCGTCAGCATGCCGGACGGTAACATGGACAGAAGATAATACACCGCCAACATTCACCAATACATTTACAACGGTACCATTGGGATGTAATCCTGCTGCAAGTAATATAACAAGCGCATTAGGATCTGCAGCTGCTACTGATGCCTGCGGTGCGGCAACGGTAACATCACCGGCAGATGGTAGTGTGACAAGCGATGGATGCAGCCGTTCGCAAAAAAGAATATTCATTGCAAGAGATGGATGTAACAATACTGTGTCCGCATGCCGGACTGTGACATGGACAGAAGATAATATTCCGCCAACATTTACCAGCACATTTACAACAGTAACATTGGGATGTAATCCTCTTGCGAGTGATATAACAGGTGCATTAGGATCTGCATCAGCAACGGATGCATGCGGCGCGGCAACGGTAACATCACCACCTGATGGCAGTGTGATGAGCAATGGGTGCAGTCGTTCGCAAAAAAGAATATTCATTGTAACAGATGGATGTAATAATACTGCGTCAGCATGCCGGACGGTAACATGGACAGAAGATAATACACCGCCAACATTCACCAGTACATTTACAACGGTACCATTGGGATGTAATCCTGCTGCAAGTAATATAACAAGCGCATTAGGATCTGCAGCTGCTACTGATGCCTGTGGTGCGGCAACGGTAACGTCACCGGCAGATGGTAGTGTGACAAGCGATGGATGCAGCCGTTCGCAAAAAAGAATATTTATTGCAACAGATGGATGTAACAATACTGTCTCTGCATGCCGAACTGTAACATGGACAGAAGATAAACAAATACCGGTGATCACGGCAGGAGGAACAACATTAACACTGGGATGTAATCCTGCTTCATCAGATATAAATGCTGCACTTGGTACAGCAACCGCATCTGATAATTGTGGTGTAGGTGCACCAACAGCAAGTGATGGAGCTGTAACGGGTACGTGTACTAAATCACAAACCAGGACATGGAATGTGACGGATGCATGTGGTAATTCTGCAGTGGCAGTAAGCCGAACAGTAACGTGGAAGGATGATCAGTCTCCCCCAACATTAGCTCCAGCTCAAATTTGTTTGTGGCCGCCAAATCATAAGATGGTAGATATAATACTTGCAAGTGATGGTTGCGTGGTTTCCAGTGGTTATGCTACAGTCATAAGCAATGAACCCAAAAATGATATTGGTGATGGTAATACTGATGCAGATATGGCCTGGCCGGGTGGAGTTGAACAACCTGGAGATCCGTACACGGTTCAAGGACCTGTAACGCCAGGCCCAGATGGTAAACTTCACATCCAGATTCGTGCAGAGAGATCGGGAGTCTTTGCATTGGTTAGCCCGGATTTTGGCAGAGAGTATACGGTTACTTATTCAGCAACCGATGCATGCGGAAATACAGCTACTGCAACTACTAAGGTTACAGTAGGTCACAATATAGTCAACCCCAAACCAGGTTCTGCATATCCAATAAATACCGTTGTTAATTTCTCCGGTACTTTCTGGGATGTGCCTGGAAATAAGCATACGGTTAAATGGTTGATCGATGGTGGTACAAGTACAACAGGTACCATAACAAGTGAACCAAGCGGTAATAAATTAGGTAAAGCAACCGGCAGTTTTAAACCAACAGCGGCAGGAGTATATAAATTACAAATGAACATTACGGATCAAAAAGGTGTAACCAGTTATGCCACAACCAATGGAGATTTTGAAGAATACTTTGTGGCTTATGATCCAAGAGGTGGATACACTTATGGAGGGGGTCAGTTTATATCACCGGCGGGAGCATTGACAGCAAAACCTGCACTTTCAGATATGGTGAAATTTGGATTTACTTCGAATTACTATAAGAATGCTACCTATCCGAAAGGAGAGACAGAGCTTGATTTCAAACTCGCTAGTGATGGTTATAGCTTTGCATTTAATGCCTTGAATTATGAATACCTGGTGGTAACTGGCGCGAAAGCCCAATATAAAGGTTCGGGTAAAACAATCATAAATGGTATTGAGCAAGGCGGAAATGCATTTATCCTAACAGTTATTGATGGAAAGAATTCAACTAATCCAAGTGGCGTTGATAAGATCAGGCTGAAGATCTATAATAAAAATACCGGGGCAGTCATTTATGATAATCAGATGGGGGCCAGTGAAACGGCTGACCCAACTACAGCGGTAGATTCACCGAATGCTCTGGGTACTGATATTGTCGTGGTAAGTTCGACTACAGCAGTTTCAGCTGACCTAACACAAAATGCTCAAATGGAGATCACACCTGAAGTAACAAAATTCAATGTAAATGTTTCACCGAATCCGACAGAGCATCATTTCACCCTTTACCTGGAAGGTGGCAGCAATGAAAAAGTGCAGCTGGTTGTATATGATGCGATCGGTAGACAAGTCAAGAAGATTGAAAAAGGTGATGGAAGCGGGCCTATAAGCTTTGGAGAAAATTTGAAAGTGGGGATTTATATTGTTGAAGTTCGCCAGGGAGCAAACCGAAAAACACTCAAGCTGGTAAAACAGTAACCAAGTTTCTATAAGTACGGTTTCTAGAAAGCCATCCCGATATTATCGTGGTGGCTTTTTTTATTTAAGCATTTGCCCCTAAATCCCCTAAAGGGGACTTAACCGACAACTCAACTTTGATTTGGCTTTTGCACCAAATTCTGCTTTAATATTTCTATTGTTCTTTTTATTTTTTCAATAACAAGGTCTGGCTCGTTGATCACTTCATCATTGTTGAGGCGAAGTATTTCAATTTTAAATTCTTTTAGTATGATGTCACGACTGATATCGTACTCTTTATTTTCCGAACGTAAATGGATCCCACCATCAATTTCTATTATTAACTTTACTTCATGACAATAAAAATCTACAATAAACTTCCAGATGGGGTGTTGCCTCCTTATCCGAACGCCAAGTTGGTTTTTACAAACTCTATCCCAGATAATTTTTTCAGTATCTGTCATATCCCTTCGCAATCTTTCAGCGATTTGAAAGATTTCCATTGTCGCACCATAATGCATGCTTGTTGACATTGCTCAATAGTGTTATAAAGTTGAAGGTAGGAACTAAGATGAAATTTGAAGTGCAGTCAAAGTCCCCTTTAGGGGATTTAGGGGCAAATAAACTTTCAATTCACTCCCTTAATAACGCCTTCCTGCCACTTGATGAAGTATAATTTTTTGTTCTCAAAATATTCCATCGTCATTGTTTGCTTGTTCAGCACAGGTTGGATATCGAAGTCAGTAAAAACTTTGTTGCTTTTGTTATTGAGGTTGGAAGAAAGATCTGTTTTGTATTCAGCCAACAACTTTGAATATTTCCACATCACTTCATAACCACGAAAAACCATATCGCTGGGGCGGGCATACATTTTTGTATTGAAATGATTATTGATATCCGTACTTATTTTATCTGTTTTTGCATTGTAAAAAGGAAGGCCATAAATTATTTCCGGTCCTTTAAATTCATTTTTTGAAAACTCTTTATTAAGATTGTCAATTGTTGGCATTCCGATGATGCTTGTTTTGTATGATCTTCCTGCCAATGCCAGTTGAGTGATCAGGCGCCGGTTAAAATTATCATCAAGACTTGCTGCAATAAAAGTATTCTGGCGATTGCTATCAAGCAAAGGAAGTAATTGCTTTACAGTAAAACTATCCATTAGATCAACATACTTTAATTTCAAAGGAACTGATGCTGTTGACTTACTGTAATCATCTAGATATGTTTTGATAAGATCTTCCATTTGCCCTTTCTTCCTTAAAACAGTGGTCGTTTTCACAGGGTAATATTTTTGAATATAACGGTACACGCTTTCCACATGTGTTCTCAGGGATGGGTTGAGCATTACAAAATAGGGATTGTTGACAACGCCGCCATCATTGGGGAGATTTACATTGATGTATGGGATCTTTCGGAGCATTGCTTCACCCGCTAATATCCAGTTTTCCTGGGCATTGGCATGTGCAATGATCAAACCAACTGCTGTGTCGATCTCGTTTATTTGTTCCAGTAAATTTCTTTGCATTGATCGTGTATCATAAACAAAAACTTCAAGCTGCGCTTTTTCTTTGATCAATGAATCAAGAGCAAGTTGTACGCCTTCATAAAATTCAAGACCCGGGTTTATAAATTTGGGAAAATTTTTATCGTAACGATAAGTATTGGTTGCATCAAAAGCAGAATCGAGATATAAAGGAACAAAGATTGCGATCTTTTGTTTGGAGCCATTGTTTTGTGCAAATGAGTTTGTAAGAGAAAAGAAAAATAATAAAAGAATTGATAATGCAAATTTTAACCTGACCCTCTTATCCCTCTCCTTCAGGAGAGGGAGGCCGGGCTTATGAATTATTTTCAATATTTGTATTGACATGTTAGCTAAAATCAATTCTAATGATCAAAATACATAGTGAATAACCTAAATTAAGTTTCCCCTTTAGGGGAACAGGGGGTCTATTCCCACTCAATCGTTGCAGGCGGCTTACTACTGATATCATATACCACCCGGTTGATCCCTTTTACATTATTAATGATCTCATTACTCACATGGGCTAAAAAGTCATAAGGCAAATGCGCCCAATCAGCCGTCATTCCATCCACACTTGTTACTGCACGCAATGCAACTGTAAATTCATAGGTCCTTTCATCCCCCATCACACCAACACTTTTCACCGGCAATAAGATTGCACCAGCCTGCCATACCGTTGCATAGAGCTTATGATCTTTTAATGCATTTATATACACATCATCTGCTTGTTGCAACAAGTTCACTTTTTCTTCATTCACTTCGCCAAGTATTCGTATAGCAAGTCCTGGTCCAGGAAAAGGATGACGGTCGATCATCTCAGCCGGAATGCCAAGTTCTCTTCCCACTTTTCTTACTTCATCTTTAAATAGAGAACGCAAAGGTTCTACCAGTTCAAGATGCAGGTGCTCCGGTAAGCCGCCAACATTATGATGCGATTTGATCGTTTGCGATGGACCATGCACCGACATGCTTTCAATTACGTCGGGATAAATGGTGCCCTGTCCAAGCAAACCAATGCCCTCAACTTTTTTTGCTTCTTCCTGGAAAATATCAATGAATAAACTGCCGATCACTTTTCGTTTTGCTTCAGGTTCAGTTTTACCTGCCAGGTCATGATAGAAACGTTGCTTCGCATCAATACCTTTTACATTCAATCCAAGTTTGCCATAAGTGGTCAATACATTTTCAAATTCATTTTTGCGAAGCACGCCGTTGTCAACAAATATTCCATACAGCCGGTCACCAATGGCTTTATGAATTAAAGTGGCGGCAACTGTGGAATCAACCCCTCCACTTAAAGCCATTATCACTTTACGATCACCAATTTGTTTTTTTAATGTTTCAACGGTGTCGGAAATAAAATGAGCCGGTGTCCAGTCCTGGCTACAACCACAGATATTCACTAAAAAGTTGTGCAATATTTTCTTTCCTTCAATACTATGATATACTTCCGGGTGAAATTGTAAACCGTAGAGCGGGAAGTTTGAAGTTTGAGGTTTGAGGTTTGAGGTCAAACTTCCGTTGCCATTTTGACTTTTAGCTTTTAAATTTTCACTTGTCTTTTTAAATGCCGCAATCGGAATACTCTCTGTGGTAGCGAGCAATTCAAAACCAGCCGGCAATTCCAAAATTGTATCTGCATGACTCATCCACACCTGGCTTTTTTCCATCACATCATGCAGCAGCACATCGTCTTTTTGTTTATGAAGTAAAGCCCTTCCATATTCACGCTTATTACTTTTATCTACACGTCCGCCAAAACGCTTTGCAGTAAGTTGAGCACCATAACAAACACCCAGCACCGGCACCCGGTCGATCATGAACTGCACATTTACATCAGGTGAATTCACATCATTTACTGAAAATGGCGAGCCACTAAGGATGATGCCTTTTAGCCCCGGCTCATACTCAAAAGGTTTATGAAAAGGGATTATTTCGCAGTACACATTAGCCTCCCTTACAGCACGGGCAATCAGTTGGGTATATTGAGAACCAAAATCAAGGATCAGTATTTTTTCCGTCATGGCTGCGAAGATAGCCAGTTTATAGTTTTTCGTTTTTGGTTTGTGGTTACCAGCACAAGTGCCTTGATTGAGCTACTGTTGCGACGCTCCATTCATCGTTCTGTAATTCTATTTACCTAAAAGGATCTCCTGTAACCTATTCCTGTTGTTGGTAGTCTTATCAGTTTCCAAACAGGAAAACTATTTATCTTCGGAATATTAAAACCAAAACAATGAAAAAAATAGCTCTCTTCTCATTGGTCATTTTTGTATTTACAAGTGGTTGCCGCGAAATAGCAGGCAGACGGGTAAGGGGCAGTGGTCATATTATAACAGAAAACAGGACTACAACAGAATTTAACGGCATTGATGTATCCGGCGCTATTGATGTTTATGTAAAACAAGATTCAGCTGCTTCAGTAAAAATAGAGGCTGATGATAATATATTAGAGTATATCGAGGTGCATAACGAAGGATCAACCCTTGAAATATATACTGAAAACAATATAAGATTAAGACCCACTAATAAGGTCAAAGTATATATAAGTAATCCTCAATACAAAGAGATCCAGGTTTCCGGTGCCAGCAGCGTTCTTTGTGAAAACGAGATCACATCAACTGATGCTCTTGATGTAAGCCTGAGCGGTGCCAGTGCAGGAAAATTAGAATTAAATGCTCCGAAAGTATCGGTTAATCTTACCGGGGCAAGTAATGCAAGCGTAAAAGGTAAAACAAAAGATTTTGAAGGCAGTGCTTCTGGTGCAAGTGAGATCAGGGGTTTTGATTTGCTTTCGGAAAATGCAGATGTGGATGCAAGCGGCGCCAGTCATATTGAAATATACGCAAGTGTAAAAATAGATGGACAGGCATCCGGGGCCTCAAGTGTAAATTATAAAGGCAATGCGCAATCCAGTGTAGAAAAATCCGGAGCCAGCAGTGTGAATAAAAAAGACTAACAAGAAAAAGTTAATATGGAAAAGCCCGCAATCTGCGGGTTTTTTTTACGTTAATTTTATGGCTTAACCTTATACCTCTTCGCCCATGAAACAGTCCTCTAAACAATCAGCACTAACCTCGGCTAGTTATTTACTAGTAGGTTTTTTAAGTTTATTTATCGCCTTCCCGATCTTTATTTTACTACACAAACAATTGCCGGAGTATGACTGGCCAATTCACTCTGACAGGATCTTACTTTTCCTTTTGGTAGTTGTATTTGTATTATTACTACTAAGCATGTTTCGTCCTATTATCAATTTTATTTTCATTGGTTCATTGATCTTATTATTGTACGGTACATTCACCGATACGTACGGGTTTCAAAATCTTGCCACCGATTATAAAGCAATGTTCTCAGCTATAAAAACAAATTCAGATGACGGGAACACCATGATACTTGACGATTCAAAATTTTATTACAAGAAGGAAATATTAGAGGCCACCACAGATAAAAATGCAGAAGTAAGAGGATTTGCAATAAGAGCTGCTAATGCGAATTTTAAAGAGGAACAAAATCTTCATGAAAGGTACCGTGACATCATACAATGTTTTGGTGTTTTCAAAAAAATAAATCGTAACTGGAATTATGTGAACGACCCGGTGGGCCAGGAATATTTTGCCAAAGCAAGTGAGTCTGTAAAATTTCTTGCCGGCGATTGTGATGATCATGCGATCATGATGGTGGCAGCTATTAAATCAATTGGTGGCACGGCAAGATTTGTTGCAACAACAGGACACCTGTATCCTGAAATATGGATCGGCGATAAATTCGACCTTCCTAAAATAGAAGATCTGATTAAGAATGTTCTTTTTCCAATTGAAAGTAAAGGACAGAGTTTGCATTATCATACCGATCCCGACGGAAAGATCTGGTTGAATCTTGATTACACTGCCGCCTATCCCGGCGGAAGATATTATTCGGAAGCTATTCTTGGAATTTTGAAACCGAAATGATAAAATAAAAAGTAAAAATTCAAAATTAAACCTGGGGACTCTGAACTCCTGATTAATGACTACGAACTCATAAGTTTACAAACCTTACCATAATTTTTATATCCCTGTTTCTTCCTTTATCGTCAGTGCAGGAAATTTTTATTGGTCCCTCATCCGGGATAAAGAATTGTTTTTCTCCCGGCGTCGAAGCTTTATAGAATTTATTATTTATATACCAAAACACTTTGCTTACATCAGTGGCAGTTTTGCAGGTGAGTTGTAAGGGATCCTTACTTTTTTTACTCATCAAATATTCAGATCCATTTGAAGGGGAAGTGATCGTTGGCGCATTGCCTTTGAATATGATTTCGCAATCAGGATTGTGCGGCGGAATTTTTTGATAAGCGATCTTATTTTCTTCAAACCAGGCCTGCATTTCAGGTTCGGCTACTTTATAGAACTTCTTTTTATAACCTACCGGTGGTGCGCAGTTCTTACAGTAGGAAATTTTTTCATCAGCGGATACAAGCACCTCCTGAATGTTGTTACATTTTGCCGTAGATGAGATGAGTGGAATAAAATAATCCATTACCAGGTTCTCACAATGATCGGCTGGTAACATTCCTGTTTCGGAGCAAACCATTCTTGTGTCACAATCTTTTGGTTGTGTGAACCATTCTTCATCGCTGTCGTAATCGATCGTATTAAAAATTTTGAACAATAACGGTGTGGCGGTGTTTGCACCACTTAGATCAGGAACACCAACACCAGAAAAATTTCCTACCCAAACACCAACTGTATAATTTTTATTATAGCCAATGCTCCATGCATCTCTTCTTCCATAACTCGTTCCTGTTTTCCAGGCGATCTTTGGCATTCGTTCAGTCGATTGCCAGTTCAACGGAAAATCAGGACGATTCACTTTCGATAAAATATCATTGATCATAAAGGCGGCTTCAGGACTTACTACATTTACTTTTTTATGTATGGTGTCTTTATCGGAATAAGAGGGTGAGAAATAGTCACCATTATTTGCAAATGCCGAAAACAAACCGGTGAGTTCTTCGAGTGTTGTACCGCAACCTCCAAGTATCATTGATAATCCAAGTTTGTTTCGGTCTTTTTGTATTTGCTTAAAATCACATGCCGAAAGTTTTTGCGCCAGTTTATCCTTGCCTAACATCCGCAAACTTTTTACTGCGGGAATATTTAATGAGTGTTCTAATGCGTATTCTGTAGTTACATACCCATTATATTTCTGATCATAATTCTCAGGGGCATAGCCATTGTAGTTCACAGCAACATCATTCATCACCATTTTAGGGGTAAGCAATCCTTCATCCATACACATTGCATACAAAAGTGGTTTCAGGGTGCTGCCTGGTTGTCTTATTGCAGCAGCGCCATTTACTTGCCCGGCATCTGTTGTATCATTAAAATTAGCGGAGCCAACATAAGCGATCACATTATGTGTTTTATTATCGATGATCACCACAGCGCCATTATTTATACTGCGTAATCGTTGTGACCTTATATAATCTTCTACTATCTTTTCTGTTTTTAGTTGAGTATTCAGGTCAAGATGAGTTTTATAATAATAGCCACCTTTATTGTAGAGTTTATTGGAAAGATGTTTTGCAAAATGCGGCACAGTATTTCTTGTGGCCGTCAAAGGTTCGGCTAATGCATCTTCAATTTCTTTTTCAGTAAACACCTTATCGTTGGCAAACTTTTTTAACCACCGATTTCTTTCTTTTACAATCAGGTCATTGGTTTTTCCCATTACCAATGAAGAAGGGCGGTTAGGTATAATGCTCAATGCCGTGATCTCCGCAAGGGAAAGATGATCTGGATTTTTTGAAAAGTATAAAAGCGATGCAGCCTTTACACCTTCAAGATTACCGCCGTAAGGAACGAGGTTTAAATACATTTGCAAGATCTCATCTTTGCTGTACTTCCATTCCAATTGGAATGCCCTGAACATTTCGATCACCTTACTGCCGATATTTCTTTTTCGTGGTTCCAATGCTCTTGCCACTTGCATGGTGATCGTACTGGCGCCGCTGGTGCGTTTCATTCTGAAAATATTCTTCAATGTGGCACGGATAACTGCAATTGGATTTACCCCCGGGTGATAATAGAAGTATTTATCTTCTTTGGCAATGATCGTTTTGCGAAGCAGTGGAGATATCTCGTTCAATTCAGTTTTCATTCGCCATTTCTGGTCTATGGTTAGGTAGGCATTTATAACTTCTCCGTTCTTGTCGGTTATGATCGTTGAGTATTCTACATTAGTTTTCAGAGGGAAAATAAGGTTCAGTAAAAAGAAAAGGATGCATATGACTATGGTTGCTATACCAAGACGTTTGAAAAAAAGGATCATATGTTTTTTAGTGATGCGGACCTTCATGTTTTGAACAAATGCAAAATACATTTTAGCAAGTTTATAATCATAACTCCCCTGTATCGTTTTGTAGCTTAACAATTATTTATCTACCAAAATTTGCAAACAATTTTTTCTTACTGTTATCTTTAAATTCAAATTCTTTCAACCTGTATGGATCCCGCTGATTCGTCTTGTCCAACCAGAGACATTCCTCCTTAGCTTTTCCACGATACTAATTTCTGTTTTTCCTTTTCTGGAAAGAAGAACAAAGAGGATAAATTTTTATAACCCATTTCTTATTTAACTTATCTTTCGGTTACACACTCAACCAACAAATCTATATGCGTATCAAACCTGTATTAGTAACTATACTCATAGTTACTATTTTTTTATCTGCCTGTAAAAAGAATGCCGTCCAGCTTGAATATACAAATGCAAAAGGCGAAGTTCCCCAAGTGGGCAACCTCATTTTTCGTTTCAATAAATCCCTGATAAAAGATTCATTGCTCAACGTGTGGGATTCTACAGATTATATTTCATTCATTCCGAAAATACCCGGTCGCTTTCGCTGGGAAAGTCCGGATCAACTGGTGTTTTCTCCGGCAGTTCCTTTACAACCTGCCACCACTTATACTGCAAAATTTAGCAACGAAGTATTGCGTTACAGTAAATACGATAAAGTAGAAGGTGCAGATAAAATAAGTTTCAACACACCGGCACTTGCATTGGAAAATGCACAAGTGGTTTGGACAATGCCGGATGAAGCAACCCGCAATGTTGTTCCACAGCTTGATCTTTTCTTTAATTATAAGATCGATCCTGCAAAGCTCAAAGAAAAATTAGCAATAGAAGTTGATGGAAAAGAAACTTCTTTTACACCACAAACAATTTCAGCGGATACAAAAATTTCTTTCAGGCTTGCAAGTTTCAAACCTGAGGACCACGACTATGAAACAAAAATTACAATTGGAAAAGGCCTGGCACCTGAGGGAGGAACAAATTCAATTGCCGAGTCGATCACAGAACATCTTTCTGTTCCTTCTCCTTATGTGCTCGCTATTCAAAATGTAGAATCGGAGCATGATGGTACTGAAGGAACCATTCGTGTAACTACCAGCCAGCAATTGGTGGAAACAGATATTAAATCATTTATCAAGTTGGATCCTGCTATTCAATTCACCGCTGAAGTTGATGAGAGCGGCCTGACGCTGCGCAGTGATAAATTCGATATTGAAAAAAGTTACACAGTAACATTTAAAGAAGGATTACGCGGAAAGATCGGGGGCGAATTAAAAGAGGAATCGCAACACCAGGTAGCTTTTGGAGAACTGGAAGCTGGTATAAGTTTCACAAGTAAAAAGGCTGTGTACTTATCAAAACGTGGCGCTAAGAATATGGAAGTGAAGATCACAAGTGTTCCAAAAGTAAAACTGACGATCTCAAAGATCTATGAAAGTAATTTGCTGATGATGGATCGCTATGGTTATAATCCATCGACTGCCAGTTATAACCGCTATGAGGATGAAGAATATAATGATGAATATAGCGAAGGTGGTGATGCAACGTTGGGTGATATTATTTATGAAAAAGAAATCGATACCCGTTCATTACCGAAAAGCGGGGGTGGAAAAATTTTGAATGTATCACAATTCGAAGACAGGCTTCCGGAATTTAAAGGCATCTATCATATCCAGATCAGTTCAATGAAAGATTATTGGGTAAAGGATAGCCGTTTTATTTCCGTATCCGATATTGGTTTGGTTGCTAAAGAAGGAATTGATAAAATATTTGTGTTTGCCAATTCTATTAAAACTGCCGAAGGAATGAATGGAGTGAATGTTTCGGTGTATTCAAAAAATAATCAATTAATAGGAACGGGATCTACAAACGGTGAGGGTGTTGCTGAGATCGTTTATACCAAAAAAGATTTCAGCGGTTTCCAACCGGCAATGATCATTGCAAAGACCGGCGATGATTTTAATTATTTGCCATTTAGCTCTACAAGAGTTAATACTTCACGGTTTGATGTAGGCGGTAGAAGAAACAATCCTTCGGGGCTTGATGCTTTTGTATATGCCGAAAGAGATATCTATCGTCCGGGCGAAAAAATAAATTTCTCAGTTATACTTCGTAATCGTGAATGGAAGAGTCCCGGTGAGATCCCAATAAAAATGAAATTTCTTTTACCCAATGGGAAAGAATTAAAAGAATTCCGTAAAACATTAAATGAAGAAGGCTCAACCGAGGGAAATATTGAAACGGCGCTATCATCTATTACCGGTTCATATACTTTGGAAGTTTATACTTCTAATGACCTGTTGCTTGCTTCCAAAGATTTTCGTATTGAAGAATTTGTTCCTGACAGAATAAGAGTAAACACAAAGCTGGATAAACAATTTTTGAAAGCAGGCGAAACAACAACACTTTCAGTGAATGCGATGAATTTCTTTGGACCGCCGGCTGCTAATCGGAAATACGAAACCGAAATTCAAACAAAGCAAAAATATTTCTCACCAGACAAATATGAAAAATTTGATTTTAGTTTCTCCGGCGAGAGCAGCTCAATAAGCAAAGATGTAAGAGAAGGCGCTACTGATGCGGAGGGAAACGCTAAAGTGGTTTACTCGGTTCCGGATAATTTAAAAAATGCAGGAGTTTTGCAAACCAATTTTTATACGACTGTGTTTGATGAAACAGGCAGACCTGTTAGCCGTGGTTCCTCGATAGATGTGTTTACCCAGGATGTTTTCTTTGGTGTCAAATATGATAGCTGGTATTATCATCCATTGAATCAAGCTGTGCAATTCACATTGGCATCTGTAAATAAAGATGGCAAAGCTGTAAATGCAAAAGCAAGGGTAGAGATCATAAAAAGAGAATACAATACACATCTTGTCAATAGCGGCGGCTATTTCCGATATGAATCGCAGGAAGAAGTAAGATCAATAGAAACAAAAGAATTAATTGTTGGCGCAGAAACTTTCTACTCATTTGTACCAAGAATTCCCGGTCGTTATGAATTAAGAGTATCCATTCCCGGTGCCAATACTTATGTAAGCCAGGATTTTTATAGTTATGGTCGCTGGGGCTGGTCAGATGATAATTCGTTTGAGGTAAGCAACGAAGGAAATATTGAAATAGAGATCGATAAAAAATCGTACATGTCAGGAGAATCAGTGAATGCGCATTTCACACCGCCATTTAGTGGTAGAATGTTAGTGACAATGGAAACTGATAAATTAATAAGCTTTCAATATGTGAATGTTGATGTGAATGATAAAAATCGTACAGTAAGTCTTGATCTTCCATTGACTTCCGAGCATGTGCCAAATGTTTATATCACTGCAACCCTGATAAAAGCACATGAGCTTTCTGATCTGCCGCTTACAGTTGCACATGGATTTAAAAGTGTAAAAGTGGAAGAGAAAGGCAGAAAGATGCAGGTTGATATCGTTGCAACAAAAGCTGTTCGTTCAAAAACGAAACAACGAGTAACAGTAAAGGCAGCGCCGGGAAGTTATGTTACGTTATCTGCTGTTGACAATGGCGTTTTGCAGGTAAGCAGTTTTGAGACACCTGATCCGTATGATTTCTTTTACCAGAAAAAAGCATTACAGGTTAATGCATTTGATCTTTATCCTCTGTTGTTCCCGGAAATAAGAGCCAAGTTTAGCAGCACCGGTGGCGATGGTGATTTGGATATGAGTAAAAGAGTGAACCCCATGCCGGCAAAAAGAATAAAAATTGTTTCTTACTGGAGTGGTATACAGCAAGCCAATGGAAATGGGGAAGCAAGCTTTGAATTTTCTATTCCACAATTCAGCGGGGAGATAAGATTGATGGCTGTTGCATACAAAGATCAAAGTTTTGGCAGCAGTGAAAATACAATGACGGTCGCAGATCCGATCGTTATCAGTACAGCATTGCCAAGATTTTTAAGCCCGGGTGATACAGTAACAGTTCCGGTGACTTTGAGTAATACAACTTCAAAGTCAACAAATATTTCTGCTGCTATCTCAGTAGAAGGTCCATTGAAAGTTATTGGTGGAAATGATCAATCTGTTTCTATAAACGCAAACAGTGAAGGCCGTGCGGTTTTCCAGGTGGCTGCCGATCCTTCAGTTGCTGTTGGTAAAATAAAAATTGTAGTAAACGGAATGGGTGAAAAATTCAATGATGAGACAGAAATATCTATTCGCCCAGCTTCTCCATTGCAAAAAGTTTCGGGAAGTGGTTCTATTGCCGGCGGAGCAAATCAAAAAATCAATATTGGGTTGAATGATTTTATTCCATCTAGCATTGCTTACAAACTTGTGGTAAGCCGCTCGCCTGCATTGGAATTAGGTGATCATCTCCGCTATCTTGTGGAATATCCTTATGGTTGTACAGAACAAACTGTTTCTGCAGCATTCCCTCAATTGTATTATGGCGATATGGCCGACCTGATGGGATTGAATCAAAAATTAAAAACAAATGCAAACAGTAATATCCTCGAAGCGATCCGTAAAATAAAAATGCGGCAAACATATAAAGGTGGCATCATGCTATGGGATAATGATGACACCGAACATTGGTGGGCTACGGTTTATTCAGCACATTTCTTATTGGAGGCAAAGAAAGCAGGTTTTGATGTTGACAATACTTTGCTCGAAACAACTCTTGCTTATATTAATGGAAGATTAAAGAACCGGGAGACGATCCATTATTATTACAATCGCAATCAAAGTAAAATGATCGCACCCAAAGAAGTGGCTTATGGACTATATGTATTGGCATTAGCAGGCAAAGCCAATACATCGGCAATGAATTATTACAAATCAAATCCGCAATTGCTGGCATTGGATAGCCGTTATCTTTTATCCGCGGCGTATGCGGCGGCTGGCGATAAAAAATCTTTCAATAGTTTATTGCCTTCAGCATTTGCCGGTGAAGAATCAGTGCCGCAAACAGGAGGAAGTTTTTATTCCGATGTTCGTGATGAAGCTATTGCATTGAATGCATTGATCGATGCCGATCCCGGCAATAGCCAGATCGGTATCATGGCAAAACATGTAAGCGATAAATTAAAAACACGTTACTGGCTCAGCACACAGGAAAGAGCATTTTCATTTTTGTCACTTGGTAAATTAGCAAGATCAGTAAACAGGTCTGATGTAACAGCCGATATAAAAGTGAATGGCAAAACGGTTGCAAAAGTAGATGGTGGTCAATGGACAGGTAACCAGGCTGCATTGAAAGGAACGAATATCGATATTGAAACGAAAGGCAGCGGACGTTTATATTATTTCTGGGTGGCTGAGGGCATCAGCAGCAGCGGCGCTTACAAAGAAGAAGATAATTATCTCCGTGTGCGGAAACGTTTTTATGATCGTAATGGTAAGCAGCTTACTGGAAACACTTTCAAACAAAACGATCTCATCATTGTCAACATCACATTGGAACGTTCTTATTCAACCGACATAGAAAACGTAGTGATCACTGATTTGTTACCTGCAGGTTTTGAAATTGAGAATCCGCGGACAAAAGAAATACCGGGAATGGATTGGATAAAAGATGCGGCCAGTGTAAGATCACTTGATGTTCGTGATGATCGCATTCATTTCTTTGTAGATGCCGATCACACAAAGAAGAATTTTTATTACGCCGTTCGTGCTGTGTCACCGGGCATTTATAAAATGGGTCCTGTCAGCGCCGATGCAATGTATAACGGAGAATATCATTCATACAATGGGGCAGGAGTGATAAAAGTGGTGCCGTAAAAGTTTATAGTTTATGGTTTGTAGTTTATAATTATTATAAACATCATTATTGATAAAAGCCGGTTTTTAATACTGGCTTTTATTTTTATGAGCTCAGCCGTATTACTACTATTAAAACTTCAGCGGGGGATAATGAGTAGTCTTTCATTCACTCCTTTTAATCCCTAATTGTTGAACAATATCCGTTAAGGATGATATTTTAGTTAAATCTATATTCTTGAAAATTCTATAAATTGTAGGTCTACAATAGTCCGTACTATTTTTGCCTCTATAGCAGGATACACAAGAAACTGAATTCACAAAAATAAAATTGCCAACCACAAAATAATCGCCTCCTATATGCGGAGCAACACAACTTGAAAGCAATCTTACTTGTCGTGATATATTCAATGCCACAGAAGAGTCTTTTAAATCAAATATTTCAAAGCCAATTCCTGGATTCCACGCCATGTGAAACTCCTTGTCTGCATTGTCATCCCATTTTTCTGTTCTCCAAAAATTTATATATCCAATTGATTGATCTTTTTTGGATGGCTTTTTTGAATGAAGTTTATATGTCCAATATTTTAAGTCGTCTTTGAAGGTAAAGTTAACACCTGCATAATGATTATCGGTTGTATCGTAAATGAATGTTTGCCCGATAACTTGGGTACTTGCAAATAAGAATAAAATCAAAAATTGGTATATTATTTTCATAAGTTTCCTTGAGGGTGTCAACCTAATAAATATACGCCATAATTTCTCATATACTTTTATCCATCTCAAAAATTTATCGGAAGTTTACATAAGAATCACTCTTCATCGTGCTATGAAAAAACTTTTTATACTCTTTATACTTTTTACTACTGGTCTTTCATTTACTTTTTTATTAAAGACGGAAGAACCTGTATTTGTTCCACCCAGCCTGCAAAGAACTGGTGGTGATTCTGCCAAAGGCTATTATTATCTTATCAATGGCGATTATATAAAAGGCGGTGTACCGGAAATGGTTTTTAGAAAATCTATTGGTAAACCAACGATCTTTCTTGAAAGAGATGGTGCGAATGAGGGTATTCCTCATGATTACACAGCGGTAAATGCTTTTAATGGTGAAATTGTTATTGCGCCGAATTGTTTGCAGTGTCATGCACAAGTTTTTGAAGACAAACTTTATATCGGGCTCGGTAATACATTTGTTGATTTCAGCGACCGTGAAACAATGAGTGTAAAGAATTTGGAGAAAGGCGAAAAGCTTTTAAAAACGCTTACTCCTAAAAAGTGGAAGGCGACTGAACATTTTTTTGAAGTGGCTAAAACGATCGGTCCGTATTTGTATACAGAAACAAGAGGTGTAAATTCAGCTGATCGTCTTGCTGCTGTTCTCGCTGCACATCGTGATCCAATTACATTTAAATGGAATTCTGAACCGCAAATTAAAATTCCGGAACAGGTTATTCCTTCCGATGTTCCTGCATGGTGGTTATTAAAAAGGAAGAATGGAATGTTTTATACGGCTTTTGGTCGCGGTGACTTCGGAAGATTTTTAATGGCTTCAAATCTTTTGACAGTTAATGATACTTCTGAGTCTGCAGAAGTTGATAGCCATATGCCGGATGTACTGGCCTATATTAATTCAATAGAAGCGCCAAAATATCCAAAACCTATTGATGAAAGCCTTGCAGAAAAAGGAAGAATTATTTTTAGTGCTACGTGTTCAGAATGTCACGGCACCTATGGGAAAGAGGGACGATATCCAAACCTGTTAATTCCGCAATCAACAATTCAAACTGATTCATTATTGCAGGCATCCAATTATTCCAATCCTGAGTTTATTGATTGGTTTAACAAGAGTTGGTTCAGCAGTGGCGATCATCCGGGAAAACTTGTTCCTTTCAAAGGATACATTGCCCCGCCATTAGATGGAGTTTGGATCACGGCTCCTTATTTTCATAATGGTTCTGTGCCAACTTTGGAAGCAGTACTTAATAGTTCTATTCGTCCAAAATATTGGACAAGAAATTTTGATAAGCCGGAATATGATTATGAAAGCCCGGGATGGAAGTTTGTTATGTTTGATACACCCGGCGATAAATTGATTTACAATACAACCTTGCCCGGTTATGGAAATTACGGTCATTATTTCGGAGATAAATTAACCAGTGAAGAACGCAAAGCCGTGATCGAGTACCTGAAAACATTGTAAAGACTATTTCTTTCCTTAACTTGATTTCTCAAAACAATTTTCATGAAAACAACTCTGATATTATTTTCTCTCTTTATTTCCTCGACAATTTTTTCGCAAGGTTGGCAATCACTTTTTGATGGCAAAACTCTTAATGGCTGGAAACTGATGACGGGAAAAGCTGAATACAAAGTGGAGGACGGTATTATTGTCGGGACAACCGTCATGAATTCTCCCAATTCATTTCTTGTTAACGATAAAAAATTTACCGGTGATTTTATCCTTGAACTTGAAGCAATGATCACTGATACCAATTCTAATTCAGGTATACAATTCAAAAGCAATTTCGATGCAGCAGGAAATAAAGGACAAGGCAAGATCTTCGGTTACCAGTTTGAAATAGATCCATCATCACGTAAATGGAGTGGTGGAGTATACGATGAGGGAAGAAGAGAATGGCTTTATCCCGGCTCCTTAAATTCAAAAGCACAGGCAATGCTTACTCCAAATGTCTTTCATAAGATCAGGGTTGAATGTATAGGAAATACAATTAAAACCTGGCTTGATGAGGTAGCAACAGCTTATGTTGTAGACACGATCACGACAAATGAAGGACTAATCGCTTTACAGGTCCATGCGATCAACAACGAAAGATCCAAAGGAATAAAACTTTGTTGGAAAAACATTCGCATCAAAACATCAGGTATAAAAGGTTCTTCTTTTCCTAAAGGAATTTATGTGGCAAATCTTAAGTCAAACACTTTAATTGATTATGAAAAGAAAGATGGCTGGAAATTATTGTTTGATGGGAAAACTTCTAAAGGATGGGTTGGCGCTTACAAAAAAACATTTCCTGAAAAAGGATGGGAAATAAAAGACGGGATAATGAAAGTATTATCATCAGCGGGAAGGGAATCTGCAAACGGTGGTGATATTGTGACAAAAGAAGAATTTGGCGCTTTTGATCTTTCATTTGAATTTAAACTTACACCGGGAGGAAACAGTGGCGTAAAATATTTTGTTACACTTTCTGAAAACAACCAGGGCAGCGCTATTGGGTTGGAATACCAGGTGCTGGATGATACACTTCATCCCGATGCGAAACTGGGAAGAGATGGAAACAGAACACTTGCTTCACTTTATGACATGATAAAGGCAAATAAACAATCACGATTTATTAAGCAACCTGGTGGCTGGAATACCGGTCGCATCATAGTTTATCCAAACAACCATGTCGAGCATTATTTAAATGGAGTGAAAGTTTTGGAATATGAAAGAGGCTCACAAGCTTATCGTGATCTTGTTGCGATAAGTAAATATAAAGTGTGGCCAAACTTCGGTGAAGCCAAACAGGGTCATATACTTTTACAAGATCATGGAAATGAAGTGAGCTTTCGAAGTATTAAAATTAAAACCCTCTAAATCTCCCTAAAGGGAGACTTATTGCTTACTAACACAGATTAGCTATAGTAACTACAACCAGCTATTAATTTCTAATCAGCATAGAATGCAACATTCTAAGTTCCCCTTTAGGGGACAGGGGTTTGGTTAGATCATCGGTTCCCAACCTTTTTCATATTCCCTTCTCCATAATTTCATTGCGCCTGCATCATTTAATATATGTCCATTTTTAGGATCACAGTATAAGGTGCGGCCAGTACGCTGTGCAATATTTGCAAGATGGCAAAGCAAAACACTTTTATGCCCTTCATTGACCGGTGAATTTAGTTTTGCATCACCACGAATACTGTCTACAAAGTTGTTGAAATGGAAAAGATCAAGATTACCGGTAGCACTTATTGTATTTGTTCCATCATTTTTCGTTGCTGATTGTATTTCTTTGACTAATTTATTATCAGCGTCAAATATCTTGTAATCATCATTCCCGTAATTCATCAAGGTTCCTTTGTCGCCATAAATAATGAATCCACGGCTGGCGCCTTCCACATTCATTTTATTACAGCTTCTTCCTTCCCACGTAATGGATTTGTTATTGCCAAATTCAAATGTGGCTACTTGTGTGTCGGGAGTTTGCCAATCGTCTTTAAAGGCATAACGTCCGCCTGCTGATGTGACTTTAGTTGGAAAGTCAAGACCAAGAAACCAGCGGCAACAATCTATTTCATGTGTTGCATTGTTACATGTTTCCGCTGTGCCCCAATGCCAGAACCAATGCCAGTTGTAATGAACCAGGTTATCCTGGTAATCTTTTCGTGGAGCAGGTCCCTGCCATAAATTAAAATCAAGAGTCGAAGGAACTGGAACTTTTTTACCAATACCAATAGATTTTCGATTATTCGCATACCATGCTTTTGCAAAATAGGCATTACCAATTATTCCTTCCTTAATTTCCTTTGCTGCATTAATGAGGTTGGGCATTGAACGGCGTTGATTACCCATTTGGATCAATTGTTTCGGGTATTTTTTCATTGCGGATATCAGTAACTCTCCTTCATAAGGATTATGTCCACATGGTTTTTCAACATATACATGTTTACCATGAGTGACGCCAAATATGGCAGCCGGTGCATGCCAATGATCGGGTGCGGCGATCAATAAACCATCGAAGTCTGTTTTCTTAACCAGTTCCCGTATATCTTTTATGATCGTAGGTTTTTTTGCAGCATTGGCAAATGGTTTTAATCCATTCGCTATTGCTTTTTCTTCCACATCACAGAGGTAAGCGATCTCAACATTTGCAAGACCCGCAAAACTTTCAGCGAGATAGGCACCCCGGCCGTTTACACCCATTACAGCTAACTGCACTTTATTACTAGGTGCATTTTTTCCAAATACAGGAAAATTTAAAAAAGTTATTCCCGCTGTTGCAAAAGAACTGTTCTTTATAAAATCTCTGCGTTTCATGTGGCAAGTTTTGTTTTGCCTAAAGTTAATTATATCCCCGGAGCAACTTTGCATTTTTGTAAATATGATTTATTAACTGCATCTTTAAATAACGAACCATGCAAGCGGAAAAAAATATTTCAATTGTTTGTAATAGTCTTGCCGGTGGAGGTAGGGCTGTTACATTAGGAAAAAGAATTGCAGGCGAATTGCAAAACAGGAATATCAAACATGGCTTGCATGTTGGGGTGTGGCCTGAAAATTTTAATTCTTTCACTGACGTATGGATCATTGGTGGCGATGGCACATTGAATTATTTTTTTAATAAGTACCCGGGAATAAGATTGCCACTGGTTGTTTTTAACGGAGGTACTGGTAATGACGTTCATTCTTTTCTTTACAAAAACAAAAGCTTTGAAGAACAATTTGAAATTGCCTTAAGTGCAAGTCCTAAACTTATTGATGCAGGCAGGTGCAATGAAAAGTATTTTATGAATGGCGTAGGAATCGGTTTTGAAGGAGCAGTGGCAAAAAGCTTAACTGGTAAAAAGAAAACAAAAACCGGCAAAGCCGCTTTTATGAGTACTATTTTGAGAAAAGTGTTTTTCTATAGATCAAAAAAGTATAAGACGATCTCAGATGAATATAACGTAGAAAGTCAAAGTTTACTAATAAGCATCATGAATGGCCATAGGGCAGGAGGGGGATTTCATATTGCGCCTTCATCAAAAATTGATGACGGCTTACTCGATGTTGTAATGGTAGAAAAGCTTCATCCCTTCCGGCGATTGCGCTGGTTGCCTGTTATTGAAAAAGGGAAGCATCTTGAACTTCCATTTATAAAACATTTCAGAACAAAAAAAATAGTAATTACAAGTGAGCAACCAATGGATGCACATCTTGATGGGGAATATTATTCCGCCAGGAGACTCGAAATAGAAGTGTTGCCGGCAAAATATTTATTCAGGTATTAAAAAGAAAGTGAAGCGTCCCGATTCACTCGGGACGCTTCTTTATGACTCTATCACTGGTTACTCATTGTCATCACAGGTATCTCTGAGCCATAAGAAAGAATTTTATTGTAGAGTTTGTTCCACCAACGAGGAATTTTATTTATTTCTACCGGGTTCTTAACCATGATAAGATTTGAACCAACGGCGAGCACCGGCACATTTGCTTTTTTTGCAATCTTATTAATTGAGGAAGAAGATATCCTGCGGTGAAATAGATTATTACTTGACAACCCCAATACCACCATATCCATTTTAAAATCCCTGATATATTCAGTTAACTTGTTTGTTGTGTTGCCTTCAAGTAAGCTAATTTCTATTTTTCCATTGCCATGAAGCTGGTTGGAATACGATACTGCCATACCTTTAAGCTGGTCATAACTGTTTAACCTGTCAACACGAGATTCATAAGGAGTGAATGAACTAAAAAAATTTGGCTTAACAATATTTACCAAATGAATATTACAATTCATTTGATTTGCCATTTCAATTCCTTTGGCAATTGCCCATTTGTTTTTACTGGTAAAATCAACGGGTATAAGTATGTTGCAAAGTTTGTTCGACATAAGTTCTGATTTATAAATTCTGTTTTTAATTCTTAGAATAAATCATGCCATGAATACTGATCGTTCAAAACTTTTTTTAAATGGAACGAATGCAATTGGAATGTTAGTTTGAATTAATATAGGAGTTCAAAATGCAAGCCAAATAAGGGTGTTGGCACACGAACTTATTATTGTCACAACTGTGTTATTAAATTAGAAGAGATGAGTCTTATTGTTTTAAATATACTTGCTTGCCATTGACAATTGTTCTTAGCACTTTTACATCTTTGATCTTTTCAGGTGCTATTTCAAAAATATTTTCATCCAATACGACAAGATCAGCAAGCATTCCTTTCCTCAGTACACCTAATTTATTTTCCTGGAACCCGGCATAAGCATTATTAGCGGTATAACATTTCAATGCTTGTTCAACAGAAATTTTTTGTTCAGGATACCATCCATTTGGATTTTTATCATCCAATGTTCTTCGTGTAACTGCGACATAAATTCCCTGTATTGGTTTTAAAGGGGCAACGGTCCAGTCAGAGCCAAATGTAAGAGTTGCTCCTGCATCCAATAAACTTTTAAAGGCATAAGTTCCTTTCAGTCTTGCATCATCAAGTCTTTTATAAGCCCAGCGTCCATCATCAATAGCATGATAGGGCTGCATAGATGCGATCACATTTAATTGTGCAAATCTTGGAATAGCTTGTTGAGACAGATGCTGTGCATGCTCAATTCGAAAACGGTGATCTGCAGAAGTTTTCTTTTCAGCTTCTTCAAAAACATTTAAAATAAAATCATTTGCCCTGTCGCCAATTGCATGCACTGCAATGTGAAGACCGGCAGAGTCAGCAGACAAAACCCAGTTGCGTATATCTATTGTATCAGTCACATTCAAACCGGATGTTTTCGGATCATCCAGGTAGGGTTGATAGAACCAGGCAGTAGTAGAACCTAATGATCCATCCATAAACCCTTTTAATGCACCCCAGCGAAGCATATCGTCGCCTTTGCCTTCTTTTTTACAAAACGAATCGAGTTTTTTCCAGGTACTTATTGGCACAAAGGAATAAATACGCAGATCTAATTTTTTGTTTGTATAATTTCTGCGATAGGTAGCAAGATCGATCCATCCTCCATAGCTTGCCACATCATGAACCTGCGTTACACCGTTTTCAAAAGCATGTTGCATGGCAGCTTGCAGGTATTCGTCCAGTTCTTTTTCTGAAGGATTGGGAATTACTTTATTTAATAAACTCATTGCTTCATCTTTTAAAACCCCGGTGTATTCTCCTTTTGCATCTTTTTTCATTTCACCACCGGCAGGAACTTTTGTGTTTTTATTTATACCAGCAAGCTCCAACGCTTTTGAATTTGCCAATGCCATATGACCATCATAACGATTAACAAAAAGTGGATGATTGCCGGTTACTGAATCGATCCAACTACGGGAAGGAAGTTCACCACCCCATGCTTCATGATCCCAATCGCCACCGAGTATCCAACGATCATCATTTTGTTTTACAAAATTCTTTGAGAATAGAAATAAATTCCTGTGGTGTTTTTGCCTTACGAAGATCAACTGCTGATAAATTGTATCCTCCGCTTAGAAAGTGAGTATGATTATCAATAAAACCCGGCGTCATTAATTTGCCATTGAGATCGATCATCTCAGTATTGGATCCTTTGAATGATTGATAATCTTTACCAACATAAACGATCTCGTTTCCTTTTATTGCAATTGCATCGGTCCAGGCATTTGCAGAATCACCTGTCCAAATCTTTGCATTGAAATAAATTTTATCAGCTGTTTCTTTTTCAGCTTGATTACAAGAGTAAAAAAGAAGTCCAGTTGCAATAATTAAAAGTATTTTTCTCATTGATGGTTTATTAAGCCCATTTAGGGGTTTATGGTATTTCATGTCCTTTACTTGCACGCCAAAGCATGAACCATTCTTCTCTTTCAATATTTATTTTAGTAGCGTCATAAGCGGATGTTAACCTTTCAATTTTAGTAGAGCCGATCACAGGAATTATTTTTGAAGGATGTTTAAAAAGGAAGGCTAATAATATTTGATCAACAGAACAATTATATTTTTCGGAGAGCATATTTGCGACAGCTAACACTCTAATATTTCTTTCGTCAGTATCATCATTATAAAATTTACCACTGCCAAGAGGGCCCCACGCCATGGGGCGAATATTATGCTGTATGCATTTGTCAAGTGAACCATCATGAAATGGATCCAAATGCAAGACAGAAATTTCTAATTGGTTAAACTGAACTTTAAAAGCAGTCATCATCATATCCATTTGCGATGGAGTAAAATTTGAAACACCAAAATGCAAAACCTTACCTGCTTTTTGTAATTGTGAAAAAGCTTCAGCAATTTCCTGGGGGTTCATTAATGCATCAGGACGATGAATAAATAAAAGGTCAAGATAATCTGTGTTTAAATTTTTTAATGATCTTTCAGCAGATGTAATAATATGTAACCTGCTTGTATCATAAGAATGAATTTTATGTTCAGGTCTGTTCGGTGTAAATCTTCTTATGCCGCACTTTGTGATCAATTGCATTTGCTGGCGCAAATGAGGTTTAAGCTTTAATGCATTTCCAAATTCTTCTTCCACTGTATAATCGCCATAGATATCTGCATGGTCAAATGAGGTGATCTTATTTACAATACAATTTTCAATGAGCTGCAGGTATTGCGCCGTGGAATATTTTACGCCCCATTGTCCCCATTTCATACAGCCAGCGATAACCGGTGAAAGTGTAAGCATTTTAATTTTAGTTGAAAATAAAAAAGTCTGGCCTCGTTGCAAAACGAAACCAGACTTTAAAGACAGTGAATATTTATTAGATATTAATAGTCGCTGTTGTA
>Ga0207641_10000965_pt1 | contig 29483 bp, 19 predicted proteins | sample KBSSwiS62_FD_184306 | JGI IMG/M metagenome (GOLD analysis project Ga0207641, IMG submission 184306) | Switchgrass rhizosphere microbial communities from Kellogg Biological Station, Michigan, USA - KBS Switchgrass S6-2 (SPAdes) (version 2) | ecosystem: Host-associated > Plants > Roots >... | reverse complement strand
CCACTGTGAGTTTTTACCTCCCAGCAGATTGGGTGTCAGGTAGTTTCCCAGGCTCAGCATGAAGACCACGATGCATCCGGCGGTAATGCCCGGGGCGGCATGCGGAATCACTATCTTTCGCAGGGTGGCAAAGCCGCCCGCCCCCAGGTCATACGCAGCCTCGATGAGTGAGTTGTCGAGACTTTCGAGGCTGCTGACCAGCGGGGTCACCATGAACAGCAAGGAGGTGTAGACGAGGCCGACGAGTATCGTCGCGTCGTGATACAAGAGCTCGGGCGGCACATCGGTGAGGCCGAGTTTTACCAGGATCGCAGGCAGCACCCCTGACTCCCGTAGAAGAATCAGCCAGCCGAGCGCACGCACCGTTTCGCTCACCCAGAAGGGGATGAGGCAGACCATGAACAACAGCGCGCTGGCTCGCCCCCGAGCGACTTTGGTAATGACCCAAGCGATGGGGAAAGCAACGACCAAGGTCAGTGCCGTTGCCGCAATGGACATCAAGGCCGTGCGGACAAATACCTGCCAGTACAGGGGCTCGGCGAAGAAAGTCTTGAACTGGTCCACGCTTGGCTGAAAGACGTGTGGAGCGACGCGCTCTCGCAGTGCCAACACGGCCAACTGCACGTGAGGCAGGAGAATGAGCGCGAACAGCCACAACAGTGCTGGCGCGAGCAGCAACGCGAGGATCAGACGCCGTTGCCACGCTTTTTCAGACATGCGGTCCGCCGGGCCCGCAGAAGCAGGTAGCCCGCTGCGGGTCGAAGCTGAAGTAGATCTTCTCGCCCACTTTCAGGTCCGCGAAGCGGCCGGTTTGCGGCAGAGCCACGCGGAACTCGAAGCGAGTCAGGTCTTCCTGTAACAGGACGGCCGAGTTGGCGCCATCGAACAACAGTGCCCGTACCTTGCCAACATAGTGCGCCTGATCCGACGGCAACAGCGATGCATCACGCTCGAGCGTCGCAGCCTCCGGCCGGACAAATGCTTCGACGTGAGCCCCCACCGCCATCTGACCGCTTTTGCGGGCGCGCACCTTCCAACCATCCGAGGTTTCCAGCTCGGCGATATCGCCATACAGGCTCTTCAGCTGCCCGAAGATGCGGTTGCTGGCGCCGACGAAACCGGCGACAAACGCGGTTGCCGGCTCGTAGTAGAGCTGTTGGGGAGTGCCCACCTGTTCGAAGTGGCCCTGGTTCATCACGGCCACATGATCCGACAGCACCAGGGCTTCGGATTGATCGTGGGTGATGTACACGAATGTGGTGCCAAAAGCCGCCTGGAGCTGCTTGAGCTCAATCTTCATGTGCTCGCGGAGCTTCAGATCGAGCGCACCCAGCGGCTCATCCAACAGGAGCAAGGTGGGTTCGAGCACCATGCTGCGTGCAATAGCGACTCGCTGCCGCTGGCCGCCGGAGAGTTGATCGACCCGCTTGCTTCCAGCACCCTCGAGTCCCACCCGTTCCAACATGGCGGCGGCGCGGCTCATGCGCTCAGCCTTCGGCACGCCGCGGCGCGCCAGCCCGAACGCCACATTCTCACCAACGGACATCATCGGAAACAGGGCGAGCTGTTGGAACACCATGTTCACGGGACGCCGATTGGGAGCAACGCCGCTCATGCTGCGCCCCCCAATCACAATATCCCCGCTGTCCGGCTCAATGAACCCCGCAATCATCCGCAGCAGCGTCGTCTTGCCGCAGCCGGAGGGTCCCAGGATGGAGAAGAAGCTGCCGCGCTGCACGGTGAAGGACAGGTCGTTCACGGCGCGATGGCCCGCGAAATCCTTCACCACTGAATTGCACGACAGGTCCGGCGGGTTTGACAGATTCACGGCTCTCAATTGGCGGCCTTTACGCGGTCGAGAATGCGACCTTCCATTGCCTCGAGCCCCGGAGGGATGGCGGGATACCAGTTGATTCCGCTGAAGGCGCCGTTCGGGAAGCTCGCGTTGAATTGCGCTCGCATGCGCTGATCAACCAGGTCCTCGGTGCCACGCGCCGCGGTCCAGTTTCCGACTTTGCGCGTGATGCGTGCGGCGATTTCAGGGCGCATGGTGAAGTTGATCCACTTGTAGGCGCCTTCATCGTTGCGCCCCTTGTAGGGGAGCGCGAAGGTGTCCAGCCAGCCCAACGCCCCGGATCGCGGCACGATGTAGTGGATGTCCGGGTTCTCGCGGTTGAGTGTCCAACCGCCGGTATCCCACATCATGGCTGCGACGACTTCGCCGGAGCGCATGCCATTCAGGAGTTGGTCGCGATTGTCGAAGAAAAAGCGCACGATGGATTTGCATTCGGCGAGTTTCGCGCCCACTTTCGCCATCAGCGCCTCGTAAGCCTTGGGATGGTCATACAGGGCGAAAGGATCCTCTCCCAGCGCAAACGCGAATGCCATCAGCGTAGGGCGTCGCAGTCGCATGGATGTCTTGCCTTTGAGATCCGGACGGCACAAATCAGTGTAGTCGGAGATCGACGTGTATTTGCCGTTGGCGACCAGTCCTTCGGAGCCCCAAAGATAGGGGAGAGCGTACAGCTTACCGTCGAGCGTGGCAGTCTTTTGCGCGACGGCGAGGATCTCCGGCCGGAACTGCTCGAGGTTGATTTTCGTCAGATCAAAGGGCTTGTAGAGCCCGAACTCGCGCTGCACGCCGGTAATACGGTCCACGGACGGTTGCGCTAGATCGAAACCCGCACCTCCGGTGGCATGCAGCTTGGAAATGATCTCCTCGTTGTTGGAGAGAGTCAGCTCGACGTGGATGCCGGTTTCCTTCTCGAAGTCCGCGGCCACATCCGCCGGCACGTAGTCGGACCACGTGATGATGCGCAACCGCCTGGAGCTGTCGGCGCGCGAGCAACCGGTAACCCACAGGCACAGCAGCAACGCCGCGACGAGACCGCTTTTCCCCCATGTCATGTTGTTTTTTTCTCAGGTAACGCCGACTGCTTTTGCCTGATCGTCTTTGATCGTCCGCGACGCCCAGAAATAATGGAAAGCCGACCAGAAGCCGGTCGGCGCCAGACACAGCAACGCCAAGCGCAACGATGCAGCATTCGCGTGATGTTCAGGCGCGAACATATCGCTCAGGAATCCCACTGCCTGTGGCGCAATGATGAGATTACCGACGTTGGCCACCAGAAGCGTGACTGCACAGTATTGCGCGCGCATTCGGCAGGGAGCCAGGTTATTCAACACACCGAAGCAGGGCCCGATGTAGAAATAGATCGCTGGAATGAAGATCCAGAGCATCGCCTTCGCCATTGACAGCGAATCCGTGTAGATCATGATGATGGAGGGAATGGTGGCGAGCCCGATGATTCCGCCCATCAGATACATGATCCTGCGCGGGCTGTGCATGCTCGGCAGTCCCAACAGCCAACCGGTAAACACCGTGGCGCCGATGCCGGCAATCAGATGAATCGGTCCTGTAATCTGACCTGCCTCGCCGGCCGTGATGCCATAGTTGCGGACCAGGAAGGTGGTGATCCACCAGACCAGGCCCCAACCCCACAGTGCCGTGACCGCACTGCCCAGCATCAGGTGAACGGCGGACTTCTGGCGCCACAGGTAGCTCAACGTATCCAGCAGTGCGGGCTTTTCGGCGCTGGCGCACTCGTCCAACTGGCCTCTTTTCGGCTCCCGGATCGTGAAAAACACGAAGGCGCCGAACACCACGCCGGGAATACCCAGTGCCAGAAATACGGCTCGCCAGCCATGCGCATCCGCGATTCTTCCGGCGAGGTCCGCACCCACCCATGCGCCAATGGGAGCCCCTAGCGAAAAAATAGTCAGCGCCATCGGACGACGCAGGGGCGGAAAGTAGTCGGCGAGAAGGGAAGTGGCCGACGGCGTCCCACCGGCTTCACCGATACCCACGCCAATGCGCGGCAGCAGCAACTGCAAGTAGTTGGCCGCGCGGCCGCACAGCACAGTCATTGCGGACCACACGACCAGTGATATCGCAATGAGGTTGCGTCTGTTGACGCGATCCGCGAGCAGCGAGAGGGGAATACCGAATGTGACGTAAAACAGCGAGAGCACCACACCGGTCAGGAACGCAATGCCTGAATCTGTGAGTTGCAGCTCCAGGCGGATAGGCTCCATCACTGTCGAGATGACGTACCGGTCGGCGATGCTCACCGTGTACACGAGGCACATCACGATCAGAACGTACCAGCGCATGACGATCGAGGCGCCCGCCTGGGCGGACTGTGTGTCCCCTTGGGCGACGGTGGACGGTGCGCCCTTCTGGGCGCCGGTGGACTCTATCGCGGCCACTTCTGTGTTCATGCGCCGACCATAGCAAAATAACAGCGCGGGGGGTACGCCGCGTAAGCGACTGATCTGCAAGGCATTTGAATATATGCGTCATGGCCTCCCCACGCGCCCGGACCACATGCCCTGACATGTTATCGTTGCGCGGACCAACCGCGAGAGCCCGGCCATGAATGCATCAGTGTCGTCCCTGGAGCAGGTCAAGAGCACAGTAATTGATCTGGCGATCCGCTTCGGCCCCAAGGTCGTCGTGGCCATTCTCATCCTGTTTGTCGGTGTCATGGTGGCCCGCATGGTCAGCCGCTCGCTCCTGAAGATGCTGCACCGGATCGAGTTGGAGCCGCCGGTGCGCTCCCTGTTGGCGCGCGTCGGTTGGATCGTCACGTTCGCGCTGTTCTTTGTGCTGGCGCTTCAGAACCTCGGTGTCGAGTTGCTGCCGTTGATTGCCGGAGTCGGCGTGGCGGGTGCGGGTGTGGCTCTTGCAACTCAGGGCGTGTTGAGCAACCTGGTGGCGGGCCTGTCGATCATCTTCGCGAAACCCTTCCGCGTGGGCGAGTACATTTCAATCGTGGGCGAGGAGGGGTTGGTCGTCAATATCACGCTGTTCACTACAACACTCACTCATCCTGACCGCTCGCGGGTGGTCATTCCCAATCGCAAGATTGTGGGTGAGATACTCCACAACTTCGGCACGATCCGGCAGCTGGATATTGTCGTGGGTGTGGCTTATGACACTGACATGACCGCGGCTTTCGCGGCGGTCGCCGAGATCCTTCAGTCGAATCCGCGGGTGTTGCGCGACCCGGGGCCGATCGTTCAGACGCTGTTGCTGGGGGACTCGGCGGTGAATATCGGGATCCGGCCGTGGGTCAGCGTGACGGACTTTCGCGCCGCGCTGGGCGAGATCAACACGGCGGTGTTGGAAACGTTCCGTGCCCGGGGGATAGTCATGCCGTTACCGCAGCGGGAGGTGCGGCTGATTGAGAGCTGATGTACTACAGCACTTCGAAGATGTTGTAAACGGGGCCATCCGCGCGCCTGTGGCCCACACCGATGGCCAGCACGCGGTTGATCCAGTCGTACTTCGTGGCTGAAGTTTCGAATACGGGCTGCGAACGCAGGTAGTAACTGGAGGCGTCGACTGCCTCTCCCTTCGCCATCCGCTGCATGACATCGACCGGTCCATGGACGAGTCCACGATAGGACATGGATATCAACGCATCGTCATCGGTCTTCAGATTGAGCTTGACTTCGAGTGTGATCGCGCCGTCGCCGCGGATTGTCTGCCAGTCACTGCCACCTTCGAGCACCTTCCCTGAGAGACGCTGTCCCTCGAACCGACCGCCGGTGATGACCACGGTGCGACGATAACCGCCGGGGGTCGGGCCGACGACGATGTGCGGCTCGATATCCAGCTTCATCACGAACAGGGGTTGCGTGCGAACGCTCTTGAGAATTTCAGGCAGGTTATCGGCAAGTGCAGCGCTCATGTGTGATACCTCAACGGCCGCCGTTGATAATTTCACCGAACAGATCTTTTTGTTCACGAGGCGGCGCCCGCCAGTACGGCGGCGGTGCGAACACCTGTCCACCTAGCTTAGCAGCCGCATGCCACGCCCAGCGTGGGTCGTAGAGCATTCCACGTGCCAGCGCGACGAGGTCCGCGTCGCCCGCGGTGATGATGTCCTCGGCCTGTTGCGGCTCGGTGATCAGACCGACCGCCACGGTGGTCAGTCCGGTCGCTGCCTTGATGCTTTTGGCAAATGGCACCTGGTAGCCCGCGGTCGTCGGTATTTTCTGCAGCGGTGACACGCCTCCCGATGACACATCGACCCAGTCGGCGCCGCGCTTTTTCAACTCGGTTGCATAGGCAATGGATTGTTCCAGGTCCCAGCCGCCCTCGACCCAGTCCGTGGCCGACAACCGCACACCGATCGGTTTGTCCTTCGGAAAGGCCGCGCGCACGGCCTCGAATACTTCGAGGGGATAGCGCATGCGGTTTTCGAGTGAGCCGCCGTACTCGTCCTCGCGCCGATTGCTCAGGGGTGACAGAAATTCATGCAGCAGGTAGCCGTGAGCGCAGTGCACTTCAATTGCATCCAGTCCCAGGGCCCCGGCGCGTTTCGCTGCCGCGGCAAATGCTTTGCGGATCCGATCGAGACCGGCTGCGTCGAGCTCGCGCGGTGGAACCTCGCCTTGCTTTTGAGGGACGGCGGACGGCGCGAATGCTTCCCAGCCTCCTTTGGAGACCGGGATCTGCTGGCCACCATCCCAGGGCACATCGCTCGATGCTTTACGACCTGCGTGCGCCAGTTGCATGGCAACACGGATCTTCGAGTACTTGCGGATCGCTGAGATCACGCGGGCAATCGCCGCCTGCCGATCGTCATCCCAGATCCCGAGGCACCCGGACGTGATGCGACCGGCGGATTCAACGGCAGTGGCCTCTATGCACAACATTGCGGCACCCGACATGGCCAGGTCGCCGAGGTGAATCATGTGCCAGTCGGTGGCCATTCCCTGCTCAGCAGAGTACTGGCACATGGGGGAGATGATGATGCGATTCGGTAGAACGAGATTGCGAAGCGTGATCGGAGAAAAAAGAGCGCTCATTACCTGTCCAGGACACAAGAAAAATGCCGGCGGCATTGTGCGCTATTGCGAGCGCGGGAGAATCTCTCGTTAGAAGGTTTTTGAAAGTGTCAGACGGACAGCAAGGGGCTCGAGCGGATGCAGATGCAGGTCGGAAACCCCTTCGGCCGGCTCGCCGGGCAGACGATCGATGTACCAGAACTCCGCGGCATTCGAGCGCCGGTTCAGAATGTTGTACACCCCCAGGCCCGCGTTCCAGTCCGCGGCGAATGCGTACTTCACGTCCGCGTTCCATTCGCCATAACCACCACTTTGTAGCTGATTGTCAGCGGACAGTGGCTCGCGACCGAGATAGCGGTATTCCAGTCCGCCGCTCCACGCACCGAGGTTTTTTACATAGATATTGAATGAGCCGGTGCCGAATGGGGCATTGGGAAGATAGCGGCCCACGTGGCCGGTGCCGTCATCGAAATCCTCCGTGAAGCGCGCACGATCGCCGGAGTAGCTGGCGTAGAACTCGAGCCACCGCAGCGCCTGATAGGTCAGATTGACCTCGTAACCGCGACGACGACTTCCGGGACCGGCGCCGTCTTCACCTGCATCCGGATCGTAAGTGGTCTCCGATTCTGCATCGAGGTTGTACAACGCCAGTGTAATGGTCACTTTGCCGCCGACCAGTTCCTGCCGGACACCCAGTTCCTCGCCTTTCTGCCGCGCGATCAGCGGCGCGCCCGGCTGTCCTGCCGCGGCCGCCTGGGTGACCCCGCGCAGATCGTCACTGTGGAAGCCGCGGCCCCAGCTCAAATAGATCTCGGTCGTCTGCAGCGGCGTGTATATCAGGCTGATTTTGGGCTGTGCCAGCGACTGGCCGGCCGTCCCGGAGTTGGTTCCCGAGTCGATGCCATGAATGTAATCCTCGCGGATTCCAACAACTGAACGGAACCGGGACGTCCAGTGAGTGGTGGCCTGCGCATACACTGAGAGGTCGATCAGGTGCACGTGATCTCGCTCGAAAAAGTCGAGCGGGTTCTGGTCGGCCGTGAGGATTGCGCGGCCCCCGGTTGGCACCCGCGACAGGTCATTGATGTCGTATCGCAGGCGGGCACCTGTCAGCCATTCGGTCGTGAGGCCATTGAACTGCGTGGGCAGCTGATAGCTCACACCGCCGCCTGTGATGTATCGATTTTCGGTTTGTGCCTCCTGATCGCCGTTCACTGGATCTGTCAGGAAGTGCGTGAAGTTGTTCCACAGGGTCAGTTGTGTATTGACGGCGTACGCGTTGGCATCGAGCTGACCCTCGCCGAGGGTTGCGTGGTACCGACCGGAAACGCTCCATCTTTGAGCGCGGCCGCCATCGGTAGGATCCAACGTGCCGAACCGGCCGATCAGACCTTCGCTGATCGCTCGTTCGGGCTGATCTGTAGTGGAGTTCCACAGGCCGTGATAGAACATTCCGGTCAGCGACGCGCCGTCATGCTCGTCACCGTAGCTGTAGCGCAGGACCGCGTTGACCTTGCGCTGATCGTCTTCATTGGTCCACGGGCCATCGTAGTGTTGGAGCTCGAGTGCACCCAACAGGCTGCCCGCGGCGATGCTTGCCGAGCCGGCTCCCAGAAAACGTTCGAATCCAAAATTGCCGGCGGTCACATTGATCTGATCGTCGATGCGATCGAGATAGCCCAGGTGGACAGAGCCCACCGACGCAAAATCGCCCTGGCTGGCGTAATACGTTCCTTTGGTGAATTTTATGTTGGTCGCCAGCTCAGGGATCATGAAGTTGAGGTCGGTGTAACCCTGGCCATGCGCATGGGTGGGGTTGTTGACGGGCATGCCATCGACGTTGACGGCGAGATCGGTGCCGTGGTCGAGGTTGTAGCCACGCATCAGGTACTGATTTGCTTTTCCTTCACCACTGTGTGAGGTCACTTGCAAACCCGGGACAGTTTCCAGCAGCTGGCCGGGGCGGTAGGCGGGCGTCAGTGCCAGCTCGTCGTTGACGACGACGCCTTCACTGGCCGTGCTGGTCGTGCCGATGAGCTCGCGGCGCTCGGCTGTGACGACCACTGTGGAGAGGGTATCCGCCGTTCCAGGGACGGCGTCGGCACCGATGGCGCTGAAAGAGGCGAACGAAAGTGTAAGACCGATCCAATATATTCTGCCCACGGCGCTCCCCGGCCGATAAACGGTACGTTGCGCGCGAGCCTGTCTGACTAATGGTCGCCGTCGCCAGCGGGCCCGCGGTGAGCGGATGACGCTCCGGGCCGGCAGCAGGGGCGAACATTAGTCGGACAGGCTCCTCAGGCGAGTCTCCTGGCTCCCGGGTCGTCGCGTTCGTCACCTTCCCGAGGACTGCAGCCTCAGTGGATGCTCTGACGTTCGCTTGCCGGTTACAGTTGCGGGGGCAGCCGCGGTTTCACACCGCGTTCCAATTCAATCCCGTTTGGGGAACCTTGCGCGAGCGCGCATGATACTGGTTCCCTCCGGTCCGTCAATGAGACCCCGGCCCATGGCGCCGTATGGACATCGGGCGCCGTTGTGTGCAGCGCGACGTCACTTTGACGGTTTCCTGTCAGGTAACTCCCATGTTGGTTCGGTTCCCTACAGGATTTCGAACAGGCAGCTGTGAGACCTGCGGTCGGCCCACTCGTGTGAGCCGACTTGCACGGTTGTGCCCGATCAGTTGATGGCTGGGCCGAAGTTGCAGCCGGCTGTGTCCGTCAGGGTGGTCGCAGTCCCCACAATGAACGTATTGGGTGTCGGCGATCCGGACATGAGTTGGTTCTGCGTATAGTAGGCGAGGCCGAATGGCGCGGCGGAGCTCGTGGCGGCAATACTGCCGGCATTGTCGATACAGAGTCCGTTGGTTGCACTGAGCGTCGCATTTCCGGACACGGTCATCGAACTGATGGTTACGGCTGGCATTGGCGTACCGCTCATGGCGAGACTGGTCTTGGCAAACTTTACGAGAGTGAACGGCTTACCGGAATTGCTCGACCATAGATCACCGGCTGAATCAAAGGCCAGCTCCCACGGACTCTGAATGGAGTTGGTGCCGTCGTCACTGAGGGTGACTCCCGGCATCAGCGCCGGCGTGAGCATGCCGGTTGCGGGCGGCGCGGGTAGGTCGGCAGCCGCGAATCGCACGATAGTGGTGCCAGCCGGGCTCGTCGTGCCGTTTGCCGTTACTGAACCATTGTTAGCCACCCATAGGTTGCCCGCGTTGTCGAAGGCGATGCCGAGGGGACCGTTGAACGCCGTCGACGAAATAATCACGGCAGGGGGCAGGTTATTCGTGCCGGTCATTGCGAGCTGCGCAGCGGTGAACACCAGCACGGTATTGTTATCGTGATCGGTAACCCACTGATTGCCGTGAGAGTCAAATACGGATTGCTGCGGGAACGCCAGTGAGGTGGAGGTGATGACGGCGACGGGATCCGGCGCGTTGTCGGTGGCGAGCGCAGCCAACTGCATGGGACTGAACTCGAGCAGCGCGGGAGTCTCGGCCCCATTCACCATGGCTTGCGGATCCATTACCCACAAGTTTCCTTTGGAGTCGAAAGTAACGCCTTGCGGCGCGCCGAACGAGCCACTGCTGATGGTCCGATGCGGCGCCGCTGCACTGGTTCCGGTGCCTAGCTGTTTCGGAATGTATTCCAACACGGTGGTGCCGTTGGCAATCCATAAACCCTTGGATCCGATCGTCCCCATTCCATTACACGCGGCAAGAACCGCGGCGGCGATGCCGATCGTTACCAACGCTGCGCGCCCGGCGCTTAGTCTCCGTTTCACTGCTAGCTTCATGAAAGTCTCCTGAATAAGAATCCCGTTCAGCGCCGGACGCGATACGTCCTGCCTGCTTTACAACGTAAAGACGGAATATTGGATGACCTGCGCGGCGAACAAATTTGGTGTTATGTATGTTGGGTCAGTGTCGTTGAAGGATGACATCATGCGGCGCCGAAGAATCTGTGCGAAGCTGATGACTGATCCGGGCGAGTACCGGCGTCGGATCGAGATGATTGCCTCGCGATATAGGATCGTCTCGAGATGATCGACGCGCGGTGGGCGATGCGCGTTGAGCGATGCGTGACTCCGCAGCCGGGGTCGCGGGCTGCCGCGGCTGGTCATGTTCGTCGCCTTTGAGATAGTCTTTGGGCACGTACCCTTCAGACCTGTTCTCAACTGGAGCGAGGCCCGCAATGATCATCGACCACATCGGCCTGGCAGTGAGCGACTACGAACGCAGCCTGCAGTTCTTTAAAAAGGCGCTCGCGCCGCTCGGCATCGAGCTGGTCATGGAAGTAGAGGGCTGGGCCTGTCTCGGCCGCGGCGGCAAACCGGAGTTCTGGTTCGGTACGCACACGGGTGCGCAACAACCGATGCATATCGCGTTTGCGGCACAGTCGCGAGAACAGGTGCGTGCCTTCTTTGCCGCGGCTCTCGCCGCCGGCGGCAAAGACAATGGACCGCCCGGGGTTCGAGAGATTTATCACCCCAACTACTACGCAGCTTTCGTTATTGGTCCTGATGGGCACAATATCGAAGCGGTGTCACACACGCCGGGTGACTAGCGTAGCAACGACGTCGTTTTGGACATTGCTACACAACGTCAGTCAACGACGTCCGCTGCGTACGCTGGGCTACCGAACTCGGTCCGCTTGCAGCGGGCAATTTCTGTGCAAACACGCAATCAGATTGCGTATCCTATGGAGGCTGTCACATGTAGGATCGCTCGCATTCGGGTGCCGGGCGAAAGTTATGGCGATACATGCTGCAACAGTTGGAATACTCATTGAGAAGAGCAGGTTTGAACCGGAGGTCGCCCTCGGGGTCGCGGAGGCTATCGACTTGGCAATGACACAGGCGCAGTTCGTAACAGTGCCCGTTCTCGATGCGCGCATTCACGAGATAAAGACGGAACTGCGTGTGCTCGCGGAAAAGGTCGACACAAAACTCGATACGAGCACGTACAAAGCGGATATGCAGCGATTCAGTGCGGAGTTCAATGCGAAGCTCGATACGAAGTTTGCAGCATTGGATGTGAAGTTCGATACGAAGCTGGCAGCAATGGATGCGAAATTCGATACGAAGTTGGCAGCACTGGATGCAAAGCTCAGTACGAAGCTGGCGGAACTGGAAGCGAAGCTCGTACGGTGGGTGTTTCTAGTCATGGTGGGAAACGTGGCGCTGAGTCTGGCGGCGAACACGCTCATGAACGCATTCAAATCCTTGTAGGCCCGCGCCGCCCGATCAGCAGGCACAACTCCGAACCATCTTAGGCTGCGAGCTCCGCAAGATTTGGGTGCATCTGTAACGAGCTCGTAGATTAGCGTCCGGTGCTGCCGCGCAGCACGCAACGTCGGCGCTCAGTGTTTGGCTTGGCCCAACTTGAAGAGCGCTACGCCGTGAGCTGGAACGTCCGCGGCGAGGGCATCTGCCGCAGACTGCAAATCGACGTGCTGCCACAAGTCACGGACAGAAGAGGGGGGCGCCGTGAGGCCGAGTTGGCTCCAGGGCACTGACAGCTGCGCGGCAGAAGTCGATCGGTTGAACAGGCCGACGGCGAATGAACCGTCGGCGAGGGGCTTGACCCAGATTTCCCTGTCTGCCTGTCGCACCACAGGCCGGGCCTGATGTCCGAGCGAGTCCTGGTCGATGGCAATCACTTCGGCATTCGCCACGATCGCGAGTGTTTCGGGAGTGATGCTGCGAACATCATTGCCGAGAAGCAGGGGAGCGGACAACAGGGACCACAAGCTCAGGTGAGCCCGATACTCGTCGGAGGACATACCGCCATTACCCACCTCCAACATGTCAGGATCATTCCAGCCGCCGGGCCCCGCGTTCTCGGGTGGTGCAGTCTTGTCGAAGCCTATCTGCGCCATCGATGCGTAGTTGTCGGAGATGTCACCTGTGGTGCGCCAGAGATTGCCGCCGACCTTGCGGCCCCACGTGCCCACATTGAAACGCCCGTACTCGCACAGGCTGTAGACGAATGGACGTCCCGTTGCTCGAAGAGCGGTCCCCATCTGCTGATAAACGGCTCTCACGGTCTCATAGGTGTGATAGAAGGCCTCACCGGAGCACAGGTCGTACTTCAGGTAATCGATTCCCCACTCCGCCCAGGTTTTCGCATCCTGCGCCACGTGGCCGTAGGTGCCCGTGAAGCCGGCGCAGGACCTGGGACCCGGTGAGCTGTAGATACCCAGTTTGAGGCCCCGCGCATGGAGGTAATCGGCCAGCCGCTTCATATCGGGGAACTTGGAGTTGGGCTGCAGAACCCCGTTTGCATCGCGAACACCCTGCCAGCCATCATCGATATTCACGTACACGTAACCGGCATCCCTGAGGCCGGTGGAGACGAGGCTGTCCGCAATCTCGCGTACCGTCTTATCGTCAATGTGCTCGGCGAACTTGTTCCAACTGCTCCAACCCATGGGCGGTGTACGGGCCAGTCCATTTGAACGGAGGTCGCGCAGAGCAGGGAGGGGGTAAGTCGGAAACGCCCGCGACTCGACTTCCTTGCGCTGCGCTCTGCGGGCGGTCACATTCAGCTGGGTATCCCAGAGCTGCCCGGTCAACACCAACCCTGCGGCGGTCGGTGTCAGAGTGAGCTCGTGCTTCTCGAGCCGCGGGTTGCCGTTGTCGAGCTGGAATATCAGGCGCTCGCCGTCCTGGTGCAAGTTGAGCAGCGGGAGATCGCCGTACCACAGGGAGCGGATTGACCCGGACCGGCCCTCGACAGTCAGGGTGGTGAATTCCGGGAACTCGGCACTGGGCGTGAAGATCCAGTCGCCCCGCAGGTCGGCGGCGCAACATTGCGCCGCCATGACCAGTGTCACTCCGAACCATGCCGCGAGTTGCCGGATCATGCGCTTTAGAACTGCACGGTGGCACCCACGAACAGCATCCTGCCCATCGCGTCGTAAACGCCCGGATAGGTATTGCCGTTGCCGAACGAGCTGCCGTTGCTGAATGAGCTGAGCAGGCCGGCGGCGATTGCGGGCGGATCCTTGTCCATCACGTTGTTGATACCACCGCGGAGCTCCACACCATAAATTTTCCATGTGGCGGCCAGATCCAGGTAGTTGTACGCCGGAATCCTGGCGTTGATCAGCACCGGGTCAGCTTGCAGCAAGGGATTATTCGTGTTGGAAGACAGGCTCGCTGAGCCAAAGTAGCGCCAGTTGGCCGAGAGGGTCGCAGTCCCTCCGGGCAATGTCCACGTGAGCCGCAGGTTGTGCCGCCACGAGGGGGTGGGTTGGCCGCAGCTGGGACCGAACAGCCCCCGGCAGTTGAAGGTCCCGAGGCCCGGCAATTGCTCGACTCGCAGGCTGTTCAGCCAGGTTCCCACCAGGGCCAGGTCGAGCTGGCCCCAATTCGCCCCGTGCGAGCTGCCGAAACCGAGATTGCCGGCATCGAATCGATAGTCGCCGGTGACATCCAGTCCCGAGGTCTGCAGGAAGCCGGTGTTCTGATTGTTGGAGAACAGATAGCCGTTGGTGCCGAAGATGACCCCGGTAGCCGGATCGCGATGGAACAGGCTGCAGAAATAGTCGGATCCGCCGTCGATGCATTGCTTGATAATCGTGGATGGATCGACCGGGGAGATGTAGTTGTCGACTTTGATGTTGAAGTAGTCGGCCGACACCATCAGCCCCTTGATGCTGTCGGGAGTCGCCACGAACCCGTAGGTGATGGTGTTGGCGATCTCAGGTTTCAGCCCGAGATTGCCGCCACCCAGGGTGACGCAGGTGTCCGCCGGGCATGGAATGACGTGGCCGTACTGCGCCGCTGTCACGCCGCTCTTTGCGCAAGCGGTCTGGCTTGCAATGGGAGAGGGTCCCGAGCAGGGATCCTGGGCCGCAACATTACCCAGCGCCTGAGGCTGGAACAGCTCGGTGACATTGGGTGCGCGGACGGCGCGGTTGTAGCTCCCCCGCAGCTTCAGGGACGCTATGGGAGAATACTGCAGCTCGAACTTGTAGGTGTTTGCCTTGAAGCTGTCGCCACCGGCAATGTCATAAGTCGAGTACCGGTACCCGGTATCGAATGACAAGGCCTTGATCAGCGTGACGTCGTTTACGAGTGGGGCATCGAGCTCCGCGTAGCCCTCCGTTACCGAGAAGCTACCGGCATTATCGACAGTGCCTTTCTGTTGAGCCACCGCATCCGCCTCGAACGTCAAGCTCTCCCGGCGATGCTCGGCGCCGAGCGCAATTGCGAGCCCATTCGTGGCGAACGGGCTTTTGATTCCGTACTTCGAGAGATCGCCGTTCACGGTCGCGTTCAATACCCTTTCAATCTGCACGCCGTGGGTATACGTGGGCGTGAGCATGTACTTGTAGGCGTCGGGACTGATGCCGTTGAATGCAAACACGTCAGCCGGTACGCACTTTGGATCCGAGCCGTCGACGACCGATTTGCAGGTTGGCACGCCATTCACATTGACCACCTGCAGGGCGCGTGCGCCTTTGGTCAGGTCGAGGTCGTTCTTGTAGCTCTCATCCAGCATGGTGGTGGAGTAAAGGAAGCCGGCGTCGTAGCTCCATCCATCGATGAGGGTTCCGCGCGTGCCGAGATTCAGGCGGTAGTCCGTGTGCCGCAGGTCATCTCTGCGGGAGACATTGGAGGCAAATCGATAGCCAATGAAGGTATTGACACTGGTGTCGGTACCCGCGCCGGCGCCGCAAAGCAGGCCCGCCTGTTGTGCGGACATGAGCGGATTGTCGCAGTTGATGGGATAAACGTTGCCCTGGAAGTACGCGCTCGGAGCGGCTTGCGAGAACGTGTGATCGTCCATGTACATGAAGCTGCCGTACAGGTTCAACATGGGATCGTAGTCGTAGTGAGCGAAGGCGCCGCCCGTGATCCGGCTGTCGGAGCGCTGAATGTAGTTGGTCGGCGCGTAGTTGTAGAGAAACGAATTGTCGTACGGAACCCAGGTTTTCTGGCCGTCCTTGGTATTGTTGAAGCCCATCCCCGCGTTCGGGCCGCCGATCATCTGGAACTTGCCCCATTGATTGTTGCTGGAGCCGCCGCAGACGAATTTGTCACCGTTGTCACCGGCCAGGTTCAGGCCGCAGGCGGAGTAGTCGCGGGTGTCTTGCGTAACGGGCTGCAATTCCCGGTAGCCGAGAAAGAATGTCGCGTTACCCTTGTTGTCGGCTGAGTTGGTGCCGATCGCCAGGTTGAAATCACTGCGGCCGCCGTCCCACAGGCTCGACTTGGGAGGATTGAAGCCCGCGGCGCTGATTACAGAGCGCAACGAGGCATCGTTATTGTTGTGCTGTGCGATCCCGTATTGAGCGTCGAACCGCACTCCCTGCAGGTCCTTGCGCATGATGAAGTTGACGACGCCGGCCACCGCATCGGAACCATAAACCGCGGAAGCTCCGCCGGTTACCACATCGACGCGCTCGACCAGCGAGGATGGGATGAAGTTCACGTCCGCGGTCTCAACGGGTAACATGCGTTGGCCATCAATCAACACGAGGACCCGCGATGGACCGAGGTTGCGAAGATTGACTCTCGCGGTACCGTCGGAGCCGTTCGAGCCGTTTTCGTTCGAATCCGCGGTGAACTGCGGCATCCGGTTCAGGACATTCTCGATCGATGTCGTGCCCTGGTATTTGATTTCTTCCGAAGAAACCACGTTTATCGGGCTCGTACTCTCGACATCTGCACGCTTGATGTGCGTGCCGGTCACGGTTATGACTTCCAACACGTCGGGCGATGAGTCCGGCGTATCCGGTGCGGGCCCGGCTGCGGCATCCGCTGCCGCGGCGAATACCATCCGCCCGTCGGGCAGGGCACACAGGAGCAGAGAAGCCAGCGCCCAGATGACCGAGGCCCTGCGGCGGTGGTGGTTCCGATTGTTCGATTTGCTACGCATTGTTCTCCCCCGGGCGCTGTTTGCGCCTCGCGTATACTCCATCGTTCTCAAACCGTATACGATATAAAGTCTTCGTATTTGTATGAGTATACGATTTAGTCTGAGTTGTCAAAAATTGTGTGCGGCGGGCAACACACCGGTCTTGGGATATGCCTGCGGAGAGGTCCAATGAGTCACGAATTTTCGCGTCGCGAGGTGCTTACACTGGCTACGGGGGGCGCACTGTTGGCTGGGCAGAGCCGGGCGCAGGCCACAGGAGCCGACGCACCGGGCCGGGCCCCGGCCCCGGCCCTGGAGTTCAATCCAGCCCTGCGACCGCTGGGCTCGCGGGACGGTGTGTACACCCCGCCGCGGGGCGCCAGTGTCATGCAATTCGGCTTTGATTTTCCCGAAGCGTCGCTGGAGCTCGACAGTCTGCTGTTTGGATTTCGGGTGCAGACATTCGAGAACGTGTATGCCATCGATCCGGCATCGACCCAGATTACGCGAAGCGCGGAGGGCGTGAACCTGGTTGCATCAGGAATGCTCGGCAGCGGCGGGCAGGTCAAAGTGCCCGGCACCCTGACGGTGCGGTTCAGTCGCTCGGAAAGCGGCGGCATTCAGTGGCAGGCGCGCGCTGAGATGAACCTGCCGGTCAAGTCGATTACGAGCGTCGTACGAGGGCTGCCACGCGGCGCTTTGTCGGTTTCCTGCGGGAAGTACCAGGATACAAAGGACGATGAGCGGATTTTCGAATACCCCCAGCTGTTCGGGGGTATGAGCACCCCGTTCGTGATGCTGAAGGCGGCGGATGGCCGGCTGTTCGAGCTGGCAGCGCGGCAGGAAGCAGTTCGTCCCGCGCGCTTTTTCTTTCAACCCGGGCCCGATGGCTATCGTGTGGAGCTGATCCACGAACAGGAGGGCTGGGCCCGCAGCACGACGGTGACAACGTGTCTGTGGCGTGTCGGGCAGGTTGCTTCCTACGAAGCCGCGGCCGGCGCACATTTCGCTCACGTGGAACGAGTCTACGGCATTCAATCCTGGCAGACGCGCCAGGATGTGCCGAGTTGGATGCGCGACATCCGCCTGGTCGTTTCAATTCACGGCGCGCACTGGACTGGCTTCATCTACAACGACTACGCGCGGATGCTGGAGATCCTGCACTGGGTGTCATCCCGGATCGATCCGCGCCAGGTGTTGGTTTTCCTGCCCGCCTGGGACGGCCGTTACTATTGGAACTACCCACGGTATGAACCCGACCCTCGCATGGGGGGCGCCGCCGGTTTTGCACGCCTGGTGAGGCAGGCGCAGCAGCTGGGATTTCGGATTGCACCCATGTTCGGTGCCAATTCGGCCAACCGTGGGAGCCAGGAATTCCCGCAATTCGCGGATGCCTGCACCGAGCACATTGACGGCGATGCCTTCGATCTCAACTGGGTGGACTGGGACAATGATCGGAGCCACGAGGGTTGGATGCCGTTCATGAACCTGGCGGTGCCTTCGTGGCGGCGGTGGCTCGGCGAGCGGATCGCCGCGGTGATTCGCCAGTTCCACGTGGACGCCTATTTCCTGGACATTGCCGGTGCCTGGGAGAACAACCGCAAAGGTGACATGTATCTGGGGACAAAGGAGCTGATCGCAGATATCCGTACACAGTATCCGAACGTGCCGCCGATCGGCGAGATGTTGTATGACGCCCAGATGGCGGTCATCCCGATGTCGCAGGTGACACGCTATGCCCAATATCCGGCTGGACATGATGCGTACGTCAGGAGCTTTCAGCATCTGAGCCGACCGGCCCCGGGCCGCGGGAGCACTGGTGTGCACGAAGCGGGATTCGGCCAGTACGAGCCTCAGATCACAGCGGATCAGCGGGCGATTCCAACGCTCACGGTGGTCGATGACACCTTTACGCGGAACCGGCAGGCAATGGCTGACTACATTGCCAGCGCAAAGGCGTGGTCCCCGCCACGCCCATGAAGAGACGGCGGACTTTCGCACGTCGCGGCTCGAGGCGAGGGGCTCATTTTGCCGAGGCAGTGAGTAACCGCACGCCAAACACCGGCCCCGCGGTCTGACCCTGGCGCGGGACAAACTTTACGCGCACCGTCTGTTTGCCGTGTGTAAGCGACTCAGGGACGGGGTAATCCACATCGAAGAATTTGCCCGGGCTATCGGCGTCCAGGTGTTGGGTCGCCACTACGGCGTCGTCGATGAGAATGTCGAAGTCGCGGGGGCGCTCATCACCCCAATAGGTGGCCTGAAGTATCAATGAGCCGGCTTTGACGGCCAGGGTGAACTCAAAGAAGCCTCCCGAGCGAGCATCGCGGCCGTTGCGCCCGCGATAACTGACAGGGTAGGAGCGCTCGGAGGTGAGATTATGATCCCGCTCCGGCTGCATCTCGCCAACATGCATGATGTCCACAGACCGTTCGGCGATGTCCCGCAGGCGGGCTTTTTCAGCGATATAAGCCGTCTGTTCCGCCTGCCACTGCGTTTCGGTGAACTGTTTGAAATACACTGCGCTCAGGCGGCCATATTGCTTGTAGAACGGCACGAACGTCAGATCTGCCGGGCGCACGACACCGTGCGTCGCATAGGTAGCTGTATCCGGACCCGATGGGGTGAATTTAGTCAGCGGCGCATCCCCCACCATCGCTGGATCAACCTCTTTCCAGGGCGTTGTGGCAGGCCCCAGGTCCGCGGCGAGAACCATCGGGCCACGTAGGACCGCTATGGTGTTTGGATCGCCGGCCGTCGACTCGACACGCAGCTCCAACGGAATGGTGATGGCGACTCGATCACCTGTACGCCAGTGTCGCTCGATTACGGCATACCCCTGAGTCATCACGGGCGTGACTTTTTTGTCGTTCACTTCGACGACGACAGCGGATTGCCTGGCCCAACCGGGCACACGCAGTGCAATGGCGAACCGATCCGGGCGGCCGAGCTTCTTCAGGGTCAACTGGGCGCCGGATTGATACGGATAGCGGGTCTCGAGCCGCAGATCCGCCGCACGGGTTTCCCAGTGTGCGGTGGCGGGGATGTAGAGATTGACCAGCAGGGCGTTCTTGCCCTCCCAGAAGATCGCGGCGCCGTGCTTGGCATGGCTTTCCATGCCCGTGCCGACACAACACCAGAATGGGTCATCCGCGGGGTTGGAATATTCGCGCGGCGACCCCGTCATCAGCGGCGTCATGTATGTGAAGCCGCTGGTTTGTGGGTTCTGTGCAGCCATGACGTGATTCAGATGAGCGCGCTCGTAGTAATCGAACCACGCGCCGTCCGGGGACCAGCCGTACAAATGCTCCGTGAGCTTCAGCATGTTGTAGGTGTTGCAGTGCTCGCAGGTCTGCTCAGTGATGTGAGTGCCGATGGTATCCGGAGCGGTGAAATATTCACGGTCCGCGTTGCCGCCGATCACGTAGCTGTGGTGCTGCGTAACGGCTGTCCAGAAAAACCGCGCGGCGTTGGCCTGATCAGGTTTGTCAGTCAGCTCGTGCAAGCGCGCCAGGCCGATGAGCTTCGGCACCTGTGTGTTGGCGTGGATGTTGGCGAGCTCGTCCCTGCCGGCCGTGAGCGGATCCAGCACCTTGCGATCATAGAGACGCTCGGCCACGACGAGCCAACGGCGGTCCCGAGTCCTGGCATAAAGCTCTGCGAATGATTCATTGAGGCCGCCGTACTCGCAACCGAGCATTTTCTGCATCTGTGCGTCATCGAGGGCGGCAAACACGCGCTCGAAATAGGTAGCGAGCCCGGTGGCGACCTGCAGTGCCTGGGTGTTATTCCAACCCGCGTGAACATCGAGCAGGCCTGCGAACACTTTGTGGACGGTGTAGAGCGGCGACCAGGAGCCGTTGAGGTCGAAGCCACCGGACTCGATGCGGCCACTCATGACCTCGGGAAAGATTTCCTCACCGTCCACCACGGTTTTGTCCTTGCGTCGGCGACCCAATGCGCCGATGTAGCCCGTGCCGCGCTTCTGTTGGACTACCGATAACTCCGTGACGATGTAGTCAGCGCGGCGACGGCATTCCGCATCGCCCGTCTGTGCATGCATGAGCACCAGTGCGCTCAGGTAATGCCCGAGCGTGTGACCGGCAATCGTGTCGCCCTCCCAGCCTCCGTAGACAGGGGCCTTGGGCTCGAGTCCGGCATATTTGCGGAAGTTGTGCAGCAACCGGTCCGGATTCAACTGCAGCAGGTAGGTGCGATTGACCTCAACCGCGGTTGCAAATTCCGAAGGCAACAGGCGCACGGCGGGCAGGGGAAGAGGGCGGGCCGTTTTGGGCAGCAGCCCCTCGGCCGCTTTGCCAGCAGACGGGCGGACGCAGAGCGCTATTGCTGACGAGATCCCTCCCAGCATGAGCTGGCGGCGGTTTGGACTCATGAGAGCCCCCCGAATTGTCTGACTACGGATCGTATACTGTATAATCCCTATGAGACTAGTTTTCAAGCCGGACACTCGGCGCGGCGCGGATGTGACGCGCGGTGCGGGCGTCAGGTGCGGTGCGGGCGGCGCGGACTGCTCGCGGCAGTTTCTACATCGAGCTGTTGCCGCAGGTCCCGCAGCGTCTTGTCGATGTGGCGGAACATGAGCTGGTGCACTTTGGTGGACTTACAGTCCACCCAGGCTTTGAATATCTGCCGGTGTTCCTCGTTGGCGCGTTCATCGCGGCCGAGCTGCTCGAGATGCTTGCGGACGTACCGCTCGGACAGCACTTGCAGACGCCCGAGGATGCTTATGGTCGTCGGCTGCCGGCAGGGGCGGATCAGCGCGAGGTGGAAGGCCCGGTTGAAGGCGCCCACGCCCTCGCCATGTTTGGTCGTCACACGATCCAGTGTTGCAAGCACCTGCTCCGCGGTACTGCGTTCTGCCTGGGTTGCGCGCTCGGCCGCCAGCGCGACCGCATCGGGTTCCAACTTCAGGCGCAACGCGTAGACTTCTTCAGCCTCCTCCCGGCTGAGTGCACACACGAAGAAGCCGCGATGCGCGTGCGACCGCAACAGGCCTTCCTGTTCCAACCGGGCCAGGGCCTCCCGCAGCGGGATTTTGCTGACACCCATCTCGGCGGCCAACACATCCTGGCGGATGGGTTGATCAGGGGATAGCTGGGAGGACAGGATGCGCTCGCGCATCGCCTCCACGAGGTGGTCCGAAAGGGTGCGGTTGATGGGTTTCATTGCTCGTTCCCGTGCATTCGGGGTTCGGCAATGTGCGGCAGCGGCTACGACACTGCAAGTGCTACGCCGCTACAGGCAATCCAGAGCGGCGGTCTGCGGCCCGCTTCGACAGGCGATGACCCAATTCGCGCAAGGGTGTTTCCACCAACCTGTAGGACACCTCGGTCGTGAGAACGAGCAAAATACCGCAAGTCGCTGCCATACCGACCCAGTGATCCGCAGGATGGCCAGGGTCGACCCGATAGAAGATTTCGCGGGTGAGCCAGAAACAACTGTCATGCACCAGGTAGATGCCAAATGACCGCGAGCCACCCCAGAGCAACCCGGCCCGCAGCCAACCCTGGCCTGGAACGATGACTCCCAGGTTGCAACTCGCCAGCAAGACCAGCCCCGCCGAAGCCAGGGCGATCAGCCCAACATTGATCTTGATCTCAGGTGTCAATGACAAGCCGGCCACCGCGGCAACCAGCAGCAAGGCGAGCCATCTGCACCGCACCGGATGGTTGCGGACAACCTTCACAACCGGTGACAAACGGCCTTGCTGTGCGGCCATCGCAATCAGTACTCCGTAGCAGATCGCATCGGTGCGGATGAACCAAAGCATGTCCGGGGCATCTCGCGGCAATGGAAACTGGATCACGATCAGCGCGCCGAGCACCCACCGCAGTCGCCTCGGGCCCGCGAAATACAACAGGATGGGGAAGAGCACGTAAAACTGCTCTTCGAGCGACAGACTCCAGTAGATGACTTCCTTTCCACAGGGACTCGTGTGCCCGGTGCTGCAGAGACTCCAATAAACGTTGTGTACCTGCAGGACTGCCGCCAACCCGTCACGCAAATCCGGCCTGAAGTGCCCGAAGGCGCCACTCGCATTGACGAATTTGGCCGCCAGGAGCGCAATCAGCAGCCATAGAAATGCGGCTGGCCAGATCCGAAAAATGCGGCGGATATAAAAGGGGACTGCGAGGGCGCGAAATGAATCCGGCATGGGCCTGCGCAACAGCGAGGTTGTGATGACGAATCCGCTGACACAGAAGAAGATGTCGACGCCGCCCCAGAAGTCCGTAAATCTGAATGGCGAATGATGGAGCCCCGGCGTCCGGAAAAGCTCACCCAGGTGACACATCACCACGAGGCCCACCGCGATGGCGCGCAGCGCCTCGATATCTGCGTTCTTCGAACCCGGGTTGTCCGATTGGCTGCTGTTCACTTTTATTTTTTTGTTGCCAGTCCTTGGACGCGGACAGTCTACCTCAATCCCCTACTACGATGCCATACGGCAGGCGACTCGTCGGCTACCGACGCATGTTGACCGTGGTGTCATGTGTGTGGTTTTCGACGTCGGACTTACACGTTCGGTCAAATTCGATAGCCGCGTGTTGAATGGAAAACTGACGGCCGTTTCCGCTCCAATGCGGATGATTATTTTTCGCCCGCAGGTGTAAAATTGCTGTAAATGCGCCGATATTCCATCTGTCTGGAAGCTCACATCTGAGCTTATGCTGCCGCGATCGGACTGCATCACCGCGGTCTGTTAAAGAGAGGCAGTCTTCGATGAATGCGCGCGCTACCCAGGAGAGAGTGATGAATGATGAGGGTCGAATCGGGAAGTTGGAATCGGATGTGCGGCACCTGCAGGCCGATGTGACCGAGATCAAAGGAGAGGTCAAGTCACTGCGGGGCGCTGTTGATCTTTTGAGAACGGAATTCCTGTCATTCAAGACCGAGGTGGCGAAAGAGTTCGGATCGGTCAGGGCGTCGATAGAGGAACTGCGCGGATCAATACGCACGGAAATTGAGCGAGTAAAACTGTGGATGTTGGTTACCGGGGGAGCGGTGGTCCTGTCTGTATGGGGCGCCGCGCTGGCGCTTGCGCGGTTCCTGAAGCCATGACGCCGACTCTCCGCTACGACGCGGAGTGCGATCCGGTCGTTCAGGCCATCGATCGTGCGGTGCCGGCGAGCTCCGCCAGCGCGGCACGCAACTCCATCAGTTTGGGGGGCTTGCTGAGAACACAATCGACATGCGGGGGCATGTCGTTTTCGGCCTGCAGGCGATAACCCCACCCTGTGAGCAATATCACCGGCACATCGGGAGCTCGGGATTTGATGGTGGTTGCGACTGTCCGACCATCCACGTAAGGCATTCCAAGATCGGTAATCACCACGTCAAAACGTGTCCCGCGTTGCTCCGCGACACGGAACGCATCAATCCCAGCCTGCCCGCCCTCCGCAATACCCACGAGGTGTCCGTCTCCCTCGAGCGAGTCCTGCAGAGATTGCAAAATCAGCGGATCGTCATCGACGAGCAGGATACGCAACTGACCGACCGGCCGTACATGCGTGTTACCCACCCCTGATGCACTCGTCGATGCAACAGGAAAGATGAGCCGCACCGTTGTACCAACACCGCCCTCACTCTGGAGCTCGAGATCCGCACCATGACGTTGAGTCATTCCGTACACCATGGCGAGGCCCAGCCCGGTGCCACGTTCGCCCTTGGTGGTGAAAAAGGGTTCCAGGCAGCGATTGCGCACGGCCTCGGTCATTCCGATGCCGGTATCGCACACTTCGACCAACACGCGTGCCGGCGATCCATTCCCGGCCGGCGCCAATGTCGCACCAAGTGACTTTGAGCGTATGGTGAGGGTGCCTCCCTCGGGCATCGCATCTACGGCGTTCAACACGACATTGGTCAGCGCGTCGCGAATTTCACTCTCCGCACCGAGCACGCGCGACAACCGCGGCTCGAGATCGCGAATCATGCGAATCAGGATGCCGCGTTCCTGAGGCATATCGTTCCAACTGGCTCGCGTCAGATCCAGAACCTGCTGCAGGACTTCGTTGAGATCGACGGGAAGCAGTGCAGTCTGCGCTTCGCGGGGACGGTAAAACTCGCGCATGCGAGCGATAGTGTTCGCGACATCTTCGATTGCACGCAGGGTGATTCTGAGATAGTTGCGCGCCTCCGTGCCCAACGAGCGATCACGATCGAGAAGTGACTGCAAATACAGCGCTGCAGGCGTGAGCGCATTATTCACATCGTGGGCAATACCGCTGGCCATTTGACCCAGAGCCCGCAGGCGCTCCTGTTTCATGACCGTCTGCTGCGTCTGCCGAAGATCCTCATACGCGCGCTGCAAGGCCTCATAGAGCTGGCTCTGGTGGGCGGCGAGCGCGACGTGACCGCTCAGTTGGCGCAGGAATTCGCAGTCCCCGCTCGTAAATGCGCCGGCTGCGCGGCGCGCCGCAATCATCACTCCGAACACTTTGCTGTCCACAATCAGCGGAGCAAACACGACGGAATGCAGCCCGAGGCCGGCGAGCTGCGCAACAAAAGCGGATGGCGAACCGCTGATGTCGGGTTCGTACATCAGTTGCCCCTGCCTGCAGCATCGGCCCAGGCCACTCTCGTCGACACGGAGGGGAGCCTGCTCTGTTACGCCCAGGTCCAGGGAGGGCGACTGGCCCTTTACGGCAACGCTGGCAACGGACAATGTCTGCCGCGCAGGGTCATAGAGACAAGCGCAGCCGAAATCGATTGGCAGATGCTCTTCGAGATTTCGCAGCACCACCTGAAAGAGCCTGCGCAGATCCTGGCGCTCGCCGATCGCTCTCGTGGTCTCATCGAGGAGGCTCAGACGCGCGAGCTGCGAGCGCAATTGCTCTTCATCGCGTTTACGGTCGGTGATGTCGGTGGAGATGCCGAATATGGCGTTGACCCGACCGGCCTCATCCCGCAACGGCGCCTTGACGGAGATATAGGTATGCAGCCCGTCTGGCTGCGGGACCGTCTCCTCCGCAGTCACGGCGTGATCCCCTTCAGCTACACGAACATCCAGTTTGCGGAATGCGTCCGCGGTCTCCGCCGCAAACAGATGATGGTCGGTTCGACCGAGAATCTCATCCCGTGAAAGGCCGAAGATCTGTTCGAACTGGCGATTCACGAGTTGGAACCGGCCGTCCAGGTCCTTGACATACACAACCGTCTGCGAGTTGTCGATGATGGCCTGCAGGAGCTGTTGACTCTCGCGCCGTGCGGCGATCTGAGATTGCAGGGTTTCGTTGACTGACTGCAGTTGCGCGGTGCGATCGAATACCCGCTGTTCCAACTCCTCGTTCGCGCTGCGAAGCGCTTCCGCCGAACGCGCGATCGTCGACTGCAGTTGGGCATCGATAACGGAGAGGAGGAGGGTCGAGCCGAGGATGAGAAATGTAAACATCGCGATCGTGATGGCGAGCCAGTTTGCATCCAGGCGCGGGCCACTGGAGATGCAGACTGCGTTCGGCGCGAAATGAGCTGCACCCATTCCCGTGTAGTGCATGCCGACGATCGCCGCGCCCATGACAGAGGCAGCCGCGATCTTGTACCAATGCCGGCCCCTGCCGCTATGCGGCAAGCTGAAGGCGATCCACAGTGCGGCAATCGCTGCCGCAATTGCGACGAGCACCGATGCCGCAAACAGCAGGGGGTCGTAGTCGATGCCTGGAAACATCTGCATCGCCGCCATGCCCGTGTAATGCATAGCCGAGATACCGATGCCGATGAAGACACCGGGCACCGCGATGCCGCTCGCTGTTGTATCGTTGCGGTGAAAGCGGTGTAACGCAAAGCCCGAAACGACGACGGCGATCAGCCATGAAGTCACTGTCAGTGACAGGTCGTAAGCTACCTGCACGGGCAGATGGAATGCGAGCATGCCGATGAAGTGCATCGACCAGATGCCCGTACCCATCGAGAACGCGCCGCCCACGATCCAGGGCAGATACAATGGTTTGTGTCCCAGGCGCGCCGCGTAAGTCGGGTGCAGGCGCTGCGCGAGACTCAGCGTGACGTGCGAGGCCAGAACGGCGACGACGTAGGAAAGGACAACGAGTGGGATCGAATAGCTGCTTTGCATCACGAATCCAGTGATGAGCGGATCAGCCGCTTCAACGCGACCCTCGCAACACGCTGTGCAGCGCATCGAGACTGACCGGTTTGGTCAGATGTGCATCCATTCCGGCAGCGCGTGTCCGTTGCCGATCTGCCTCTTGTCCCCATCCGGTCAACGCAACGATACGCACGTGCTCGCCCTGGGGCAATCCGCGAATGCGGCGCGCCGCCTCCAGACCGTCCAACCGAGGCATGGCCAGATCCATGAAGATGATTTGCGGTTCAAAGGTGCGGGCGCACTCGATGGCTTCGATGCCGTCCGCGGCTGTGCACACTTCGTGATCTTCCATTTTCAACAGCAGGGCAAGCGATGCAGCGGCATCTGTGTTGTCATCCACAACGAGGACACGTTGACCTCGATTCCGCGGCGAAGGCGAGGGCGCGACAACCGGCGTGTCGGTAGCCGTGGCAATCGGCAGACGCACGCAGATCCGCGCGCCCAACCCCGGGCCTTCGCTGAACGCGCTGACCGTCCCATTGTGCATCTGTACGAGCGTGCGCACGAGAGAAAGCCCGATGCCGAGACCTTCAGCGCCGCGGACCTCGTGCGAGCGTACCTGGGCAAACATATCGAACACCTGTTCGAGCGAATGCGGTGGGATACCGATTCCATTGTCCTCGACGGTAACTATTGCCTCGCCGTTCTCACGGTCGAGACCGAGTGTGATGCGTCCACCGGCGTCGGTGTATTTGGCAGCATTCAACAGCAGGTTCGAGAAAACCTGCGCGAGCCGGTCAGGGTCGCCATCGACATGGAGGCCAGGAGCGCGGATCGCAACCGTCAATTCGTGTCGGCTCGATTCAATGGTGGCTCGCGTGGACTCCACGGCGTTGGCCAGAACTTCCGTGAGCAGCACCTTGCGCTGGCGCAATTCAAACCGGCCGCGCGTAATGCGGCTCACATCCAACAGATCATCCACTAAACGCACCAGGTGGGTCATCTGCCGGTCCATCATGCTGATGGTGTCCGAAACGGTTGGATCCAGGTCGGGGTGCCGTTTGAGGATGTGCAGGCCATTGCGCAACGGGGCGAGGGGGTTGCGCAACTCGTGGGCGAGGATGGCCAGGAATTCATTCTTCTTTCGGTCCGCTTCGCGCAAGTGCTCTTCGGCCCGCTTGCGGTCCGTAACGTCACGGAAATAGACAGCCAACCCCTGCGGCGTCGGATAGGCGCGTACCTCCACCCAGGTATTGCTGATGAGCGAGACGGTTTCGAACGAAACCGAGCGCTGCTGGCTCAGGGCGCGCTCGTACTCCTGCTGAAACACAGATTCGCGCGTGTGTGGAAAAACTTCCCAGAGTACGTGTCCCAGCAGGGTTTCCGGCGCCGCGTGGAAGTGATCCAGCGCGCGCTGGTTCAGGTAAGTAAAGCGATACTCCCGATCCAGGGAATAGAATCCATCCGTGATGCTTTCGAGAAGCGCGGCACGCTCCGCCAGCGCTGCTGCCGCGCGCCGGGCGGCCGATTGCAACATCGAACCGATATACGCGCGCAGCTCATGTTCCGTGTACGGTTTGGCCAGGTAACCATCCGCGCCTTCCTTGAAACCCTCGATGCGCTGTTCCTGGATCGCAAGTCCCGAAATGAGCAATACCGGGATCATCCGGGTTTGCTCCTGGCTGCGCAGGGCCTTGAGCAGCTCGATTCCACCGATGGTGGGCATCACGATATCGGTGACAACGAGCACGGGAGGAGAGCGCATCACGCACTCGAGCGCCTCCTGGCCGTTGCCAGCCGTATCCACGATGTATTCATCGGAGAGTACCCGGGCCAGATGGCCTCGCAGCACGGCTTCGTCTTCGACCAACAGGATGCGAGGTTTGGAGGGGGCCGGGGGTGGGAGCTCACCGTTGTGCATCTGCCTTGCAAGCTCCTTTGGGGACCCTACCCATACACGACAATCGTAAGCTCGGCTGTATCAATTATCCTGCCGCGCCGCGGCGGATGCTACCCGTACCGTACTCCTGGCGCACGCCAACTGAGTCACAAGCGGCGGTATCGGGAGTCGCCAATTCGAGACAGCCGGGTGTTGTAGCATAGCGGCTTCGCAGCGCAATGCGCACTGCGCGAACTCGATGCGGATAGGGCTGAGGTGCGCTCCAGGTGCCGCTACGTTGGCTCGAACAGGATCGCCTGGCCTCCCGCGGGGTTCAGGGCGATCTGCAGGACGGTCGCGGGCGTGACTTCGAATTCGTCCAGGTTGACCTCGGTCTTCCAGACCCATTTGTTCCATTCGCCATCGCTGTAGCGATGCGCGCGCCAGCGGGTGTGCCCGGCGCTCGAGTGGCTCAGAAACTCCAGGGAAACCGTGGCGCGGCGCGATTGCTCGTTGGTAATGGCACCCAGATACCAGCGCCGACCCTTACGGCGAGCCACGATGACGAATTCACCCAACTCGCCGCCGAGGGCCCGTGTTTCATCCCAGGTGACAGGCACATCGTCAAACCACGTGAGCTCGGGCCACGCCTTCTCGACGTACTTTTCCCATGAGTCGTACCAATAGAGATACGCTTGCGGTGTGTAGTAAATAACTGTCAGGGCCAGTTGGTGCGCGTTGGTCGTTTGATTTCGATCCTGGGCATAGCAGATGGTGTAGTCCATCGGGCCCACGATGGCGCGTTGATAGGC
>Ga0207641_10000964_pt1 | contig 29515 bp, 22 predicted proteins | sample KBSSwiS62_FD_184306 | JGI IMG/M metagenome (GOLD analysis project Ga0207641, IMG submission 184306) | Switchgrass rhizosphere microbial communities from Kellogg Biological Station, Michigan, USA - KBS Switchgrass S6-2 (SPAdes) (version 2) | ecosystem: Host-associated > Plants > Roots >... | reverse complement strand
CGGTCGCCACGTTGTGTTTGTCGATTTGGGGTCCCAGGAGGCCCTGACAGCCGCTCGTGAGTTGTTTTCGCCCACGATGGCTGAGCAAGTTGTGATGAGCCTCGATGATCACGACCGTCTGATCGCGTATGTTCTCGGGCTGTCCCACGCGTTGAACATTGCGTTCTTCACCGCGTTGGCTGAAAGCGGCGAGGCCGCGCCGAAGCTGGCAAAGATGTCCAGCACGACGTTTGACTCGCAACTGGACGTGGCGGCACGAGTGGCACAAGAGAGCCCGGACCTGTACTACGAGATTCAGAGCTTGAACGATTACGGTGCAGAATCTCTCGAAGCCCTCTCCCGCGCAGTAGAACGCATCCGTACCGCAGTCATATCGCAGGATCATGAAGCGTTCGTTGCCCTTATGCGCCAGGGAAGAGACTACCTGGAAGACCGCCGGAGCGTGGCGGAGCGCCGCGCCTGAATTTCCCATGCGTCGTACCACCGAGCGTCACACGACTGCTTCCGACCGCATCGCACAGCTCAGCGATGAGGTGCGGTCGCTTCAGTCACGCCTGGCGGAGCTGACGGACGAAGTCAGCCGGAACGATGCGATCCTGAAGAAGACTCAGGAACGCGAACTCGAGCTGCTGCGAGCGGGTTCCCTCGCCCAGTTGTTGGAGAAGTTGATCCACGGCCTGCGGGCGTCTTTTCAGCTCGACTCGGTTACTCTCATCCTCAACGACCCGAATCACGAGATACGCCATCTGCTCGCGGGAGACGGATTCCTGCTCGATGAGCTGACCGAAGTTCAGTTTGTGGATGTGTTGGCCACCCTGGCTCCGCGCCTGGGCAGTTTGGAAAAGCCCTGGCTCGGTCCATTCCGAATGGCCGATCACGAGCTGCTGGTGCCCAGCAGTCGCCAGAACGGCAGTCTGGCGCTGATTCCGTTACGAAGGAGTGGCCAGCTCGACGGCGTGCTCGTGTTCTCCAGCGTGGATCGCTTTCGCTTCAACAAAGAGCTCGCGACTGACTTCCTGGCTCACTTGGGCGTCGTAGCGGCTATCTGCCTCGAGAACGCCGTCAACCGCGCACGCCTCGTGCGCAGTGGCCTAACCGACTTCCTGACCGGCTTCCACAATCGCCGGTACCTGCACGCCCGCCTGTGTGAAGAGTTGGCGCGGGCGAAGCGGGATCATTTGCCGATTGCGTGCCTGATGATCGACGTCGATTACTTCAAGCGCATCAACGACGAATACGGACACCTCGCTGGCGATGCCGTGCTGCGCGAGGTCGCTCAGCGTATCGACGACGAAATGCGCCTCAGCGATACCGGCGCGCGGTTCGGCGGCGACGAGTTCGCCATCGTGTTACCCCACGGCTCAATAACCGACGGTGAGCGAGTAGCTACCCGCGTGTTGGAGGCAGTGCGTGGCTCACCAGTGGTTGTGGCCAACCAGCGCACAGAGCAGATCACACTATCTATAGGTGTGGCCGCCGCCCGCCCCGACGGCAAAACCAAAGCCGACTACAGCGAGCTGGCAGAAAAGCTGATCGCCGAAGCAGACGCCGCCCTGTACCGCGCCAAAAGCGCCGGCCGTAACCGCGTCGAAGTCTCCACCGAGGAAGTAGTTACCTAACCGGTCAGCGCGACGCGCTGGCCGCCCGACGCCACGCGGCCACCGCGCGCGTCCCCCGCACTAGCCGCGCGCCTTCATCGCCAAATTGGCCGCCCCGCATGTGAGCCAGCGTTGGATCACTCGACACTCATCTCCGCCAAATCGCCAGAAGCGAAGCCAAACGTCCCGAACCACCACGCGCGGCATAGCAGAGAGGGATGGGGACGTCGGCTTGCAATGCCAACCTCCAATCGCTCTGAGCTCTTTTCTTGGCTGGATTCACACCGGAGCCCAAGCACTCGTCGACTGCTCAGCCGACGTCCCCATCCCTCTCTGCTAGGACGTGCCCCAACCTGTGGCACCTCTTGATTACCACCCAGCGCCGACGGCAGCCGCTGAATCTTCCACTCAAATCACCCTCCCACTCCGCCCCCGCAGTAGCGCGATGAAGATGGGCGCCCCCACCAACGCCATAATCGCCCCCACAGGCAACTGCCTTGGACTAGCCACCGTCCGCGCCAGCAGGTCAGCCGTCGCAAGGATCGTCCCCCCCAGCACAACAGAAGCCGGCGCCACCACCCGGTGATCGCTGGTCCTGAACGCCAGCCGAATCGCATGCGGCGTAATCAACCCAACAAACCCAACCGTCCCCGCATTAATCACCGCAATAGCGGTCAGTGAAGCGCAGGCGACAAACAAAACCGTCCGCCAAACCTCAATCTGTAACCCCACGCTGCGCGCCCGCAACTCCCCAGCCGCCAGCACATTCAGAGGCCTTGCCACCACCAACGCCAGGCCAGCAGACACCGCAGCCGCCACCACACTGCTCCAGGGACTCAATGCCCACCCCAGGTCTCCAGCCAACCAGAAAACCATCCCGCGAAGCCGTCCCGTATCAGCAAGGGCGAGCAACACACTAACGAGCGCCCCACATGCGCTCGCAACCACAACCCCCGTGAGTAATAACCGCGAGGTCCCACCTCCACGAGCGAGGAGATAAACCACGGCTACAGCCCCCAACGCACCTAGCACAGCTGCGGACTGAACCCCCACAGCGGCGGCGCCAGAAATCATGGCCAGAAGAGCGCCCACAGCAGCACCCCCGGACACACCCATCACGAACGGATCAGCCAATGGATTCCGGAATAAGGCCTGCAGCAAAACACCCGAAAGCGCCAGTAATCCACCCACGCCGAATGCTGCGAGCAAACGGGGTAGCCGCACCTCCATCATCACGTTGCGGGCGGCCTCGTCACCCGCACCCAGGAGCGCGGAAATAGCCTGCTTTGCACTGATACCTGAACCCCCGCTGACTAAAGAGGCGAGGCAAATGGCGAGGGCCAGGAGGAGCAGTAGAGTGAGTCCTTTCAGTCGGCCACTGTCGAGTGCTGCGTGTTTCACGAACCGTATCATCCCGCATACGCACGACCTTGTGGCAGACTCCAGATGCCCGTTGGTACAAAGCAACTCATGAGTGACGTCATCGACAAAGACGGATTCCGCGCCAACGTCGGCATCGTTTTGATGCGCGGCGCCGGAGACGTTTTTCTCGGACGGCAGGTCGGAGGCCGGGGCTGGCAGTTTCCACAAGGTGGCGTGCTTGCGGGCGAGCGCCTGCAACAGGCCGCATACAGGGAACTGCACGAGGAGATTGGGCTTACGCGGAAAGACGTGGAGCTGGTCGGTCAGACCACTCACTGGCTGCGTTATCGTCTGCCGTCCAAGTACATCCGTCGGAACCGATTTCCCATGTGTATCGGGCAGAAACAGCGATGGTTCTTATTGAGGCTCAAAGGCGAAAATGCACAGTTCGACTTTGGGCGTACGCCCGAGCCTGAGTTCGATCAGCACCGCTGGGTTAACTACTGGGAGCCCGTCCGCGAGGTCATCTACTTCAAGCGTTCGGTCTACGTGAGGGCGCTGACGGAGCTGGCCACGTTCGCATTCCCCGATGGCCCACCGCCTTACCCTGAGTGGTGGGCAGAAACGGCGAAGACGGCCCTAAATCCGCAGCGTTCCGCGCCTGCGCCCGTCGGCTGACGCGCGCCAGAGTTCATGCGAAGCCCCGACGGACCCAACCTCGTCATTCGCTCGCATTCGCCCAAGCGGCGATTCGTCATTGCAGGGGTGATCCTGGTTATCGTGGCGTTGGCCATGTACATCGTTTACGAGTACGGCCGCTTCAATGCCGGCTACGACCGCCTCGCCGCCGCCCAGCAGCGTACGGAGCTGGAGGTCGAGATCGAACGCCTGAACAGATCCAATCGCGAGCTGCGCACCCATCTCGCAGAGCTCGACACGATCCGTATCGGTAGGGCACGCGAGCAGGCTGAAGTGACCCGTACTATCAGTGATCTTCAGGCACAGGTGGCCAAGCAGACCCAGGAACTGGCGTTCTACCGCGGCATCGTCGCCCAAGGGGCAGCGGCGGTCGGAGTGAAGGTTCAGCAGGTACACATCACCGCCGGCGCGAAAGCCCAGCACTTCATGATGCACATTTCGCTCATGCGATCTGTACGCCCAGACAACGTAGCAGTGGGAAGCGTCGCCTTGAGCGTCGATGGCACCACCTCAGACGGCAAGCCTCAGACCCTCGACCTGCCGGCTCTCACGCCGGCCAAGACAAAGGAGCTGCCGTTCAATTTCCGGTACTTCGAAAACCTGGACCAGGACGTCGCCTTACCCGCGGGGTTCAAGCCAGAAAAAATGGCGGTGGAAGTACGCTCTAATAAGAAAGATGTCGCACCTGCGAGCCAATCGTTTCCCTGGACGGTGGATGCGTCCTAAAAATCGCCGCTGGCGATAGTCAGTGAGACCATAGCCTCACCGGAGCACTCGATGTTCAGCCGCGACAAACAAACTGCTCGGATCGATACCCTGATCGGCAAGGCCTCCCGGGTCCATGGCGGCATGGAGTTCGCGGGCGGCCTTCATTTAGATGGTGCCATCGAAGGCAATCTCCGGGCCGATCCGGTGGAAGGCTCGAGCTTGTCAGTCAGCGAGTCCGGCTCAATCGACGGGAACGTCGAGGTCGGGAACCTTATGTTAAACGGCGCCGTGAGGGGCGATATCGTGGCCCGTGGCCGCGTCGTCCTGGGGGCAACCGCCCGAGTCCAGGGGAACCTCTACTACGGGGTCATTGAAATGACACTGGGCGCGCAGATTATGGGGAAGTTGACCCGTCTCTCCGAGGGGGCCGTTGTTGAGGCCGTGCCGGAGAGTGCGGACGGGTCGACGTGATAGACTCAGACCAATTGATCAGAGGCGAAGCTAATGAGCGCGACCGAAGCCATTGTTGAAACCCCGGTGCTCCAATTCACGGACGCTGCCGCGCGCAAGGTCGGCGACCTCATTCGCGGAGAAGGAAATCCGAATCTCATGCTGCGCGTGTTCGTGCAGGGTGGGGGTTGCTCAGGGCTGTCCTATGGGTTCGAGTTCGACGAGGCCATCCAGGATGGCGATACCTGCGTCGAAAACCTCGGTGTGAAACTGCTCGTTGACCCCATGAGCTTTCAGTACCTCTCGGGTGCCGAGATTGATTACCGCGAGGGGCTCGAAGGTGCGCAATTCGTGATCCGCAATCCGAACGCCACCACGACCTGCGGCTGCGGGTCCTCGTTCTCAGCTTAACGTTTGCCCCCGCCCTTGCCTGACGTCCTGGCGGCTGTCGACCTGGGGTCGAACAGCTTCCACATGGTGGTTGCGCGTTATACGCACGGCCAGCTCGTCATCGTTGATCGTCTGCGCGAGATGGTTCGTCTCGGCGCAGGTGTCGAAGAGAACGGGCGCATCGACAAAGAGGTCGCCGCACGCGCCCTCGCATGCCTCCAACGTTTCGGTCAGCGACTCCGTGACATGCACGCGGACAGCGTGCGTGTTGTCGGCACCAACGCTTTTCGCGTGGCGCACCGGAAGCAGGCATTCCTCGAGCGGGCTCGCGAGGCTTTGGGGCACCCAATTGAAATCATCGCGGGCATGGAAGAGGCGCGCCTCATCTACTCCGGCGTTGCTCATACGATGCCCAGTGAGCCGGGCCGCAGACTCGTCGCTGACATTGGCGGCGGCAGTACGGAACTCATCATCGGTGACGGGCTAACGCCGCTGCAGCTTGAAAGTCTGCAGATGGGCTGCGTCTCGCTCAGCGAGAAGTTCTTCCGCGACGGCAAGATCTCCGCGAAGCGCATTGAACGTGCGCGGATGGCGGCACGCCTGGAGCTCGAGCCCGTACAAGCTGCTTTCCGCCGCCGTGGTTGGGAGCACTGTGCGGGAAGCTCTGGAACCGTACGTGCAATTGGCGAAGCTATTCGTGAGTTGGATCCGCAAGCCCTCACGATCACCGCAGCAGGTCTGGCGCGGGCACTCAAGTACATTACCGACGCCGGCCACATACGCGAGCTGCGGTTAACCGCGATTACCGACGACCGCCGCCCTGTATTCCCGGGCGGGACAGTCATCCTCGCAGAGATATTCGAAGTGTTGGGCGTACACGAAATGCGCATAGCCGACGGCGCAATGCGCGAAGGCTTGCTGTACGACATGCTCGGCCGCTTCAAGAACGAAGACGCTCGCGACCGGACAGTCCGCGCGATGCAGAAGCGCTACCACGTTGACGAGGCTCAGGCTGAGCGTGTCTGCGCGACGGTGTTGGATTTCCTCGCCCAGACTCGCGACACCTGGAAACTGGAAGGACCCACAGCCGACTTCGCTCTGCGCTGGGCCGCTCAACTTCATGAGATTGGCCTCGACGTTGCGCACAGCGGCTATCACCGGCACGGCGCTTATCTGCTGGAGAACGCAGATATGCCGGGCTTCCCCCGCGAAGAGCAGCGGCTGCTGTCACGCCTGGTGGGTGGCCATCGACGCCGGCTGAATATGGAAGGGGTTGAAGAGCTGCTGCCGCCTTGGGACAGCAAGGTGCTGTACTTGATTGTGTTGCTGCGGCTGGCGGCGCTGCTGCACCGAGGCCACAACTCCGCCGCACTGCCGCCCATCGAGCTGAACGCCACCCCAAAGTCGCTGGAGGTTCAATTCCCGGCGCGGTGGTTAAAGGAGCACGCGCTGACGACGGCGGATTTGCAGCAGGAGTTTGAATACCTGCGAGATGCCGGCTTCCGCCTGCGAGTGTTCAGCCGCGGCCGCTGAGGGTTATCCCCCGCTCGGTAATCGACTGTTCTGCAGGTTCGCTGCTCCGGTTAGAACAGTGTGTGAGTTCGCCGTCCTCTGTCATGGGGCTCGGGCCCGTGCCTCCCTGCCTTTCGGGTAACCACGGCGGAGGCCACCAGGTTGCGTCCGCGCGCGGCCTCTTGCTTGAGTGGGCTGGACCCCGCTCAACCCAACAACGACCCGGAGCCTTGTTTGCGAGTTCGTCAGCGGGGTTTTAGAGCGGACACGAATCCAACGATAGACAACCGGCCGATGCAGAATCGATGCGCGTGGCGGTGTTTGGATCACACGCCAGGCCCGTTGCCGGTATGTGAAAGCGGCGGCGCATCTGTCACGTGCTTCACATGTAGCTGCTACTTATGCCTTGAACATCACTGGCTACGCGGCGACAGGGCCTTGTTGCTGTGTTTGCCAGAGGGCCGCATAACGGCCGTTCTCTCGCAGCAAGGATGCGTGTGTGCCTCGCTCGACGATGGTACCATTCTCAAGCACCACGATCTCATCTGCGTGGACAATTGTGGATAGCCTATGTGCAATTACCAGTGTTGTGCTGAATCGGGACATCTCTTGTAGGTTGCGCAGGATCTCGCGTTCGGTGTTGCTGTCCAGTGACGACGTCGCTTCGTCGAAGACGTAGATGCGGGGGCGTTTGATCGCCGCCCGTGCAATTGAGACTCGCTGCTTCTCGCCACCCGATAACTTGACGCCTCTTTCCCCTACCCTGGTGTTGTACTTGTCAGGCAAGCTCATGATGAAGGCATGAAGGTGAGCCAGTTTCGCTGCTTGTTCGATGTCCTCGTGAGCACTGAGCGCTTTTCCGAAGGCAATGTTGCACCCGATTGTATCGTTGAATAGGACAGTGTCCTGTGGGACGACGGCGATGGATCGACGCAGCTTAGCCAGCGAAAGGGCCGAAATCGGGATGCCGCCGAGAAGGATTCGGCCACTGTCCGGCTCGAACAGCCGGACGAGCAGCCGCACGATGGTCGATTTGCCGGAGCCGCTCGCGCCCACAATACCGAGCATCTTGCCCGCAGGGATCTTGAAGCTCACTCCTTTGAGTACTGCCCGTTGAGATGGGTACGACAGGACGACGTTCTCGAACTCCAATTCGCCAGGCCCACCCAAGGGAACGCGATCATCGGATCGCTGCGGTTCCGGTGTTTCTCGAAAAAGCGCGAGCATCTTCTTGAGCATGGCGACGCCTTGAGAGAGTCCCTGCATTGCATAGCCGAGCATTTCGACGGGTCGTACTACCTGGAGCATGTATGCATTCACAAGCACGAAGTCACCCACGGTCATGCGGGAACCCCCGACTTCGTGCGCGGCGTACAGGATCGTTGCCCCGAGGAACACGGCGAAGATCGTGGCCACGACCAAGCCGTTGAAGGCATAACGCCGAAAGAAGCGAACCCACTCGGCTTCGGTGCGCCAGAGAGCCTGGCTCACTTTCTCCTGCACGATCGCCTCGGCGGTGAAGTATTTGACCGTCTCGTAATTCAGGATGCCATCGGTCATTGCCGCATTCGCATCAACGTGAGCCGCTGAGGCGGTCTCTGCTGGTCCTGAGAGGGTGATAGCGGCATACGTAAACGCCGCCGCGTAACACACGAGAGCACCACAGAACAGCACCAGGAATATTGGATGAGCCGAACGCATGAGGACGACGATAATCGTTCCAAGCTCGGCCGTAACGGGCAGGAATGTAAAGACCAGATGATGTTGGATCATCTGGTAGCCCTGCAGCCCGTTATCCAATGTCTGGCTCACCGCGCCCGTTTGCCTGTCTAGGTGAAACCGGAGTGGGAGCTGCATAAGATGCGCGAAGAGTCGCTCACTGAGCGCACGAAACATCCGCCGCTCCGCTCGCGCGTAAATGAGCCCGCGTATTTCACCGATCGCGCGTGCCAACCATTGGCTTAGGACATAAAGCCCGATGAGTAAAAGCGGAGAGACTGATGTGCCCTTAGTTTGACCGGTGAATCCGTCGACGACCAACTTCAGGGCGACAGGGCCTAGCGCAGTGAGAACAGACGCGATGATGACCAGCGCCAGTACCACGCTTAGGCGAACTTTGACGAAGCGACTAGCCTCGGTCCAAACAAGGTGGAAAATCTCACGAAGTCCGGCTAGACCGCTCCAGAGCCTCGATGTTAGCACGCAGCAATCCTTGCTTCGAGTATGAGAACGAGGGTATGCGGTGATCATAATACTCACAATAGCCAACACAGCAAGCGAGCAGATATTCCCTTCGCCCTCGGAAGCGGCCGTGGATATTGGTGTCGTCGTCAACTGGGATACTGTGATTGCCAAAACTCAGGAGGATCTGATACTTGTGTCGCTGCGACACCATACGACCGTACGCGGTGAAATCACGGCAAATTGAAATTCGTCCGCTCTTGCCTAACCTGATCCGACCGCCCTGCCAGGCCCACCGAGAGGCTGACGACCTTGACTGCGAGCCCGATTTTTTACACCCACATCGCATAGAAACACCGCACTGAAAGGAGGCTCTCGTCCTGGACACAAGTGCAAGCCGAATATTCGAAGTCAGGTCGGAAACGTCTGTTCTTGACACCGGAGAGTCGGGGGCACGAAGCATTCCTCGGAGGTATCGGGTCATCCTGACGGGGTTTACGAGGCGGAGTTCTTGGGTTTCAAGCCATGGGTTCCGTCCGTGGCGCAGCCACAAAGCGTTGGACGCACTCGCATACGAGATCAAGACACGCAACATCCGCTGGATTCTCGATTCCAGGATGCTGAGCGCTTTTTGAATGACCTACGAGCACGGCTCGGTGAGTTTGCGCTGAATTTGCACCCGGAGAAGACACAAGTGACCGAGTTAGCCCGACTTCGCGGATTCGCCCTCGGTTCTGAGGTTTTTCGGGTCGTTGGTTAACGGAGATTCAATCACTTACCTGCGTCCGAAGGGTAAAAGTGGCTGTAGTGAAGACCTCGGTTCTGGCCAGCCGCGGGCGGATGCGCATAATGGATCCCCGTCATGTTTCTGCGCGCCACGACCCGCAAGAAAGACGGCAAGCTCCATCGCTATTTCAGCGTAGTGGAGAACACACGCGTACACGACGGTCGCGTGGTACAGCGACACGTGTTGTATCTGGGAGAGATCAACTCCACGCAGGAACTGGCCTGGCGTAAGTCGATCGAGGTGCTGGACGAGGCACACGAGGGTCCCCGCACGCTGGCGCTGTTTCCGGAGGATCGCTGCGAGGAGATGGCGGCCGATGAGTCGATTGTACGCCTGCGGCTGTCACAAATGCGGCTGGAGCGGCCACGGCAGTGGGGCGGATGCTGGCTGGCACTGCAGCTGTGGCGAGAGTTGGAGTTGGATGAGTTCTGGCTCGAGCGCTTGTTGCCGAGTCGCAAGGGTACACGCTGGGCCGAGGTGCTGCAGATTCTGGTAGTTTACCGACTGCTTTCGCCGGGCAGTGAGTGGCGCTTACACCGTGAGTGGTATGGACGCAGCGCGTTGCCGGATCTGTTGGGCCTCGAACGCGTCATCGACAACCATGCGCTCTACGACTGTCACGACCTGCTGCTCGAACACAAGACGGCCCTGTTTGATCATCTGGTGGGGCGCTGGCGTGATTTGTTCAACGTCAGTTTCGATGTGTTGCTGTATGACCTGACGTCCACTTATTTTGAGATCGAGCCACCGCTGTCGGATGAGGACAAGCGCCAATTTGGCTACTCCCGCGACAAGCGCTCCGATTGTGTGCAAGTGGTGATCGCGCTGATCGTCACGCCGCAAGGTTTTCCGCTGGCCTACGAGGTGCTCGCTGGGAACACCGCGGATAACACCACGCTGAAGGACTTTCTCGTGCGCATTGAGCAGCAATACGGCAAAACCCGGCGCTGCTGGTGCATGGATCGGGGAGTCCCGACCGAGGAGGTGCTGCAGCAGATGCGCTCGAGCGATCCGCCGGTCCAATACGTAGTCGGCACTCCCAAAGGCCGACTCACGGCCCTCGAACGTGCCTTGCTCGAGAAGCCCTGGGCCCAGGCACGGCCAGATGTGCGGGTCAAATTGCTCGCACAGGATCAGGAACTGTATGTCTTCGCTGAGAGCCGCGACCGCATTGCCAAAGAGCGCAGCATGCGCCGGCGACAACTGAAATGGCTGTGGCGTCGACTGAGGCAACTATCCACGATGTCAAAGCTCACGCGTGAGGCGCTATTGATGAAGCTCGGGGCGGCGCAGAGCAAAGCGCCCGCCGCATGGCGACTGGTCAGCGTTGAGATCGCGGTGCAGGGAGCCTCCTTCGGTTACTGGCTCAACCGCAGGAAGTTGCGCGAAGTACGGCGGCGCGAAGGCCGCTATCTGCTGCGAACCAACTTGACGGAGTCCGATCCCGCCAAACTCTGGGAGTATTACATCCAACTGACCGTCGTCGAGGAAGCGTTCAAAACGCTCAAGGGCGATCTGTCGATCCGGCCGATCTTCCATCAGAAGCAAACACGCATCGAGGCGCACATCTTCATTGCCTTCCTCGCCTACTGTTTGCACGTGACGCTCGGCCATCGACTGAAGTGTCTGGCCTGTGGGCTCACCACGCGCAGCGTGTTGGAGAAGTTCTGTGCCGTGCAGATGATCGATGTACACATCCCGACCACTGACGGGCGCGAACTGACGCTCACCCGCTATACCCAGCCCGAAGCGGAATTGAGGCTCCTATTGGAACGCCTCGCGATCGCTTTGCCGCCTCAGCCGCCGCCCAGAATCACCTCCGCTCAGGCCACCACCGCGAACCACTTGTAGTGCAGACCTCGGGGGCGCACCCCCTGGCCAATCAAATACTTAGCCTCAGTCTACCCCTCGAATCCGCGAAGACGGGTTAGGCCGATTCGCGGCCCCCGATCGGGCGAATCGAGGAGACGGCAAGCCGGAAACTTTTGACTTTCTGGGTCTAACGCATGTGTGCAGGATTACGGCAAGACTCAGTCGCGGGAATCAGAGAACCGCTCCAAGCGATCCCACATTTCCTGCAAGAGTTGATTTGCTATATTTCGTGGGAACACATCCGGCCTAAACGCGGTAGCGAGCGTTAACTCATTATCTGCTTCAAGGCCCGCAAAAAGGAAGTCAAAACCCCCAATCCTGGGGGGTATTGGTTGCTGCGCGAATTCCTCCACGCGAAATCCGAGGGTCGGTGACTTCGCTGGCGTAACCTGCTCCCCGAATGTACGCTGCCACTGAAATAGTGTCCGTGAGTGAAGGTGAGGCTGTTCAGACGCTACCTGCCCGAAATCCATGTGCTCCAACGAACCAATATATTCTCTACTCACAGTTGTGACCACTTCGTCGAATTCATGACTGTGTCCCAGCTGCACTCTCAGGTAAAGTGGTTGGACGAGGTATCCAAGGATTGACAACTGCTCCTTCTTGACACGCGCGGTCATCATAGTTGCGATAACAAAATCTCTTTGATTGCACCAATCTCGAATAAGAGACGCATACGCTGCTAATACGTATGCTTGTAGATGTATTCGAGAGTGTCTTGCCCGCTCGCGCAATTTCCAAGTCAAAGTTTGATCGATGACGCACTGAGCGGTCTCTGAGGGACCGAATCGTGGAACAGGATTACTCGAAAGCCCGGGCCAAATGATTCCCGAAGTCCCTGCTAGGCGCCTCTTCCAATACATCTGTCGCGAATTTGAGCACACGACGCTATTCGCTGCTTGCCATGCGCAATACTCGGAGTACTGCATCCGTTTTTCAAGATTGCTGACTCCGTTGTTCAGCAGATTGGCATACGATGCCCATAACTCTTGCCAGACGCGATGTTGGTCATAACCATCCATGAGAAGATGGTGCCTCCAGCCGACTAGGACGTGCCTCTGCTCGGCCAGCTTGTACAGTCTGGTCTTGAATAGAGGCGCGACTTCCAAAGCTATCTTGAAGAATAATTCTGCATGGATTTCACACCTGATACGCTCCTCCAGTTCGTTCACTGTCTTGGTACTGTTGGAGAGATCTACTATTTCGAGATGATACTCTTCGGGCGGCGCGAATCTTAGTCGGGGTTCCCCATGAATCAGCACGACCCTGATACGCAGAGCGTCATTGTTGACTACGACTAGTTCCATCGATTTGCTCAGGAGTTCAGCACTAAGGGGGCCGATTAGTAGGAAAGAATTGGGCCAACGCAGGTGTAATTCATCATTGCCGCCCCACGCGTCCCAGATAAAGCGTTGAAACGCGAGGAGAGGTATTTCTTCGCCCACAGTAGCCTCTGGTGCATCTTGACTATCGCGCTTCATCTGTCGCTCCTCCTTAATCCACAGACCGCATGCGGCGTCATGGTACAGATCATGGACGCAGTTTGCCTCACGCGACCTCTGAGGCTTCTAGCCGCTCTTCGCGGATTCGCTCGCGGATTTGGGGGCGGGCCGGCCGCCGGCCCTTGGCCGTTCAGGGGGTTACGGGCGCTGCGGGGCCGGAAGTGGCTGTAGTGAAGACCTGCCTGCTGGCCAACATCGCAGCAGCGCGCATAATGGGCAGCTGTTATGTTCCTGCGCGCCACAGTCCGCAAGAAAGACGGCAAAGAGCACACCTATTACAGCGTGGTGGAGAACAGGCGCCTGTCCGATGGGCGCGTGGTGCAGCGGCACGTGCTGTACCTCGGGGAGATCAACTCCTCCCAGCAGCTTGCCTGGCGTAAGTCGATCGAGGTGTTCGACGAGGAGCATCCGCAGTCGACGCGGACGATCGCGCTGTTTCCCGAGGATCGATGTGAGGCAGTAGTCAACGAGGAAGATGTCGTGCGACTGCGGCTCTCGCACCTGCGGTTGGAACGGCCGCGGCAATGGGGTGGGTGTTGGCTGGCGCTGCAGTTGTATCGGGAGCTGCGGCTCGATGCGTTCTGGGCCGAGCGGCTCGCGCCCTCGCGCAAGGGGACGCGGTGGGATCTGGTGTTACTGATCCTGGTAGTGTATCGGCTGCTCTCACCGGGCAGCGAGTGGCGGCTGCATCGGGAGTGGTATGGCAGGAGCGCGCTAGCGGACCTGTTGGACCTGGATGCGGTGATCGATGATCACGCGCTGTATGATTGCCACGATCTGCTGCTGCAGCACAAGGCAGCGCTGTTTGATCACCTGGTCTGTCGCTGGCGCGATCTGTTCAACGTCAGCTTCGATGTGCTGCTCTATGATCTCACATCCACTTACTTTGAGATCGACCCACCACTTTCGGACGAGGATAAGCGTCAGCACGGTTACAGTCGCGATCACCGTCCCGACTGCGTGCAGGTGGTGATCGCGCTGGTGGTAACGCCCCAGGGCTTTCCGCTGGCCTACGAAGTATTGGCTGGAAATACTGCAGACAAGACGACACTGAAGGACTTTCTGGCTCGCATCGAGAGCCAGTACGGCAAGGCCAGAAGGACCTGGCTGATGGACAGAGGCATCCCAACCGAGGAGGTGCTCGAGCAGATGCGTGGGTCACAGCCGCCGGTGCAGTACCTGGTGGGCACGCCCAAGGGGCGCTTGAGTGCGCTCGAGCAAGCTCTGCTCGTGAAGCCGTGGAAGCAGGTACGTCCGGAGGTGCGCGTGAAGCTACTTCCGCAAGATGCAGAGCTGTACGTGTTTGCCGAGAGCCGGGATCGTATCGCCAAGGAACGCAGCATGCGCCGCCGCCAGATGAAGTGGTTGTGGGCGCGGTTGAAGAAGCTCGCGACGATGACGCTCACTCGCGATGCGCTGCTGATGAAGCTCGGCGCCGCGCAGAGCAAGACGCCTGCAGCCTGGCGACTGGTCAGCATCGAGATCGCCGTTAACGGCGCCGCCTTCGGCTTCTGGCTCAATCGCAAGAAACTACGAGAGGCGCGCCGACGCGAAGGTCGTTACCTGCTGCGCACCAACCTGACCGAGTCCGATCCGGCGAAGCTCTGGGAATACTACCTGCTGTTGGTTTCTGTCGAGGAAGCCTTCAAGACGCTCAAAGGCGATCTGGCCATCCGCCCGATCTATCATCAACTCGTGCCGCGCATCGAAGCGCACATCTTCGTTTCATTCCTGGCGTACTGTCTGCACGTCACGCTCGGACATCGATTGAAGCACCTGGCCCCGGGCCTGACTACGCGCAGCGTGTTGGAAAAGTTCTGCGCTGTGCAGATGATCGACGTGCGCATTCCCACCACCTGTGCTCGCGAGCTCACCCTGACCCGCTACACCCAGCCCGAGCCAGAATTGCAGCTGCTGCTCGAGCGACTGAGGCTGTCTCTGCCGCCGCAACCGCCCCCGAAGATCACCGCCGCTCAGGCCGCCACCGCCCCGCCCGTGTAGTGCAGACCTACGGGGGTGCGCTCTCCAAAAATCAATCGGTTAGCCTTCAACTACCCCTCGAATCCGCGAAGAGCGGCTAGGTGTGGGAATTCGTCTCTTTGACACGTGTCGCGTCAGGCGCCGTCTATGGTCTCGCCCGTGGTCTCAGTGATGTACTAAATTAATCGCAAGCCCACGAGATTTCGCGGTAAATTTTCTGTGAAAGCTATACCCGGTTGAGTCGCAGAATCCTATAGCTCGGGAGCTTTGGCATTCAGTGAATACGGGATGACAGAGGTAACCTAACGATCAGATACCATGCGAGGTCGTCGCCTGATATGCACGCGCCGAACCAGAATGCATTCCGACAGGGCACAGGCGTCCGCAGAGCCCAATGGCAGGTCGTCGACGATGAATACTGGTCGGTGAGAGAGATCAGTGACTTCTATGGACCTATGGACCTATGGACCTATCCGGGGGGGACCTATGGACTAATGATCACTATCGGTGATTGACAAGATCCATGCGGGATCTTGCGCATGTAGCTCCGGGAGTCGGCATGGGAGCTCGGTTACTCGCGCGCCCGTGCCAGACCACGGTACATGCGGCGCAGCATCAGCGATTCGGCCGGTTGAGCCGCCCCTGATCGACTAACGTAGGCGAGTGGAAGTAGATCCAATCATCGTCACCGCCACCAAATTTTGCATTGTGCCTGCGCTCCAACCCCGAAGTGTTTTCTGGGAAAAATATGCGAGAATGTCGCGTGAGGTTAGGTCAATCGGTAAAAAAGGTTCTGACTATGCAAAAAAGGCAGGGAGCCTACATGATCTTGCACGCCGATCTGGTCGTCACATCCATGGACTCCGCTCTTGAGTTTTACTGTACCAAATTAGGTTTTTCGATTATAGACGACACGACAATCCACGGTACGCTCCCAGGTTACCTTTCCGACGGTGCATACAACGCAGTGCGGCTCGTGTTGATAAGAGTCTCGCGGGTCGGTGCAATGATCGAGCTTCAGGAATTCAAAAATGACAGCCTTGTGTCAGTGCAAACAATCGTTCGCCCGCTCAATTCCGGACAAATTTCCATTTTGGTTTCCGACCTACAGGGCCACATATCCAACGCAAAAGAAAATGGCTTATATCCGGAGAGTGATCTCTTTTCCGTAGTATTGCCAAGGCAAGGCCCATGCAACATCGTGTTCTATAGGGATCCGGACGGAAATCGGATAGAGTTTGTGCAGGTTACGCAATCTAGCCTGCGTCAGTCCTAGGTTTCTTGCGCATGAGGCGGGAGCTTTGGAGGTCGCCGGAGTACTAGAGTGGCCTTACGAACTGTCGTATCCCAGGAGCTCCGGCGACAGCTTCAAAATTGGCATCGCGCCGTTCGTGCACGAAGCGAAAGCCAGCCCGCTCGTAGGCTTTCTCCGCGAGTTGATTCCCAATAAAACAAGTGATGAATGCCTCCTTTAACCTCTGAGTCCGTCCTTCTTCGAAGACCCGCTCAAGAAGGAGCGACGTATATCCGCGCCTGCGGAACTCGGGTAACGTTGCGGACACCTCAATAACCAACGCGTCATCGGCGGGACGCGCGGTGCAGGCAAACAAGTATTGCCCCCTTTTCCAAAACGCGGCTCTTTCAGCCTCGCTCGCCCCGGAACTCTTCAGCGCCTCCAGAATCGCGGCCATTGCCTTGGGGTACGCGTCGGCAGCTCGAGCAGCAGACAGCACGGCGGCCGGGCGCGTCCCCTCTTCGGCAATCCAGAATCGCGAGTAGTGCCATTGCGACTTCGATCGCACGGTAGTTAGCAGTTGCAGAAAATGCAGGCACTCATCTTCCGACTGGCTCAATGCGATATCGAACCAACCTCTTCTGACGTGACTGCGGGTCGCCGTGAGAATCGCACGGGCGAGGAGTTGTGCATCATCTGGCTCGGCTTTGCGGATGTGCCTCACGAATTTCATACTCCGTAGTTAATCAAAGCTAGCGAAATGAGTCGAGAGTTCGGCCCGATCGCGTGTGCACTGTCACAAGAGACAAGTGTCACAGTTGGAGATAGTGCAAAACTTAAGCGATATGTCATTTATTGGTCGTTGACATGAAGTTTATTCGTGGAGTAGCTTGCCTTTGCGGCGTGATTTTTATCCTTCGTAGACGAAATGGCGATCCCTTGAGGTCAGCTCATATGGAAACAACCGGGGATTCGGATCAACGGTCTACAGACAGCCAATCACCAATGCGCGAATTCACATCCGCTGCAACTACGCCGACGTCCGCGGCTGATGAGGCGGTGCTTAGCAAATTCGACGCCGCAATACTTCCGGCGTCAACCGATCCCCTGGTACATGATCTTTTTGAGCAACAAGTACAGCGTACTGCGGACTATGTTGCCTTGATATACGAAGATCGGCGGCTCACGTATGCGGATATCAACAGACAAGCCAATCAATTGGCAGTGTTGCTTCGAGCGCAGGGTGCCGCCGTCGATCAACCCGTGGGGATTTGCGTCGAACGCGGTCCCGAAATGATCATCGCTCTACTGGGAATCTTGAAGGCAGGGTGCGCATATCTACCCCTTGATTCAAATTACCCAGTCGATCGGCTGCACTATATGTTGGAAGATTCAAAGCCTTCGTTGGTTCTTACGCAGGCGCGTCTCTCTCCTGCGTTGCCGAAATGGAAAGGGAAGATCATCGATCTGGATGACGCGTTGGTGGACGCCGCGCGCTATTCCAGTGTAAATGTCAGAACTCAGAGCCTGGGCTTGTCTGCGGAGAACCTTGTCTATCTCATTTATACCTCTGGATCGACTGGAGCACCCAAGGGCACTGGGATGCCCCATCGGTCAATGGTTAATCTGATCGAATGGCATCGTCGCACCTTAACTGTCCGCAACGAGTGCCGCGTGATCCAGTTTGCCCCTCTGAGCTTCGACGTGGCATTCCAGGAGATCTTCTCGACGCTGTGCACCGGTGGCACGCTATTACTAGTTGACGACGGTGTGCGCCGTGATCCGCAGGCGCTACTCAAGAAACTGACTGGCCATTCCATTGAGAGAGTCTTCCTACCCCCGGTCATCCTATACAAGCTCTGCGAACGCGTAAGGTCCCAAATTGAAGCTCCGATGTCTCTCAGAGACGTCATAGTAGCGGGCGAACAACTGCGTGTTAGTCCAGCGGTGTCGAGATTTTTTCAATTTGTGGACGGATGTCGCCTGCATAATCACTATGGGCCGACCGAAACTCATGTTGTGACGGCGTTCACTCTTGGGGCTGATCCCAATGACTGGTCGGTACTACCACCGATTGGGACTCCCGTGTCGAACACCCAAATTTATCTGTTGGATGAAGACCAACAACCCGTACCGCCCGGTACCTCAGGGGAGATCTATGTAGGTGGAGTAGGGGTTGCCCGGGGCTATATCGGGCGAGCGCAACTCACTGCTCAGCGCTTTGTTGCCAATTTGTTCGGCGACGTTCCGGCGTCGCGGTTGTACAGGACCGGAGATCTTGGTTGTTTACAACCTAACGGCGACTTGCTATTCCACGGCCGAAATGATTTTCAACTGAAGATTCGCGGCTTTCGGGTAGAACCTGGTGAAGTAGAAGCTGTGCTGGAGAGCTTCCCTGGGATCCGACAGGCGGTCGTCACCGCGCGAGAGGACGAACCTGGAGAGCGGCGGCTCATTGGATACGTAGTTCCAGAAGACACCGAATCTGTAACACAGCGAAGAGATGGGGACGAGACTGAGAGCCGGGGTACTGGCTCGCTTGTTGCTGAATTACGCATATTCGCCCGCAAAAAGTTACCGCATTTTATGGTGCCCGCTGCCATCGTGTCGCTGGATGAGCTTCCTTTATCACCGAATGGGAAAGTGGACCGAGCGAAGCTTCCTGCGCCCGATATCGATCGACCGCAGGCGCAGGGCTTCGTCGCTCCCAGCACCCCGACTGAGGAGATGCTTGCTGGAATGTGGGCAAGTCTATTAAAGAAGGAGCAAGTCAGCGTAGAAGACAACTTCTTCGAGATCGGTGGTGACTCTCTGATGGGTTTGGAGCTGGTATCGGCTGTGGCGGAGAGACTGAATGTCGAGGAACTCTCAGTTATTTCACTCTTTGAGTATCCCACCGTTCAAGAGATGGCACGTTATATAGAGACGTTGAGAGGAAATTCGCCGATCGTGTGCGGGGAAATTGAGCGAGACTCGGGCTTCCCACGCAGTTGACAACCTCGCTATAAGCTGACCACCGTTGCAGGGAGGGTTGGCTAGATCCAGTATTTTGGCGGCTGTTTGATGCGATACGCTGCTAAGGACGCGACAATACAGAAACCAACAAGGCCGTAAAAGACTACGGTGTAATTCTGATCTGTGGCGTCCAATACAGAGCCGATCAGCAAGGGAGACAGGAATGCGGAAATCTGCCCCACAGTGTTGACTATTCCGAACGCCTTGCCAACCGCACCCGGAGGCGAGATAACCAGCGGCAGGGTGAATAGCCCGGCGGATGCAATAAAGAGAAATAGAAATGCCGGAATCAATGCTGCCACGGCCCATTCACCAGAAGACGCAGTTGCCGCGAGATAGGTCATCCCGCCCCCGAGCATAAGGGCGAGCATCACAGGCACCTTTCGGCTCTTGGAAAAGTACTTATCGGAGACGTACCCGCCGAGATAATATCCAATCGCTCCAGCGACAAAAGGTAACGGGGCAAACATCCCCATTTTTGCAGTACTGAAGCCACGCGCCTGAAGGAGATAAGTGGGCAACCAGTTCATCAGACCCCAACTGGCGATGTTTGCAAAAAACAAAGTGATTGAGCACCACACTAATGCGGGAAATTTCAATAGTTCTCCGATGGGGACTGCCTGCTGCTCGGACTTTAGGTCATGGAAATCATTATGATTGGTCTTATGGAGGGTCTCCTTCGTTGAGAATTTGATGACAAACGCGAGGATTAACCCAGGAGGCAGCAGGCTGTAGAATACTGTCCTCCAGCCCCAGTGCATGATCAGAGGAGCCACGAACAGCGGAGCGACTGCGGCGCCGATGTTTACTGCGGCCAGCTGGAGACCGTTGGCCCTTCCGATCTCGTGTTGAGGAAAAATCATGGCAATCATCTTGGAAGCACTTGGAGGATAGGGTCCTTCGCACAAGCCGAACACGACGCGAATGGCTAATACGGACCTCAATGATGTTGCTATTCCTGTCACTGCCGTAAACATGGACCAGCACACAACCGAGAATGTCATGACGGCTTTAGGTCCGAACCTATCTGCCAGTAACCCTCCAGGAATCTGCATTGCCGCGTAGCCGACAAAAAAAGCACTCAGGACACTGCCCATGGCCGTCGATGAGAGGTGAAAGTCTTGGGCGATGAAGGGAATGGCGCTGGCCATTGCCATCCTGTCCAAATAACACAGAAAATATGCGCAAAACAGGACGCACAAGACCCAATAACGGTACTTCAAGGTCACTCAACCCCACACGCTTCGCATGACCCTCAGCCAGTTTTCTCCAAGAATCTTTTGAACGTCTGCGCCGCTGTACCCGCGTTCAAGCAATCGCCGAGTCAAGTTGCGCAGAGTTTTCGGGGTATTGATCCCGGCAGGATAATTGTGCGGCGGCGGGGGATATGCACTGCTCCACCGGCCAGCACGCACTGCCGCTTCATAACTCGCTGTTGCTGCTTCGTCGCTTGCGACTCCCGCTTGGCCCCAGTAGTAGTCTATGCCGAGGCCAACGTGGTCAATCCCAACTAAGCTCGCGATTGCGTCGATGTGGGCGATGAATTGGTCCAGCGATGGGGTGGTAGTGCCGGCAATCATCGCAGGAAAACCGGCAACTCCGATTACCCCCCCTGACTTCGCGATCGCTCTGATCAAATCGTCAGGGACATTACGTGCACTTGAATGCACGGTGGCCGCGTTGGAGTGGGACAGGATAACGGGCGCGGATGAACATTCAACTGCTTCCAGTGAAGTCCGATATCCGGTGTGACTGCAATCGACGATGATCTGGGCGTGATTCAATCGCTCGATTAGCTGGATGCCGAATCGACTTAATCCCGTATCGGTTCTCTCCTCGCAACCATCGCCCACTCGATTCCTGACGTTGTACGTCAGCTGAACGACTCCAACACCGAGCGCTTTGTAGACATCAATGAGATTGAGATTATTCTCAATGGGGTCTGCACCCTGTAAATGGAGATAGATTCCAAGAAGACCTCGTTGCCTAGCAATCTCAATGTCCTTGGCACGTTGCACCAGTGACAAATCCTTTCGTTCACTTAGAAGGTGACGCCAACTCGCAATGCGATCGAGCGTTGTCCGAGCGCCCTCCCAGCCGCCTACCGTCGGTGCCAGTGCTGTGACCCCTCCTTCCCGATACCATTGGAGGTAATGAGGGTCATCCATGACCAAGGGGCAGACGCCATCGATGATGATACTCCGGTTATGAAGATCATCTGCGATGTTGCTATCCATTCGGCAAGCTCCTTTACCATGTTCGACGTTGTTCTTCTCGACTCCCGCCCCGTTGGGACTGCGGCTGGCAGAGCACGCGACGGATGCCGATGCCTACGGTAGTCCATTTTCCAGCAACTATGACGCTGGAGAGCGATAGTGATACCAGAGTCATGTTGCGCGCAAATGTGTTGAAGTCGGGTAGAAGGAGGGTAAACCAGCTTGATGATATTGCGGCGCGAATTTATTGGCCGAGCGAACGGATCGCCGGTGCCGAGGTGGAAAGATGGTTTCCGTGTTAAGAGCCAATGTGGTTTTGTCAGTCAACGCACTCGTATGCTCTTGGGTTAGTCTGCGGATCACTCGGCAATGCCCCGTAAACTTCGGAATATAGTGTCAATGGGCTCTATTGTGTCAGACACCGAGTTGATCGCTACTGTTCCGCCGATCTTGTTGGGATCACAGGTAGCAGGATGTGCGAGGGATAGCTCGGACCATGCCGTACCGTCTGGTGGGCCACAACAGCTTCTGACATTGAGACCATCGCAAGGTTATCTGCACCAGTATTTAGGTTCGGTAGGAAAAAGGGAAACCAGCTGGACGAGACCTCCACTCGGATTCGATGACCCTGCTGGAAAAGATTGCCGGTGCCGCGCCAGAAACGAATGGTGTATTGGTAGACCTTATCCGGGTCGATCGTACTGAGTTGCGCGGCGTTGAACCGCCCCTCGTTTGCCGGGTCGCGGTTCCGCGCCCGCATAGCGCCGTCCGCCAGAAGCAGTGCCCGTCCGTCCGGCTGCACATCGACGAGTCGCACCATCCAATCCGTATCGCGTGCGGAGGTAGCAGCGTACAGCGTGGCCTCAATCGGGCCCGTTACTTCGACCGGAGACTCCAGCGGATGCGTTTGATAGACGAGGACCTCATCGCCAATGGCGGACAGCCGGGTATCTAAGGCTCCATCGATGTGACCACTGCGATTCGGGTAGCTTTCGAATGGATCAAGCGTCGGATTGCGTGGATTGTACGTATACCTATCCGACTCGTCCTCACGCGGTGGCGAAGTCGTTAAGGTGCCGTCGCCTTTGAGAGAGTTGGCATGACCACCTGATACTAAATAGTACTTTGTCGGCTTGGTTTGCGGTAAAGGCCAGTCCTGCTCGGCGTGCCACTTGTTCTCGCCCATCACGAAGACGTAGACGGGAGGGTCCCGTTCGACGCCGTTCTCGATCCCCTTTAGGAAGTGATCCAACCACCGGACTGTGTATCCTTTCACATCGATGGTCGACTCGGGACCGTAATCGATACCCCCTACGACCCGCTCGTTGATACCGTGAGTCCACGGGCCAATGACGAGCGAAGGTCGGCGCGCCTCCGGAGTGGCGCCGAACTTCCTCATCCCCAGGTAATTCATCGGCGAACCTGAATGCACCACGTCAAACCAGCCGGTGAAGGCGAGCGACGGCACAACCATCCTCGAATAGTGTTCCATGCCCTGATATGCGATCCCCTTCCAATACGGGTCAGTAGACTTGTTCTGCTGATACCACTTCGCGAACCACGGTGCGCTCTCCAGCCCTCGGTAGGCGTTGATGTCGATGTATGGGGTGTGTTTGTAATCCTCTCGGCTCCAACCGCCATACGCTCCGGGTTTACCTGAACTTTGGGCGGTACGGCCCGACATTCCCGCAGCCCAGTCCGGCATCCAATTACCCAACAGCACGCCGTTCCGATATGGACCATCTTCGAAGTGATCGGCCGGCGCCACTGCGGGCACAATCGCAGTAAGATGCGGCGGCGCCGTATCGGCTGTCCACCACTGAGTCCATCCACCGTACGACCCGCCGATCATTCCGACCTTGCCGTTCGACCATAGCTGTTGGGCCATCCACTCGACTAGGTCGTATCCGTCAGTCTTATGCTTCGCGTCGAAGGGATCCCACGTACCTTCCGAGTCATAGCGCCCGCGCGAGTCCACAAGGACGACGACGTATCCGCGTTTGGCGAACCACCGAGCATCATCCCATTCAGAGAGGCCCTTGCCATAGGGCGTGATCGCAAGAATCGACGGTACTTTCTCCGGTAACTTCGGCGCATATATGTTCGCGGAGAGTCTTACGCCGTCCCGCATGGGCACCGCAACGCCGCGAAGCTCCTGCAACTCATATTTTGATGCGGAGTAGGCTCCTGGATCGGGCGCCTGCGCCGCAGCAGGTAGAGAGGCTGCGTTCAAGAGCAGGCATGTGAGCAAAGGAGCGCCCATGAACTGGAGATCTTGCGTTGCCAGGAGCTGCTCCGGAACAAAAGGACTGCGCCACTTGGGGCGAAGTCCGAACATCATTTCTGCCAATTCGGTAACTTAACGGTACGTAAGTGTTGACGTTCGAATCCTGAAAAGCCGACAGTCAACGCCTCTCTTTAATCGGAGCAGGAGGGTTTTGCGCGGTTAAGGCGCGAGCTTCGATGTGGGGGCGCAAGATGGCCGGAACTTGCCGCAAGGCTCGCGAAGAGGCAGCCGTTGCCCTCACACGATTCATCCATCTGAGAACGCAGATATGCCGGGCTTCTCCCGCTAGTAGCAGCGGCTGCTCGCGCGCCTGGTGGGTGGTCATCGACGTCGGTTGAATATGGAAGGCGTTGAAGAGCTGCTGCCGCCTTGGGACAGCAAGGTGCTGTACCTGATCGTGCTACTTCGATTGGCGACCTTGCTGCATCGAGGTCACAACTCCGCGGCCCTGCCACCCATCGAGCTCAACGCCACGCCGAAGTCGCTGGAGGTTCAATTCCCGGCGCGGTGGTTGAAGGAGCACGCGCTGACGACGGCGGATCTGCAGCAGGAGTTTGAATACCTGCGGGATGCCGGCTTCCGTCTGCGAGTGTTTAGCCGCGGGCGTTAAGGCTGAAACAGCGGGCTCATCCCAGGCGCGTAATACGCCAACATCTCGCTCTGCGCGACAACCGGCTTCACCTCCGGCTTACGCACCACTCTCTTATAGCCCCCGGCCGACTGCAGCTCCCAAGCCTGTACATTATCCTGCATACACAAATTCAGGTCCCGCAGGATCCGCTGACGGTGAGTATCTCGTTGGATGGGGAAGGCGACCTCCACACGGCGGAAGAAGTTACGCTCCATCCAATCCGCGCTCGCGCACCACATCTCCGACTCGCCGCCGTTCTCAAAATAGAACACGCGCGAGTGCTCCAGGAACCGCCCCACGATCGATCGAACGGTGATGTTCTCCGAAACACCCGGCACGCCGGGCCTTAGCGCGCAGACGCCTCGAATAATCAGATCAACCTTCACACCAGCGCACGAAGCCCGATACAGCGCCTCAATAGCCTGCGGCTCAACGAGCGCATTCATCTTCGCAATCACCCGAGCCGGCCGGCCCGCGCGAGCGTGATCTGCCTCGCGAGCCAACTTGGCGATGATGGCGTCGTGCATTCCAAACGGCGATTGAATCAGCTTGTTCAGCTTGGGTGTTTGGGTCAGCGACGTGAGCTGGAGGAAGAGCTCGTGAACATCTTGTCCGATGTCGTCCTTGCACGTAAACAGACCATAGTCAGTGTACGCACGGGCCGTCTTCGGATGATAATTCCCGGTACCGAGATGACAGTACCGCCTGATTCCACCGGGCTCGCGGCGAACGACCAGAATCACCTTCGCGTGGGTCTTGTACCCCACGACGCCATACATCACGTGCGCGCCCGCTTCCTGCAGCCGGTTTGACAGCTCGATGTTGGCCTCCTCGTCAAACCGTGCGCGCAGCTCAACAATGACGGTGACGTCCTTGCCGGCATTGGCTGCGGCAACCAGTGCGTCAACGATGGGAGACTCGTGGCCGGCCCGGTACAACGTCTGCTTGATCGCCAACACCTGCGGGTCCTGCGCGGCCTGGCGCACAAAGTCCATCACCGGCGCGAAGCTCTGATACGGGTGATGCAGCAACATGTCATTCTGCCGGATGACGGAGAACATGTCGTTGTTGGCAACCAGGCGCTTGGGCAAGCCCGGCGTGAAAATCGGGTACTTCAGGTCCGGCCGTTGGACCAGGTCATAAATCGCCGAAAGGCGGTTCAGGTTGACCGGTCCGGGCATCTTGTACATGTCGACATCAGTCAGCGCGAACTGATGCAGTAAAAACTGAACGATATCCTCAGGACAATCGCTCGAGGTTTCCAAGCGGACGGCCGCGCCATACCGCCGATGCGCCAACTCGCCTTCCAGCGCGCGGCGCAGGTCGTCGATTTCTTCCTCGTCGACAAACAGGTCGCTGTTGCGGGTGACGCGGAACTGGTAGCAGCCCAGCACCTCGATGCCTGCAAACAGTTTCTGTACAAATGTATGCACAATGACTGACAGCAGCATCAATGTCTTTTCGTTGCCCTCGGTGTTGGGCACTGGCACGACACGCGGCAGCGAACGGGGCGCCTGCACAATGGCGTGCTCACTGTCACGGCCGAAAGCATCGATGCCGCGCAGGCGGACAATGAAATTGAGACTCTTGTTTTGGATGCGTGGGAACGGCCGAGCCGGATCCAGCCCCAGGGGAGTCAACACCGGCTCGATCTCGTTCTCGAAATAACGCTCCAGCCACCTCTCCGCGGAGGCGCTCCATTCGGAGCGGCCCTGCAGCGAAATTCCCTGTTTCTGCAGCGCCGGCATCAGGATCTCGTTCAGGCATCGGTACTGTTCGCTGCAAAGTCGCATGGCGCGCTGATGAATAGCCGCCAACTGCTCCTGCAACGACAAGGTATCCGTAGCAAACTGCCCCGACCCCAGCTCCAGCAACTGCTTGAGCCCCGCCACGCGAATCTCAAAGAACTCGTCCAGGTTGCTCGACGAGATGCACAGAAATCTCAAGCGCTCGAGCAGCGGTACGGTCTCATCGAACGCCTGCGCCAGCACACGCTGATTGAATTCGAGAAACGACAGCTCGCGATTGATGTAGTTCTGTGATGCTTTGAGATCGGGTGAGTCCATGCTTGTCTATTTCAGCTAGCGCGATACCAGCGTCGGGCCGACGGGCGCCTCCAGCGTTGCCAGAAGGGGTGCCGATTTCGCGACGAAATCCGCACGGAAGCGATCCTCTATAGGAGAGGCGTCAGGCAATGGTACTGTCTGAGGATTCTTAAAGACACCGTTGACACGATATTCATAGTGAAGATGTGGCCCGGTCGCGAGCCCCGTCATCCCCACGTAGGCGACGACCTCTCCCTGAGCTACGTGCGCGCCCGCGTGGATGCCCTTCGCGAAGCGGGATAAGTGCCCATAAACGGTCGTAATGCTGCGGGAGTGATCCAGTTCCAGCACATTGCCGTAGCCACCCTTCGGGCCTGCGTAAATCACGCGGCCATCACCTGCCGCGCGCACAGGAGTGCCCATAGGAGCCGCATAGTCAGTGCCCTTATGGGCTCGGATGAGGTTGAGAATGGGGTGGTAACGGGTGCTGTTGAATTTGGAGCTGACGCGGGTGAACTCAACAGGAGCCCGTAGGAACGCCTTGTGCAGACTGCGGCCGTCAGGAGTGAAGTAACGGGCCGCACCTTCCTGGTCAACATAACGGACAGCCGTATAAGTGCGTCCTTGATTGACGAAGGACGCCGCCAACACCGGGCCGTCCTTCACATACACGCCGTTCTGATACAACTCGCGATACGTTACAACAAAGGAGTCTTTGGGCTGAATATCCAGCACGAAATCGATGTCCCACTGGAAGATGTCGGCCATGTTGACGGCTGTCTGGTCGTGCGCGCCGGCGCCGGTAACAGCCTCAAACAAAGATGAGTTGATGATGCCGCGGATGGTTCGGGTGCGACCCTCCAGGGGGTTTTGCAACACCTCGGCGTGCAACCCGTCATCCTTCCGCTCAACTTTCAACGTTTCGTCTTCGTTCAGACGGCGCTCGAAACCATCGAGCTCATCGTCGCGATAGACAAAGTGCAGTGACTCACCCAACCGCAGATTGTCCAAGTGCGTTTTGATGCCCGGCTGGGCACGCAGGTTGGCGAGGTCGGTGAGATTCAGGTTCAGCTTGCGGAAAATCCGGTCGAGCGTGTCGTTGCGGACTACGACGACGTCAGTGGTGAGCGCATCGGGTTTGGGCGGAGGGCCGGGCGGTGCTTCCGAATTCGGAGCCGCTGCTGCCGGCGGTGCGGGCGCAGGCGCCTTTGCTACCGGCGGAGATGCGTGATTACAGGCGGCCAGTGTGAGGGATAACGACCCAATAATGGCCAATTTGATGAGTGCTGGATTCAAGCTTCGGATCATCGACTACACTTACCAGCGGAAGGGGTTGGAACCCTATCCGAGCGGCAAACGTCCGGTCAATTCGTTCACACCAAGAGGTCTCGTGCTGATGAGTGATTTCGACGCCCAACTCGCAGAGCTGCTGAGAGGAACCCAGGAGGTTCTGGTCTCTGCCGAGCTGGTCAAAAAGCTGCGCCGGGGCAAGCCGCTGCACATCAAGGCGGGCTTCGATCCGACCGCGCCGGACCTTCATCTCGGGCACACGGTGCTGCTCAACAAGATGCGGCAGTTCCAGCAGTTCGGCCACGACGTCACGTTTCTCATCGGCGATTTCACGGGAATGATCGGGGATCCTTCCGGCCGCAACGTGACGCGGCCGCCGCTCACACCGGAGGCGATCCAGGCCAACGCCAACACCTACAAGGAGCAGGTGTTCAAGATTCTCGATCCCGTCAAAACGAAGGTTGATTTCAACTCGCACTGGTTCGGGCAGATGCCTGCGTCGGAGCTGATCAAGATCGCTTCGCATCAAACCGTGGCGCGCATGCTGGAGCGGGACGATTTTGCGCGGCGCTATGCGGAGCAGCGGCCGATCGCCATTCATGAGTTCCTGTACCCGTTGGTGCAGGGATATGACTCCGTCGCGATGAAAGCCGACGTTGAGCTCGGCGGTACCGACCAGAAATTCAATCTGCTGGTGGGCCGCCATCTGCAGGAGACCTACGGCCAGGAGCCGCAGGTTGTCATGACGATGCCGCTCCTAGAGGGTACTGACGGCGTCAACAAGATGTCGAAGTCTCTGGGTAACTACATCGGCATCACCGAAGAGCCCGGGACGATGTTCGGCAAGATCATGTCCATCTCGGACGAGATCATGTGGCGGTATTTCGAGCTGCTGAGCTTCCGTCCCCTCCCGGATATTGCGGCACTGCGCAAGGCGGTTACCGAAGGGCGCAATCCTCGGGATGTGAAGTTCGAGCTTGCCCAGGAGATCGTAGCCCGTTTCCACGATAAGGCTGCGGCGGAGGCTGCCCAGCGGGATTTCATTACGCGGGTGAGTGAGAAGGGCGTTCCCACGGACCTGCCGCCCAAGACTGTCCCCGTGGAAGCCGGCGGAATTCGTCTCGGGAACCTCTTGAAGGAGGCCGGTCTCGCCGCCAGTTCATCCGAGGCGAATCGAAAGATCGACGAGGGTGCGGTGCGGATCGATGGCCAGAAGGCCATGGATCGAGCTTTGACCCTCCAGGCCGGGGCGGATCACGTGATTCAGCTCGGCTCCAAGCGTTTCGCGCGCGTCCAGCTCGTGCTAAAGCCCTGATTTGTAACGATTTTGGGGCAGGTCGCCGCGTCGCGCGAAAATTTTTATGACATTGCGTTGACAGTCCCTCTTGGGCGGCTATACTGCGCGCCCTCTCGAAGCCGCAGCGCTCCAGCGATAAGCAAAGCGCAGCAGCAACGAGAGAAAAAAGTTGACGGAAAATTGGCGAGGGCTATACTGCGCGCCCCCTGACTGAGGGGATGCACGAAAGTGCAGCGAGACGCAGCAGTAAAAGCAGCGTCGAAATCCTGGTACCAGCGACCAGGAAGCTATTTAAAAGTTTGGCAGGTAATTTGTGTGGGGACTCGCGTTGATGCCTTTAGTGCAAAAACCGAGTGACCAAGAAAGTCCAGCAATGAGTCTTTTTTGAGCCATTCATTTCGATGTTTCAAGTTCTTCAAGTGAAGAGTTTGATCCTGGCTCAGATTGAACGCTGGCGGC
>Ga0207641_10000958_pt1 | contig 29671 bp, 34 predicted proteins | sample KBSSwiS62_FD_184306 | JGI IMG/M metagenome (GOLD analysis project Ga0207641, IMG submission 184306) | Switchgrass rhizosphere microbial communities from Kellogg Biological Station, Michigan, USA - KBS Switchgrass S6-2 (SPAdes) (version 2) | ecosystem: Host-associated > Plants > Roots >... | reverse complement strand
GCAGATATCGAGCTTGGCGGTAAGACGATGACCACGTATAACCTGCACCTCGAGAGCAAAGAGGACGACATTCTACGGGTCTCTCAATTGAATGAGGTGCTGCTAGATGCTGGCTCAGCGAGCAAAAACAGCGCGACGCTGATTGCCGGCGACTTGAATCTGGACGCCACGAAAGGTGAAGCTGCAACTGCACTCGAGCGAGCGGGATTTCGAGACGGCGTCGGGTTATCTGATGTTCGCACCCGGCCTGGACGAGGCTTGTTTGATCAAGGCCGGTCGATCGATTGGATTTTCTTGTCGGGTGGATTGAAAGGGCGGAACGGACGAATCCATGGAAATGTCCCAGCCTCGGATCATTTTCCGGTTTCATCCGAGGTATCTTTCCGGTGATTTTCGCGGTTGGTCCCAGCCATTCGCGATGCCTTTTTCCTTCGGCATCGATTGGCGTGGCGGCGGCGAGCGCGGACGCGGTACACCATGCCACCGGAAGTCGAATCCGCTCTTTGCCGATCACTCTGGAGAAAGTTTTGCGATGACAATAATGCAAGATGGAGTGCTATATGCCCGATGTTAAGGAACACCAGCTAGTTTGCCACGTCACAATCACGCGCGCCTCGTCAGATGACCTGCAACAGCGGGACGTCATAGCAGCCCTCGACGGCAACGAGATCGCGAGGCTGATGGACGGCGAGTCGCGCACAACGGAAATCTTGCCCGGCCACCACCAACTGCGCGTAGACAATACCTGGAACCGTAAAACGGTCGAGTTTGACGCCGCCCCGGGCGAGCATCCCAAGTTCCTCGTGACCAATCGCGCGGGCAGCCTGTCCCAATTCTTGAAATTCACATTTGGCGGCGGACCTACTTACGTCGAGGTTCAGCGCTTATCCTGAGGTATTGATGAAAGCAATGATATTTCGCCAGACGGGTGAACCGAAGGGCGTATTGCAACTGGCAGACATTCCCACTCCGCCTTTGGCCCCTGGCGAAGCGCTAGTCCGAGTGCTGCTGAGCCCGATCCACGCATCGGATCTGCACATGGTGCGCGGGCGCTATGGCTATCAGCCGGAATTGCCAGCCAGCCCAGGCATTGAAGGCGTGGGGATTGTGGAGGCTGTAGGTCCAGGCGTGCAAGATCCGATGGTTGGAACTCGCGTAGTTTTCATCGGCACTTGGAACACCTGGCGCGAGCAGATCGTGTGCCCAGCGGACAGACTCGTGCCCGTTCCAGATGGCGTGGACGATCCGGCCGCCGCCACTTCCTACATCAACCCTTTGACTGCGTGGGCATTGACGAGATCAGGTCACAATCTCAAGGAGGGCGACTGGCTCCTACAGACGGCGGCTGCATCCAGTGTCGGGAAGTTGGTGCTTCAATTGGCGCAGCAGTATGGATTCAAGACAATCAACGTGATCCGGCGGCGCGAGCAGGAAACAAACATCCGCAACCTCGGAGGCAATGAGGTAATCTGCACAGCCGACGAGGATCTCAGGACACGCCTGCAGGAATTGACCGCGGGCAAGGGCGTTGAACGAGCGATTGACTGCGTTGCGGGGCAACTTGGCGCTGAGATTGCCCGCAACCTCGCTCCGGCTGGAACCATGCTTGTGTATGGAGCCCTTTCCAGTCATCGGCAAACGGACCCCGCGAAATTCATCATGCCGCTCTTTGCTCCGCGTTTGATTTATTCGACGGCAACGGTTCGCGGGTGGTGGCTTCCACGTTGGGTGCCTTCCCGGCCGCTCGCCGAAGTGCGGGCAGCGACGACCGATCTCCTTGCCATGCTGGCGAACGGAGCACTTACGCCGCCAGCATTTGTGCGGTATTCGCTTAAGGACTTCCAAGAGGCAGTGCGCCTGGCCGATGGTGAGGCAGGACAGGAAAAAGTCTTGCTGGACTTCTCCGAAAGGGCAGCATAACCGGTGTAGCCCCATCGCGGTCGTCACGAACCAGGCCGTGGCGTTTGACAAATCGATGTTGGGCGGCTTGTCGCGTGTGCTCTGTCCGAATCGCTCCCGATTGACGGGCAACTTCAAGTAGCTGCATTGGGTAAGAGCTGCCGACGATCCGTAAGCTCGTCAGTCTTTGCTCGAACACAGGGCCCAAAGTTCAATGAGCTACGGGTAAACTCGATTGATAGTACGATTGGCTGCTCTTGCACCTTATGGTTTCGTGGTCGCACATTGCATCGCGATGCGATACGGCTGCATTTTCGGGGGATGAAGATTCCGCAATGACCCTACTTCCCATAACCTCTGCGACTCTCCCGGATGACGGTAAAGGGTTTGCGAATTCTCGAAATGAGATCAAGAAACGTTTGGCCCTGGGAGAAGTCGCATGGACCGGACCTTTGCTATTGGTAATGGCGCGGCCGGTTCTGTTCGTGTTAGCACAGACCGCGCTCGCCTCCGTATTTGCGTTGCTGCACCGCCCGTCAGCATGGAGAAGTGCGGGCGCGTGGTGGTCGGTTTACGGAACGCTGGTTGACATCTGTTGCCTGAGCATGATGGCGCGATTCACCAGGAAAGAGTGCATCGGCATACGCGATCTTATCGGGAAGGTGCGCCTCCGTTGGGGACGCGACATTCTTGCCGGAATCGGCCTGTTCCTTTTGGCGTTTCCCGTCTTCATGGGCGGCAGCCTCGTGAGCAGCCTGCTCATTTACGGATCATGGGACCCGCAAAGGAATCTCTATTTACTGGGAGTTCGAGCCTTACCGCTTTGGGGAGTGGTTTATAGCTTCGCAGTGTGGTGGTTGATTTCGGCTGCGACGGAAGAGACCACCTACCAGGGGTATGTGCTGCCTCGTATTGAGGCGCTCTCAGGGCATTCCTGGGTTGCGGCGGTCGTAGTCGTTTTCTGGTGGACGCTGCAGCACTGCGCTCTCCCTCTGGTTCCTGATTGGAAGTATCTGGCGTTTCGCTTCGTAGCATTTCTTCCCGGGGTTACGCTACTGACCGTGATCTACCTGCGGATTCGCCGCTTGCCTCCGATGATCGTTGCGCATTGGCCGATGGATCTGGGCGCGGTCATCATGACCCTGAGGCTTCCATAACACGAGTCGCTGGCCGTGGCTGGCTCTCGAGATAACGCGAATGTGGCCCGCAGCGGTCCTTCAACAACGGACGACCCTCATGGGCGGCACTATTGGGACAGGAGCTGGCCGCTTCTCGTGCCTCCGCCCCTGCCGTGGCGCGAGTATCAGTAAACGGGACAAAGGTATATCCTCCTTCTCCGGTCCAATTCTAGTCGAGGCTCACCGATGACTCCTTTTTCTTACCCCGATGCACATGGGATGCTAATCACCCGCGATGCGCACGAGGCGCTTGCGGTCCTCAAGAAGCTGGTGGACAGGGCAGAAGAAAAGATTCGATTGGCCGAACGGGAAACCGTCGCTGTCGCTATCGGCCATCGAAAAGGCGACGACCCACTAAGGACGTTGCGCGATGTCGCCGACACGTTACAATCGCCAAATTTTGAGGATGCTGTTTCAGTGGTGCGGGAGAAAATGCAGGTCGCCGTTGAGTGGCATTTGAAGCTTAATGGCTAAAGGCCTGCCCACCGCCAATTTCGCAGTGACCTGAGCGCGAACCCAAAATGCGACACGCATCGTGCGGTCTAACGTCCAGAATGCAATTACCATCCCGAACCCCACCATTGGCCCACAAACCACCAGAAAGGCGCTTCAAGCAGGACGTCTGAAGCGGGAAAGCGAATATGGGTGTCGCTTACCGGGAAACGCAGCGATTTTCAGTCCCTCAGTTGGGCTACTTGGGCTACGCGAGGCCGAACCTAAATGGACGTTTCACCCAAGACCTGACAACTGTTTTTTGACTTTGATCTGCTTCAGATATTCGGCATGCGCCTTGAGAAACCATGGCCGACTGGCCACCGCGGATTCCATTTCTTGACAGACAGAACACAGCACCGTGCTTAGGCGGAAGTAAGACAGCCTTCCGATTAGAACACTCTTGCCTTTTTGCTGTATCACGCTCACACCTGCTGGCATTTTCCCCGTTCCGGGCCACCCACATTGTGAACAGCACAAGGGTTTCTCGAGGGACACGGTGTGTTTCTCGAGGCCCGAGGGAACCTCTTTCATGTATCCCTTATGTCATAGCAGTGCAGATACGCCGAATAGAGCACCGGTTGGGATTCTATTTCCATTAGTACTGCTGGTTTTCTGGGCCGTTAGATTGGGTCTGGGTTGGTACTCATGATGGGGATCATCAAGCCCGCTAAATCCACATATTCCGACCGTTTGGTAAGGGGTGGGGTGATCGAACCATTAAGCCCAGTGCAAACAAGTAAGTTATCATTCTACGTTCGGCAAAAACTCTAAAAACGAACGCCGAAGTGAGGTACACGGCAGGTACACAGTCGCCCCCAAGCCTCGGACGTGGGTTCGATTCCCATCGCCGCTCCATAACGGGCTCAGCAACTTTGGCATGGCGGACCGTCAACTACTTGAAGTGCTCGACGAGCATGATGTCGCCCGGAACGTCATCCACCTGCGAATAAGCCAGCCATTTCCCATCGGGAGATAGAGACAAGCCGCCCCAAATGGTGGGAGGTTTATTCAAAGTGACAATTTGACGAATCTCTTTTGTCGAGAATTCAAAGAAGTTGATCGTCACGGGTTGCACTCGGAGATCTAAGAAAAATATACCGTCTCTGGCCAAGGCCCAGTCCGTCCCATTTTTCACGTTCGGCATGCCTGCCAGACGTCGGTGTTCGCCCCCGCTACTGGAAACAACGCGAATTTCCGAATCCGCATCTCCCTGTGCAAAATACAACCACTTTCCGTCTACAGATTCTTTCGCATCCATGAGAGCACCTACGTTTTTGGTAACGAGAGTCGCTTCTCCCCCCTGCGTGGGCCTTTTGTAGATTTCATCCTGCCCAGAACCGAAATAAATCCAATTTCCGTCTCTCGACCAAGTAATCAGCCCTGTTGGCGCTTTGATGGGAACTCCACCATCTGGATCAACGAGATACTGCCCCCATCCGCCGGCCATAGAATCGAAGGCGATTAAGCGGCCGGTGGGAGACCACCTGGGAGTGCCAGTCTCCGGATTATTGAAATGCGTTAACTGCACGGCATTGCCGCCGTCGATATCGGACACCCAAACTTCCATGGCGCCGCTCCTATCCGATTCGAACGCAATCCGCTTCCCATCGGGTGAGATATCGGGAGCCCTTTGAGCGCGGGTGGACGAAACCATTAGGCGATGCGCCTCCGTGCTCCCGGGGGCCAGGCTCGTGCCCCAGATATTTACGTTTTCGTGTGTGCGGGCGTAGGCGAGACGGTTTCCACGACGAGCAACGGCAGGCTCAGCTGCGTCTTGCGTGAAAGCGAGTGTAGACTCCTTGCCGTTTTCTACATCGACGTCGATAAGTTGATTCGTGCGACGATTCGCCAAGAGGACGCGCTTGCCATCCGCGGACCAGGCGAGCAGTTGTGGGAGGCTCACATCCTTCTTCAGTTCGCGCACATCCGTGCCGTCGGGTCGCATTAGAAAAACGGAGACAAGTCCACTATTCCAGCCGAGGAACGCTATGCGAGTACTGTCGGGAGAGAACACCGGCGACCAGACGCCCTCAGCAAGTTTGGTCAACTTACGCTGCTCCCCACTATCCCGATCCAGCTTGACTACAACATCGCCATCGGCATAGGTTAACGATCTGCCGTCATTTGACCAGCTCAATGACATGTGCTCCGCATAGCTGAACAAGGCCGAGGCGAGTTTGCGTTCCGGCCCGCCAATCGCGGAGATTTCGAATATTCCAGAGTCCTTTATCGATTTTCGAGCAAATGCAATGGTGCGGCCGTCGGGAGACCAGGCCGGCGCTAGCCACTCCGATGGCTTATGAGTAAGCCGGGAGATATTTTCCGCACCGACCACCTTCACGTATAAATCGAACTGGTCGCTATTTCCTCCATCCCAGGCGAATACGACTTGGCTCCCGTCCGGAGAAAACGCCGGCATGGCCTCTCGCCCTTTCAGGGTGGTGAATGGAATCGCAACAAGCGAATTGAAGTTCTCCTCCAATTTCGTGATAGGTTGGAATTTGAGGTAGATAAATCCGATTGCGAGCGCGCAGGCAGCGACGCCAACAATCCATACCGCGATCTTCCGGCGATTGCCGTGATTTTCTGCCTCGTCCTTTGCTTTGGGGAGAACATCAATGTCGCCAATGAAGCGATACCCGCGACGAGGCACCGTCTCGATGAACCGAGGAGCCTCGGCTGAATCGCCCAGTGCAATCCTAAGTTTCCCAATCGCGATGTGAACGGCGTGGTCAAAATCGCCAAAACTTTCCTCGGGCCAGATCCGGCCTCGCAATTCTTCTCGCGTGACTAGTTGGCCGCGCTGTTCCAGTAGAGCAGCGAGCACCTTAAACGGCTGATCCTGAAGTTTGATCCGCAGGCCTGCCTTCCGAAGGTCACCAGAACACAAGTCAACCTCGAAGACACCGAACCGCACGATTTGTTCAGTGCGCCTCGGCTCTTTCATCCATAGTTCCTTAAAGGGCGAAAGTTTGGGGCCGCTAAAACGAGCAATAAACGGGAAGAGAGTTGACACTAAGTCTTTGCTCATCAAAGCATTGGGCGAATACAAAGTCAATATGCCAAGGAGAGTTCCAGTGAATTGAGCCTACTTGTGAGCCGGGCAATTCTCGGCGCGCACCGCAACTGCGGATGGAGTGCGCGCCATGAAAAGACTAAGTTATCGTTTCCTTGCTGGCTGCCTAGTCCTCCAAGCCGGTTTGGCCCAAGGACAGCAGCGTGCTGACCTATCCCGGGTAAATGATTCCCACGAAATCCCATTCGAACTTCGTGAAAGCTATCTAATCGCAGTGGAAGGACGGATCGGTAACCTCGACAAGCTAAAGTGCCTCATTGACACCGGCGCGAGCCATAGCGTTGTGACTAAAAGAATAGCGCAGAGGCTGCAACTACCGCGTGAGCCGGGGCACGTATTCAAGTTCGAGCGGTACACAACGGTTGAGTGGGCTGTCTTCCCCGAAGTGCAGATCGGGCCAATCACTGTTCGCGATGCGAAGTTCATCGTAGATGATCAGTCGTTGGACATCCCGAGAGATATCGACGCCATTATCGGTCTGGATATATTGGCCAAGACCAGCGGATTTTTGATCGATTATGCGGCGAAGACGATTTCATTCAGAAACATTTCTGCGTCGCAATCCAACAGATTGACCTGTCTAACAGCGCAAATGATCCTCCAAGGTCACCCGGTCAACCTCGTGGCCGATACGGGGATGCACGGTTTCCTTCTGTATGAAGATCTTCGTCAGCGATTTCCTGACTTGAAATTTAAGATGGAAAAAACAGTCGGCCTCGGACAAATTCGTGCCAAACAGGCCAAAGTCTCTGGCATGCGCCTAGGTTCAAGAGAGTCAGAAGCGGTTGTTTACCTAATACGAAGACCGTCACAGGGAACTCCCTCAGATGTCGATGGCTACTTCGGCATGGACGCGCTGAACGCGAAGGTGGTCGAATTTGACTTTGAAAACCGACGTTTGCGCTGGGATTAACATGTGTTCGACACGCCAACGGCTGACGATTAGGTTGGTAGGGGCGGTGGGGATCGAAATTGCATCCCTACTTCACAAAGACCTGCACGGCAATGACTTAGGCCATCGCCCCGATTCAATTGTTGTCAAATGTTGTCAAGTAGCCGCGCCCTTCAGGCGCTCCAGTGCTTGATGCAGCGTGCGCTCATATTCCGCTGAGTTGAATGTGAAGGGGCCAACACTCTTGAAGTCTGTCAGCGATACCGAATCTTCGTAGTTGCTTTCATAGCCCAAATCCTTCCATGTAATTGTGTCACGCTCTTTGACAACTACGACAGTTATCGCACCACATCCCAAGTCACCGCACTCAGAACAGACGAAGAGCGAACGCCTATTGTTCGGCAAGTCAGCCTGCTCAGTCAGAAGCAGTCGGTCAACAGCTTTCTTGCTTTCGACAGCGTAATCAAAACACAAAATTGACACCATATCTCCAGGCTTACCAACCGTTTCCCATAGCGATTCCCCGTTGATTACGAAATCAAGAAAACGGCGTTCCGATTTGTACGTACCATCAGGGTACTTGACCCCGATGCGCGTGACAGTTATGAGTTCCAGAAGCGCATCCATGTCGTTTTTTTTTCCTACAAGGATAAATCAAGAGAACAGCGCCGCCGACCGCACAGACCCCTTGAATCCATGGCTCTATACCAAGACTTTCCTACACACTGCGAGGCAACATAGGTAAACAAAGAACCCACCAACTATGTAGAGTACCAAGCTGGCTCCAACCGAAAACGGAATCAGCCAATGGTTCTTTGGCTTCACAGTCAATGCAACAATCCACGCTGAAACGACGACCATAGTCAGCACTGCAGACAGCGCACCGACCATCTGCACCCAGCGTCCAAAATTCAGCCGTTCCGCCAGTAAGCTCAGAGGTAGGAAGCCGACCACGCCGACGCCAAACCCGATGATGGCACTCGCGGCTTGAATGATAACAAGATTGAGCGGGCCGCCAAGGTCGTTAGCCCAGACAATAAGCCCGACGTACAGTGCGAAGGGCACGACAGCGAGGAATCCGCTGCTACACAAGAGTGCAAGGATGTGACGCTTTCGCTTTGAGGCTGAGATGATTTCCATGTTGTGTGAAAGGCTCCACTGAGGCTCTAAGGCTTTTGGCTAGAAGTACTCATTCTGGTCAGATTATGACGGTCGCAGCCTTCCAAATGCTTTCGTAAATTCCCCGCATAACGGTTTCGTCATGCTCTACGATATAGGTTGGTTTCTTCTTTGCTGCGTCTTTAAGCGATTGCCCGGTTAACCACACACGGTTGTCAGCGAATAGAACGCGGTCATGAATGGAATTGCTGCTCCTGAACGCGAAGTTACCGCCTGACGCATATTTCTGCGCTAAAGTCTTCACATCCGCTGGGACGCTTGCGCTTAGCAGACGGAACGCAACGGTGCGATGTATAGCGCGGGCATACACGTCGAAAATCTCGGCGTTCAGGTATGGGTCAATGACAAGAATCTCCCGTTGCGCGAGCTTCAGGCAGGCCGACGTGTCACGATAAAACTCGTACTCTTCTCCGGGTTCGTATACGCCCTTGATTCCAGCGTCGGGCAAGTCCAGTTCAAGCTCTGCTACCGAACTTTTCAGGACGGCTTCGTAGGATTGCAACCGAGTTTGAAAATTGTCTTGGTTGCGGGCATAGTCTTCCCCTTCTCCCCACCCCTGCATGACGTAGCTGCCAGCCGAACTAGCCATTCGGAAACTTTTATAGTTGGGGCTTCCGCTGCCAAAAGACCGCATTACAAGTTTCGCAGTCAGGTTGTACCATTCGTCTTCGGCAGCTCCGACTTCCTTATAGTTGCGGCCTTTTAGTTCTTGGAGTTTCTCCAGTTGACCTTTCAGAACCGAGTAAGCCCTCTCTGTGGACAAATCAGGTGCTGTTTCTGCGGGCTGAGTGCGTTTCGGTGTCAAGTTAGGCTCTCCTTCTCCGTAGGCAGAGATTTTAGCCTTCTGGTTTAGTAGAGCACAATGGTTTAGAGTATCGAGATTGCTACTTAACCCCCGCGCAATACACATATACACAGGCGCTAGATTTTCCGCGTCGCTTCTACGGTTGACCGTAAGTGTTATCGCCGAGTTGGGGAGCCAAGTCATCCATGACGTAATGCACGAATTTTTCGCCCAAATCGGTGAGCACGTACGAATCCGTGTCATCAAACGCCGATTTCATCATTTTCCCAGCCGAATGCCCGTGCCCACGTGATTCTTTCTTGTAAAAATTGCCAGAACCGTCCGTTTGACGCTCCTGCCTGATGACACCGCCCGTGCTCAAGTCGCGGATAAGGTACTTGAACAAATCTGCTTCGTATGAGTCTTCACGGGGTTTTGATTCACCACGAATTAGGTTCCAAAGCTGACCCCGCGTGATTGGGCGGTTCCTGTAAATCGCTCTCATAACTACGAAGTGAGTTTCGTGGTAAAGGTCAATCCAGTGAAGAAACAAACGAATTAGGTCATCGTCACAAAGCTGGATGGCACCAGTGTTTGTGATTAGTCTTTTCAGCATTTGCTTTTTCTCTTGGGTGTCGGCTTCATCCCACGACCTGAATGCCTTCCGAACTAATGCCAAGTATTCGGGTGATTCGATTCTCTGCTGGACGTCTTCACCGAATTTATCAAGACGCCCGAAAATCTCATTAAGTGTGCTGCCAAGCTCCGTGATTTTCTCCTTGTGTTCTTGCAGCCACAACCGTTGTAGGTCGTTTATGCCCTGCTGCTCGCGCTCTGCGCTCAGACTAGCCGAAGCAGCGATAAAACCACCAACCCAAGGAATGCTCCCAAGTGCTGCTACCAGAAAACGCACATACTTTTTGTTTTTGCCGTGAGACAGACGTTCCACTAAGGTTTCTTGCGAAGGTTCGACGAGTTCCGCGTTGGTCATCCTACTTTCGCCAGAGCCTTCCGACATGTGATGTGTAACCCCTTTCGTACAGTATAAATCAGCAAGATGTCTTCAGTGATAGAATCACGCCATGAAAGCTCTCCCAGTCCTTCTTATTTGCTGCGTGCTGCCGCTACTGGCGCAACCATCTTCTGCTCAGCTTTGCATGCCTATCAAGGCGGGGCCAGAACCCGACAGCGGTTATTCCTACATTAGAACAGAACTGGTCGCGCTGAAATGGCTTAGAGCGGCATTGCAGGAGTCCGCAAAATTTCAACCGATTAACCGAGATGACCCGCAGAGAATGCACAAAAGCGTGGAATTTTATGACGCCGTGAACAACGTTTCGGACGATTATGATTGCGCGGCTTCGCTCCTAAAGCCATACAAAGACAGCAAAAACGAATCTATTCGGGAAAGCGTTGATTCGATGTTGCTGGCAATCAAGAGCATCAAAGAGGTTAACGCTGAACTCGTCGAAATGATGGAGAGTCTCAACAAGGCAACAAAGGCGGAAGACATAAATCAGACCGAGATTGCGAAAGCTCTTGCAAACTTGAAAAGCATACAGGGCGATGTGCGCACTTTGACGATGGCTGGCGTCAAGATGAGTACGTTTGCCATCCTCCGCATCGAAGGAACTGGTGATGACCAAAAGCCAGTTGCGTTTTTCATCACAGCGGCGCAACGCAGGACGCTTTTAGAAGAGATACACCAACTCGGTCGTAAGAGCGGCAAAGAAGTGACCTACGTGGATGCGTGCGTTGACATTCTTACTAACACCGTGACCCCGAACTTGCCCACCACTTCTCGGCTGGATGGTTCATACATTTTTAGTGAAAGGCGGCTTTAACTGGCAAGAAGTTTCACCTTACACCGCCGAAAGCAGAAAGATCGAAGACCTAATCAAGACCGCTCAAACTCTGGAGGCGAAGGACAGTGCAAGAGCAATTTCGATGTACCGCGAAGTCATCGTGCAGATAATCGAGTTTGATAAGGCGGGGTCCGTTAAGGCTGCTTGGCGTCGAGCGCGGTACCCGGTCAATCGCCTAAGCCTCCTGCTAGAAAAGTGCGGTGAACTTCAAAGTGCGCAAGAGGTGATTTTGCAATACGAACAGTTCAACGATGTATTCGGACTTACGTCAGCCGACAAGACAAGTGTCGATGCAAGAAAGCAGAGGCTTGCTAGGAAGCTCGACGCTACCGTTTAAGAAAGCAAAATGCCTGACCTTGAAGAAGTCTTAATAAGCATATGGCGTCAAACCCTCGTTGACGGCGCGAAGCACGTCGAGCTTGACGGCCAGAAATATCCAATCAAAACAACAGCTAAACGCCGCCTCAAGCAGGTTGATTTTCAATTCGACGGCCACGAGCTTCGCGGCCTGGAACAGAACCCTGATACAAAATCACGGTGGGCGAAGATGGCGCGAGAGGGCAAGAAAGTGATGCAGTTCCTTGACGCCGGAAGATACGTGGCAGTTGTGGTGGACGGAAAGATGAAGACTTACGGATGAACAGACTTCAACCTAGCTACGCGGGACGCGGGCGGCTGTTGGACCGCTGCTCCTTTCCGGCGTCGCGGATTGAGGAACCAAGGCGAACATCTAAAGTCCCAATGACTTAGACAGTCGCCGGTGCAGTTGTATCGATAGCTCCCACGCAATTATCTTCGCAACGATCAAAGCTGAAGTACCGGCCGGGCTTGGCCGCCGCTAATAGAAGCATCGTCTGGTACGCTTCCTCGAAACCTGTAACGGCGTCAATCCACTAAGCACCCTCATCCCGAAACCGCCCTGTGAGCCCTCGACCTGTGAGGATTTAAGCTGACTTGGCGGGCTAAGCAGTGGGGGACGGTTTTACAACCCATCCCCAATAGGGTCGCTACTTAAATGGATTTTCACGCTGTCCGATTATTTTGACGATACCGCAAATGCTCTATTTGAAAGAGTTGTTGTGCGTAAGTCGAAATGAGCGACGCTAAAGCATTTTTTCGTGCCTGCGCCGATAATCCTCCAATCGTGTGCTCACTCTGACGCGCCAATACCGAATAAGCAGTACAGAATTCATTTCTTCCTGCCATTAAGATTTCACCAACTACGGACGGTGCCACCAATGGGCCAAATCCAGTTTTCGATCAAACACGCCCGCACAGAAAATTACCGAATCTACTACCGTGTTTTCGCTGACGGCGTGGAACTGCCGTCCATGGTGTGTATTTTCTCCAGTCAGAAAAGTAAAGACTCCGACGAAGAACTCAAAAAGTGGTGCGGGGATAACGCATGGCGGCTGGAGAGCGGCGCAATTGTTCATGTTGATCTAACTGCGCTTGGTGAGAAGCAGACGGGCCGTGGTGCGTAGTTTAAGAGGCTGGCAGTATCAGGACGGTGTCTGCGAATGGAATTCGTAACCCTTGGCGAACACTCTTACGTGCATTGTCCACAATGCGGATTTAAACGGTCATCACTTTAGTTTGCCCGACTGACGGCAAGTTTGAAGTTTCGGCGGGAGAATTCAGCAATAATCTGCCGGACGCTCCTCAAATCTAGCACGTTTATCTTAGATGCCTGCGCCGAAACTCTTCCCGGCAAATCTTCAACTGCGCATCAAACGCGCTCGGCGTCGTGCTCACTATTTTGCCGTCGCCGGACAGCCACCGCATTTGCTTCCCCTCCCTTATCAGCTCTTCGTCGGATAGCGTGCGGACGAATTCGCGGTATTTCTGCGCATCAAATTCTTGGAAAGCGATGGGGCTGAACACGGAAGCACTCCGTGGTGGAGTGTAGAGGAAGGAACGACAATTCTAGCACGGCGACTGCGGTATCATTGGTGATCGCCGACTCCACCTGCGGGTCACGCCTCCTCTGCTGCTACGCGAACCGCGTCGACGAAAATTTGCTCATCAAAGGCGACATCCAAATCTTGGGCAAGCAACATAATCTGGGTAAGCATGGCTTGTTGCACGTCATCAACCTCGACCCTATCTCGCTCCGGAGGTACAGACTTGACTTCGCTTCCGCTATCGTCCAGAGCTCGAACACTTTTGGAGTAGCTGCTAACTTTCGGGTCAAACATCTTTCTAATCTCGCTGACACGCCGTTTGAGAACTTCGGAAACTGCCTCACGGTCTTTTGGGCTCATATTGCCTCCTGATACAAGGGGCAACTTTCGTGCGCCCAATATACGCAAATTTACGGATGCCCCGCTCAGTCGCAATCCTACCACTGCAACGCTAACCGTTTGGCGCGTCCTTCGCAATACTTCCGCATCCGCCTCCCGGCCATACGGGTCAAGCGAGATCGCTTCCCCGCAGGCGAAACGCGCAGCATAGCTGTAGTGCGTACTACGCCGAGTCACTTCCTTTCGTGAGTACATCTGGTGCGCTAACTCTGCTTGATATAGATTTAATGCGGAGGATTCATGGACTTACTAGCCGCAATCAAGCGTGAAGAGCGAAAGCTCGAAAGAGAATTACGTAAATTGGAGAGCAAGTTTAACGGTCTCCGTGCCGCAGCGAAAGCATTGGGCGATTCGACCATTCGAGAAGTTACACAAGTTAAGGCTCGTGTGTTATCCGCTGCTGCAAAGGCAAAGATTTCAAAGGCGGCAAAAGCGCGGTGGGCACAATTCAGAGCTGAGAACAACAAGAAGGCGCTCGGAAACTCAGCGGTCCGGAAAACCAAGCAAGTTAAGCGGCGTGTATTGTCTGCGGCGGGGAGAGCAAAGATTTCAAAGGCGGCAAAAGCTCGGTGGGCGAAGGTTCGGGCACAAGCTAAAAAATCGGTGAGTTAGCACGCGCTCCCCGCAATCGGTGCATCGCCGACAAGTTCGTGGCGATCATGAGGTGAAGAGCGTACAAACAATTTACACGGTAAAACATTTCTAGACGCCTCGGGCTCCTAGCAGAATTTGCACGCTGCCGTCCGATCCAGAGATTCTGCAACGTCCATGGATTCCTGGCTTTATTCTGCATGGCACGCGAAATGCTCTGTTAAACACCAACGGCCCGCCTCAGGAAGAACAGCACATGAAATCGGGGCACCACGACATCGTCCGCCGGGAAAACGAAAGCAGACAGCGGTGGCTTGAATCCGCTGAAGATCGTGCGAGAGCGCAAGTCGGCATGACGCCGGATAGCACCCGGCGGGAGTGTTTCTGGTTGGACGTTGGCAGCCGTTGTACGGTTGAAGTCACGTCGCAAGAGAACGGATATCCGATCGAAGCTGCACTTCAATCAGAAGCGGGCCTCGGTTGGCGTGCGGCAGCCTCGGGAGCTCAAACCATCCGGCTAATTTTCGCCCACCTTCAAAAACTGCAACGGATCTGGTTGATGTTCGAGGAACTGGAAAATTCCCGCACCCAAGAGTTTGTATTACGATCGCGTTCTGGCGACGGTAATTTCCAGGAAATCGTCCGACAGCAGTGGAATTTTAGTCCGAATGGCTCGGTGCGAGAAATCGAAGACTATGCAGTCGAACTCTGCGATGTTCGCGTGCTGGAAATCGTCATCGTGCCTGACAAGAATGGCGGCGAAGCACGGGCGAGCCTGCGGCGTCTACGGTTGGCGTGAAACAAGGAATGAATTACAAACTCGACGTTCCCGAGAACATTCCTCGGGACCTACTCGATAAAGCTGAATGTGTAATTGTATACCCTTCTGTTCTAAAGGCGGCCTTTGTAGTCGGCGGCAGTTACGGTCGCGGAGCAATGACCTGCCGCACTGGCAAGAACTTCACCGGCCCGTGGAGCGCTCCTTCCATGATGGCGTTGGAAGCAGGAAGCGTGGGCCTCCAAATAGGCGGCGAGGCGACGGACTTCATTTTTCTGGTGATGAATGACCGCGGTGCGCATTCCATTCTGAGTAGCAAAGTCAAGCTTGGTGCTGATGCTGCTGTGGCGGCCGGACCCAAGGGCCGTGATGCTCAAGCAGCAACGGATGTGACCTTACGCTCCCGTTCTCGTGGTCTCTTCGCCGGAATATCGGCGGCGACGTCTGCAAGGATAAGAATCCGGAGTAAGAATCGTAACTCATCCCAAATCACTTCGAACCAATCAACAAGGCAGGGGCGCAGAAGCAGAGAAGGCTTTTGTGCCCTGCTCCTCATCGAATTCCTGCCGGAAACCGTGCCAGAAAGTCAGTTACAGTAATTTTACTCAGTTTGTGAGCTTCCCGATCGTCTGTCCTCGGCGGAAAGTTGGGCGAGTTCTTCAACGGTTCGCTTGAGTTCTTGCACTATCTGCCAGGTCGGGCATCTCTCTTCGTAAACTTTGATCAGTTCGTCGAAATACCACAGCTGATGCGTGCGTCCTCGCTTGAACCGACTCCAGACCTCCGAACCGACTTGTCTGTACTCCTTCAAAATTGCACGAGCGTTGTACAGTTTGTCCGCAACGGAGACCAGTAAAGTCTCAGGTGGCTCGTTCCATAGCCGTTCGATGTAGGAAGACTTCCGCTGTTCCCATTCCTCTTTCTTGTCAGGGTACTCCACGAAGCTATCCGTGCAACCCTCAACTATTTTTGCGACTTTGTTTCCGAACTTGGCTTCAATATCGCGCAGCCTTGGCAGGCCACCCTCATCTTCCACCGCATCGTGGAGGAGTGCCGCTATCGCCATGTCTTCAGTCACGGGGAATGGTACATGCCCGGTCTCTCCAAGCACGAGCGAGGCGACACCCAACAAGTGCGCCATATACGGCACTTGAGTGCCCTTGCGAAGGCTGACGTGAACTTGACGTGCGTAATCCACGGCCAGGGTGAAGCGAGGTGTCAGCTGGACGGGATTTTCCATGCGGCTATTGTATCCACCACCACAAAGATTTGAAGCATCTGAGACGGAATAAACGCAGCGGCAGGAGAGCTGCTGAGTTGCTACCTATCGTCAACCTACAACACCGCTCGAACCTCACAGACCGAAAGTTCCGCAAGGGAGCGGAAAATCGTCCCGTGCAACGCGAATTCTCGGTTGACATGGTAGTGACCGCAATACCATCGATCCGGTCCGTGAGCCTCGAACATTTTCTGCAATATGGCGCAGGTCCGGGAACTTGTGGTTTCCGCATTCGCCGCGAAGTAACTTCCTGCCAGCTCGTTCAAGACTTCGCGAGCAGCTTCGCCCTGAGCCTCATGCGAAATTACAATCGATGGTTTCGATTCTTCATATATGGTGAACGTTGCTTGTAATTGTTCCGGGGACAACTCCTCGTCCCGATACCCGTATTTCGAGTTTCCGAGAACGCGCCAACTTGCCGTCTGGGCGCCACTCACGAATAACAGATCGTCGTCTGGCAGATAACCGTAATCGCCAAGATAGTTTGGATGTTTGCGGCACAACGCCGGATCGTCGTGATTGCCACGAATGAATTTGTGCTCAGCCGGCAACTCGGGGAAATCGACGCCAGGACCGCCGAGGTAGAGGTCGCCGAGCGCAATCGAACGGGAACCAGGCGGTAATGACGCCAGCAGCTTGTGGCATTCGTCGATGCGACCGTGCGGATCGCCGATTAGAAAGAGGCTCATTCGGTTTTACCTGCCATGCACGCTGTCCATCGAGGACCGTGATCGGCCTTCTCGTCCCACGTCGCGATGTGGCAGGCTTCATGTGTTGAGGGTCTGACGGGCCTTGCTCTCGGAGGTGATCGCGTTTCGGTCGAGAACAATCACGAATGAATCGTCGGTGAACCGATAGGTGATTCCTTCCGCGTCTGTCTTCGTTGACTTGGTTTCTGCCGCAACCTAAAATGAGCGCAAATGGCGGGCTCCCCATCTCTAGTCGGGCAGACCGTCTCCCACTACCGCGTCCTTGAAAGGATTGGGGGCGGCGGTATGGGAGTCGTTTACAAAGCCGAAGATACGCGTCTCAATCGTTTTGTTGCCCTGAAATTCCTTCCGAACGATGTTGCGAACAACTTACATGCGCTTGCCCGTTTCAAGAGAGAAGCTCAAGCCGCGTCGGCTCTCAGCCACCCCAACATTTGCACCATTTACGACATCGGCGAGGAAAATGGTCGCGCTTTCATCGCTATGGAGTATCTCGAAGGCCAGACGCTGAAGCACCTCATCCAACAGGATCATCCTCCAGGAACTGATCAGGTCCTTGTCCTCGCTGTACAAATTGTCGACGCTCTCGACGCCGCTCATGCAAAAAACATCATTCACCGCGATATAAAACCGGCGAACATCTTCGTCGCACATCGTGGGCAGGCGAAAATCCTAGACTTTGGGCTTGCCAAGGTATCGAGCAGGAATGTTGTCGAGCCAGCAGAAATGACAGCTGCCACAGTGGACGCCTCGAATGATTCTCTAACTAGTCCGGGCTCGGCCGTAGGAACGGTGGCGTATATGTCGCCCGAACAAGTGCGTGGCGACAAACTGGACGTACGGACCGATCTGTTCTCCTTCGGTGTGGTGCTTTATGAGATGGCAACGGGGCAGATGGCGTTCCCCGGCAAGACGTCTGGCATCATTATTGATGCGATCCTGAATCGTGCCCCGATATCCCCGATCCGATTGAAACCCGACCTGCCCGCTCGCCTCGAAGAGATCATCAACAAGGCGCTGCAAAAAAGGCGGGACGTTCGCTACCAGCACGCCTCGGAAATCCGCGCTGATCTCCAGCGTGTGATACGGGAGATCGATTCAGGCAGGCCAACAGCTTTGAAGCAACCTCCAACAGCAGTAGCGGCCTGGCTGCATGATGCCGTAAATCATCGAAAAGGATTGTACTTGGCTGGACTCCTGATCGCGGTGCTGCTGATTGTCGCCGTAGGTTATGGGCTTCGTTCCCGGAGTCGCTCCAAGGGCTCAGACACGCCATTCCAAAATTTCACGATCACAAAGCTAACGGAGTCGGGTAATGTGACCGTGGCAGGGATTTCGCCCGATGGCAGGTATTTGTTGAATGTGGTTGAAGAAAACGGAATGGAGAGCCTATGGCTTCGAAACGTGGCAACAAGTAGCGACACGCAGATAGTTGCGCCGGCACAAACTCACTATTACTCCGTGAAGTTCTACCCGGACGCGGACCATATCTACTTCTGTCGCGACGAGGGTTTGCAGACAAATCTCTACTACGTGCCTGTCTTAGGCGGTAATCCTCGGCGTGCTGTAACAAATATCAATGGTTGTGCCTCCTTCTCCCCGAACGGGCAGCGTATGTCCTTCATCACCGTTCCTACTGGGCCGCCAGGTTCTGCAAATTCTCGCTTGAAGTTGGTAACTGCTAATCCAGAAGGTGGAGAGAAAAAGGAACTGCTTTCGATTGATATGGATGCCGTCCAGTACCAGTCCCCCGCATGGTCGCCCGACGGCAAGTTGATCGTAGTTACGTCGGGAGACAGAAGCACGCCCAGCGCCAGTCTTACTGCGGTGGACGTAGCGAGTGGAAAACAAAAAACCATCATCTCGTCGACCGAAATGGCCTTTGCTGATGCGGTCTGGCTGCCTAATCAGAGTGGGTTGGTCGTTCTTTATGGAGACAAAACGCTAAGAGCTGGGCAGCGGCAGCTCGCATTCATTTCATATCCCGAAGGAACATTTCGAGTGATTACTAGGGATACAAACAGTTACTCGGGAATAGGTGTCTCACGAGACGGCAAAACACTGACCACGATTCAGAAGGAACAGGGCTACAGGCTCTATGTGATGCCGTCACGCGAGCAGAGCGAAGAGCACGCGACTGCGATTACACCGCGAGGATTCGGATACCTGTTCACCTGGATGGATGAGAGACATCTATTTTTGGGAAGTCCTGAGAGGTTTTTTCGAATAAATGATCACGGGGGAGAGAAATCTCTTTTGATGGAAGGTTTGCCGTATCCTCTCTTTGGTTACCCCACAGCATGTCAGAGCGGACGCTATATTGTTTTCGTGGCTATAGATCCAAAATCGCCAGGTCGCGAGACTGCTCTCTGGCGATTGGAACCGAGCAAAAACGACATCACTAAACTTACAGCTGGACCGGATGATACATCTCCCGTTTGCTCGCCTGACGGGAAATGGATTTATTTTGTTTCTATCTACAGCGAAGAACTTAAACTTCAAAAGGTCTCCATCGACGGGGGCAAAACACAAACTGTATGGGAGCTGGAAGCGGCCTTGCCAGGCATCGACATTTCTCGTGATGGAAAATTGCTTGCCGTCTCGACAGCCCTCGGTGACCAGGACGTCGCGGAGAATGTGTTTGGCCTGATCAGTACTGAAAGCGGCAAGTTAATGAGGAAGGTTCCAATAGAGCCGCGCGCGGGAAATTCAAGAACCACTCCGCTTCAACAGACCCGGCAGCTTACCTTCCGCGGCCGTGTACACCCGCAGCTTCCGAACTTCACACCAGATGGTAAAGCTTTAGCGTACACAATCGATGTGAAGGGCGTGGATAATATCTGGGCTCAGCCGATCGATGGAGCAAGAGCTTATCCGATCACGTCCTTCAGGTCCGAGAAAATTCTTGGGTTCCACTGGTCTCCGAGTGGTGAGAAGCTTGGCATAGTTCGTGGCCGCACAGACTCGAACGTCGTGCTGATTCGCGGAGTGACTCCTTGACCCTTGAACAGACGAAGCTTTGAGGTGGTGTTCAAAAATGCCTCGCGGTCATCTTTTGCGCGGGACAGACTGAAGTATTCGGGACAATCGCAGCAAATCCCCTCACAGTACCTCCGTACCATTTGAAATAAGCTCGAACCGCGATATTCTTTCCGCGTATCAAGAGTGAGCGTGCAGTCGGCGCTCCAGCAACCGAGCCAATGGCCACGGTGCTAACCTTCGAAAGAAGGGATACGGCCTGTAGGGGGCAAAACCCACCTTAGTCCTTCCCAACATTTCGAGGCATCTCTCTCCGTTGGAGGCATGATGTCTTCGCATAACGATTCATTTGTAGCTTCGGGCAGTTCTCCCACTTCGAATGATGGGCCTGATTTCCGCTGCGAGAATCACGATTCGCTGTTCCTGTTTTTTCCTCTCAGTCATTCCGCTCAATCCTGGATCGAAGACCACCTCCCGTCAGATGCCCAATGGTTTGGCAACGCGGTCGCAATTGAGCATCGGTATATCTGGGCGATTCTCGAAGGCATTCAGAACGATGGCTGGGCGGTGTCGCGATGAAGGCTGCTCACGGAGTACTCGGAGAGGCTCAATCCGCACCTGTACGAAGCGGCCAAGAGGACTAAACCCGAGTTGTTTTTCTGACCGTTCTGAGCGGGGACGATTTGCCCCCGTTTGAGCGGATTCTGACGGGGCAGAAGCGGGGCACGAGTGGGGGCAAAACGTCCACGCTCCTGACGGGGCAAAAGCGTCCACATCAGATGTCCCGCAAGTGCCCCACTCAGATTTTCGCGCAAGTCCTTTTGTTTTCAATCGGTTCTAGACGTGGACGATTTGCACCCGTCAAACATTGTGTTACCAACGTTTGTTAGCTGAAAAGCAGCCTCAGCAACAAAAACCTCGAGAACTCAATTTAGATATAACTAATTGATTCTATTATGGTTAATTAAAAAAAGAGACTCTATCGTATAGAAGAGAAGAAGAACACCCACATGGTCACAGCATTTTTGGTGGCAGCACGGACCAATTTTCTGGTAACAGCGCGGCAAAATGGTGATGGTTCGCTGTTTTCATGGCCTAAGCGGTACACGCTGAGCCGGATGGTAGTGCGTCAGTACCGGCGGCAGCGTGGCGCATGTCGCCCGCACGAAAATTTCTTCGACAAACGTCAAAATCACGATTTTGTAATTCACGCCAGATCGCACAGGAACGCTCAGGACGGCTTTCTAAGATCAAAGGCGAGGAAGGAATAAGCTTGCGGTAGTTGCCGACCGGCCCTGGAAGGCTTATGGAGTGGAACGAAGCCGGAACCACAACCAGGTCACGCCGCCAGCTAAGATTGCGGCGACAATGAACCTTCGGCATTGCCAAGAGATGAGGAAGGATTCTGTAGGCACGGGTAGTAGGCGCTCTAACCCGAAGGTCAAGACGAACAACGCGGCGAAGAGGACCGTTTTGGAGCGCATGCAGTTGGTACGAACGCCGTCGATCAAAGTTCCGTCTCGTCGCCGAAGTCCGGGCACATAGTGAACTCTCGACCCCTGAAATGCAACATTACGTCGAGGGTTAACGTTTTACGGCTATCGGAAACAAACGGCTTGCAGGTGGAAAATCGCGAATAACGAGACGATTCCTGTATTTTGTTGCGTTTCTGAACGGGGACAAACTGCATCGCTTAAAGATGCGGATGCCGCATAAATTCAATCCTTTTGAGAAGGTACAGCACGATCAATATGCCGACAGTCACAACGAGGATGCACTTTCTTGAGCGGGACTTCATTCCGGCATCGTACTGCTTTGAGAGGATGGGGTCTCTAGAACATGCTGGCTAGAGCGGCGGTCACAGCCTTACCAGCCGTCTCGTCCGTGGGAACCGTATAAACCGCGGTGCTGGCAATGGATTTGTGGCCCAGAGCCTGTTTGATGACGGCCAGGTTGACGTTGGCCTCTACCAGCGAAACGCCCAACGAATGCTTTAAGCAATGGAAATGGCGCTTGTCTTTAGGCAGTCCAGCGCGTTCCGCGATGCCGGCAAAGATGCGATGAAGCTGGGAACGATGAAGCCGACCTGACTTCTGCGATACGAAGACGAAGCGCGAAGGATGGTTCCCACGCTCTTCTAGCCAGGCACGGAGAACGCGCTTTTCCGAAAGCAGCGGCTGACCTTGGATATCTGCAATAGGTTGAGTCGTTTTCAGACTGCCCTTGAGCCTGCGAATCGTAATCTCACCGTTTTTCAGGTCTAAGTCCTTCAGTTCGAGTCCGCAGACTTCCGAAGCGCGCATCCCGTGTTTGAAGCCGAGCAAGATCATCGCGAGATTGCGACGGTCCTCTGACGCAATCTTCAGAACCTTGAGGATTTCTTCTTGCGTGAGTGATTTCATAGAGTTAAGAGACATTACTATAGTTACGTTGCATTGTCAAGAACAATTCGCAACGTAGTGACCCGGTTTGAGGTCCCCTTTTTCAGACCCCCGGCAGATGGCAGGGGCGGAACGCCCCAGGCCGTCAAGTCCCTGGGCGGGATAGCGCCTGGTACAGCAATTTTCAGCAAGTCAAAAAGTCAAAAGGAGCAACTATGAAGCTAAAGGAAATGACGTCGGAACAGCGTCGGGAGTACAACCGCGTTCAAAAGCAGCAGCAGCGAGATCGTGAACGCGAAGAAGCCGCCGCGAAGCGTATCCCGAACGCGAATGACTTCAAGATGCCAGAAGCCAAACAGAAGTTGTTGGACCAGCACTCCAGCGAGATTGTGAAAACAGTTCGGGCTGAACTTTCAGATCACAAATTCAAGGCCCAGGACGAATACGTTATCGAGGCGACGGCGCATGTTCTGGCTGGGCTGGAAAACAACATCATCCAGAAAGTCGTAAATCCGCACGGAATGCTGGTTGGTGGACATTACCCGGACGCAGTAGCAAGCACGGCGATTGCACACGTACATCGTTTTCCAAGTCTTCTTGACTCGGCGACGTTCAAGGCAATGTACGACAAGCTTCTTCCAGCTGTTAAAGCGTGGGACGCGAAATTCAACCACGCTTACTCGTCGCATGAGTCGATGGCTGACATTCGCGCGGAACTCGACGGGAATTATATTTTGAAACCAAAATACACCCCCTCCGCACCCGCCCCCAGACGTACCTGAAATTTTCGGCGGGTGAGCCTAGTGCAAACATTCTGCCCCGTGGCCGAGTCCGATTGACTCGACAGTTCGACCCTCATCTTTCACCAGAGGCGCGCCGCTTCTTGGACGGCACTTAACGAGACGCAATGGCAACACAATCGCAGCAAGAGGTCGAAGCAGCCATCAAGGTTCCGTCGGCAGCGGCCAAGGCAATCGTAATCGAGCGGCTCGACTCGTACGTCCAGCGAAACGAAGCGATAGCAGCCCGAGTCCGACAGCAGGTCGACAGCGCCAACGGAAGCATCCGCAGCGAGTTTCAGAACATCGTCAACAGCGCGGCTGTTAAGGCATTGCGCGATGCTCTTGAGAACGAAGTGGCTGCGCTTGTTTTGAAGATTCTGGTTGAGTACCAGGTCGCGGACGTCGCAGGTGACCCAATCAAGATTGACTGAACAACGGGCGCGGCTCAGATCGGGTCGCGCATTCGTTCGTTCCGAACAGGCGAGGATTTATATATGAGTAGCTATGTAGGAGCATTTGATTGTGTTGGAGTTCCACTAACGACAAAGCTCGGTCATACTGACGACATGACCGCGATAGTTGCCACGTACACCCCCGATGGCTTCGTCATCGGTGCGGACGGACTTCGTAGAGACACCAACGGCAAAGTTGTAACCGAAGCGGCTCGAAAACTTTATGGTATTCGCGTACGCGATTGGGTCTTAGTTTTTGCTTGGGCCGGAAAAACTCACTTACTAGATCAGTCCGGCAACGTGGTATTCGATTTCGCGACAACATCACAAGAATTGTTACACGCAATCGGAAGAGAGCCTATTTCGGATTTCCCACAACTACTGGCACGCTTTTGCGATGTAATGTTTGTGCAATTACTTGCTAAATTCGGCCCGAGAAATTCAGGGAACTCAAATATCCTCACGCCAGGCGAAATATCAACAGCATTGATGGTCGGATATTTCAAAGGCGAGCCGTCTTCCGGCGAAATATCAGTACGCCACAACGGCGCAGGGTTCGAGAAACCAATTGTGCAGAGACTTGACCTGCGTTCAATTAACATTTTTAGTGGCTCCAGAGCGATGTTTAACATTTTTCGACCGAACGGCGAATTCAAAAAGGAGGAACTTACGTCCGTGAATGACGGCGTCAAGCTGGTCAGAGAGTACATCGAATTGTGCGTGCGCCATCGGAACAGTGAACCCGATTGTGCAGATATCGGCGGTCACATCCATATCGCCAAAGTTTCGCCTCGAGGAGTGCTGTGGATTGATCAGCCGATAATGTAGCCTCTACGAATTCCCAACGAAGGTGCCCAGCTCGTTCATCGAGAATTGTCAGTCTGGCAATCTCTCGAAATATGGTTTCACCAGCAATTGTGCAGGTTCGGCACCACCCGGTGCCACCCACGTTCCGCGACGGGAACCTGTGATGTGTCGCGACCGAAGCAGGTATCGCCATGTGCGTAACCGGAAAACCTGCTTAGGGGATATGAAACCGAGTAGCCAAGTAAGCCTACCAGGCTGAAATGGTCAAGGCTACGCAGCCACAGACAGCAATTCTTTGGCACTCCGAGTTCAGGGCACAGTGTGCCTGGATTCTGGACGTAGCCCATGCAGTTTTCTTCAGACTCAAATGCAGTTACCAGCAGTTCTAGCCAAACGGCACCATTGCCGACTGATGCCGCTGCGGATATCCTTACGCCGGCGACACCGATAAGGCGGAGAGGCAAGTGCATGACCCGCCGTGTCGGTCAGAACGGAAATGTGTTCGTGAAATCAAAATGCAAACTCGGGAGGTGCGACCACCAAAAAGGACTATGTCCGAAATATGGCCGTTATTGGAAGGATCAGCCCGGTCAGCATGAGCGTTTGCGTGTTGTAGTCTCGCTCGGGAACGTTACCCAGACGGTTGCGGAACGAAACCTTCGAGACCACATTCGCAAGATGCAAGTTGACTCCCCGGCAACGTTCGTGGAAGTCACATCGCCAACCATCACCTTCAAGAAGCAAGCGCAGTGGTGGCTCGACGAAATGCGTGCGGGGCGGATAGTCAGCCGCAAAAGACGTACGCCGATCAAGCCAGCCACACTGGTAGGCTACCAGGCCGCCGTGAACCGGCTAAATGAAACGATTGGCAGCGTGGCTCTGACTGATATCAAGAATGAGGTTGCGAAGCAGCTTGTCATCAAAATGAAAGCTACGAAGCTGGCTGACAAGACCGTCGTCAATTACTTCCAAGTCGTTAAGGCAGTAGTTGCGTCAGCGATGTCGAGCGAAGGCGAGCAACTCTATCCACGCAACTGGAACTTCCACTTCATCGGCCTTCCGGTCGTAGACGAGAAGAAACAACGCAAACCTTCTTTGACCACTTCGGAAGTCGAACAAATCCTCGGAAGAGCTAAGGGCCGTTACAACGTGCTCTTTGCGCTTCTCGCAGGAACCGGACTTCGCATCGGTGAGGCCCTCGGGCTGAAACTAGGCGCGCACCTGTCCGGCGACTTCTCCACGATCAGCGTCCGTCAAAGCGTGTGGCGCGGCTCTGTTCAAACTCCGAAAACCGACAACGCTGTTCGAGAGATCGACGTTCCGTCCTCGCTGGCCGCTTTATTGAAGGCCAGTGTAGGCGGCCGGACATCAGGGTTTCTCTTCCAGACGGAGTCGGGCCGACCGCTGACGCAGCGCAACGTTCTGCGAGACGGCCTCGGGAAAATTCGCAGGGATTTGAATCTGGAGTACGGAAAGGCATTCCATTCATTTCGCCGATTCCGAACTGCACACTTGCGAAAGAACCGTGTCCCGTGGGACCTGCAGAAGCTGTGGCTCGGCCATGCCAGTCAGGATGTCACCGACAGGTATGCGGAGCAGTTGAAGGAAGATGTTGAGTGGCGCAAGCAGGAAGCAGAGAAGGCTGGTTTGGGGTTCAAGCTGCCGACCTTGGAAAGTTCAGTTGGGCTACTTGGGCTACCAAAGCAGCAAAAATCGAAGTTGAAGAAAGTCGCTTAACTGATTGAGGGATTGAGAATTAAGTTGGCTCCCCGGGCTAGATTCGAACTAGCAACCCTTCGGTTAACAGCCGAATGCTCTACCGTTGAGCTACCGGGGAACAGCCTTATTTTCTGATAGTTGCGAGCGATTTTCAAGGATCGAATACGTGGGGACATCATTTGCCACGATTGCAGAGAAGGACAGAAGCACGATAATTCTCAATGGTTTATGCGCCGTAGAGTATTCGGTTGCGCCTCGATTGCTCTTGGATGAGGGATTGATTTTCCGGAGGCGTTTCCTGTGGGCGCGTCGCACCTTAGCACTCATGTTGAGCTAATCATGTACGGTCCCTAGCGCCTGCCTGCCAAGCAGACGTGCGTTTGGAGCAGGTCGCTTGTCTAGTGAGCAGGAGTCGCTTCCGTTTCTATTCCAACTGACGATTGATCTCCCGCACCAACTCAAGAAGTTTGTCAGGGTTTTGCTCAAAAGCCGCCTGCTCACTTCGGCAATCAGCGTCGAATCGCCTTGGTCGTGATTATCGTCTGCCACCTGCCGTTAGCTTTCATTGCCGCAAGCAGAGTGTGACTAGTCGATGTAAAGGAAAATGAGTCGCGCCACGCTGTTTTCTTCCCATTGACCATCTCATCGTAATCATTCACAAATGAATCGGCTTCCCAATGAGCGTTGCCGCGCATCTTGCATGGGTGGTTAGGATTGTTGAAGCAGGTGAAAAAATGATATGAGCTCTCATCTTTGTCCCACCAAATCACCAACATTCCGTCGAGTTTTCCAGCTGAACCGTCAGAGCGAACTTCATAAATCAGGGTAGTCCCGCCGGCGGCTAGGCTGGCGTGAACACTGCCGCGTCGTTCACCGGCGTTGGGGAAGAATTCTCCCTTCTCCATCGTCTCTGTCGTTTCCCAATCTCCCGCTAGAACTTTCGCAAGGCGACTCATTTCCGGCACTGGGCTCCCGTGGTCCTGTGCAACAGCCCGCTGCGCTGGTTGAGCGGGATGTGGAAGTGCACTCAGAATGTTTGGGATCAAGACGCAAAACAGTAGGCAGCTCTTCATGAGTTTCTCCTGTGTGAAGGTCTTTATTTCAGAAACACCGCACTAATTGGGGATCGTTCCAATTGTGCGGATGCGCAGTCTTGCCGTTTTTTGGTTATAGAGGTTTGTGCACGCGATGGCTTGGAAGTCCGAGCCAGAACTGCACCGGTCAGAACTAAGTGACGATCAAGAACGCAGTTTGACTTAACACGTCGTCTGCTTGTTGAGAAGCGCGGCTGTAGTCCAGAAAGATGGTCTCCGACATAACTAGCTCCGCTAGAGGACAGTGCGACATTCTTCAAGCTACCTCCGCCGCGCGGCACAACTCCGCCAATCGCTCTTGCGTCCCCTCTGGATCGGGAGCTTTCTCCGGCGCCGCCCATGCGCGTGGCGAACCTGCTGCCAGCAGCAATCGCGCCACCTCGACATGATCCGCGCCGTTCTGCGACCCGTGTCGCCAGCCTTCGCATGCCCAGACGAGCGGCGTAGCGGCAAACATTCCATCTAGTCCATTCACAGATGCACCGTTCGCAAGGAGGACTCGAACCGCTTCCACATGACCGCCCATCGCGGCGCGGTGCAAGGCCATCACTCCATTACCGTCCTTCACGTTTGGATCAAACCCGCACTCCAGCATCGTTTCAAGGATCCTTGCATCGCCGTGTTCCGCCGGAGTATGCATCATCAAATGATGCTCCGCGCAAAGCGCGTTGCGCAGATTCGAGTGGTCCTTTAGCAACGAATACGCCTGGCCCTTATTGCCAGAGGCACACGCCGCAACAAACCGATCGAGCGGCGAAAGTTCGTCCTTGGCGCCATGACGCAACAACCAGTCTGCTACTTGATCATTTCCATGCAACGCGGCCAGTGCATGTGCAGTACGTCCATCAGGCCGACGCTTACTTACGTCAGCTCCGTATGTAACCAGCAACTCCACCGTCCTGACGTCCAAACGCTGCGCAGCAACATGGAGTGGCGCCTCGCCCGATTGCGCCCACGCCAAATTTGGGTCCGCTTTGTGTTCGAGAAGCCATCTCACGCCGGCACTGTCTTCCGGCCTCGTCCAACCAAGAATGTACGCAAGAGGTGGAACCCCGTCTGGAATTCCGTTCACGTTCGCGCCAAACTGATGCAGCAGGTCTAGCGCGGCAACGTTCCCGCTGCCCGCCGCGATGTGCATGGAAACGCCATCCGTCGGATTTGCACCGCTCTCCAGGAGCACCTGGGCAAGCTCTTGGTGCCCAATCGCGATCAGCGCTCCCCAAAGTGCCGTCCGCGGCAGCTCCGGATGCCAGTTCCAGTCATACTCCGCGTTCGGATTAGCACCCAAGCGAACCAACTCCCGCGCAATCTTTACGAGTCCCGTCACTCGCTCGGGCGAATTTTTGTGTAGGAATGTATGGCACACATACAGCAGGGGCACCCAATTCTGGACACCGCCTCGCTGCCGCGCGATTGCCGGATTCGCTTTGAGCCGGGATTCCACCGAATCCGCGTCCCCCAGCACCAGCTCCGTGTACAAATTCGCATGTGCGATGCCCGCGTGTCTCTTCCACAATCGCATCGCACGCTCGGGCGCATTTCCCGTCGCACACCGCAGGAACTCATCCACGGCAGCGGAAAACGAAAGTAACCGCTCTTCCACTTGGTCTTTTAAGTCATTCCACGACTTAAAGCCATATTCGCGCGCAAGCACAAATTGCGCGTCGTGTAAGGCAATCGCGTCTGGTTTAAGGGATCGCCCGATTAAGACCGCCTCAAACCTCTGGATTGCATTCGGTTCTTGGCTTCGGGCTGCGGCAAGTAACGACTTGGCTTGCTTTTTGAGCTGCTCTAAATTGGCGCGCTCGGGCAGCTGGTGCAACGTCATGACGACCTCCATGCTTTAGCCTGGGTTCGCAATCAGGCAGCACGGGATCTTGACGTGCATTCGACCTTAAGAATCAGTGGGCTTGGCCCTTCGCGCGAACCTGCTGGCGCCTGGAGCGCACGAAGGTTCTATAGCATGTTGTTTCTCGCTGCGTCAACGCGGAGTTGCTGCGCGAGCTTTACCTCAGCCTCTGCCGAATACTTGATTCCAGCTAGCGCGGACAGCGCGAAGGAGTGACGGGTAGACGAAAAACTTGCGGAACGGGTCGACGAGAGCCATGTAAATGGGCGTAAGACGACTGACGTTTTCCACGTAAACGGCGAAATAGAAGCGGTACGCATCGGCTGTTTCAACCAAGGCGCTCAATACTGCCGCGTGGACCGTACGGTTAATCAGTTCAAGGAGCTGCTCGTTCGCGAAGCGGTATACCACCCGGAAAAGTCCCTCGCGTTTCCCCGCTGTCGCAAGCGATCTCGAGCGATCGACAGTTGTGAGGCGCGTTGCGAAGGATGCCCAGGCAGTTGCAGCCGGCTCGCGATCCCAGCCGAGCAGGCGCCCCACGAGAAGACGGATATTCAGGAGCCCTCGCACGAGGGGCGG
>Ga0207641_10000955_pt1 | contig 29716 bp, 28 predicted proteins | sample KBSSwiS62_FD_184306 | JGI IMG/M metagenome (GOLD analysis project Ga0207641, IMG submission 184306) | Switchgrass rhizosphere microbial communities from Kellogg Biological Station, Michigan, USA - KBS Switchgrass S6-2 (SPAdes) (version 2) | ecosystem: Host-associated > Plants > Roots >... | reverse complement strand
GGCGCGCGGCGGCGGTGTCCATCATGTGGCGCCGCAGCTTCGTCGCGGTCAGGCCGAGCGCCTGCAGCCGCTGCGCGATCTTCTCCATCCCGAGTCGATCGATCAGGACGTTGGTGGCGGTGTTGTCGCTGAGCCGCACCATCAGCACTGCGTAGTCGCGGATCGACAGTGTCGGCGTGCCGAGATCCGCAAGCACGCCGGTGCCGCCCACGGCCTTCGCGCGATCGAGCACCAAAGTGTCTTCGAGGCGGACGCGGCCTTCCTCGACCTGCTTGAACAGCTCGTAGACGAGCGCCAGCTTGATGGTGGACGCCGTCGGCAGCGTCGACGTCTCGAGATGCGCGAACCGATCGCCGGACGTCAGGTCGACGATCGTGTAGGCCATGACGCCGTCGAGCCGCGACGCGACGTCTTCGGCGTGGTGGGCGAACTTCTGTTTCAGTTCGTCAGCGGCGTCCTGCGCTGCCGCACGCGGCACAGCACCTGGCACCGCGGCACCTGGCACCGCAGCACCCAGCACCGCAGCACCTAGCACCACAGCACCTAGCACCTAGCCACCCGCTCGCGTGTCATATGGTGATCTTAAGCGCCACCGCCGTCATGTCGTCATTAGGCGGCGTGTCGCCACGGAAGTCGTGCACGGCGCCGAAGATAGCATCGACCACTTCGCGCGGGGTCTTGTGCCGTTCAGCACGCACGACGTCCAGCAGGCGATCAGCGCCGAACTCGCGGCCGATCGCGTCGTTGGCTTCGAACACACCGTCCGTGCAGAACACGAACAGGTCGCCTGCCGTCAGATCGAACGTCAGCTCGTCGTACGTCGACCCGGCAAAGGAACCGAGCGGGACACCCGGAAGGGCGATCTGCGCCACGGTCTCGCCGCTGCAGCGGATCGGATACGGCAGGCCGGAATTGGCCATCGTCAGGTTTCGCCGCTTGAAATCGAACAGCGCGTAGCAGACGGTGCAGTAGTACTCCTCGAGCTGGCGTTCGTGCAGGATCGTGTTGGTCGACGCCAGGACTCCCGCCGGCGTGAACCGCTCCGGCGCGTAGCGCCGGCGGAACGTGCGCGATCGAATCAGCTCCCCCGCGAAGGCGCTGTACAACGCTGCAGGAACGCCCTTTCCGGACACGTCGCCGACGGCGACGACCAAGCTGTTCGGCTCGGGGGCAAGGAAGTCGTACAGGTCCCCTCCGAGACCGCGTGCCGGATCGAATCTCGCCGCAACCGAGACGCCCTTCAGCCGCTTCGGCAGCTCCGTCGGCAGCAGCGCCGCCTGGACACGCTGCGCGAAACGGATCTCCTTTTCGAGCCTGACCTCGTTGGCGAGGATGGTCTCGTAGAGGCGCGCGTTCTCGATCGCGACCGCCGCCTGGCTCGCGAGCAGCGTGAGAATCTCCACGTGTTTTTTCGTGAAGGCGTCGAGCTCCGGACTCTCGAGATCGAAGACACCGATGCACCGATCCTTCAGCATCAGCGGAATGACCAGCTCGGACCGTGCGTCGTCCACGACATTGATGTAGCGGGGATCCTTCGAGACATCCGGCACCAGCACGGCTTCCTTGTGCAGCGCCGCGTAGCCGACCAGGCCGATCCCGAGCTGCACGCGCCGCATCCGCTCCGCGTCGCCGTAGCTGACCGCCACCTTCATCTCGAGCTCGCCGGCCTCTTCGTTGACCAGCAGAATGCCGAACGTCCGGTAATCAATGAGCCGCTTCGTGAGGTTGGCGATGCGGGTCAGCAACTCGTCCAGCTGGAGGATCGCCCCGAACTCGCGGCCGATCTCGGCGAGCGTCTCGAGCGTGCTGGTGTACTCGCGCGCGTCCTCGAAGAGTCGCGCGTTCTCGATGGCTACGGCGACGTGCGCACCGAACTGCCGCAGCAGCGCTTCATCGGTCTCGGAGAATTGTCCCGCGGTGTGGCTCAACAGGTTGAGCGCGCCAATGACGCGGCCCTTCCGTCGCAGCGGCACGACGAGCTCGGCGAGCGAACCGGGCACCGCTTCGACGTAGCGCGGGTCTTCGCGCACGTCGTTGACGAGGATCGGCTTGCCTTCCTCAACGGCGGCGCCCACGAGACCGCGCCCCACCTTGACCCGCAGCGTCCGGGCCATCTCCTCGGAGTAACCAACCGAATACGCGATTGAGAGCTCTTCGCGTTTCGGATCCAGCAGGTACACCGCGAACGCCTGAAACTTGGTGATCCGCGCGATCAGCTGCGGGATCTTCTGCAGCAGCTCCGGCAAGTCGAGTACAGCCGTGATCTCCCGTCCCAGCTCGAACAAGGTGATGACGAGCTCGCGGGTGGCCTGTGGGGCTGGCGCGGAGGCGACCGGTTCGGACATGTACAGCGGCAGGGCTAGTATAATCTGCGGACCTCATGGAGCTGACGCTGCCGCTCGATTACGCGGCGATCGAACGCATTCTGCCGCACCGGTTTCCGTTCCTGCTCGTCGATCGGATCACCGAGTTCGAAGTCGACAAGCGAATCGTCGGCATCAAGAACGTGTCGCTCGACGAGCGCTATCTGTCGCACTCCGCGACGGGCGCGCCGGTGCTCCCGCCGACCATCCTGACCGAGACGGTCGCGCAGGTCGGCGCGATTCTCATTCTCGCGAAACCGGAGAACCGGCAACGGCTCCCGTTTTTCGCGGGCATCGAGCGCGTGCGCTATCGGCGTCCCGTCCATCCCGGCGACGTCGTCGAAATCGAAGCCATCGTCGTGCGGCTGCGAAGTCGCATGGGCCTCTTGAAAGGCGTGGCGCGCGTCAACGGTAAGACGGTGATCGACGGGACGATGACATTCGCGTTGAGTCCACCGCAGTCCGTCTAGCCCTAGCCACCATCGACGACCACCCAAAATAGACGAGCTAGGCCCAGCAGAGGCTGGCACCTGCGTTGCAGCCCAGAGCGCGAAGGATGGGAGGCAACACATGTTGGAAACGATTGCGATCATTCTGATCGTGCTGTGGCTGCTGGGAGTGGTCAGCGGTTACACCCTGGGCAACTTCATTTACGTACTGCTGGTCGTGGCGATCGTCCTGTTCCTGATCCGCCTCATCAGCGGTCGACGCGTGGTCTAACCACGATCGCGCAGTGTGTCGTACGCGGTCGTGTCCGCGGGTTTTCGGGGACACGACCGCAACTCACTACCCGTATTCCGTCGATCGCGCGGCCCGTTCGAGGGCGCGGTAGAATGGACGGACCAGCTTATGGGTAGAAAATCCTCCGCCAAGTCATCTGCGCGGCCGCCGTCCTCCGAGCCGCCGGCCTCCGCCGCGCGGTCCTCGACGCCGCTTCTTGTCGCAGCGCTGGCCATCATCGTGGCGATTGCGGTCTTCGCGTACACCCGCAGCGTCCGCGACGTCGCAGCCACCGAGTCCGGGCAGGCCGACGCTGTGGCGAGGACGGATGTGGCCCAGGCTGCACCGACGGTTGCGCTCAAACCGCACAAACAGGCGAACCTGCCGCCGCTTCCGTTCCAGGCCTACGCACCACCGCGGCCGCCTGACGTGGTCCGAGCCGCTTACGTCTTCGCTGCGGAGCATCCTGAAATACTCAGCTATGTGCCCTGCTTCTGCGGGTGCGAGCGCTCGGGGCACAAGGGCAACGAGGATTGTTTCGTGGCCCGGCGCGATGGCTCGGGCGACGTCGTGGAATGGGAACCGCACGGCCTGGACTGCGCCGTGTGCCTCGATGTGGCGCGCGATGCGCAGCAGATGTACTCGTCGGGTGCGTCGGTCCGCGACATCCGCGCCGCGATCGAGAAGAAGTGGTCCAGCGCCGCAGCGCGCGGTACGCACACGCATACGCCTGAGCCTCCGAAGAGTTCCCCGTAAGGGACGTGGGGACTTGGGGACTGTGGGACTCTGAGAACAGTCCCCTGTCCCCCAGTCCCCAGCTCCTGCTGTTTATAATCCCCCAGTGGATCGACGCGCGGCGGCCTTCGCGCGACTGTTCGAAGCGGTCCATGAAGGCGTGTACATCGGCACGATCGGGCCCGACAGCTCGGCGACAATCGCCGCCAATCCCCATCTCAAGCTGATATTCGGCCACGCAAGCGAGGCGCCCGAAACCGAGGTCCGGCCATTCGATCGCGATCGTTTCGTCGATCCCCAGGCTCGCATCGCGCTCGTCGAGCGGTTGACGACCGACGGATCGGTCAACGATTACCTGCTCCGCTTGCGGCGCGCCGACGGCAACGCGGTGTGGGTGGAGGTGACGGCACGCGCCGATCCACCGGCCGACGATCAGAGTCTGCGGCTCGAGGCGCTCGTGCGCGACGTCAGCGAGCGCAAGAAGCTCGACGACGAAACGCGCGACATCTATCACCAGTTGCTGCAGGCCGAGAAGATGGCCGCGCTCGGACAGACGATCTCCGGCGTCGCTCACGAGCTGAACAACCCACTGGCGACGATCATCAGCTGGGCGGAACGGCTGCAACAGCGAGCGGGACTCGAGGAGCCGATCCGCCGCGGACTCGAGACGATCTTTTCGGAATCGGAGCGGGCCGCGCGCATCGTCCGGAACCTGCTGACCTTCGCGCGCAAGCGGCAGACGACGCGCGCGATGGTCGACGTCAATCAGGTGGTGCGCGAGACGCTCGCGCTGCGGGCGTACGAGCAGCGCGTGACGAACATCTCGATCATCGACGCACTCGCGGCGGGCCTCCCGCAAGTCTTCGCGGACGGTCACCAGGTGCAGCAGGTCCTGCTGAACCTGGTGATCAATGCCGAACAGGCGATGCTCGCGGCGAACGGCCGCGGGGCGATCGTCGTGCGAACCTGGCACGACGCGAATCAGGAGTCGGTGGTGCTCGAAATCAACGACGACGGACCGGGCATCCCCGACGAGTTGCAGCCGAAGATCTTCGATCCCTTCTTCACGACGAAGGAGGTCGGCAAGGGCACCGGTCTCGGCCTGACCGTGGCTTACGCGATCGTGCAGGAGCACGGAGGGCGCATTCGGCTCGAATCGCGTCCGGGACAGGGCGCATCGTTCTACGTGGAGCTGCCGGTGACGGGCGGCAAGCTGCCGCCGGCGCCGTTGACGCGGACGAAGCTGCCCGCGACGGCTGGAGCGCCGGGCGGTTCGATCCTGGTCGTGGAAGACGAGGAGCACCTGGCGCGGGCGGTGGTCGACGCGTTGCGCGACGAAGGATACCTGGTTGACCACGCGGCGGACGGCGAAGTGGCGCTGGAACGGATCGGCGGCCGGGCGTTCGACGCGGTTATCTGCGATCTGAAGATGCCGCGTCTCGACGGCAAGGCGTTCTATCGCACGCTGGAAGCGAACGTGCCGGAACTGGCGAAGCGGGTCATCTTCGTCACGGGAGACGTGGCGGGCACCGAGGCGGAGGAGTTTCTGATGGAGAGCGGGTGCCGCTGGCTAGCGAAACCATTCCGCCTCGGGGATCTGTTGCGCGCGTTGAGGGAAACACTCGCGTAGCCGCGCGCGGAGTGTTCCCCTTTGTGTCCTTGTCAAATAGCTGTCTTTTAGCGGGCGGCAGCCACGGCTTCGCGCCGTCTCGGCATTTTCAGCGCTGCCTTCGCGGGCGTAGGGCGCTTCACCTTGTAGGGCAGCATCGCCACCACTTCGGCAACCTGCGCCGGCCGAACAGCCGCCGGCTGCGTCTTAGCGGGGACAACCGCCGCCTTGGCCATCATTGGCTTGCGGGCGGTGAAGGCGATCAACTGGCGCTTCATCTCCGCCACCTTCTGCGGGTTCATGTCGCCCAGCGCGTCGCGGAGCCGGCGAATGGCCCGGGCGTGGAGCTGCGACACGCGCGATTCGTTGACGCCGATCTCGGCGCCGATCTGCTTCATCGTCACTTCGCCGTAGTAGTAGAGGCCGATCACCTTGCGCTCGCGCCAGGGCAGCGACTGGATGGCGGCGCGCACGCGCTCGCGCGTCTCACTCTTTTCGTACGCGGCATCCGGTGCGTCGGGCTCGGACGGGACAAGGGCGGTCGGCAGCGAGCTTTCGTCCATGTGCTCGCCGGTGGCGAGCGGCGAGGTGGCTTCGATCGTGTTGATGCGGACGATCGTGCGGCTCAAACGCTTTTCGTCGGACCCGACGCGGGCGGCGAGATCCGCCATCGACGGCTCGTGTCCCAGCTCGCGGCGCAGCGCTTCGCGCGCCGCGTCGAGCTCGCGCCGCTGACGGCGCACGCCGCGCGGCCAGGCGTCCTTGCGCAGCGCGTCGATCATGGCACCGCGGACCCGCCGTTCGGCGAACGTCTCGAACTTGATGCCCCGATCTTCATCGAACCGGTGCGCGGCGTCGATGAGGCCAAGGACGCCGTCCTGCACGAGATCGCCGATGTCGATCGAGTTCGGCATCGAGGCGGCCATGCGCCGGGCGAGCGCTTCGACGAACGGCAACCCGGCAACGATCCGGCGATTCTGACTTGGGGCGACAGATTGGGCGCGCATGTACTCTCCTCGCCAGGACCGCGACTTCCGTTGGCTCGTTGCCTTCGCGTCGCTTCCGGCGGGTGCTCGCTATCGCAACCGCGGTACCAACGGACGAGGTCGTGTGCAGTACAAGCGCACTCAAACACGAGTAATGTCCGTAAACTACTGTATTAGCTGTGTTTGATTCGGTGAGCCGTTTCTGGACTGAGCGGTGGGAGTGGGGCGGTCGGCCGCGAAAATCGTCAAAAATATGGCGATTTGGACGTTCTTGTCGTCAGAGTTTTGACGGTTGAATTACAGAACTGACGTGCTAAGGGGCTTCGATTGCAGGACCGGCGTGGCGGCGAATCTCTTTGACGGTGGTCATCGCTTCGAGCGTGCTCGCGACCACCTGACCCGCACGTGACCGGCTGATATCGTCGGTCGCCTTCGCCTCCAGCAGCTCGGCGTGCGCCAAAATGATCCCGAGCTGGTTGTTCAAGCGATGGAAGAGGAGCCGCAGTTCGGGAGATTCGTCCATCTCACCCCTCGCCAGGAGCTCCTCAACGCTCAACGCGCGCGACGGCATCAGGCTCAGTGACGGCCTTCAGCCTGCCAGACCGCCTTTTCGGTCACGGAATGACGTTCGGTGTCGTTCGGGTCGCGCCAGAGCGTGTCGACGAAGATCCGCACCGAGCCGCCCGCGGTGCGCACGTATTCGATCTTCCCACTCGAGAGCCAGTTGTAGATGGTTCGGCGGCTCACACCCACGAGCTCACAGGCCTTCATGATCGAGATAGTTTTGCGTTCCAAGAGCTTTGCCTCCGTGAACTTCTATCGGGACCAGACCGACCGGGGATTAGGGATCTTTTTTGGGACGCCCCCAAAACTGTAAGTCAGGAGATTTGGCGGGCGGGATCACCCAATCCTGTAATCGCCGCGCGGCCCATCGCAAGCGCCGCTTCCTCGGTGCTGCCGCCGATGTGCGGCGTGCCGACGAAATTCGGCAAGAGCAACAGCTCGCGATCGACCGGCGGCTCGATGGCGTAGACATCGCACGCGGCTCCGGCGAGGCGTCCTTCGATCAGCGCCGCTTTCAGCGCCGCCTCGTCGACGATGCCGCCGCGCGCCGTGTTCACCAGAAACGCGGAACGCTTCATCCGCGCTATCTCGCGCGCGCCGATCAGTCCGCGCGTCGACGGATCGAGCGGCACATGCACCGTCACAACATCGGCCTCGGCGAGCAGCGCGTCGAGCGCGAGCGGCGTCACGCCGAGCTCGTGATAGAACGCGTCGTAGTCACGGATGTCGTGCGCGAGAATGCGCGCGCCAAATGCGGCCGCGAGACGCGCCACCTGCTGACCGATGTCGCCGCAGCCGACGATGCCGACGGACGCCGATGAAAGCTGTCGGCCGCCGGGCTGGCGCCATCCGCCGTCGCGCATCTCGCGGGCGAGCGCGACGGTGCTGCGCCCGAGCACGAGCATGAATGCAATCGCGAGCTCGGCGACCGCCTGACGGTTGACGCCACCCGTCCACCGCACTGACACGCCGCAGCGCGATGCGGCGGCAAAGTCGATCATGTCGAGGCCCACGCCGTACTTGCTCACGATGCGAAGCTCCGGCACCGCCGAGAACACTGCCTGGTCGAGCACCTCGAGTCCAGTGATCGCCATCTCGTGGCCCCGAAGGAACCGGACGAGATCGTCGCCGGCGAGCGGACGGCCGGTCGTGTTGTAGACGGCGTCCGGGTAATGCACTTCGAGCTCGCGCCGCAGGGTCGCGTATTTGGGGAAGGAGTGGGAGGCGACGGCGACGGACATGCCGCTGATTATCGTGCCCGGCCGGGGTCGGATACCCGGCGGGGTCGGATACGGTATCCGACCCCGTGTCCGCCCCCCGTATCCGACCCTGTGTCCGACGACCCTGTGTCCGAAATACCACACGTGAGTGACGCCGTTCTCGTGTCAAAATGTTGGCGCCTGCTAAATGCCTGACACGACGAAACATCTGCTGCTGGTCGAAGACGAGGCACCGCTGCGGCAGGCCATCGCCGACCAGTTGAGCGATCGCGGCTATCACGTCGAACAGGCCGAGTCGGGGGAAGCGGCCATCGCCCGGCTGGCCGACTTCGCCTTCGACATCATCATCACGGACCTTCGGCTGCCCGGCGTGGACGGCTCCGCGGTCATCGAAGCCGCCGTCGCCCGCTACCCCGACATCATCGCCATCGTCGTCACCGGCTACGGAACGGTGAAGGATGCGGTCGAAGCCATCAAACGCGGCGCGTCGGATTTCGTCAGCAAGCCGTTTCAGATCGACGAGCTGCTGCATGTCCTCGGATCGTCGCTCGAGCAGCGACGGTTGAAATCGGAGAATGCGTATCTGCGATCGCAGCTCGAAGAGCGCTATCGATTCGAAGGCGTCATCGGCAAGAGCCGTCCGATGGCGCGGCTCTTCCAATTGCTCGAGACCGTCGCGCCGACCAACAGCACGATTCTGATCACCGGGGAGACAGGCACCGGCAAAGAAGTCGTGGCGAGAGCGATTCACCTCAACGGACCGCGGCGCATGCATCGGTTCGTCGCACTGAACTGCAGCGCCATCCCCGAAACATTGCTCGAGGCGGAGTTGTTCGGCCACGTGAGAGGCGCGTTCACTGGCGCCGTCGGGAACCGTCAGGGACGCCTCGAGCAGGCGCACCGGGGAACGGTATTTCTCGACGAGGTCGGGACGATGAGTGGGGCGCTGCAGATGAAGCTGCTGCGCGTGCTGCAGGAGCGCGAGTTCGAGCGTGTGGGCGACTCACACACGACGAAGGTGGACGTGCGCGTCATCGCCGCCACCAACAGCGACCTGGCCCGCATGGTCGCCGAAGGACGGTTTCGCGAGGACCTGTTCTACCGGCTGAACGTGATTCCTGTGCACCTCCCGCCGCTGCGCGATCGCAAGGAAGACATCCCGCTCCTGGTCCAGCATTTTCTCGCGATCTTCCGCAACGGCGCGCCGACCTCGCTCACGGTGTCGCAGGAAGCGATGCGTCGGCTGATGTCGTTTACGTGGCCGGGGAATGTCCGCCAGCTCGAAAACGCCGTCGAGCGGGCCGTTGCGCTGAGTGCCGGACGAACGCAGATCGACATCGGCGATCTGCCGACCGAAGTGCAGAAAGCGCAGGAGACGGCGCTCACCACGGCGGTGACGCTGCCGGAAGACGGACTCGATCTCGATGCGTTCATCGCCGACATCGAGCGCGACCTGATCCAGCGGTCGCTCGAACGAACCGGCGGCAACAAGGGAAAAGCGGCGCGGCTGCTGAATCTCAAACGCACGACGCTCGTCGAGAAACTGAAGCGTCTGTCCCCCCAAGAATGAGCCTATGCCGCCACGATTCGCCTACTGGACGATTCTGATCGACGGCAAGCCAACGGCGTTTCGCTCCCGCGATCAGCAGGAACTGCTGCCGACCATCACGCAACTGAAGCGCACCAATCAGGATGTCGTGATGAAGTGGTTCGCGCGCGGCAGACTGTGGGAGTCGCCGGAAGCAGAACGCGCGGCCGAACAGCGTCCGGCCTTCACCGGCGAGAAGCGCGGCGCGGACTGGCGGCCCGGTGGCGCGCACAAGGATCCGCGCGATCGTTTCAAAAAGAAGCATCGTCCCGAACGGGCGTGGTCGCCTGGCGATCAGCCGGTGCGGCGCGATCGGCCCTGGAGCGCCAAACCACCGGGACCACGGAAGCCGTGGAATGCAAAACCCGCCGGCGAACCACGCCGACCATGGGGATCGAAGCCGTCGGGCCCGCGCAAGCCCTGGACACAGAGCGCGCGCGGCGAAGGAAAGCCGTGGAATCCCAAGCCGCCCGGTGAGAGAAAACCGTGGAGTGCGAAGCCGCCCGGTGAGAGAAAACCGTGGAGTGCGAAGCCGCCAAGCGAGAGAAAACCGTGGAGTGCGAAGCCGTCAGGCGAAGGGAAGCCGTGGGGTTCCAAGCCGTCAGGCGAAAGGAAGCCGTGGGGTTCCAAGCCGTCAAGCGAAAGGAAACCGTGGGGTTCCAAGCCGCCAGGCGAGAAGAAATCCTGGAGTTCCAAGCCACCAGGCGACAGAAAACCGTGGAGTCCGAAACCACCTGGCGACAGAAAACCGTGGGGCGCTCGGTCTTCCGGCGGCGGTAAACCATGGGGGGGCCATCCGACGGGACCGCGAAAGCCGTGGGGAGCCAAGCCGTCCGGGGCAGGCAAACCGTGGCGTAACCGTCCGGACGATCGCAAACGCCGCGATGACGATCCTGACAAGAACAAATAGAGCGTCAGGCGCTCGCTGATTCGCCGAGACCGAGCAGCTTCTTCACGCGGGCCATCACGCCAGGCTCGTCTTTGTCCGGGCCGTCGAGCTGCGTGAGAACGTCGAGGCACTGGCTGACCGATTTCACGACGCCGATGCCGAGTCGTTGGGCAGCGGCCGGCAACTGCACGCGGTCACCGCGCGAGACGAGAATCGCGCGCGCGCGTTTCGAGTCCATCACCACATCCAGACAATTCTCCGGACGATCGTCGATGATGACGTCGAGATGGAGCGCAGCAGCGATGCGGCCTCGCGACCCCTGAACCACGAACACGCTCGGCAGCTCGAATCCCTTCGATTGGAGCCAGCGTTGTGTCTGCACCTGCGCGGTGGCGCCGGCGCTTTCAGGACGCTTCGTCAGGAAGATGATTTCCCATCGCCGCTCGGCAGCGAGTGACGCCAGCTTCTTGACGACGCCGGGTTCGATCTCTGTGAGTCCTTCCCAGAAGTTTTCGACCGTCTCGATGTGCCGCCACAACCGCCGCTCCTGTCGCGACGTGATCTGCAGCCTGACCGCCGGAGCGGTGGTTTCCGATCGGGAAGCCGCGGCATCACCCGGGTCTGCCTCCGGCGGAGGCGCTTCAGCGCTTTCCTCGAGCCGCCGCACCACGCCTTTGCCAAACAGCGCTTCCGCTTCGCGGAGAAGGCCTGCGTCCATGTCCGCGAGGACACCGTCCAAATCGCATCCAATCCGCAGGGCCATGGGTGGCGTCAGACGCCGGTATCGGGAGGAAGCTTGGACGCGAAACGACAGCTACAGACCATACGTGACCGCGGTGCCGATCCTGAGGCCGCCGTACTGCCGTTGAGCGACGTCTGAGTCGCGCTGGCTGTGGTCGACATTGACCCCCACTCGAAGATCCCGGCTGATGTGATATCCCACGCCGATACCATACGTCCGTACGCGATCGACGCGATCCGCAACCTTCACCACGGCCCCTGCCCGATCCCGATACGCCAACGACTGGAAGCCGAGCCGTCCGACGACGTCAACGGGGCCGAACAGCTGCTGCGCGATAGAACCCTCGACACCCGTCAGAAGATAGTACGGCTGATCGGTGTCGTATGAATACTCGATATCGCGGTTCGCCTTCACCCCGAACTTCGTCATCTCGGACGGAGTGCACGACAGATTAACGGCCGTCGTCAGGCCGCGATAGTCAGCAAGCCCCCCGGAGCTGGGACGAAAGTCGCGATAACCAACGGTCGCGCTGCCTTTGATGAGCGCGAATGGATCGAACGTCAGGCTGACGGCCCCGATGTTCGAATTGGAATCCCGCAGCGACGAGAAATCGAACCGGTCCTGCATCCGCGACGCGGTGAACATCACCGACGTCAACGGCGTCAGCTGATGTCTGACGAAGAATCCGGCGGTGGTCGTGACGTGATCCAGCTCGGTGTGGAGGTTGGACGTGAGAAAGACCGCGTCCTTGTCGAAATTGGTCCGGATGCGTTCGGCGCGTGCGCCGAAGAACGTTTTGCTGAGCGTCCGAACCTCCACCGATCCGTTAACCTTGGTTTCAATCCGCAGCGACCGTGTGTCAATCTCGTAGCCTGGACGATCCCGCACGTTCGCGTATGTGCCGCCGACGTCGAACGCCAACCGGTTGAGCGGCACCTTCCAGCCGATGCGGTACATGCTGTTCGCGGCCCGCTCGGTCGCATACGTCTGGTACCAGACGAGCTCTTCCTTGACGGAGCCGTCGATCCAGCTTGGACCCACGCGGAGCCACACGTCGGTGTTCGGCGTGGCCGTGAGCGTGAAATCCTGTTTGGGTGACGCACCGTCGGGCTCGTTGAACACGTTCTGGTCGATCCCGAGATTCGTCACCGAGACAGTAGGATTCATCCACAGCGGGCCGATTCGGACGCGAACCTTCGCCGGATCCGGGCCGCCCTCAGCTGACTGCGCCGATGCCGGGACGGCCGCGCCAAACGCCACGGCGAAGACCACGGCGAAGCAGGCATACCGAGAGAGGGCACAAAGAGGATTCACGAGTACAGCTATCGGCAGTTTCGAGCCACCGCTCAAGCGTCTCGCGAGTGTCCATATTGATACAGGCGACGTTCTTCGGGGGCTATTGACGGCGGTCGCGATGCACGCGAAGCGATCGCATCTTGCGGTACAGATTGGTGCGCTGGATCCCCAGCGCTCTCGCGGCATCGCTGATGCGGCCGTGATGCTGCTCGAGGATCGCGACGATGTAGTCGCGTTCGAACCGGGCGCGCGCTTCCTTCAGCGTGCCGCCGTTGGCGAAGACGACCGAGCCGGCGTCCAGCTTGACGTGCACCAGCACGTCGTCGAGCCCGATGCCGCGGCCACCCTGCAGGCCGACGACGATGTTCTTGATCAGCGCGCGCATTTCCGGTGCGTTGCCGCGCCAGGGCAGGGCCGAAATCAGCGACAGCGCCGGCCGCGACAACGTCTTTGGTGGCACGCCCAGCGATGCGCAGATCTGGCGCACGAAGTAGTTGACGAGCGCCGGAATGTCTTCCCGCCGGTTCCGAAGGGGCGGCATGTCGAGAGCGATGGTAGACACCCGCCGAAACAGGTCCTCGCGAACACGTCCGTCCTGTACTGATGCCTCGAACCCCGGCTCGACGCCGGCCATCGGACGCACGTCGAAGCCGATGGCTTCTCCGGTTTCGACGATCCTCGCTTCGCGATCGCGCAACACGCGAGCGAGCCGCGCCTGGACGCGGGTGGGAGCGTCGGCGAGGTTCTGGAGGTAGAGGGTGCCGCCCTGGGCCTCGTGCAGACGACTGTGGCGGCTGACGCGCTCCAGCCCTCCCGGAGCATCCTTGGTCTGCGGCCGGGCGGCGCCTCCAAACAGTTCCACGTCGAGCTGCTCGGTCTCGAAGGCGGCACAGTTGACCGCCACGAACGCGCCATGAGCTCCAGTCTGCGCGCTGTGGATCGCGCGCGCGGCGAGCTGGCGGCCGGTTCCGTCTTCGCCTCGAATCAACACGCCCGCGCGCATCGTCGCCGCGCGGGCGATCACGGCGGAGACGGCACGCATGGCCTCTGAGTGCGCGTAGAGATCGTCGCCGGTGGCCTGCGCGTTCACCCCGCGATCGCGTGGGTCGACGCTCAGCTCCCGTTCGATCGCATTGGCCACGCGACGGCCGCTGAGCGGGCGGGCGAAGACGTCGGCCATTCCGGCCAGCACGGCTTCGATCGTCAGATCCGGCCGACGTGAGTCGACCACGGCAAACAGCAGCGCGGACGCGCGTTGCGATCGGATGTCGCGCACGCTCTGCAGCGCGGCTGCGCCGCGCGAGAGATCGAGCAGCACCGCGACGTCGCGGCGCTGAAGTTCGGCGAGCGCGAGCGGAACCGAATCGGCCCACACGACCGACACGTCCGCGGCGCCAAGCGCTTTTTCGGTTTCGAGCCGCTCCTGCGGCGGACAACCGAGATACACGACAGCTTTCATCAGTTATTTCCGCGGCGCCGCAGCCGCGCCGCTTGCCGGCACAAAATGACCCGTGCCCTTCACGTCCACTTCGATTCGAGCGGTTCCGTCGGGTGCGTAGACCAACCGCCGGTCGGGTGCGCCGCGGTGCTGGGTGTCGTATGCGACGGACGACAGGCGCTCGCCGTCGTAGGTTTCCCACTTGTCGATCTTCCCATCGCCGTCGGCGTCTTCCTCCGCTGACACGAGCTTCGTCGCTTGATAGTGCTCGATGCGCGTGACTTTGCCGTCGCGTTGGGTCGAAATCTCGAGGCGCGTCACCGCACCCGCGGCATCCGTGTAGGACCAGGCGTCTTCCTTCCCATCGCCAGCGCGGGAAATGCCGACTTTCTCGAGCTTTCGGTCGGGGCCGTAGTACTCCCAGCGATCAACCTTGCCGTCCTCGTCCTTGTCGATCTCGATTTTCACGATCCGGGATCCGTCCATGTAGCTGACGGTGTCGACCTTACCGTTGCCATCCGAGTCGTATTTCAGGAGACGGAGTTTGCCGGTTTGGGGGTCGTATTCCGGCGTCATCCGCTTTTGGCTGGCCGGTGGTCGCGAGCAGGCCGACAAAGATAGGGCTATCACCAGAATAGAGGCCATCGTTATAGGGCATTCAACGAAGAGGCCCGCGGGAGATGCCTGCCTGCGCACTCTAATCACATGGCCTGCCGAGAAGACGGCTCCGATTCTACACGCCGCGGGCGGCGTGTCAACGGGAAGACATATGAGTCCGGAAAGATACGGGTGCTAGAGGGAGGCCGGCTGGCCAGCAAAGAAAAACGCCCCGATTGTCTCGCGCAGCGCGGGCAGCGAATCGGTCGCGTTGACGGCTGTCCGGAAGTGCGATCCGTTGTCGAGGCCCTTGGTGTACCACGACGCCAAGGCTCGCATCTTGTTGATGACCCAGCGGTCGTGGGTCAGGGCGCGGGTTTCGTCCACGCGTTCGTGCAGCAGCAGATCGATGTAGTCCAGGAGAAAGCGCCCGCGATCTTCGAGCGTGACCGGCCGAGCCGAGCGGCCTGCGATGAGATCCGCCGCCTGCGCAAGAATCCAGGGATTGCGCAGGACGCCTCGGCCCACGAGCACGCCGCTGATGCCCGACCGCAGGCGGTCGACGATCTGCTGCGGCTCGATGCAGTCGCCGCTTCCGAATACCGGGATGTCCATTTCCGAAGCAATCTGGGCCACCAGATCCCAGTCGGCCAATCCGCTGTAGCTCTGCGCCGCGGTTCTGCCATGGACGGCAATCGCCGCGGCGCCCGCGTCCTGAACCATTCTGGCCAGCGTCGGCGCGTTCCGATCTTCGTCATTCCATCCGGCGCGCATCTTGACCGTCACAGGAATCTTCACGGCCTTCGCCATCGCGCCAATGACCAAGGCGGCGTGCGCCGGCTCGCGCATCAGACTGCAGCCGGCGTTGTGTTTGGCGATCTTCGGCACCGGGCAGCCCATGTTCACGTCGACGATATCGGCGCCCATGCCTTCGACAATCTGCGCCGCCGCCGCCATCTTGTCGGGATCGCCGCCGAAAATCTGAATCGAGATTGGCCGTTCTTCCTCGGTGTACTCGGCGTATTCGAGGGTGCGATCGATCCCGCGCACCAGGCCTTCGGCGCTGACCATCTCGCTGACGACAAGGCCGCAGCCGCCGTGACGCTTGACGAGGCGGCGGAACGCCGTGTCGGTCATGCCCGCCATCGGCGCAATGGCCAAGGGTGACGGGAGTTCAACAGCACCGATCTTCATCAACTCTCAACTCTCAACTCTCAAGGCTCAGTGTCAGTGAGAGTTGACACTTGAGACTTGAGAGTTCAGTACGCTTTTACGTCTCCGGCGTCGACTTCGACCGAGACCGCCTGACCGATCAGATTCACCGACAGGACGAGGCGCGCGCGCTGGGCGTCCTTGCGCATCAGCCGTCCGATGACGCCACGCAGCGGCCCATACGCGACTTCGACCATCATCCCTTCGTGAATCATCGGGCAGGGGTCGAACTGCAGATCGCTTCCGACCAGAACCCGGATGCTCTCGAGCTCGTAGTCCGGAATCGGCGCAGGCTTGCCTTCGAACGACACGATGTTCACGACGCCCGTGCACTTCAAGATCGGCAGCGTGTCAGCGGGATCGAAGCGCACGAAACAGTAGCCGGGAAACAGCGGCCAGTCGATTTTCTTCTTCCGATCCTTCCAGCGGCTCCAGCGCGTGATGGTCGGCAGGAACGCGTCGAACTGCTTCCGCTCCAGCTGATCGCGAACCATCTGTTCGTGCCGTGATCGGGTCCAGACCGCGAACCACTGCGGAGCGAGGGGATCGGCGGCAGAGTCCCGGGACGTCGGATACGCTGTTTCCATGCTCTTGCGTTGAGGCGCCTGCCGTCAGGGCGATGGGACTGTCGCCTGCGCCTTGAGACCGGCTTCGAAGGCCTTCTTCACGTCGGGGTTCTTCCACTCGATGATCGCCTGGGCGCGAAGCTTTTCGAGATACTTCTGGTACTCGGCCTTGCGCTTGTCGGTGAACACGCGATCGCCGATCTGATCCCGCGCCTGCTCGAACGGCATGGTCTGCGCCGTCGTGAGCGCCTCGAGTTTGTACAGCTGATAGCCTCGCGCCATCCGAGTCACAGGCGTGACGTCGCCCGCCTTCAGGGCTTCGATCATCTTGCGGAGGTCCGCCGAGAGATCGTTCATGCTGATCGGACCGATGAGGCCGGCATTGGCTTTCGATGGCGCGTCCGAGACATCAGCCGCGAGCTTCTCGAAGCTCTCGCCGCCTGTCGTCGCGCGTTCGCGGATGGCCTCGGCCTTCGTCTTGGCGGCTTCGTCGGCGGCGACATTCAACCCTTTGTTGTCAGCCGGCAGCGCGACGAGAATCTCCCGCAGCGTGACCGACTGCGGCGTCGTGAACTCGTTGAGATGTGAGTCGTAGTACTTGCGCGCCTCGTCTTCGGAGACGCCGATCTTGCCCATGACCTCGTTCTGCTGGACCCGCTGCACGAGCATCGAGCGCTCGAGGTTCCGGCGCAGATCGACCATCGTGATGCCCTCGGCCTTGAGGGCCGCCTGGAACTGCTCTTCGCTTTCGAGCTTGTTTTCCTTCTTGATGTTGTCGAGGACGCCCTTGAACTGCTCGTCGCTCAGCTTGTAGCCGAGCTCCTTGCCACGCTGCACCAGCAGCATTTCGTCCACCGCGTCGACCATGATTTGCGGCGTAATCTCGTCGAGCGCCTTGCGGAGCTGCTGGTTGGCCGAATCGGCCTTCAGGTCAATCTGCTGCCCCTTCTGCCGCAGCGCGGAAACCTGCCGCTGCTCGAGATCGGATTTGGTGAAGATCTCGCCGTTCACCTTGACGAGAATCTGCTCGATGATTTCGGCGCGGAGCCCGGCCGAGGCGAGGGCGACGACCGCGAGAAGGATTGTGAGGGCAGTGCGTGTGTTGGTCATGGCTAAATTCTTGTAAACACGTATTTTACCCTTGATCGAGCAGGTCGCTCAAGAGGCCGCCCACCTGCTCGAAGAGACCGCCGGGTGCACGGGGATCCTCCTTGACGGCCTTGGTCATCGCCGCCTTGTTGAAGCCGGGCTTCACTTCGGCGTCCTTGGCTCTGGCAACCCACCAGGAAGGCGCGGCGCCCGAACGGGATCCACCCCGAGCGGGACCGCGAACCGGCGACCTGGGGCCGGAAGTGGGCGCTTTCTGCGTCCGGTCGCCGGAGGCGTTGAGATTCAGCTTGAGAGCCGCAGGCGGGACGAGCGTCAGCTCGGACCTCTGCCGCACCAGAGCGACGAGCCGCACGGGATCGACCCTCGCCTGCGGTCTGAATTTTAAGACGACGAGACGCGCCTCACGGTCGATAGCCTCGACGCCCAGCCGATCGGCCATCACGCGGATGCGTCCATAATCGGCCAGGTTGAGCACCGAGTCCGGAAGCGGACCATAACGATCGACCGCCTCCTCGAGCACGCGATCGATCTCGTCTTCATGCCGCGCCGCCGCCACCTTGCGGTAGAGCATCAGCCGCTGATTCATGTCAGGCACATACGAATCGTCGATCCGCAGGTCCACACGCAAGTTGACCGTTGCGCGCGTGTCGTCCTCGAGCTCTTCGCCCTTGAGCTCTTTGACCGTCTGCTCGAGGAGCTTCATGTACATCTCGAAACCCACCGTGTCGATCTGCCCGCTCTGCTCGCCGCCCAGCAGGTTGCCGGCACCCCGAATCTCGAGATCGAGCGCCGCGACCCGGAAGCCGCTGCCGAGATCGCTGAACTCCTTGATCGCGGCGAGGCGTTTTTTCGCGACCGGCGACAGGTTGTCCTCCGGCGGAATCAGCAGATAGGCGTAGGCCGGCCGGTCGGAGCGGCCGACGCGGCCGCGCAGCTGATACAGCTGCGACAAGCCGTACCGGTCGGCGCGGTTGATGATGATGGTGTTGGCGTTCGGGATGTCGAGGCCGTTTTCCACGATCGTGGTCGCCAGCAGGACGTCGAACTTTCTGGCGACGAAATCGAGCATCGCGCGCTCGAGCGCCTCCTCGTCCATCTGTCCGTGTCCCACCACTACGCGCGCCTCCGGCACCAGCCGCTGCACCAGCTGACCGATCGAAAAGATCGACTCCACGCGGTTGTGCACGAAGTACACCTGGCCGCCGCGCTCCAGCTCGCCGCGGATGGCGCGCGAGATCACCTGCTGATCGAACTTGACGACGTTGGTCTGAATCGACAGCCGGTCCTTCGGCGGCGTCTCGATAATCGACATGTCGCGGATGCCGACGAGCGACATGTTGAGCGTGCGAGGGATGGGCGTCGCGCTCATCGTCAGCACGTCCACTTTCTTCTTCAGCTGCTTGATCTTTTCCTTGTGCGCGACGCCGAAGCGCTGTTCCTCGTCGACAACCAGCAGCCCGAGATCGCGGAAGATCACGTCCTTCGACAGCAGCCGGTGGGTGCCGACGATGATGTCGACCTTGCCGGCCTCCAGATCGGCAATCGCTTCTTTCTGTTCGGCCTTGCTCCTGAACCGGCTGACCATCTCCGTCCGCACCGGAAATCCGGCGAAGCGCTCGCGCAAGGTCTTCTGATGCTGAAACGCCAGCACCGTGGTCGGCGCCAGCACGGCCACCTGCTTGCCGTCCATGACCGCTTTGAACGCGGCACGCATCGCCACTTCGGTCTTGCCATACCCGACGTCGCCGCACAACAGACGGTCCATCGGCGTCGGCGATTCCATGTCGTGCTTGATGTCGGCGACCGCGGTTTTCTGATCGGGCGTCAGCTCGTACTCGAACGCGTCCTCGAACTCCCGCTGCCAGTGCGAATCGGAGCTGAAGGCGTGCCCCGGCACCGCCTTGCGCGCGGCATAGAGCTTGAGAAGCTCCTCCGCCATGTCGCGCATCGCCTTCTTGACTTTAGTTTTCGCGCGCTCCCAGGAGGTGCCGCCCAGGCGATCGATCGGAGGCTTGGTCGCGCCGGTGTACTTCTGCACGAGATCGAGCCGCTCGACCGGAACGAAGAGCTTGTCTTCTCCGGCGTAGCGGAGCTCGAGGAATTCCTGCGAGGCGTCAGCAAGGCCAATCTGCCGCAGTCCGACGAACAGCCCGATGCCGTGATCGATGTGGACGACGAAGTCGCCGACCTTCAGGTCGCGGAGATCGGAGAGGAAAGCCTTCGATGCGGATCGACGGCGCTCTGGCGCGCGGCGCTCTTCCTCGAAGACATCCGCTTCCGCGTAGATCTGCATCCCCGCATCGGGCAGCCGAAAGCCGCGCGACAGGCTGCCGATCGCGACGAGCACCGCGGCGTAGCGAGCGTCTTCCGCACGCTCGACCGGGATCGCAAACACGTCGTATTCCTTGAGCAGCTCGATCGTCCGCTCGGCGCGGCCGTGCGTCGCGGCCACGAACAACGTGGTTTCGCCCTCGTCGCGGCGCCGCCGAATCTCGGCGACCCAGTCGGCCACGCGGCCTTTCAATTCCACCGCCGGCTGAGTCCTGATCGCCTGCTGGTCCGCGTCACTGGCCTCCGGCGCGGGCGCGTCGAGGCCGAGCATCGCCAGTTGTGTGGCGCCGGCCAGCCGCGAGTCGATCAGATCCAGGCTCGCGAACAACTCGGAGGGCGGCGCAACCGGCACGGCCGGCCCGGTGGTACCGGCGACGATCGTTTCATAGCTCTGCTGAAGCTGCTCGAGGCGCTTGACCACGTGCGCCTCGACCTCGTCGGGCTCGGATACCACGACGGAGGACTCTTTTCCCCGCGCCAGGTAATCGAACAGCGTCGCGCGTCGATCATCGTCGAGGACGTCGCGCAACGGCACAATCGCCACCTGATCGATCGGCAGAATCGATCGCTGTGTCGACGGGTCGTACGTGCGCATCGTCTCGATGGTGTCGCCGATGAACTCCAGGCGAACCGGATGCACTTCGCCGGCCGGAAAAATATCGACGATGCCGCCGCGAACAGCGAATTCGCCCTGCTCGTCCGCCGGATCCTCGCGGGTGAAACCGGCGTCGACGAGGAGCTCCGCGAGGTCGGTTGGCGCGATGTCGTGTCCCGGCTTGAGCTCCAGCGCCGCCGCCAGCAGGCGCTCGGGCGCGGTCACGCGCGGCAGCAGGGCAGCGGCGGACGCAATCACGATGCGGGCGGTCCCTCGAGCGATGGCGTGCAGGGCGCGTGCTCGCGCCGATGTCACGCCGATGTGCGGCGACAATCCCCGATAGGGATCGACCTCATGCGAGGGAAAGGACAGTACCGCATGTTCCAGAGCGGCCTGCGGCAGGCCTTCGAGCGCCGCGAGGAAGAACGACACGTCGCCGCACGTTTCCTCGAGATCGGCATCGGTCGGCACGACGCACAGGACGATACTCTGCGGGCGCGCCTGCGCCATGCCGGCCACGTACAGGGCCTTCGCCGACGGCGTCAGACCCGAGACGGCGCGCGCGGACGCGGCCATCCCGCTCCGCGCAATCGCAGTCTTGAGCACCGCCCGCAAGTTCAACGACGTCGACGTCGTCACAACAGACCCGCTCTAATCTTAGCTGCGAGGCGTGAACCGGATGTGCGGCGAAAAGCTCCACTGATGACGCGGCCGGTAGATGCCGACGTCGTGAGTGCGTGATTTCACTCTGAAGGTGTAGAGCAGGCGGTGGTAGTCGTAGGGGTAACCGTCGCGCTTGTGTACCGCAACGTCGAGCTTGTACGTTCCTTCGATCAGGTCCAGGCTGTCGATTGAAAACATCGCTTCGGCGTCGCCCGCCAGCTGTTCCGGATCCATCTCCTCGAGGTAGGTGTTCGTCCCGTAGCAACAGACGCCGTCGGCGTTGAACAGGCCGATCCCGAATACGAAGTCGTCGATCGGCTGGGCGGCCCGGACTTTCAGCCGGATGGACACGCGGTCGCCGCTGTGGAACACGAACGACTGCTGCCCGGACGCGTCCAGCAGGGCGACGTCCGTGATTTCCACCTCACGCGAGCCCCAGCGTCCTTCGACCGCTTGGTACATGTTCGACGTCGGATCGGCCGGGCGCTCCTGCGGTTCCGGGCCTTCCTGCGGTACCTGTCCAGCTCGCCCTTCCTGCCTGCCCGGCCCGTCGCGTCCCGCTTCCTCGACCGCCTTTGCCGTCGTTTCCGCAAGCAGCTGCGCCTCGCCCTGTTCGACCTTGGTCAGGTAGGCGCCAACCACGCGCTTCGGGTCGCCATGCGACAGGCCACGGCCCTCGTCCAGCCAGAGCGCTTCGTCGCAAAAGCGCTCGACCAGGTTGAGCGAATGAGTGACGAGGAGGATGGTCTTGCCGCGACGGCGGAATTCCGCGAACTTGTCGAGGCATTTGTGCGTGAAGCCCTCGTCGCCGACCGCGAGGACCTCGTCGACCAGTAGAACGTCGGGGTTCACGTGAATCGCGACCGCGAAGCCAAGGCGCATGTACATGCCGGACGAGTACGTCTTGACCGGGGCATCGATGAATTCCTGCAGCTCGGCGAAATCGACGATCTCGTCGAAGCGTTCCTGGATCTCACGCTTGCTGAGGCCGAGCATGATGCCGTTGATGAAGACGTTTTCGCGTCCTGAGATTTCTGGATGAAAACCGGCGCCGAGCTCGATGAGCGCCGAGATGCGACCGACGACGCGAACCGTTCCACTCGTCGGCTTGGTGATGCCGGCCACGAGCTTCAGCGCCGTGCTTTTGCCGGAGCCGTTCTTCCCGATGACACCGTAGGTCGATCCCTTGGGCACGCTGAAGGTGACGTCGGTGAGCGCCGGGAACGTCTCGCTTGGCCGCAGGTCGCGGAGGATGCTGCGCTGCAGCAGCGCGCTCTTCAGCGTCGAAAACTGACGGCCGCCGTACCGCCGGTAGACTTTCGTGACGTTGACGAGCTCGATGGCCGACGTCATACCACCTCGGCAAACGAGTCACGCAGCCGGTCGAACAGCCAGTAGGCGGCCAGGAATTGCACGATCGAGTAACCGCCCAGTGCGAGGAGCCATCGCCAGTGCCCGATCGGCCCGTTGAAGAACAGAATCTCCTGGTACGACACCGCCAGGTGGGTGAACAGGTTCACGTTGAAGAGCGTCCTGAATTTCTGGACGTTGGGCTGGAACCACGGGTAGATGATCGGCGTGGCGAAGAACCACAGCGTCAGCACGTTGGCGAGAATGTCGCGGATGTCCCTGAAGTGCGCGGCGAGCGCCGCCAAGGCGAGCGCGAGACCGGCCGTGAACACAAGCTGGATGAGGACCACGATCGGAAACCACACCAGGTCCCACCAGTCGGGTGGATGCCGATAGATGATGAGAAAGAGAATCAGAATCGGCAGGCCCAGAAAGAAGTGGACCATGTTGGTGAGGACACTGACCAGCGGCAGCACCTCGGCGGGGAAGAGCACTTTCTTGATGAGATTGCCGCCGCCGATGAGCGAGCCGGCCGCGTCGCTCAGAGAGGTCGCGAACCAGTTCCAGGGAAGGATCCCGCAGAACATGAACAGCGCGTATGGCTGCACCCCTTCGACGTTGTTCGGCATCACCGTCGTGAACACGAAGGAATAAATCAGCAGGAGCAGCAGCGGGTTGACGAACGACCAGACGAATCCCAGCACCGAACCGCGGTAGCGCGCTTTGAGCTCGCGCGCGACCAGGCTCTGAATCAGGCCGCGGTAGCGGACCAGGCTGGCGAGATTGGCAAGCAATTACGAGCGAATTCTAGCGCGACTGGCGACCTGCAGGCGGATCAGCGCCTTCAGCATCGCGATGCGTGCGCGCTCGAAGTCCAGGTCGGTCGTCGGTTTCGACAGGCGTTCTTCGGCACGTTTCTTCGCCGCCTCCGCGCGGGCGAGGTCGATCTCGTCGGCCTTCTCGGCAATCTGCGCGAGGATGGTGACGCGATCCGGCTGGACTTCCGCGAAGCCAAACGCGATTAGGAGGTAGTGCTTCTCCTGACCTTGGCGGTACCACAGCGTGCCCACCTGAAGCGTCGTCAGCAGCGGCGTGTGACCTGGCAGGACGCCGAGATACCCGTCGGCGCCAGGGATCTCCACCTCGTCGACCTGCTCCCTGACGAGCAGCCGGTCGGCCGACACGATCTCGAGCTGAAGATGCGCCGGAATTGGAGGAATCGCCATCAGCCCTTCCGCTTTCGAGCCTTTTCAACGACCTCGTCGATCCCGCCGGCCAGGAAGAAGTCCTGCTCGTTGATGTCGTCGTGTTTGCCTTCGACGATTTCCTTGAAGCCACGAATCGTCTCGGCGATCGGGACGTACTTGCCGTCGAGGCCGGTGAACTGCTGGGCGACGAAGAACGGCTGCGACAGGAACCGCTGTATCTTCCGCGCCCGCGTCACAGCAAGCTTGTCGTCTTCCGAGAGCTCGTCGATGCCGAGAATCGCAATGATGTCCTGAAGATCCTTGTAGCGCTGCAAGGTCTGTTTCACCTGCTTCGCCACGTTGTAGTGCTCGTCGCCGAGGATGCGCGGGTCGAGGATGCGTGACGTCGAGGCCAGCGGGTCGACCGCGGGATAGATGCCCAGTTCGGAAATCGCGCGAGAGAGATTGGTCGTCGCGTCGAGGTGCGCGAACGTCGTGGCGGGAGCGGGGTCCGTGTAGTCGTCAGCGGGCACATAGATCGCCTGCACGGACGTAATCGATCCTTTTTTGGTCGACGTGATCCGTTCCTGCATCTGGCCCATTTCGCTGAGCAGCGTCGGCTGATAACCGACCGCCGACGGCATGCGCCCGAGCAGCGCGGACACTTCCGATCCGGCCTGCGTGAACCGGAAGATGTTGTCGATGAAGAGCAGCACGTCCTTGCCTTCGGCGTCGCGGAAGTATTCCGCGACCGTCAGCGCCGACAGGCCGACCCGCAAACGAGCACCCGGCGGCTCCGTCATCTGTCCGTACACGAGAGCCGCGCGCGACTTGCTGGAGTCGTGCGGGTCGATGACGCCGCTCTCCTGGAATTCGTGCCAGAGATCGTTGCCTTCACGGGTCCGTTCGCCGACTCCGCCGAACACCGAGACGCCGCCGTGCTTGAGGGCGATGTTGTGAATCAGCTCCATGATCACGACGGTCTTTCCGACGCCGGCGCCGCCGAACAGCCCAATCTTTCCGCCCTGCAGGTACGGCTCGAGGAGGTCGATGACCTTGATGCCGGTCTCGAACATCTTCAGTTCGGTCGACTGGTTTTCCAGGTTCGGCGCCGGGCGGTGAATCGGCCAGCGCTCTTTCGACTGGGCCGGACGATCGGGAAAATCGACCGGCTCGCCCAGCACGTTCAGCACGCGCCCGAGCGTCTCGGGACCGACGGGCACCGTAATCGGCCCGCCGAGATCGACGGCTTTCATCCCACGCTGGAGTCCATCGGTCGGCTTCATCGCGACCGCGCGCACGCGGTTCTCGCCGAGGTGCTGCTCGACTTCCGCGACGATGTCGATCGTGTCGGACTTGATTGAGAGCGCGTTGTAGATTGCCGGCAGGTGGCCGGCCTCGAACTCGACGTCGACGACCGGTCCGATGATCTGCACGATCTTGCCGACGGCCTGTGCGGTTGCGGTGGCGGTAGCCATACTGTTTTCTCTCGGAGCTAGGGGCTGGGGCTCGCTAAAGCGCCTCGGCCCCGGACACGACTTCGATGATTTCCCGGGTGATCGCCGCCTGGCGGACCTTGTTCATATAGAGCGTCAGGTTCGCGATCATCTCTCCGGAGTTCTTCGTCGCGGTGTCCATGGCGGTCATCTGGGCCGCGAAGAAGGCCGCGTTCGACTCGAGCAGCGCGCGATAGACCTGCACCTCGATGAAGCGGGGGAGCAGTTGGTCGAAAATCTCCTGCGGGGATGGTTCGTACAAATAGTCAATCTGGTTCGACGCTGGCGTCGACGCGCCGTCGACTTCCTCGCGTCCGATCGGCAGCAACTGATCGACGACGACGCGCTGCGTCATGACCGATCGGAACTCGTTGTAGACGAGCACCACGCGATCGACATCGCCCGCGACGAAGGCATCGATGGCGGTCTGGGCGATGACCCGCGCGTCCTCGTAGCGGAGCTTCTGGAAGATCCCGACCTGCTCGAACAGCACGGCGAAGCCGCGCCGACCAAAGAAATCGCGCCCTTTGCGCCCCACCAGCCCGAGCGTGCATTTCTGCGGGCTCTCGACGATGTACGCGGCGCCCGCCTTGATGGCGTTGGTGTTGAAGCTGCCGCACAGCCCCTTGTCGCCGGTCACCACAATGACCAGCGTCTTGTTGTCGGGCCGCGGCTCGCGGACGGTGAGCAGCGGGTGGATCGAGGGATCGACGCGCGTCGCGACGCTGGACAGGACGCGCTGCATCTGCGCCGCATAGGGGCGGGCGTTGATGATGCGCTCCTGCGCGCGGCGCAGCTTCGACGCGGCGACCATTTTCATCGCCTTGGTGATCTGCTGCGTGTTCTTGACCGCGCGAATCCGGCGCCGGAGATCGATTAGCGACGGCATGCGGAACCTCCCGACGGCTCTTCACGAAGCAACGAAGGGCCGCGAAGAACACGAAGATCTCTTTTGAAAAGCCTGTCTTCGCGCTCTTCGTGTTTCTTCGGGACTTCGTGATAGCCCGTGGTCATGCCGCGGATGCCTTTCGCGACGCGAAGTCGTTCGCGAACTCCTTCACCGCCGCGTCGAGCGCCCCTTTCAGCTGATCGTCGAGCTGCTTTTTCTCGACAATGCCGCGGAACACCTGCGGGTGCCGGGTTTCGATGAACTTGTACAGCTCGATCTCGAACGCACGAACGTCGGACACCGCGACCTTGTCCAGGTAGCCGTTGGTGCCGGCATAGATGATCGCGACCTGACGCTCGACCGGCAACGGCTCATATTGCGGCTGCTTCAAGATCTCCACGAGCCGCGCGCCGCGATTGAGCTGCTCCTGCGTCGATTTGTCGAGGTCGCTGCCGAACTGCGCAAAGGCCGCCAGTTCGCGATATTGCGCGAGCGACAGCCGCAGCGTGCCGGCCACCTGCCGCATCGCCTTGATCTGGGCGGAGCCACCGACGCGTGACACCGAGTTGCCGACGTTGATGGCGGGGCGAACGCCCTGGTGGAACAGATCCGACTCGAGAAAGATCTGTCCGTCGGTAATCGAGATCACGTTGGTCGGGATGTACGCCGAGAGGTCGCCGGCCTGTGTCTCAATGATCGGCAGCGCCGTCAGCGACCCGCCGCCGAGCTCGTTATTGAGCTTCGCCGCGCGCTCGAGCAACCGCGAATGCAGGTAGAAGACGTCGCCTGGATACGCCTCGCGGCCCGGCGGCCGGCGGAGCAGCAGCGAAATCTCGCGGTACGACTGTGCGTGCTTCGACAGATCGTCGTAGACCACGAGCGCGTGCCGGCCGCTGTCGCGGAAGAACTCGCCGAAGGTGCAGGCCGAGTACGGCGCGATGTAGAGCAGCGGTGCCGGGTCGGACGCGGTGGCGGCCACCACAATCGTGTACCGCATCGCGTCGGCTTCCTCGAGTGTCCGGACGACCTGCGCGACGGTCGATTGCTTCTGGCCGATCGCGTTGTAGATGCAGACGACGCCGGTCTCTTTCTGATTGATGATCGCGTCGATCGCGACGGCGGTCTTGCCAGTCTGGCGGTCGCCGATGATCAGCTCGCGCTGGCCGCGGCCGATCGGCACCATCGCGTCGATCGCCTTCAGACCGGTTTGAATCGGCTCCTTGACCGACTGTCGATCGACGACGCCGGGCGCGAGCCTCTCAATCGGCGACGTCTGCTTGGTGACAATCGGGCCCTTCCCGTCGATCGGCTGGCCGAGCGCGTTGACGACCCGACCCAGCAACTCGTCGCCGACGGGCACGGAAATGATGCGGCCCGTTCGCTTGACCGGATCCCCTTCCTTGATCTCCTTGAACTCGCCGAGCAACACGGCGCCAACGCTCTCCTCTTCGAGGTTGAGCGCGATGCCGAATACGCCGCGCGGGAACTCCAGCATCTCGCCCGCCATGGCATTCTCGACGCCGTGCACGCGCGCGATGCCGTCGCCAATCGAGATGATGCTCCCGACTTCGGCGACATCGACGTCAACAGTGAAGCTCTGCCGATCTGCTCGGATGATCTTGGAAATCTCGTCTGCTTTGATGTCCATCTTCGGTGATCCTCTCGGGCTGGGGGCTAGGAGCTCGTGGCTCGCTTCCTGGCGCCGAGTACCTAGCCGCTACCCTATCCCGCTTCCACCAATCGTTTCTTCATCCGCTCGAGCTGCGTCGTCACGCTGCCGTCGTAGATCGTGTCGCCGATGCGAGCCACCACGCCGCCGATGAGCGATGGATCCGTTCGCACGCCGAGGCGCACCGTGCGGCCGGTCACCTTCGCCAGCCCGCGTTCGATCGCCTGCGCTCGATCCGGCCCAATCGGCGACGCCGTCGTCACCTCCGCGCGCACGATCTGCTGGTGATCGAGCACGCGCTCGCGATACGCGGAGAGGAGGTCGGGCAGGAGCACGAGCCGGTCGCGCTCGGCGAGCAGCACCAGCAGCTTGCCCAGAATCGGCGACAGCCGCGCCCGTTCGACCAGGGCGACCATCACGGCGCGCTTGCGCTGCACCGGGACGGCCGGATGCAGCATGACCTTCTCGAGCGAAGGATTCTGGGTGAAGAGGTCCACGAATGCGGCCAGTTCGTCGCCGATCGCATCGAGCGGCGCGCGTTCCTTGATGGCGACGTCGAGCAGCGCGCGAGCGTAGCGGAGGGCGGCCGTCTTGTTCGTCATCTCTTGATCGCCGATCCCAGCTGATCCACGTAGCGGTCGACGAGGCGCTGACGATCCTCGTCGGTGATGGTTTGCTTGATCCGCTCGGTCGCCACGCCAACGGCGAGGTCGGCGGCGTGGCTCACGAGCTCGCGCTCGGCGACTTTGACCTGCAGGTCGATCTCGCGGCGCGCCTGCTCGAGCAGGCGATCCCGTTCGGCGGCTGCCGCCGCTTGAATCCGCGCTTCTTCCGCCGCGATCTCCTGGACGCCCTGCGCGCGCAGCGCCTCCAGTTCTCCCGGCAGCGCCTTCATCTTCCGATCGATTTCCGCGATCTGCTCAGCGGCCGCCTGTTTCATCTCGGCGGCGTTCACGAGGTCGCCCCGGATCTGCGAGCCGCGGTTGGCGAGATAACCCGCGAGCGGCGATCGCAGCAGGTAGACGAGCGCGCCGACCAGGATCGCGAAGTTCACCAGTCGCGCAATGGTCTTGCCGACGCTTTCTTCGTGCGGTTCCTCGGTGTGCGACGCGGTCGCGGCGGCCGGTTCATGACCCGGTTCCGGCTGGGCGGAAACGACGGCCGGCACGCCCGCGATCCACAGGGCTAGCGCGAACACGGCGAGCCACCCGAGGAGCTTGCGCGGAGTTTCACAAGCGGCGGCGAGCGGGGAGCGCAGGCGAAGCCGTCTCACGGGGTTTTAGGAAGCTTTCCTGCCGAGCACGCGCTCGACAATGGAGACGGCCAATGCGTCGGCGTCCCGTCCGATCTGCTGACGGGCGGCCGCGGTCTGCGCGCGAAGCCGGTCGGACGCCTCGTGCACCGTCTGCTCGATCTCACGCCGCGTCGCGGCGACCAGTTCGGCGCGGCGCTCGAGCGCGGCCCTGCGCTTTTCATCCATCTGGTGGTAGACATCGGCGCGCGCGGCCCGCGTGCGCGCGTCGAAGTCATCCGCGGCAACCTGTGCTTTGGTGCGCGACGCTTCGGCCAGTTCGCGGGCCGAACGAATCGCACCTTCGCGTTCGCGCATGACGCGTGTGAGCGGCCGGAGGAGTAGCCGGTCGAGCAGGATCGACAAGGTCAGCACCAGAGCGATGACCCAGGCGACCGAGAGATCAGGAATCAAAACAAAGATTTATATCATTTGGCGACAAACCTCGACAAGCTGGCCTAGGGCTTGGGTAGTGGTCTAGTTTCGATTTCTGCATTTTTCGGCCGAGCCTTAAACCGTTGATTCGTGTGAGATAATCGGTATATGCCTTCCCGAGCAAGAACGAAGCGGCCCCGCGACACGAATCAACTCGCCTATGAAATCGTCCAAG
>Ga0207641_10000952_pt1 | contig 29742 bp, 30 predicted proteins | sample KBSSwiS62_FD_184306 | JGI IMG/M metagenome (GOLD analysis project Ga0207641, IMG submission 184306) | Switchgrass rhizosphere microbial communities from Kellogg Biological Station, Michigan, USA - KBS Switchgrass S6-2 (SPAdes) (version 2) | ecosystem: Host-associated > Plants > Roots >... | reverse complement strand
GGCACCAATGTTCATGTGGCCGACTTCGCTGTTGCCCATCTGGCCGTCGGGCAAGCCTACCGCGGGGCCGGAAGTCGCAATCAGCGTGTTGGCAAAATTCTCAATGAGATGGTCATAGGTTGGTTTGCGCGCCAGAGCGATGGCGTTGCCTTTGCTTTCGGCGCGATAGCCCCAGCCGTCCAGCACGGTGAGTACGATGGGTTTCGGTCGTTTGGTCATAGCGGATCAGGATAGCATTCCAGTTTTAAGTTTTCCTTTAGAAGGGAGAGTTTGTTGGGATTTGTCGTTTTCATTGACGAGCCACACGCAATCTAGCGTCCGGCCAGCAGTAGCAGCCAATCTAAAATCTCTGACCGACGCTCTTGCCTCGGTAGCCGCGGGGCGTTTCTTCCAAAGAACGACGGAACAGGGGCGAATAGGTGTCGCAAATGGATATTTTTTTGTCGGGCGCGAGGTAAAAGGAATCAATGCGTTAGCGCGTTTCCGCTTTTCCAAAGTAGCGGCGCTGGAAAACATCGACATCACCGGTTTCACCGCGACTTCCCCAATCGCATTAGCTAGCAGCGAATTCGCGGAGGGCGGCGAGCAGGCTGTCGACTTCAGCGGCGGTGTTGTAATGGACGAGGCCGACGCGGAGGACGCCGCCGTGCTGTTCGACGCCGAGACGTTCGGTGAGATTGAGGGCATAAAAATTGCCGTCCCAGGTGAAGATGCCGCGATGGCCGAGGAAAGTGGCGGCATCGGTGGGAGTCCCTTTGGCGAGGCGGAAGGATACGGTGGAACAGCGCTCTTCGAAGCGTTTTGCATCAGTGATGCCGAAGAAGCGCAAGCCGGGAAGGGCGAGCAGCCCTTCGATGAGTCGAGTGACTAGAGAGCGTTCATAGGCGACTGTGGAACGGTAAGCAGCGAGGAGCGCTTCACGACGAGTTTTGACTGAAGGGTCGCAGCGGCGGCCGAGTTCCGCGATGTATTCGACGGCGGCGTAAATTCCAGCGATGAGTTCCTGCACCTGCGTGCCAGTTTCCCAGCATTCGGGAACGGCGTCCGTCGCAGGACGGACTTTGTAGGGTTTGAATTTTTCCAGGAGATGCTTTTTACCGTAAAGCGTGCCCATGTGTGGGCCGAAGAATTTGTAAGGCGAGCAGACGAGGAAGTCGCAGTCGAGGGCCTTGACGTCAATGGGGCCGTGGGGCGCGTAATGGACGGCATCAATGAAACAAAGGGCGCCAGCGGCGTGAGCGAGTCTGGTGATGTCGGCGACGGGATTAATGGAGCCGACGGCGTTCGACGCGTAGCCAACGGCGACGAGTTTTGTTTTTGCGTTAAGTTTATCTTTGAGATCGTTGAGATCGAGCGTGCAGTCGGATTCGCGGATGTCCACTTTACGGATGACCACGCCTTTTTCGGCGTGCGCAGCCCAGGGAGAAAAATTGGCATCGTGATCGAGCGTAGTGAGGAGAATTTCGTCGCCGGGCTTTAGTTCGCGGCCGATGGCCCGCGAGAGGCCAAGCGTGATGGTAGTCATATTCTGACCGAAGACGACTTCATCGGGCGCGCTGTTGAAAAGATCGGCCATAGCGAAGCGCGCATTGGAAATGATTTCGTTGGTGCGCCGGCTCGTGAGGAAAGCGCCGTAGGTGTTGGCGTTGCCTTCAAGAAAATATTTCTGAACGGCGTCCATGACCTGGCGCGGGACTTGCGTACCAGCGGGGCCGTCGAGGAAAGCGGCGGGCTGGCCATTAACCTGAAGTTGCAACGAGGGGAATTGTTCGCGGACCCACGCGATGTCGAAGGGGTGAGAAGCTTCGTACAAAACAGGTGTGCTCATTCGATCCTCGAAGGAATTTGAGCCGCTAGTTTCTCACAGACGCGCGGCATGGAAAACGGCTCAGCGTGATAGCATCGTCGAGATCAGTCAGACATGCCGAGCGGACGCCGGCTAAAAATCAAACGAGCGGCCATAGCTACTTGAAGCCATCAAGGGGCGGGCTGACTTCGCGCCGCGATTCATCCTGGGAAAGCCATGCTAGACAATACAGCGATGTCCGAACGGACGCGGATAGTGCGCGAGCCGCAACGGGCGGTGTATGGCCGCAAAGCGATTTACGAAATATTGGATGAGGGATTTGTTTGTCACGTGGGATTCACCGTGGACGGGCAAACCTATGTGATTCCGACCATGTATGCGCGCGTGGGCGATGCAGTTTATTTCCACGGGTCTGCTGCGAGCAGAATGCTTCGTGGCGCGGCGTCTGGATTGAATGTGTGCGTGACCGTGACGCTGGTGGACGGGTTGGTGCTGGCGCGGTCGGTGTTCAATCATTCGATGAACTACCGGTCGGTGGTGGCGCTGGGGACTGCGCTGATGGTGGACGAGCCTGGCGAGAAGCTGGAGGCGCTGAGGGCATTTGCGGAAAAGATTTTACCGGGAAGATGGAATGATGCGCGGCAGCCGAATGAGAAAGAGTCGAAGGCGACGAGTATTTTGCGATTGCCGTTGGATGAAGTTTCAGCGAAGGTGCGCCAGGGCGGCGTGGAGGACGACGCGGAGGACTACGCGCTGAAGGTGTGGGCGGGGATTGTACCGCTGCGAATGGTAGTGGAGGCGCCGGTGCGGGATGAGCGGTGCGATGCGGGGATTGCGACGCCGTGTTATGCCAAAAATTTCCGGAGTTTAAGCTGAGGGCCGCACGGCGCGGAGAAAGTCGGCAAGCAGGCCGTAGGCGGTGGCTTCGATGCCGGGATTGTGTTCAACGATGGAAAAGCTAAACAGGTCGAGGTCGAAGCGAATGGCGGAGCTGGTGCCTTCGAGATTGGCGAGCGGGTCGCTGGCGAGCAGAAGTTCGGGGCGGACTGTGCACTCGACGCCGGCGCCGCGGCGTTCGGCGCGACAGACCAGTTTGTAGCGCATGCCGGCGGCCCGGACGCTGCGAATTTTTTCGGCGCTGAGTTCGCGCAATCCGGTGCGCTGCACCTGGTCGAGTTTAACTGGAACGCCCATGAGCACAGTAGTAAGCGAGACGACTTTTACGGCGGCGTCCCAGCCATCGAGGTCGTTGGAAGGATCGGTTTCCGCAACGCCGAGAGCCTGAGCGCGACGAATCGCTTCTTCAAAGGACAACCCTTTTTCGACTTCGGTGAGGACCACGTTGGTGGTGGAATTGAGAACACCGGAAAAGCTGCGCAGTTCCACCGCGGGCAAGCCAGTGGGAAACAAAGAAAAGATTGGAACGCCATCCATCACAGTGGATTCGCAGAGAAAACTCTTGCCGCGTTCGCGCGCGAGGGACATGAGTTCGGCGTAAGCGTGAACGACAGGGCCCTTGTTGGCGGAGATGGCATGGGCGCTGTGGTTTAAGGCGGCTCGAAGATGATCGGTGGCAGGCTGGCCGCTTTGCGGATCGAGTGAACTGGTTTCAAAGAAAACGTCGGCGCGAGAGCTGTCGAGCCATTCAGCGACGTTGGGCAAAACTTCCAGATGAGCGCGCTGCGGCCAATGCCCGTTGAGCAGCGCGAGGGGATTGAGGCCGTCGGCGTCGGCAACCCAGCCGGCGCGGCGCGTGGCGACTCCCGTTAGGCGCCAGCGAACATCGTAGCGGCGGCGCAGCTCCGTCTCTTTCGCGATGAGGAGGCGGAGCAGCGCGCGGCCAACGTTGCCGAAACCGACGATGGCGAGGTTGTAGAGAGGAATGGCGGCCTCGTTTTCCGGTGGACTATTTTCCGACCGCGGCGTCGAGTTTTTGCGCGACGGAGGAAATGTGCGCGGCTTCGGCTTCGAGTACGCGCGCGCTGACCACAATTTGGGCGTCCACATCTTTCCACTGCTTTTGTTCGATGGGTTCGCGGACCGCCGGTAGAGTCTTGGCTTCGTAGCCGGTGTATTGGCCGGGCGCGTCTACGAAATGTTTGAACCACGGGCGGCCGGGAAGACCTTGTTCCAGCGTGAGCTTCTGTTCGCTGGCCATCAACGCGGCATTTATTTCGGTGAGCGAGGTCTTGGCCAAAGCGGCGCCACCGTTCGCGAGGGCTTTGTCTAACGCTTTGCGATATTCACCTGCTGCGCGATTGAGAGCATCGGTGGCATTGTCGAGCGGTGCGAAATTAAGGAATGGCGGAACGGCTTCACGCTGCGGTGGAACGGACTTGACGCGCGGATCGGTCATGGCGGCAAAAACGCCTTCGTCGAGTTCACGATTGCGTTCGATGATTTCTTCACGCGATTTCTGCGCCAGCGTTTTCAATTCCTTGACGTAAGTCTGCATGGTTTCGGCGAAATTGGTGTATTCAAAGGGCAGCAGGTCGGCATTGGCCATCCGCATAACAGCGGTTCCGGCAGTTTGCGCCAGGGCACGACCGTAGACGAAATCGGTATCGGCAAAATGCGTGTACCAGTAAAAATCGTCGTAGATGGAGTGGTAGATGCCGCCGCCATCTTCGCCGCCGAAACCGAGATTGAGCGCGGCGACACCATCATGCTGCAGGAACGCCCCGTAGTCGGACCCTGATCCTAACGCGCCGATGCGGAGGTCCGTGCGGGAGCGAGCTTCCTGGCGTTCGGAGATGTCGTCGGGGCGGCCGATCTGGCGAAGTTGCGCACGCTTCCATACGGAAAGCTTGGTTTCGGGATCCTGAATGTCGCGTGCCACGTCGTTGATGAATTTTTCCAGTGTGTGCGAACCTTCGGCGCCGAAATAGCCGCGTGTGCTTACGTCGGAATTGATATAGACGACCGCGTGCTGTTTCAGTTCGTCGGCGTGCTGCTCGGCCCATTCCGTGGAACCGATCAGGCCTGGCTCTTCCGCGTCCCACGCACAAAAGATTATGGTGCGCTTGGGCTTCCAGCCCTGCTTGACGAGTTCGCCCATGGCGCGCGCTTCTTCCATGACCGCGATGAGGCCGGAGATGGGGTCTTCCGCGCCGTTGACCCAGGCGTCATGGTGATTGCCGCGGATGATCCACTCGCCGGCGGCAGTGGTGCCGGGAATTTTACCGATGACATCGTAAATGGTCTTCAAGCCCCAGTCGGATTTCACCTTCAGGTGAACTTTAGCCGGGCCGGGACCGACGTGATATGTAAGTCCAAGCCCGCCGCGCCAGGCGCGAGGAGCGATCTGGCCTGAGATAGCAGCAAGCAAAGGCTCAGCGTCGCCGTAGGAAATCGGCAGAACGGGGATTTTCGTGAAGACCGGGACGTCTTTCAGATCGAGGCGCTTGGCGTCTTTCGTGGCGCCGGCGCCAGGCGTAAGCGGATCCCCGGGATAAATGGGATCGTCGGCGACGCTTCCGCGCTGCACACCGTCGCGCGGACGATACGCCCCGGCGGGAAAGGTTTCGCCGGCCTTAAAGCCGTCTTCGTTTGGATCGGAATAGATAAGGCAGCCGACGGCGCCGTGCTCCGCGGCAACCTTGGGCTTGATGCCGCGCCAGGAGCGGCCGTACTTGGCGATAACGATTGCGCCCTTTACCGAAACGCCGAGACGCGCGAGCTCTTCATAATCTTCGGGTATGCCGTAGTTGACGAAGACCAGCGACGCGGTGACGTCACCATCAATGGAGTACGCGTTGTACGTCGGGAGCTGTTCACTCTGCTGACTGGAGGTGGGATCTTGCGCGACGGCGGGTTCCTGAAGCTTGGCAGTGAATTTCGGGCCGCCTTCGACGAGTTCGACAGCGCGTTCTTTTGGAGTCGGAAACAAGATTTCAAATGTTTCGATATGGGCGTCGAGGCCGAACTCCTTGAACTTTGCGAGGAGCCATTCAGCGTTGTCCTTGTCATAGGCGGTGCCTACGTTGTGCGGCCGCGCGGTAAGGCGCTGCATGTAGTCGCGCATGAGCTGCGGACTCGGGATGGCCTTGAATTTTTCTTCCCACTGGCGCTCGGCGCGGGAAGAGTCGGCGGAGAAGCCGGCAAGTACCGGCTCATCGGACAAACCGGAGTACCACCACGGCAAGGCCGCGCCGCTTAGTACCAACAACACAAATAAGATGACTACGCGTCTCATAAACCCCCTTAGAAAGATCAAGAAACCGGTTGCTGCGGAAGAATCTGGCGCAGCACAAATTTGCCGATCAGCGGGTAGCACGCCCATTCGCCCTGATTCGATTTGATCCCGTAAACGATTCCCAAAATCACGTTCACCACCCAGCCGCCCATTCCCCACAACCAAACAAAACCAAACATGCCGAAGAAGACCAGCGGCGGGGCTTCGCCAGGCGCGGGATGAGGACGTTGCGCGAGAGTAAAGAACATGGTGCTGAAAGTGATCAGCATTCCGACCACGAAGACCACCATGTACGCGGCGTACCAGATCAGCGCCTGCAGCGAATGAAACTTCACAAAAAGCGAATCGCGTTTGATGATGAAGAAGACCAATGGCGCAAGGAATCCCGAGAAAATAGCCAGGATATGCAGCAGAAGCGCATTGCTGCGATCATCTGGCGAAGGAACCGGCAAAGAAGTATTGGCGACGGGCGGATTCATGGATGCCTTGACCGCGCTGGCTGCACGAAGAATTGGGCAGAGGATTATTCCGCGAGCGGAGCGTTCTCCGCAAGTCTGGATTTTGGATTATTTCGCACGGCGTCGGTCAGGAGAGCCAGCGCCGTCTTTTTTGTGCGTGGTGTTCAGGATTTCGTCGGGGATGCGCAAGCGTTCTACAGGTTCGCCATTCACAATGTGCGATTCGATGATTTCGTCGACGTCGTCGGGGCACACGCCGCCATAAAAAACGCCTTCCGGATAGACAGCGACAGTCGGGCCGAGCTCGCACTGATCAAGGCAGCCGGACTTATTGGCGCGCACGAGCTGGATACCGCGCCGCGCAAGTTTCACTTTGAAGAGACGCTGCAGTTCGCCCTGTCCAGTGGAATCGCAGCAACCGCGCGGGTGACCGGCCTCACGCTGATTCATGCAAATAAAAATGTGTTTCCTGAACTTTGCCATCTTGCATTTCGCTATTTCCAAGATACGCGGAACACCCGATGCGACGCAAACCGTGCTGCGCCTTGAACCTGCGGCACGCTACATTCACAATAAACGGATGGATCGCACACTCAATAGTAGGCTTGCCATGATCAGCCTGCCCGATAGCGACGGGCGTGCAATTCGGCTCGGTTCGCTGTGGTTGCGGCAACCTGCGATTATCGTATTCCTGCGCCATTACGGTTGAATCTTCTGTCGCGAACATGTCGCGCAGTTGCGCACAAACGAAGAGGCAATTCGACAGCGCGGTGCGGCGGTTGCGGCCGTCGGCCTCGGCGACTTCGCCTACGCTAAAGCTTTTCGTGAGGAGACCGGCCTTACGTTTCCGCTGCTGGTGGACGAAAAGCGGGAAGCGTACCAGGCGATGGAGTTGAAGAACGCGAATTTGTTCCACCTTCTGCGTAAAGACAATTTCGAAGCGCGCGCGCGAGCCCGGGCCGGGGGACATTCACAACACAACTTGGGCAAGAATCCGTTTCAACTAGGTGGAAGTTTTGTTTTCGGGCCGGGCGATGTGGATCGCTTCGCGCATTTCAGCGAAACATTTGGAGACCACGCGTCGATCCAGTCGCTTCTCAACGCGCTAGCCTGAGCTACCGGCGCTCCCTGATTTTTCTGCCGTTTGCTGTGCTTCATGTGTATCTGGCATTGAAACGCGGCCCGAACGCACATCCTCTTCGTACCATTTCTGCCCCAGCTGAGCCATTTGCTTCAGCACCGGATCCAGCTCCGAAGTTCGGTTGGTCAGGCCATACGTGACGGCCGGCGGGATGGTCGGTTCGTATTTCCGATAAACGAAGCCCCGCTCTTCGAGGTGCTTGAGCCTCTCCGCCAGCACGCGGGCCGAGATGCCTTCGACCTTTCGGCGAAGCGCGCCGAAGCGCGTAGGACCGTCGTTACCCAGAACCCACAAGATTTGCATGATCCAGGGCTTGGTCAGAGTTTCCAGTAAACAATTGATTGCACAAGGGATAGGGGTTTCGCCGCACTTCGCCGTTTTGGCGGAGCTGCCCGCGCTAGGCGCTTTTCTTTGCATAACCTGGTTATTTTAGAGTTCCTACTTCCAAATAGCTAGTAGTTATTTATTGTAACTACGGACGTGCCCTCGACATCTCATTGAGCACCGGCAACTTTCTTTGGAGAGATTACTTATGAAACTTCTGCAAGTAGATGCGAGCTCGCGGCGGGACTCCGTTTCGCGCCAACTCACTTCCCTTTTCGCGGGAAATTGGAGGAAGCAATTTCCGGATCGCCAAGTCGTTCACCGCGATTTAGCGGCGTCATCCATCCCCATGATCAATGATGATTGGATCCAAGGAGCTTTTTCCAATCCGCAGCAGCACTCGGCCGCACACCGGGACGCTCTGCAATTCTCGGACGCAATCATTTCCGAAGTGCAAGCTGCCGACGTTATCGTCATCGGTGATCCCATGCACAACTTCACGATTTCGGCACGGCTCAAGGCGTGGCTGGATCAGCTGGTGCGCGCGGGCGAGACTTTTTCGTTTGATGCGTCGGGAGCAAAGGGTCTACTGTCCGGCAAGAAAGTCTATGTGCTGACCTCGCGTGGCGGATCCTATGCCCCGGGATCGCCGGCAGCGCAATTCGACTTTCAGGAACCGTACTTGAAGTTTGTACTCGGGTTTATCGGCTTAACGGACGTGACGTTTATTCATGCGGAAAATCAGGGTCGGACAGATTTGGCCGCTGCTGGAAAAGCGGCGGCGATTGAAAGGATTGAGGCGGCGCTCGTCTGAACGGCAACTAGCGCTGTGGCTCGGCGAAAGGGTCGGGAGTAGGCACAAACTCGATAGGAACTTCGCTGACGAGTGTTTTCAGCCAGCGCGCGCATTCGTTCATCCCCTGCTGTTCGGAAGGCACGTGGCTCAGCACGATCAGTGCTTTATGGCGTCCCTGACTGACCGCATCGGCAACATATTCGACAGTTTCCCATTCGCGCGTTTCACCGGCGAGCAAAACCTGAACGTCCGGCATTTCCAGCGCGCCGATTTCGCGTTTGGACCCGGCGAAGCCTGGGCTGAGCGCCACGCGTGTCACTCTCATTTGGCGATCCCCGACGATACGCAGCGAGGCGATGCCAAACTTAGTTTTAACTTCGTCGGCCAATTTGCCGACGTTAGTTTCGGGAAGAGTGAAGAGATACTGATTGTTTGCATCCTGATATTTTTCCCAGCCTAGCGCGTGCGCGTTGCCCAGTTCAATGCCGTCGGGATGCATGCGGTGCCAGTGGTCGTGGAATCGCCACACCACCAGGTGATGTTTTTCGATGAAGGCACGTTTTTCCGCCAGCACTGGGTCTTGCTCGCCTTGCGGAAGCGGCTCGGCCTTATCGGGATCGTCAAAAAAGGTCGGCTCGTGCGTGATGATAAGGTTTTGTCCAGTCGCTGCGGCGCGCTGCAAAACAGCGTAAGTGGCCATCATGGTCACCGCAATTCCCGCAACCGGAGTTTTCGGGTCGCCCGCTTTGAACGTATCCCGAGTCTGTGCGAGCCACTCAATGCCAACATGTGCCTTGATGCGGTCCACGACATCCTGCGCTGTGAGCGGACTCTTTTCGGCCGCGGTTGTTTTGTTGTCCTGCGCAATGCAAGGAATCGTCGCGATCGTGGCCGTCAAGAAGATACCAGCAAGTTTCAACATTTTTCCCCCGCGATGGTTTTTTCGTGCTCTGGCAGCTGCAACGGCTTGGACATGGTAATAAAGTGGCACGGAATCTTCAGCGGGATTTCCGGCGGCATCGCGGCGGTTCCGGTTTCGAGGTATCCAAGATGCTTGTACATGGGAACCAAGTCGTAGCGCGCGCTGATGGTACGCAGATCGGCCACTTCACAGCCGGCGGCGGCAAGATAGTCCTCTGCGCGATTCATCAGTACGCGGCCAAGTCCGCGGCCCTTCAGTTGCGGGCGCAGCGCCAGCAAGCCGACGTAGCCACGCTGTCCACGCACTTCGGCGTAGACACAGCCGGCGACGCCGTCCGCATCCTCTAGTACGAGAAATTTGCCGTTGGCGAAAAACGGCTGCAGCTTTTCGGCGTTGATGCGGTCGCCTTCGATGGCCACCTGCTCCGGAAGAAACGCCACGTTAATCAAGGTGACGAGCGCCGGAGTATCCGCGGGCTCGCCGAAGCGTTCGCGAAAACCTGAGATCGCGGCCGGGCCCGACATGCTCGAAGCTCAGGCGAAGACGGACTTGCCCGGGAAGCGCGCCGCGCCGCCCAGTTCTTCTTCGATGCGCAGCAACTGGTTGTACTTGGCGATGCGATCGGTGCGCGAGGCTGAACCGGTCTTGATCTGGCCGGCGGCAGTGGCGACTGCAAGATCGGCGATGAAGGTGTCTTCGGTTTCGCCGGAGCGGTGCGAAATGATGGAGTTGTATCCGGCTTTGCGGGCGAGTTCGATGGCGTCGATGGTTTCCGTGACGCTGCCAATCTGGTTGAGCTTGATGAGGATGGCGTTGGCTACGCCGTCGTTGATGCCGCGCGAGAGGCGTTCGGTGTTGGTGACAAAAAGATCGTCGCCGACGAGCTGAATTCTCTTTTTGGAGGATTTGGTTCCCACTGACTGCGTGAGCGATTTCCAACCCGCCCAGTCGTCTTCGGCCATGCCATCTTCGATGGAAACGATAGGATATTTTTCAACCCAGGCGGTCCAGTAAGCGGCCATTTCGTCGGAAGAGTGCGCGCTTTTGTCGGACTTTTTGAAGACGTATTTGCTGCTGGCCTTGTCGTAGAACTCGCTGGAAGCGGGATCGAGAGCGATGCCGACCTGCTCGCCCGGCTTATAACCGGCGGCGCCGATGGCTTCCAGCACGATTTGGATTGCTTCTTCGTTGGACTTGCAGTTGGGGGCGAAGCCACCTTCGTCGCCAACGGCCGTCGAGTAGCCATGCTTTTTCAGCGCTGCCTTCAGTGCGTGAAACACTTCAACGCCCCAACGAAGCGCTTCTGAAAAACTCGGCGCGCCGATAGGCATGACCATAAATTCCTGGAAGTCTACGGAGTTGTCGGCGTGCGCGCCGCCATTCAAGATGTTCATCATGGGAACGGGGAGAAGGTTGGCGCTGCGATCGCTCGAATACTTGGAAAGATATTTGTAGAGCGGCTGCTTGGTAGCAGCAGCGGCCGCTCGCGCGCCGGCCATGGACACGGCGAGGATGGCGTTAGCGCCCAGCCGGGATTTAGTGGGCGTGTTGTCCAGCGTGATCATTTTGTGATCGAGGCCGCGCTGATCGGTGGCGTCGAAACCCGAAACGGCTTTGGCGATTTCGCCGTTCGCGTTGGCGACCGCTTTGAGCACACCCTTGCCGAGATATTTGTGCTTGTCGGCGTCGCGTAGTTCGAGCGCTTCGTGTTCCCCGGTGGAAGCACCGCTCGGAACCGCGGCCCGGCCCGACGCGCCGCCTTCCAGAATGACATCGGCTTCGACGGTGGGATTTCCGCGCGAATCAATCACCTGACGCGCGTGGACTTTTGCAATCTTCGTGGACATTTCTGCCTAGGTCTCCTATCTGAAGCTGAGCCGTTCATTCTAGCAAACCAGCGGGCGGAGGCAGGCACCCCCTATGCTTCCGGCGGATGTGTGGCGAATAAAAAAACACACCTGACGGGTTTTTTGGCAAGTGCAGTGGTTGGACTCTTAGTAGCTCGCTTGGTTGGCGGTATCCGGGGTAAACGGAGTTGGATAGAGCGCCGGACCCGTTCGAATCGCCTGGCTAGAAATGCTCTTGCTGTTTGCGCCCATATAAGTATCCGGCGGGCTTTGGCCCATGGGACTGCCGATAGCTGTCGAGCTCAGAGGCAGTGATGGCAAAATGAGACTCTTGCGGATGGTTCGAATTTGCCGCCAGCTCCGCGCTTAGTCTCAAAGCGCAGATCGCCGGAGCATCCTGGTAGCGCGCGCGGCGAGAGACAAAGGCTTCATTCGCTATGTTTAGAATGAACTCGCGCGCGCCCGTTGCCTCGCGGACGCTAAACGTATATTCGCGCACGAGAGGCGTCACCTTGAAGCCGACGTACTGAATAATGGGGCTGTCGCTCATTTGGTTTCCGGTGATACTGCGTTTGTAAGAGTGCCCTCCGCAGGCTTTAGTGCTGGAATGGTGGCAAACCTCTTTATTCCGCGCACCCCAAGACTAACTTCGGTCATCACGGGCGTTTACCGGGCATGCGTTCTTTAGTTGCAAGGCGCGGCCGCTTATGTTGAATCCGTCCAATATGGTGATCGCTTTTTCGGCATCCTCAGGTGATCCGATCTCCACGAATCCAAATCCTCGTGAGCGACCGCCCTCCCGGTCGCAAACCACTCGCGCCGAATCAACCAGAAATCCCCTGAAGCTGAACAATTGACGCAGTCCTTCGCCTGTCAGTTCTGCAGGGAGGTTTCCCACGTAGAGCTTAGTCATTATTTAGACTCCATTTCGGCGCGGCATCGTGAAATTCAACCAACCAAACTTCGGGCTCTTCAAAAAAATGCTCAGAATTGCCGCGTGTAAACTCTTCTGCCGGTGGAGAGCGCGGCTACCGTCGTGAGCACTATCGCGCCAACCATGGCTGCCAAGCTAGCGAGAATCGTAGCGGCGGCGCCAGAAAACCCAGCCGTATGCATCAGAAACCCACCAACGACTGCGCCAGCAATCCCCATCGCAATGTCCATGAACCGGCCATAGCCCTCACCTTCGAGGCTTCGTCCCGTGAGCCAGCCGGCAACAAATCCGACAAAAATCCATAAGAACCAATACATCTTTTCTCCCTGCCTGCGAAGCGGCCTGGTGTGCCCAGGCTCCTCAGCGTGCGACGGGTCAAGCGTACTTTCTGCCGTTCATAAAGGCGGTGAGCGCGGTGAGCAACGCGGCACCCAGCAGCGCGCAAACCGACGAATAAACGAATCCCCAAAGTCCCAGCCTGACCAGTGAACCGGCTGTGATGCCGGTGACTACAGCGCCACTCAGCCCCATCAGCACATCCATGAATCGACCGTGTGAATTCCCGGCCATGACTTTCCCGCTGAACCAGCCCCCGGCGATCCCTAGCGCCACAAACCATAACAAGAAATACATGTTCCTCCCGTAGCGCTCACAAACCCGCTGGCGGCATTTCCTCTTGCTGAGCTGATCAGTTTTTGGTCTTTTACACAATGTTCCGATTTACCATTTTTGTCAAGTTAATTCGGGTAGCAGAAACTCTGCTTTACCATTATAGTTAAGCTGGATTTGCACTGAGGCGCCCGTGGACGTTTGCCAGATCATCAAACAGAGACTCGAGGAACTGGGGCTTGAGCAACGGGACCTGGCCGCGGCCGTGCAGGTTACCGAGTCCTACATCTCTCAGCTTCTTACACGGAAAAAAGCTCCGCCGGCGGTGGATCGCACCGATCTCTACGAAAGAATGAATGCGTTTCTAAAGCTTCCCAAGGGGCAACTTTCTGCTATGGTGGACGCCCAGCGCAGGGAAGAACTAAAGAAGAAGCTGGCGGATCCGCCGGCGCCGCTCTGTAAAGAGGTTCGCGCGCTGATCATTCGCAAATGCATACCCGAAAGACGGCGGCAAGTGCGGGAAATTTTCGAAAAGCAGGCATTCGGCGAGCTGGAACGCTTGGTGACCCAGAAACTTTTGGATGTGACGAAGAAAATTGCCAAAGATGAGTTGGGAAACGAAGATTGGTTGCGAAACGTGGCACAACTTCTAGGGCGGTCCTACGAAGAGGTCCGCGCGACTACTTTTGAGTTTCTGGATACGGACGTTTTCAACGTGTCACCTGATCACTGCTTTGCTTTCCTGGATCCGCTCATTGATTCCTGGCAGATCGATTTGAAAACCTTTGCGCTGGAGATCACGTTGAACCGGCGCTTGGTGTCCACGCGCGTCATGAAGCTTTGCTATGGGGAAATCGAAACGCACGCGCCGGTGACTGAGGAACCCGGCTTTCGGGATTTCCTTCGCGAACCGGCAATGAGCGGCGACGCCACCGACGAGGAAATCGATTTTCTGAAGCACCTGAGGTTCCGGCGAAATCGCCCCAGCGCGCTCTACTACTACCGCGAATTGCAAAGTCTGCGCGACCCTCTCCATTTTCGCAAAAGCTCCGTTGTTCCGATGCACAAACGCGGCGATGCCAAAGCAATTGAGAAGCAGATTCAGTTCGACTCGAGAAGAGGAGCAATCCGACGATGGGCAAAGAACAAGAACGGCCCTCGTAAAGACCGCAACGCAGGGCCGCCTTCAACGCGGCCGCGACGCACCGATGTAAACTGATGACCAAACATCTCGGGCCAAAAACGAGGACAGCAGCCGCGGCTGGTGCACGCGTGAGCGCCGGCTAGCATCAAATCTGTGGGGAGGTAGCCTGCATGAGATTTAGAGACATTGGACCGGCGTGGGGCAAAATCCTACGTGGGCACAAACCCCTCCTCTCGCTGGAAATCACGAAGGAATGTCCGCTCCGCTGCCCGGGCTGCTATGCCTACGAAGCTGGCCATTTAGGCGCCAGCGGCCCATTGCGTCAGCTCAATGACTACAAAGGTGAGGCCTTAGTGGCGGCTGTGCTCGCCCTCGTTCGCCGCCTTAGACCGCTGCACCTGTCGATTGTCGGAGGAGAACCTTTAGTTCGTCACCACGAGTTGGGCATCCTGCTCCCCAAGCTGGCGGACATGAAGGTTGAAGTGCAGCTCGTCACCAGCGCGGTTCGCCCGATTCCAGCCGAGTGGCGAGGCATTCGTGGTCTGCACATCGTCGTTTCTATCGATGGCTTACAACCGGAACACGACGCGCGGCGTTCGCCGGCGACCTATGAACGGATTCTCAAAAATATTGCCGGGCACCAGATCACCGTGCATTGCACGATTACTCGGCCGCAAATTCAACGCCCTGGCTATCTCGCGGACTTCGCGGATTTTTGGTCCAATTGCCAACAGGTCAACAGCATTTGGTTCAGCCTGTTTACGCCTCAAGAAGGAGAGCAAGGCCCGGAGCGGCTCACCGCTCGTGATCGTCAGATGGTGGTGACCGATTTAGCTCAGCTTCGCGAGAAATTTCCGAAGGTTAAAATGCCATCCGTGGTTCTCGACGGATATGCCCATCCGCCGTCCTCGCCCAAAGAATGCATCTTCGCGCAGACCACTACCTGCGTTTCCGCCGATCTGACCACTCGCATCGCTCCTTGTCAGTTTGGCGGACAACCGGTCTGCTCGGAATGTGGCTGCATGGCCTCCGCAGGTCTAGCCGCGATCGGCAAGCATCGCTTGGCAGGATTGGTTCCGGTAGCAAACATCTTTGACGTTTCCAGAAGACTCGGAGAGCGATACGCTCGGTGGGCAAGCTAGTAACGTGCCGTACGGCGCGGCTGATTTATTCATGGATTCAGGCAGTTATCGGGAGTTCGTAATTTTCGGTAGTCGGCATCTCGCCAGCAATACAGTGATCACTGCTAAGGCTTCATAGAGAGCTATGAATTCGACATGTCTCTCATCAGTTGGGACGCCATAGTAAAGATATGGCCATGGCAGGATTTGCCGCGGGGAAGGTAAGGGTGCGACGTACCATTGATCGCGAAAGCAGAAAGGCTAGCGACGATGAGAACGGACTTGCTGCGATTCAACGGCGCTGTCGAGCGGGATCCCGCCATCGATGCGTGGATGAAAGGGCATGCAGGTGATTTGGGAGGTATCGCGCACCAGTGGTTTGAGGTGATGAGAAAGTGCGGGGACGAGGTCCGGGAGCTATTGCACGACGGCTGTCCGGTTGCATGCTTGGGAGATGCGCCCTTCGGCTATGTGAACGTATTCACCTCGCACGTAAATGTTGGGTTCTTTCACGGCGTAGCACTGCCGGATCCGGAGGGCTTGTTGCAAGGTACGGGCAAGTTCATGCGACATGTGAAGCTGAGACCGGAGACGGCCACAAACTCCGCGGCGCTAAGCAGGCTCATCGATATGGCGTACTCGGATATAAAGGCCCGCGTTGAAAACGGTTAGCTATCAAAAGTTGTTTGTATCGTCTCCGATCAATGCGTTCCCAGCGAGCCATGGTCCCGGCTTGATTTTCCTGCCCGCCTTACCGGCGGCGTCGGAACGGTTTATGAGACGAGTTCTAACATTAGCCGCCTTCGCGCACGAGGGAGCCTAACGAACTGAACGCGCGACCCACCAGGCTGCGGGTCTTGCCGCCGCTGCCGGTGGCCGGATCGTGAGAAGAAAGATTGGGCGTTAGTTTGCGGACAACGAATTCCTGCAACACATTTGCGGCGGCAGTGGCACCAATTCCGATGAGCGCGTTTTCAAAGGTGAGCCTGACGCCATTGCGGTCGGTCGAAGGATAGTAAAGATTCGAGATTCCGCCGGCGGCAAGTGAACCCAGAATTGCCGAGTAGTTGGCCTGCCAATGCCCATTGTCGCCCTTGCAGATCACTGAATTTGCTAGTGCATACATGAGCCGCGATTTCTTGCTGCCGGTTCCTTTGTAGAAATAACGGGGATCCTGTTTGAACAGCGACGGGAAGATTGCTCCGCCGAGAAAAGTCCCAATCGCATCGTCGGCGTACGAGGCTCCGAAACGCTTCGCGTAGCCCTGTGCGCCCTGACCATACCCACTGAAATCATTTTGTGCCTGCTGGATTCCTGCAACCGCTCCGGCAATTCCGAAACTGACGGGATCGAGCATGGTCTTCCAGGCCAGTTCAAATTTCTGCCGCGGAACCAGCGGTGCGGCGTTCGGAATGTAGCTGACGTAATAGTTGGGAACGATGCCCAGCGCCCGCTGTTTCTCTTGCTCTTTAATTTGCGCTTCCGCGATGACTTGCAGTGGAACGACGCGAACCTCGGTGTTGACAGTGGCGAGAGACAGTGTGATCGATGGGATCTGTACGGTTTGTCCCAGAAGGATAGTTCCGGAAAACTCCTGCGCGGCAAAACCTGCGGCGGTAATCGTTAAGTGAACCGGCCCTGGTTCCGCATGAGTGAACACAAAACGACCGTCGCCATCCGTCACGGTCTGTTGAGTCGCGTCCGGATTGCCATGCGAAAGCCTTACTGTGGCTCCAGCGACGCCCACACCTGTCGGATCCAAAATACGGCCGCTGATACCCGCATCCGCCTGCGCAGTTGCGGCTGGGCTGGCGGGAACGGAGCTATTTTGCGAGGCGGAAGCAGGCTCCTGTGTCGCTCGAGCCGAAGCGCTCAAAGCGAGCAGGGCTAATGCCCATAAACCCAGTGTGCGGCTAACTGATCTCACGTTACTTGACCCCTCGTTCTCGATGATTCTGGGCTTGGCTGAGGCTCACTTATGATAACAGCGGAGCGCCTCTTCTCTTTGGATGCCGGTTTGGGGCCGGAAGAAACCGTAAACAACTGCTTGCGCCGAAAATAATTGCGCTGCATGTTATTCTGCCGGGCCATGAAGACCCGCGGTTGTCTCAGATCATTTCTGATGCTGTTTACCCTGGCCGCCGGGCCACTTTCGGCGCGAGTCACTCGCGTTGAAATTGTCTCGCGCGCGGATGTACTCGACGGCAAGTCCTTTGGCGACACCGGAGCTTACGAACGCATTACGGGGCGAGTCTATTTTTCGGTGGCCGCCGCCAGTGCACATAACCGGCGCATAGTCGATCTCGACAAAGCCGTGAACCTAAAGGACGGCGAGGTCGAATTTTCCGCAGACTTCATCGCCGTCCGTCCCAAGGACGCACACAAAGGTAACGGAGCGTTGCTGCTGGAAGTTCCCAACCGGGGTCGCGGCCGCATCATCGCTCTGGTTGACGGCGGCAAATGGGATCTTTCCGACGATGCGGGCGACGCGTGGCTGCTGCGCAACGGATTCACAATCGTGTCGCTTGGATGGCAGTGGGACGCGGATGGGCCGGATGCGCTGAGACTCTACGCGCCGATCGCCAAGCAAAACGGCAAGACTATTACCGGATTGTTGCGCGGCGACCTGATGCCATCCAAATCGATGGATGAAATTCCATTGGGGCATCTGATCACCGGGAGCATCGGCGGGACGGAATATCCCGTGGCCGCGCCCAGTGATCCGCGCAACGCGCTCGCGGTTCGCGACTGGCGCGAGGCGAAACGTACGGTGATTGCACGGTCGGCGTGGCAATTCGCACATTTGGTGGACGGCCAGCTGGTCCCAAGCGACAGGCACATTCATCTGAAGGGCGGTTTTCGGCCGGGAAAAATCTACGAATATGTGTATGTTGTGCAAGACCCGGTCGTGGCGGGACTCGGATTCGCAGCGATTCGCGACTTCGCTTCCTATGCCAAGCAAAATCGCGACGCGATTACGCCTGCTGAGCGGGTGTATAGCGAGGGGATTTCGCAGAACGGGCGATTCCTGCGCGATTTGCTTTATGAAGGGTTCAACGCCGACGAAGAGGGCCGCATCGCGCTTGACGGTGTCCTGGCACACGTGGCCGGAGCAGGCCGTGGCAGCTTTAATTACCGTTTCGCACAACCTTCCCGTGATGCACAACCTACTTCGTCCGTTTATTTTCCTACGGACATTTTCCCGTTCACGGACTTGCCGGAGAAAGATCCGGTCACGGGTGAGACTGGCGGGTTGCTCGACCTAGCTATTTCAGAAAAGGTCGCGCCTAAGATTTTCTTTTCGAATACGTCTTACGAGTATTGGGGACGGGCCGCCGCGCTGATTCATTCGACCGTTGACGGCAATCGTGACGTGCCGATTTCGGAGAATGTCCGTATCTACCATCTCACGGGACTGCAGCACTTTTCCGGTCCGTTCCCGCCGGAAAAAGGCTCGGGAGATTTGCTTGGCCAGCAGCCGCAATCTCCGTTGCCTGTAAAATATTTCTGGCGGGCCATGATCGCCAACATGGACGTTTGGGTTCGCAGCAACACGCCGCCGCCGCCGAGCAGCTATCCAAAAATTTCGGACCACACACTGGTTTCGCTGCGGGCTTATGCTTTTCCTAAGATCCCCGGAATCAATCGGCCGCATGATGCCAGCACGTCTTACCGGCTCGACTTCGGCCCCAATTGGCGGCAAGGAATTTTGCAACGGCAGCCGCCGAACGTCGGCCCGCTTTATCCGGCGCTGGTGCCGCAAGTGGACATCGATGGGAACGAGCGCGACGGCGTGCGTTTACCGGAGCTTTCTGTTCCGCTAGCGACCTATGCCAGTTGGAACCTCCGAGATCCTTCCATCGGCGCGCCGGGAGAACGCGTCGCCTTCGAGCTTTCTTATCTGCCATTTCCTAAGACCGCGGCTGAGCGCAAAAATTCCGGCGATCCGCGCAAGTCCATAGCAGAGCGCTACGCTGGCCGCGGAGACTATCTCGCTCGATACGCCCTGGCTTTGGATGACTTGATCAAGCAAAGGTGGATCCTGGCGGAAGACCGCGATGCACTGCTCCATCGCGCCGAACAGGAATGGGCTGAAGCCACGAAGTAGCATTTGTTTCGTTTAGGAAGGGTGGCCTGCCTTAGCCGCGCGGCCCGGAACCACATCCACCTGCAACCCGGGATCGGCTGCTGGAATATAGGTCGCTGGCAATCCCAGCTCCTTGCGGACAATATTGGCGCCTTGTGCTATGGCGCTGGCCTTGTAAAATGCAATTTCGCGGTTGCAGCCCTGGCGCCCAAATCCGCAATCGTTTGAAACCACCAGCTTTTCCGCCGGAATATATTTCAGGGCCTTGCGAATTTCCGCAGCGACTTCTTCCGGGCGATCCGCCTGCAACTGCCGGTGACTTACCACGCCGACGGCAATTTTCTTCTTCAAATTATTCTTGAACGGCGCAAACAGCTCCAGATCCTTTTGGTTGCGGTCTTTCATTTCCAGTGTCCAAACATCGCCGCGACAGCGTTCCAGATAGATCTCAATCGAATTCGCGTAGCTGGTGTCTTCCATCACGCGCTGCATGTTGGGATTTCCCCAGCAGGTGTGAATCCACAGCTCGACGTCATCGAGGCCCTGCACTTCGCGGTTGAAAGCGTCAATCATGAATTTCACCTCATCATGATCCTTGCCGAACGCATTGGCCATGAAGTGGAACGTCGGTTCTTCAATCTGAATGCAGCGGCAGCCGGCGTCGCGCAGGGCCAGCAGTTCCTTGTTCATGGCCTCGGCCATGTCCCAGATAATCTGCCGCTTGTCCTTGTATTTAGGCGTGTGAATATCCAGGAATAGCGCCATGACCTGCGAGCAACAGGTGCCGAACTTCACCGGTTTGCGTGTTTTCGACTGGGTCAATCGCCAGATCTTTGCGTAGTCCAGCGGACGGTGTTCGATCTTGTCGACCACGTGCGGCCAGCGCCAGCCGGTGTAAATTTCATTCAACAAGGTTCCCGGCGGATAGTGCAACCACGGCGCCGTGGTCTCCTCGGGCTGCAGATTATCGCCCTCAAATCCTGCCCAGCGTTGCAGCGGATAGTGATGCCACGCTCGGCCCGCCAGATCTTCGTCCACATGAAAATCGCCGTGGCTCAAGATATCCAGCCCGGAGCGTTCCTGATCGCTGATCACTACTGCCAGAGCATCTTGAAATTTCTCGCGGAATCGTAGGTCGAGCATGCATGTGTCTAGCGGCTTGCCCCACATGCATACATCAAACCATCGCGGCCGCGGGAACGACCCGGTGGTGGTGCTTGGCAAAATCAAATCTTTGGTAGCAATAAACATATGGTCCCTTCCGGCTAGGCCGTCTCCGGCTCTTCGATCAGCGACTCCTGACGCACAACAACTACTATGCCCGACTCCGTCATGTGATAGCGCCGCTTATCTGCTTCGACGTCGAAGCCGATCTCGGTGTGCTCCGGCAGGCTTACGTGGCGATCGATAATTGCCCGGCGAATCTTCGAGTGCCTTCCGATGTTTACGTGGTTATACAAGATGCTGTCGCTGACATCGCAATAACTATTCACGCGTACGTTGTTGCCAACCACGCTTTTGGTAACTTTTCCGCCCGATATAACCGAACCTCCGGCCACAATCGAATCGACCGCTGCGCCCATGCGGTCCGGATCGGCAAACACGAACTTTGCCGGCGGATACTGATGCTGCCAGGTCCGCAGCGGCCAGTCGTGATCGTACAAATTAAAAATCGGCGACACGCTCACCAGGTCCATGTTTGCTTCGTAGTATGCATCAATGGTTCCCACGTCGCGCCAATAGAGCGACTCGCTGCTGTTCTCGTCCACAAAATTATACGCAAACACCCGGTGCTTCGAAATGATGCGCGGCAGAATGTCTTTGCCGAAATCATGATGGGACTTCGGATCTTCGGAATCCGCAAGTAACACCGGGATTAGCAGTTGGGTATTGAAAATGTAGATGCCCATGGATGCGTTGCAGCGTCCGGGATTGTGGGGCGATTCTTTCGGTGCCGCCGGCTTTTCCTCAAAGCCAACAATCCGCCAATTCTTGTCCACTTCAATGACGCCGAACTGCCGAGCTGCTTCCTTGGTGGGGATTTGGATGGTGCCGACGGTTACTTCCGCGCCGGAATCGAGATGCTGCTGCAGCATCTTGGCGTAGTTCATTTTGTAGATATGATCGCCGGAGAGGATGAAGACGTGTTTCGAACGTTCGCTGCCGATCGAATAAATGTTCTGGTACACGGCGTCGGCTGTGCCCTGGTACCATTCTTTCGAAACGCGCATCTGCGGCGGCAAAATTTCGATGTATTCACCAAGCCCGGCCAGCCCCGACCAGCCGGCCCGGACATGCCGGCTCAGACTCAGGGCTTTATACTGCGTGAGCACAAATACCCGGCGCAGGCCTGAGTTCACGCAATTCGAAAGCGTGATATCAATGATGCGGTAAACGGCGCCGAACGGCACCGCCGGCTTGGCGCGATCCCGCGTCAGCGGCCACAATCTTTCTCCCTGGCCGCCCGCCAGCAGCACCACGATCGCATCGCGCATGTCCTGCATTGTCGTGACACCCATCAGGACCACCTCTCGCACCCATCTACCGGGCCGCGCCATTTTATGCACCAGCCAGTCTCAATACAATATCTGGGTCCACGTATCCTTGTGAGGGGCATGTTAATTTCGATGCCCTTCGTTTTGGCGCCTTGGCTGCGCTACAAGCTGGCTTAGGAGAACCCTAAGGGTGCAGGTACGCGAGGTTGTCGAAGCGTAAGGCTTGGCCGTTTTCGAATTCGAGCGGGACTCGTGAAGTCGCATCACGAAGCAGCGATAAAAATAGAGCAGCTGCTGGCGGTTGTACTGATGCCACAAAATCGTCCACGGTGAAAGAAAACATCCGGAGTAGGACAAACCGATCTTGTTCGGCATCGGCCAGGGCAGCAACTTGTGCTGATCGTCCAGGGCCACGGCACGGCCAGCAATCGTCGGCGCACCCACTACGAGCGTGACAGGAAAAGGCGCCTGGGCTTCCTGGGCGGTTACCGTAGCAACGCAAAGTGCCGCGACGAGAAAATCTCTCAATATACGAAATGAGCGCCGCATGACCGTTCACCGGTGTCTGCAGGTTTTTCAATACGCGATGACACCACGAAACTTACCTGAACATCGGCGGAAAGAAAATCCGGAGAAAGGAAAAGCTTGGATAGGAACCGGTTGCGATGAGGCGGGATTTCACTTCGCCGGTTGCAGACGGCCGGCCATCTCCGCTTCGATATGTACGACTTTGTCTGCTTTCAGCAGAAAGTTGCTGGGATTCTTGATTCCCCAAGCCACGTACGGCACATCAAATTTTGCGGTGCCTTTCCAACTACCGCCCTCAATTTCCGCGTGCACCATCGCGGCGATCTCGTGATCCGCGCCGTGCACGGACAAGGTGCCGAGGATCTTGACGTCGCAAGAACCGTTGGGCATTACTTTCCCTTCTACCTGCGCTGGATGAAAAACCACATCCGGATATTTGGCGGTTTCCAGGATTTCCTTGTGCATTTTAGCGTCGCGCGAATCATTGCCGCTCGCTCCGCTCCTGGCATTCACCACAATTTCGCCGCCTGATTTGCCGGATTCCCGATCCAAGTTCATCATGCCGCGCACTACCGCAAATGTGCCGTGCACGGTGTGCAATGAGCTGGGAAGGGTCCAATGTACTTTGGATTGCACTGGGTCGAGCTCGAGCGAAACGACCTGGCTTACCGCCGAATCTTTGGCCGTTAAACCCTGCCTGATTTGCCTGGGAGGCGCAGCAGCGGCCGAGAGCAAGAGGCTCAGCACCGCCAGCGCTCCAGCTACCCAAACGAACTTCTTCGCGCCATCGTTTCGCACTTCGTGCTCCGCGCTCAAGCCGCCAGCAACCGCCAGCCCAGCGCCGCTCCCGTGGACAGTAATTCTGCAGGCGTTGCTTCGCCAACGTGATACGCCAGGAATTTGGAAAGCAGCGCCGGTTTCGCGGCGAACGATTGAATCACACGATCCCGCAACAGGGAATGCCGACCAAGGAACACCATCAGTCCGGCCACCAGAAGCGGGCGCCTTTGCAGCGCGCCGTGAGCTTGCTGATAACCCTCCAATGTCCCGGCTTCGAGCGCATCCGCCAGAGCGAATGCCTGCTGGAACCCCAGCCGCAATCCTTCTCCCGTGATCGCATCCACGCTGCCGGAAGCGTCGCCGAGCAGCGCCACTTTTCCTCGCTGCACATCTTTCAAGGAACGTGAGGACGTGACAGCGCCGCGCTCCCGACCGCTGATTTCGGTTCCCTGCAAGCGGCGCCGCAACTCTGGCAGCGACTCGAGCGCTTGCGCAAACTCCGCATTCTTGCTGCGCTCACCAATGATAACGACCGACACTTCATCTACAGCGACCGGCGTTACATACGCCTGAACGCGCTGGCCCCAATGAATCTCCATGAAGCTGGACCACGGCGCCAGCCGGTAGTGCCTGCGAGTGGCAAATCGCAGCGTGCTGCTGCGTGCCGGTTCCAGGCCGCCCCAACGGCGCACCCGCGAAGCCAGCCCATCTGCTCCAATAATCCACCGCGCGCGGATTTTTCTTCCCCGCGCCAGCACTCCTTCCCGGTCCATTGCTGTAACGGGAGTCTTCCACAGCAGTTGCACGCCACATTCCTTGGCGCGCGCGATGAGTTTTTCGTGCAGCACCGGCCTCGCCAAACCAAGTCCTTGCCCGCCGGGAAACTTTGCGAACGCGCGCGTCCCTTGGTTCACGAAACAAATCCCGTCGAATCGAAATCCTTCTCGGTGGTCCAGACGGATCCCTAAGGAATGCAGCGACGCCAGGGTCTCCGGCATCATGCCTTCGCCACAAGTTTTATCAATAGGAGGCGCGGCACCGTCGGCTACCGTCACTGAAAGCCCTCTTTGCCGGGCGGCGATGGCTGCGGCCAAGCCGGCGGGCCCACCGCCGACAATCACTACATCCGTGTCCGAGTTCGCAAAAGTCATTCAGTTCACCAGTCGCTTCCAAGCCATAAGGAAAGGCGCGCATCGAATGAATCGCCGAGCGCAAATACAATCGCCTATGAATGGATGCTCCCATTGTGCCCTACGATGCTTATTGCGAAGTATCGGCGCTGCCAAGAGTTTGCATCGGAGTTGTCAACAACGCAGTTGCCGAACTCGTCCGGCTGCTAAAATGGCCGGTGGGAAAGTCAGTAATCGGGCAGCCACATGGCGCCCCTTTTCTCCGACGCGGAGTCGAAAAAATGTGCAGGAACATCAAGAACCTATTCAATTTCGAGCCACCGGTAACGCCGCAAGAGGTGCAAGCAGCGTCGCTTCAGTTTGTGAGGAAGATCACCGGTTTCAACAAACCCTCCAAGGCCAATGAAGCCGCCTTTCAACTGGCGATCGAAGAAATCACCGCGTGCTCGACAAAACTGTTGCGCGCGCTGGAGACAGCCGCACCACCAAAGAATCGCGAAGAGGAAGCCGCCAAGGCCAAAGCTCGCGCTGCCATGCGCTTCGGCGATTAGGCACCCGGCGAGTTATCGGTCGGTCGGAGGCTCGCAGCGCGACAGTTCGTTCACCGCGGTGTCGGTTTCCGCGCCCACAATCAGGCTGAAGGTGGCGAGATAGATCCACAACATCATGACGATGAAACCGGTGAGCGTACCGTAGATTTGCGCGATCTCTGAAGAGTACTTCATATAAAGATTGAAAGCGCCGGTGATGACGCTGAGACACAGGACGGAGAGAATCATGCCAGGCGTGAGTTTGTGCCTTTCCTTGGGACGCGCCGGAAGAAAGTGGTTGATAAGGTACACGCCGGCGCTCAGCATCAGCAGCGTCATAAACCAGCGAAGCATGGTGGGCAGCAGTTCGGAATGCGGCGTGTAGTCCAGCTTGCTTAGAGCCAGTGCGAGGAGCGTGCGGCCCGCCGTCCAGATGCCGAACCAGGCGATCAGCAGGCAGGCGGCAAGAAATGTTGCCGCCAGAGCGATCAAGCGGCGCTTAAAATAGTTGCGGGTTTCGCGAAGTGAGTAGGCACGAGTCAAGGCTTCCATAAGGCTCATGAAGCCGGTGGAGGCACTCCAAACCGTCAGGATCAGACCAAAGGAAAAGAATCCTCGATAGCCCTTGGACAGGCCCAACATAATGATCAGCAGCGTGTCCTGCGTGCGCGCAGGAAAGTAGGCGGTCAGCCATTTTGCGAACAATTGCCAGCCTCCGCTGGTCGGGGCCCAGCCCAGGAGCGCTGCGACCACAAGAAAAAACGGAAACATGGACAGGACGAAGTAAAAGGAGACCTGAGCCGCGCCATTTAGCGAGTCGTTTTCATAGCAGCGGACAACGATGCGCTTAAGCAGCAGAGCCAGGACTCTGACCCTGCTGGTCTCCGTGACAGCGCTGCGATCTGCGACTATGACGTTCATCGGCAATTGCCGAGGGCGGGGAATGACAGACAGCACTCATGATGGTGGCAGCCGGTAAAACGGGGTCAATCGGTGCTTTGGTGTAGGGTCGAGACGCCTTGGAGGGCTTGGGCGGCTATAGCAGAGGATGTCGATGAGCCGGTAGATAGCGATGTATCGAAGAAGTGATGGGATGAATCAAAAATATGAGTACAAGGCGGGTTGAATCGAGTTGAATACCGAGGAAACCGTGGGTATAGTAGTGAGGATGTCACGAAGCTTCATCCAGAACTGTCCGTCGCAGGCATGTTGTCTGTGTTGTTGTCAGACTGCGCGTTCTGGTGGGTGGAGGCTCGTGAGCTAAGTATTTTTACATTCGAGCCGTTTTTCGACCCACCGCCAGACGATTGGCAGGTGGGTTTTGTGTTTTTAAGGGGCGGTTTTTCCAGCAAAGGGACGCGGACATGGCACCGACAGCGGCACACGAGGTCCGGACATCGAGATTGGAAGCGCAGCAGGCGGTTGCTCGCCTGCCTGCGAAAAAGCTAAATCACCTCGAGGCTCTGGAAGCGGAGAGTATGTACATTCTTCGAGAAGCGGCCGCCGAGTTCGCACGGCCGGTGATGCTGTACTCCATCGGAAAAGACTCGTCAGTGATGTTGCGCTTGGCGCAAAAAGCATTCTTTCCCGGCAAGATTCCCTTCCCACTGCTGCATGTAGACACCAGCTACAAGTTCCCGGAAATGATCGAGTTTCGCGACAGTTATACGAAAGAAATTGGTGCGGAACTGATCGTGCATCAAAACCGCGAAGCGCTGGCGGCAGGCGCAAATCCCTTTGCATTGGGAACGCAGAAATGTTGCGGCTTGTTGAAGACACGGGCGCTACTGGATGCGTTGGCGGCTGGCGGCTTCGACGCTGCTTTCGGCGGAGCGCGCCGAGACGAAGAAAAATCCCGCGCCAAGGAACGCGTTTACTCCTTTCGGGACAACTTGGGGCAATGGGATCCCAAGAATCAGCGGCCGGAACTATGGAATACATTCAACTCGAGAATAGAAAAAGGCGAAAGCATTCGGGTGTTTCCGCTCTCGAACTGGACGGAGCTGGATGTGTGGCTGTACATCCATGCGGAAAGAATTCCTATTGTGCCGCTCTACTACGCCAAGGAGCGCGAGGTGGTGGAGCGAAATGGCTCGCTGGTGCTGATTCATTCTGAGAAGGAACTGCTTTCAGGGGAAAAAACAAAGCTCGTGAAGTGCCGCATGCGCTCGCTCGGCTGTGTGCCGTGCACAGGGGCGATTCGCTCGCAGGCGCAAACGGTGCCTGAAATCATCGAAGAGATGCTGACGTTCCGGCGTTCCGAACGCGAAAACCGCGCTATCGACCATGACGAAGAAGGTTCGATGGAAATCAAGAAGCGCGAGGGCTACTTCTAAATGCTGGCGACAAACGAAATACGAGCCGGCGAGGACGTGCAGCGCTTTCTCGATCGAGAGATGAGCAAGGAGCTGCTGCGATTCACGACGGCGGGCAGCGTCGATGACGGCAAGTCCACCTTGATCGGACGTTTGCTTCACGACTGCAAAGCCGTTTACGAAGATCAGCTCGCGTCGGTGGAAAAAAGCCGCATCAATCGCTCAGGCAAAGCGGTTGATTTTTCGCTGCTGACCGACGGCCTGCGTGCGGAACGCGAGCAAGGAATCACGATTGACGTCGCTTATCGTTACTTCAGCACGCCGCGCAGGAAATTCATCATTGCTGATACTCCGGGCCACGAACAGTACACACGGAACATGGCTACCGGGGCATCGACGGCTGACTTGGCCATCATCTTGATCGACGCGTCGAAGGGCTTGCTGCCACAAACGCGCCGGCACACCTACATCGCTTCGCTCTTGGGAATTTCCCGCGTGCTGGCCGCGGTAAACAAGATGGACCTGGTTGATTATCGCGAAGATCAATTCGTTCGTCTGAGCGATGAATTCTTTGCGCTGGCCACCAGTCTCGGCATCTCTTCGGTTCAGTGCATCCCGGTGAGCGCGCTGGAGGGTGACAACCTTGTACAGCGGAGCGAGAACACGCCTTGGTATTCCGGGCCGACGCTGCTCGAGCACCTGGAAAGTACCCCGATCCAACCGATCACCCAGACCAAGGCTCTGCGTTTTCCTGTGCAGTCGGTGATTCGCCCCGATGCCAACTTCCGCGGGTTCGCCGGCCGCGTAGCCAGCGGGTCCGTGCGAGCCGGAGAAGAATTGTTAGCGCTGCCTTCCGGTCAACGCGCCCGCGTGGAGTCGATCGTTACGTTTGGCGGCGAGCTCCCAGCAGCGCACGCTTCGCAGTCCGTAACACTGAAGCTGTCCAGAGAAATCGATTTGAGCCGCGGGGACCTGCTGGTATCGCCGGACGATCCACCGCAAGTTTCCAGCCGCTTGAATGCCATGGTGGTCTGGCTCCACGCAACTCCGCTGGAGCTGAATCGCTTTTATCTTGTGAAGCACACCGGCCGTTACGTAAAAGCAAAAGCTACGCGGCTGCGTTTTCGCCTTGACGTGAACACGCTGGCGGAACGTGCGGCCAACAAGCTGGAAATGAACGAGATTGCTTCGATCGATTTTGAGACAAGTCTTCCGTTGTTCTTCGATCCGTATGAATCGAATCGGACTACGGGAAGCTTCATCGTGGTTGATCCCTTGAGCAACGCTACGGTGGGCGCGGCGATGATCCGGGAAACCCTGCCGTTGCCGCCGGAAACGAAATCCGGAGATGCAGGCCCGTTCACGCTCGAGGAGCGGATTCAGCGGCACGGCCATCACCCGGCTATCTTCGCAATTAATGGCGATCGCAGACGTGCCGAGGAACTGGAACGGTCATTGCTGGATCGCGGGTTCGAAGCCGTGCTTATCGACCAGCAAGAAGTTCCGCGCGCGGGCCGAGAAGCATTTCTTTCGACGCTTTGGAGGCTCGGACTGGTTTTACTTCTGTGGCAAGAGAAGCAACTCGACCCGCAGGATCGTGGCCTGTTCGGACCTACCGCCGGAGAATCCTGGTTTGAGGTTTCGCTGACGGAATCGATTGAAGAGGGGTCCAGTTTCGATCGCGCCCTGCACATCGCGGAAACATTGCGGACAAAACATGAAACTACTGCAGGCAGGGAGAACTGAAGTGAATTCATCGCTCGATTGGGAAAGATTCGAAACCCATTCCGCCGAGGAAGTGATTGATCTGATTCTTGATGAACTACCGCTGCGACGAGTTTGCTTCACCTGCAGTTTTCAAGCCGAGGACATCGTTGTTCTCGATCTCTTGCGAAAACGCTTGCCGGATGTGCCGGTGCTCTTCCTCGAAACGGGCTACCACTTCGCGGAGACTTATGAATTTCGCGACCAACTGACGCGCGACTGGGGCTTGAACTTGATCAATGTGACGCCACGTCAGTCTGTGCAGGAGCAGGAATCGGCCCTGGGTATTCTCTATCGCGAAAATCCCACCAAGTGCTGCCAGCTAAGGAAAGTGGAACCATTGCTCGAAGCTCTTGAACCCTTCGAGACCTGGTTCACGGGTTTGCGCCGGGAGCAATCGGTCACGCGCAAGAACCTGAAGAAAGCCGAGTTGCATCGCCTGCCATCGGGAAAAAACCTGACAAAAGTAAGCCCACTTGCGGATTGGACCTGGGGACAAGTCTGGGAATACACCGGCGGCCACCGGCTGAATTATTTGCCGCAATACGATCAGGGCTATTCGAGTATCGGCTGCCAGCCGTGCACTGCGATTCCCGATGATCCCTCTAACCCGCGGTCGGGTCGATGGGGTGGCCACAAATTGGAATGTGGCATCCACACATTTTCGGAGCGCAAGCAATGACCCACCTGCTTCTAGGATTCGCAATTGCGCTCTCGGTGGGACTCACCGGAATCGGCGGCGGCAGCTTTACGGTGCCTGCGCTTCTTCTGATTGCTGGACTTCCGCCAGTGGAAGCGGTCGGAACCACATTTGT
>Ga0207641_10000951_pt1 | contig 29757 bp, 28 predicted proteins | sample KBSSwiS62_FD_184306 | JGI IMG/M metagenome (GOLD analysis project Ga0207641, IMG submission 184306) | Switchgrass rhizosphere microbial communities from Kellogg Biological Station, Michigan, USA - KBS Switchgrass S6-2 (SPAdes) (version 2) | ecosystem: Host-associated > Plants > Roots >... | reverse complement strand
GCAGGAATTAGGGCGTGAGCCGGTGAACTCAGGGGAGGGCTCGCCGCCATAGGCGCGCGTCCCTCCGTCAGGCGGCCCGGAATGACGTGGTTTGACTCTTAGCTGACCTTCAGAACGTCCGATTTCGGTCCGGCTGCCCGAGCGTCGCCGCACATGTTCGACTTCTGGACCCTTAGGGGACGTTCACCCAGCCCGTAGGGCTAGAGGCTCTAGGCACCTCGCTGCACTGACTTAGCGCCCGGCCGACGTGCCGGCAGCTTCGCAAGGTCGTCGCAGGCTGCAAGGAGACGGATTGCAAAGGTCCGGGCGGCGTCTTCAACGAATACAAGCCTGACGACGAAGATCCACATCCCAAGCGCCAGGAGGCAGATGAGCATGACCGCGAGCGCTTTCCAGGCCTTTGCGTCGATCCCCGTCCAGTTTGCGTAGGCAATCATGGCATTGGCGACCGCGCAGAGAAGTGCAACCGGGATCGCCACAGGCTTGAGGCCTAGCGCGTTTCTACGGAAGCCGTAGTCGATGTTTTCCTCAAGGATCAGCGGGAAGGTTTTTGGGGCGCGGGTCTTTGCGAGGAGCCAAGTAACGGAGCCGCGATAGTGGCCGTCCGCTTCATCCGGTCTCGCGGCCTCGTCTGCTGCAGTCGGGATGCGGTGGCCGAATCCCCGCAAGGCCTCGTGATAGCGGCGCTTGGTCACCGGATCGATGAGCTCGTCGCGGTGGCGGAGGGCCATCATGGACACGGTGCCGCCCAGGCGCTCTTTGTACTTGGCCTCAAGCTGCCGGCCCCGATATCGGGCAAACCGGGAGAGCATGACGGTGACGCCGCAGGTGACGAGCAGACTGACCACGCCGCCCCAGGCCGTCCAGGCCGCGGGGATCCAAACGAGTCCGAGAGTGATGGCAGGGAGGAGGGCGAGGAACGCCGGCCTCAGTCGTGCGGTCAACTCGTAGCGGTCCACGCCGAACACTTTGTCGCTAGGCAGCAGCGCCTCCTGATCTTGCCGTCACCGTATTCGCGGCCGCGAGCGTGCTGATGGCTCGGATTTCTCCATACCCCCGGATGAGCAGGGTCATCGGCAGGGCTTCGTGAAGTCCGATCACGGCGGCGGACTTCCAATCGACACCGGAGGGCGCTGCCGACCCGAGGTGGCTGTGCCAGGTGCCAAGGCAGACGAGCGCGCCGGCGGTTTGGGCCGCGATCTCCGCTAGCGCTGCGCTCACCCCTTCCACGCCGAGCTCGAACAGACAGGCGGATCGCTTGCTGTCGGGCGGCGCCGGCAAGGTCGCGAGAACGTACATCCGCCGCGAGATGAGGGAGGTCCAGCCGATCAACACGCCTCCAGTCTCAACGCTTGGGTGCTGCGCGATTTCAGCGTCGATGGTGGGCGGGACGTCTGGGGCCAGGCTGACCGTCCAACCAGGCAAGCCCTCGAGTTCGACCCGGATAAAGGGGGCCACGGTTTCCACTTCATGTGACAGGCCGTGGCCGATGCGTGAGAGAATGTGCAGCTGACCGCTCTTCGGCCGCTCGGCTTTGGAGGTGATGATTTCGGCCATCGGCGCGGCCATCGTGCTCAGGTGAGCGTCGCTCATGACCATCGTCGCCGAGCCGCAACCCTGGCCGATCGGGACGAAGGTCCGTTGGTGCTCGTCCTTGAAAATCCGACGCCGAAGGTCTTCTGACCGCCAGGCGTTGGCGTAAAGAGTACCCATCATTTCGGCGGTGTCAGGATTTCGCGCCTCGCCCTCGAGCGCGACGAACCCGAGGTCGCCGCGATCAAACAAGCCGGCCTCGATGATCCGCGGCGCCTTCTGGATAACGGCAGCAGCCAGCCACTCGCGCGCGACGGTCGAACCCGTGGTGTTCAGGATCCAGTCGATCGAGGGTGCGTTGGGTTCGCCGATCGCGTCGACCAGGTCCTGATGGTCCCCCTCGATGTCGCGCGTCTCGCCGCCGAGGCCGGCAAGAGCCTTCGCGAGCGCCGGTGCCTTTTGGTCCATCCAACCCGTGAATGGGCCATCGTCGGGCGGCGGATAGAGGCCATGGCGGGCGGCGTTGTGCGGGCGCAGGCTTGCGTGATCGGCGCAGAGGAGCGGTGAGTTGCCTGCCCGAGCGCAGTGCAGCGCGATCTTGCTTCCCAGGCTACCGGCTCCAAGAAGCGCCCATGGCTCCGGCGTGGTCGGGCCGGTCAGACGACGCAGCAGCGTCGGCCTGGCGGCCTCCAGGCATGCAAGCGGGCGTACCTCCTCGGCCAACGGCTCCGCCTGCGGCATATAGATCTGCAGGAAGTACGAGACCAACTCGACGGGACTTTCGCTGTCCGGCATCGGCTTCGGCCGCTTCACGAGAATGATCACCGGTAGGGGAGCGATCCCGGTGAGGTTTTCGTCGGCGGCGGTCGTGAGCGCGACCATCGCCTTCTTGAACTGGTCGTCGACGCCGAAGCGTGCGGCCTGCGCGAGGAAGGTCGTGAGGTCGGTCACATCGTCCGGACGGAACCCGTCATGGACGACCTCGCGACCCGCCACTTCCGCTTCGGCGCGGAGGACCAGCGTCAAGCCGAATTCGACCTTGTCCTCAGTGGGCGGCCGCCCCAGGAACTCCCTGGCGCCTCGCTTGATGCTGACGCGACGGCCGAGGCGCCCGTGGTAGGCTTCCGTGACGCCCGACTTCTGATCGCGGAGATTGCGCCGATAGATGGCGGTCATGAAGTCATAACCCGCCTTACCTCGACCGAACGTGCGGATCTCATCGGGATCGCAGTTCAGGAAATCCACGACCGTGTCGCGCCGCATGGGCTCCCAGGTCGGGCCCTGGCTGAGAGCGTCGGAGGCGGCCTTCTCAAGCCAGAGCTTTAACTGGTCAACCATTCCGATGAGCCCGCGCGCGGCGACGAACTCGTCCAGGTCTCCGAAAACGATGCAGGGGACTGGACGATCGTCTGATGTGCGTCGCGGTTGGAGGTGGGCGTGCTGATAGTTGAAGTCGCCCCGGAGCGAAGGCACCGGCGCCCTGGATGGATATCTTGGAGAGAAGTCGAACCGGACGCGCTCGACGGGAAGGACGCCTGTCGGACTGGCGCCATCCGCATTCCACCGATCGCCAAAGCCCAGGTCAATGTCGAACTCGACCCAGGCCTTGAACTCGCCGATTTCGGCGCCAGCGATCCCAATCACGTCAGCATGCGACGCGATATCCTGGAAGGCGAGCTGGATCGCGATCCGGTCCATGGATCACCCGTGCGGCACGGGCTTCGCGCCGACGAGGGAGGGGGAAAGCCCCGCGACCGCGATTGCCTTTGGCGGCCGCTTCTTCGCACCGCCCGGCTCGATGTCGTAGGCAAGGGGATCGGGCCCGCCATCGCCAGCGCAGGTGAACGTGCCCGTGACGCCTTTCAGGATGTCCTGATATTCGCGCTTGGCGCGGATACAGGGCGGATCGGCGTCATCGTCGGTGATCGTTTTCGAGCTGGCCACGATCGTCGCCCCGGAACGCGCCTGGCCCAGCGCGTCACGCGCGGCCTGGCTGACCTTGGCGTTCTTGCCCTTTTCGCTCCAGCTGTCCCAGGACAGGGACCGCCACGAGCAGTGGTGCGGCGCGAGCAGCAGATCGTAGCCGAGCTTCTCGGCGGCCGAGCCCTTGTTGCGGTCCCATACGCGCTCCCAAACCGCGACGCCGGCATCGCCACCAGTGAGGAACCGGCACGCGTCCGAGACGCCGCCGGCCGCGATCTTGAAGCGCGCGATCGTCGAGGAGTCGTTCTTCGACAAAAGTTCTTCTTCCTCGTCGTCTTTCGCCTTCAGCGGGGCGATGAGGAGCGCGCTGAACGAGCTGTCGGTGTTGCCGTTGATGCGGCTCCAGGTCTCGTCGATCTTCACCAGGATAGACCCGAGGTCGTCGGTCTTTCCGTCAATGTCTTCGCCTAGGATCAGGATCTTCTCATTCTCCGGACCATAGCCCTGGTCACGGAAGCGCTTTACGCGGCGACGCGCTTCGGCGCACCAGGCCGCGGCGTCCTCGCAGAGCGTGTGGTCTTTGGATGCGCGGCGGAACACGATCGGCGACGACCACATCTCGCGGACGATGATCTTGCCGCTGCCCTTCACGTAGTCGGACGGCGGACCCATGTGGAAGTGCCGCTTCAGCCCGCGGCAGTGATCTTCATCGGGGTGCGACAGGAGCATCGCATCGACGAAGGGCCTGCCGTCGCTGTCGCGGCCCAGGAGATCCTTGAGCTGCTTGGCCGCGTCGGGGGTGTCGTCGTTGGGGTCGTCCGCAGCCTTGCGGATGTTGCAGTCAATCAGCAGCGTCCGACCGGTCTCGAAGCGAACGAGCGCCATGTCGCCGTCGCCGACGCGGAAGAAGTCAATTTTAGCGACCATCGCCAGGGTTCCTCTTAATTCAGGACCCGTGGGCGTCGTCATGCGGCTGCTGCGGTGTTGTGAGCCTTGCGGCTCCCCGCTATGCATCGCAGACCGACACGGACACCACGAGTCGGGTCAAAAGGCGGGAGGTCGGCTCTTTTCCAAGGACGGCACATCTTCGGGGATGCCGGCCTTCCGCCAATCAGCAGCGTGCGCTGCGTAATCTTGCACTCGGCGTTTTCACGCCCCACCCATCATTATCGGCCACAGATGGCCGGCTCGATGCGCAGTCTGAGGAAGGTCGTCGTACTCACGCAACGCGCGGTCCCCGCATCCTGAATGAAGCGAGTCGCCCGCGCAGCGAAGCTGAAATAACGACGGAATAAAACAGTCCACCGATTCGGGCCATTCGTCCACATGTGGGGTTAGCTTCTCACCGCACTCACAATATGTCGCGGTCGAAGCTGGCCGTCCCGGTCGTTACTTCGTGTCGACGGGCGGGCAGGGATCGTTGCCCGGCGGGACGGTGTCGCTGTCCCGGAACCGGCCATCCCGGCCCTGGGTTACAACCTCGCCGCCACCAGCGTTCCTCACGATCTCACGGGCCCGATTCTGCGCGGCCGCCTGGGTTGGCCGAACAGCGCTGGCGCGGCTCGCGCCCGGTGCCTTCACGGCCCAGCCGTCCGGGTGCTTCACAACGAAACGGTCGCTCTTCTTGGTCATCGCCTCCCCCGCATATCTGCGTTCTGACCTATTTATGGTGGCGCTCCGACCGTTCAAGTGTTCGCCCTGCGTTCTCAGAACTCTGTTGCGCGGGTTTAGCGCCAGCCGCCCTGATCTCGTCAGCTCAGGACGGGAGCAGATAGCGGACCGCCGCATGGCGTGTGATTCGGCAAAGGAGGTCGAAGTCCGCTTGTCACGGGTGCCTCAACGTCTGCTCCTGGCGCTCTGTAGTCCACCCAATCCCGCCGGGGCGTGACAGGCGGGTGGTGGATCTTCCAGCACGCCTGCGGAGCAGAGTTGCCCGTCTACGCGGTGGCCTACGGGGCCATCTTGGATGCTGAATCCGGGTGCGCGGGGCCCACGACCACGACGGTGACATTGTCGCGTCCGCCGGCGTCTAGGGCCGCGGCGACCAACCGCTGAGCCGGATCACCGGAGTTCCGCAAAAGGATGCCGGCGATCTCCCGGTCCCCGAGCATGTCCGTCAGACCGTCCGAGCAGAGGAGGATCGTCGCGTCGGGGGACAGCGGCGTCTCGTCGATGTGCGGCAGAAGGGGCTGGCGGTTGAGGGTGCCGCCCAAGGACTGGGTGACGATGTGGGTGCGCCGCCCTCTGACGCCGATGTTATCGTCGCGGCTGAGTTGGGCGAAGCCGGCTCTGTCCATTCGGTAGGCCCGGCTGTCGCCGATATTGAAGATGACTGCGGTCGGACCGAGAAGGAGCAGGCCGACGACGGTCGCACCCATCCCCGGCCGACCCTCGTGGCTGTACATCGCCTCGAACAGATTGAGGTTGGCCGCCTCGAGGAGCTGGGCGATGTCGGACCGGCTCGTCGCGCCAAGGATGAGGTCCTGGAACGTGTCCAGGACAACCCGGCTGGCGACCTCGCCGGCATCGTGGCCTCCCATCCCGTCTGCGATCACGGCCCAGCCCTTGCCGGCCGGCAGGGTGCCGGCCCACTGGGCGATAGCACCGCGGCTTCGCCACTGACCGATCAGGCACCCGTCTTCGTTCACGGCTCGAACCCGCCCCACATGTGAGCAGGCCCAAACTTGGCGCTCAGCGGGCACGACGCTCAGGCTCCTGGGTAAGAAGGCGACGGATCTGGATGACGAGCTCGGGACGGCGGGTCACGAGCCCCTCGATGCAGGTGAACCCCGTTCGCCTCGCCACGTCCCCGAGGAACGGACGATTGGAGATCACCGCCAGGTCGTCGTCCTGGATGAGGAAGTAGAAGTCCCTCGCGCGTCCTTTGCGCAGTATCAGCGAGCCCCGTTCCGCCCGCTTGGACAGTTCCGCAAGTGGATCGTAGTGGTCGCCGCCGCGCGGTGTCGTCTGCGGGGCGAGCATGGTCTCTATGTCGACGCGGACGTTGGTCGCCGCAAGCTGATCGATGGCGCGGAGCCGTGCGCCATGCACGATCACGGACTGCAGTCCCGCGCTCGTGATCATCAACGATTGCCGGGCTTCCTTGAGGGCCTCGTCTAGTAACTCCAGCTGCTCAAAGCAGGCGAGGGGGCGGACCTCGAACAGGTTCAGCTTATGTCGCGCCAGCTCGCATCGTTCCACCGCCTCCGACAACGCCTGGACTGCGGGGTCGGTCTGCCGAGCCTTGCCGACGACGCGCTCCGCGACGGGCCGGATCGACGCGATCGCGGAGATCGCCTCGGCTTCTTCGGCTCGAACCTGGTTGATTGCGGCCGGGTCGGGGAGGCGGCTCATCATCGTTCGGCCGACGAGCCGCTCAAGCTTCTTGCGCCGATCGACGCCTGCAACCGCGCGGACGAAGCCCATCTTCCGCGGCCCGCCATTTTCGGCGAAGGCGCGCTCGTGAGGCTCGGACAGCTTGCCGTCGATGACGAAGGCGAGCTGCACCTCGTCTGAGGCCTCGCTGACAAACACTAGGGCGACGGCCTCGCGGAACACGTTGTTGCGCCGGACGACCCGCTTGAGCGCCAGAACCGTTCGCTGGAAGTCCTCGCCCCGCTGGCGGCGGATGACCTTCGCGACGTCCGGGATCGTCAGCTCGTCGACGTTCGGGGCCTCGGCGGGGTAGGGTCTGATCTGCACCGCGCCGCTGTTCTGCAGTTCCGAGGCGCGGACGACGCTTTCGCCGGTCAGCCGCAGCGCCATCCGACGGATCCCGTCGTAGTCCACGACGAGCATCTCCTCCTGCGGAACCTCGTCGCGATCCTGTCGCAGCCGTTCCTCGCCCGCGTCCGTCAGGCGGAAGACCTGCGTGTCGCCCGCGCCCGGCTGCCGCGCGACATAGCCGTCTCCGATGAGGGCATTCATGGCGCCCTGGATCACCTCGACCTTCAGCCCGAGCATGCGGGCTACGTCCGGCTCGAGTGTCTCGCCGAGCGCCAGGCAACGCATCGAGAATTCCTGGATGGTCGGCATCGTCCGGTGCGCCATCGTCACCGCTTCGAGCGTCAGGCGGAAGACTGGCAACCCGACTTCGCCGTAGTCGACAAGGCGAAATCCGGCGCGGAACTGAAAATTGCGGGCGATATCCTCGGGCGTCACGTGAGCACATCCACCGCGCAGGTGTCCTCATGCTCGTCAATGAACTTGATCACGTTCTTGAACGGGTTCGCGCCCTGGACCTTCCGGCAGAAGAAGTTGTCGCCGACGATCACGAGCGCGCTCTTGCCTCGGGACAGCGCGACGTTCAGGCGGGGCTTTTCACGCAGGAAACCCAGGTTGCCTTGGCTGTTCGATCGCACGACCGAGTAGATGCAGATGTCGGCCTGTCGGCCCTGGAAGGCGTCGACGCTGTTGCAGCTCACCTCGAGGTCCGGCCAGCCTGCAATGCCCTGGGAGACCAGGTCCTTCAGGAGCTGCACCTGCGCCGTGTAGCCTGCGATCACCGCGACCGACACGCGGCGCTTCTGGGCCTTCGCGACGAACTGCAGGCGCTGCAGGACGGTTCGCACGGCTTCGACCTCGGTGGGGTTGGCGAAGGTCTGCCCCTCGCGCTGCTCGTGCCGCTTCGCGAGCGACTGGGTGGAGTACCACATGATCGGTTTCGGCAGGGCCGCGGATAGCTTCAGGCCGTGTGACTTGATCGGGCTGTTCAGGCCGCGATCGTAGAAGCACTCGCTGACCAGGTCGCCGATGGGCTCAATCATCCGATACTGGTTCTTGAGGCCGGCGCGACATCCTGGCGGCAGCCCCTCGTGCTCGTCGAGGAAGCGATCCAGCAGCGTGGCGCGAACCTCACGGCTGTCGAACTGGTCGAGGATCTCGTCGCCGAACTCTTCGAAGAACGGGGGAAGCTGCTTGGGATCGCCCACCACGATCCAGCGCCGGCTTCGCGACATCGGGATCAAGATCTCCGTCGCCGTGGCCTTGGAGGCCTCGTCGATGATGCAGAGGTCGTAACTGACCTCCTCCATACCGCGCACGCCGGCAATGCCGACACAGGTGCCGGCGATGATCTGGGCGGACGACAGCATCGCGGCGTTGAAGTCCGAAGACCGCCCCACCCGCAACTGCCAGTCTTCGAGTAGGGAAAGGCGGCCGCGGCAGGCCTTGATGGTGGGCTCGTCAGCAAGGAAGTGGCTGCCCCATTCGTTGAGCTCGACGGGATCCTTCGATTGTGCCAGGCCTGCGGCGTAACCCCCCATCGCCGCCATCGCCTCCCGTATTCCCTTCTCTTCTGCGTTCATGGCGGCCAGGGCTTGCCGGCAAGCGCCGATATCGCTGTCGATCTGCGTGGTTTCCTCCTCGACCTCGCCGCCGTCGGACGCGCCGGAGGCGTCTTCGCCTGAGTGCTCCAGGTTTGAACGCTCGGCCTCCTGTTCGGCGATGTAACTGCGCATCTCCGCCTGGCGCGTCATGACCTGCAGCAGCCGTTCGACCCGCATGCCGACCATCACCGCGTGCCGGTCGACGCCGTTCTCATCGGCCCACCGTTGCATGTCGGCTTCGGCGTTGCGCCGGACCTCAGCGATCCAGGCTTCGACACGCCGCTCCAGCAGCAAGGTCTTGCTGAAGTCCGAGATACGCGGCTCATCCGGCCGCCCGATACGGATGATGTCCAGGCTGGTATCCAGCTGCGCGACGCGCTCCAGCACGTTGTCGAGCGCGATATGCGTCTGGGACGACAGCAAGATACGATCCTGCGGATGGCGCTTCAGCCACTGGACCACGATCTCGGTGATGAGCGTGGTCTTCCCGGTCCCCGGCGGGCCTTCGATGGCGAGCACGTCGCTCACCCCGAGCGCCTTCGCGAGGATGTCCTTCTTTTCGGCGTCGAACTCTTCGTCCGTGGGCTCGATCCCGCGCACCGGCGTCACGGGTTTGGCGGAGCTCGGCTTCAGGACCACGCCCTTTAGAGCGGGATTGGCAGCCCGCTCGTAGAAGACGGCGTTCAGGGCGTGGGTCTGATGATCCAGCGCACGCTGGGCTGCGATGGTGTTGATCGAGAGCTCCCCGCGCCGAGGCAATTTGGTCGGGTCGCCAAAGGTGACGTCCAGCGTGATCTGGTTGAATGCCACGGCCGCGATCGTTCCGGTCACGCGCCCGGCGTTGTGCTGTACGATGCGGTCCTGGCCGACGAGCTCGTCGCTCTGCGCGATTTCCGAGGTGAAGACCACCTTGTCTTCGCCAGCCCGCCTATCGAGGTAGCGTATGGCGTTGGTTCGCTTCGCCTCGAGGTCGGCGCGATCCCGCAGATAGCTGCGCCAGATCCGGAATACTCGTTGGCTTGCGCTCGCCTCGCGCTCCACGGCGCGTTGTCGCTGAAAATCGGCGGCCTCGGCCACGATGAGGCGCAGCCGCGTCCCTTCGGCTTCGGGGTCTTTCGGGCGCGCGAAGGTGAACGAAAGGTCCCGCGAAAGGCTGCGTTCCCGCAGTTCCCTCGCGAGCGCGGCGCCGATCTCGCTGGCCTGGAATATCTCGAGGCTGTCCCTGTTCCGCCCGGACAATTTCGCGCGGAAACGCCAGGTCACGCCGATCAGCTCGACGCCGGAGGGGGTGTCCTCCGCGAGTTCGACGTCCCCGACGAGCAAGGCCGATGCCTCTGCGAGCTCGGCGAGAATGAACTGCTCGACGGCCGGACGACCCTCCACGCCGATATGTCCCTCGACCCTGGCCAGGACCGGATAGGTCAGGCCGAGATGGCAGAGCGCAATGGGACTGGTGTCGCGATTGGCTTCGTCCTGGATCCGTTCGATCTCGGCGGCCACGACGGACACCAGTGGCGGCCTGTCGGCGGGGTTCCCGGCCAGGCAGCGCTCCAGGATCGGACGGATGGCGGCCGGGAGCACGGCCTCCTGCAACGCCGCCATAAGATCGTTCTGGCTCTTGAAGATACGTCCCGTCACGCACGACAATGCCACCGCGGCGAACCCGTACGCGTCGCGGCTCATGGAGAATTGTGGCTCGTCCGGATCGGGCGGGGTGTAGCCTTTAGTGTAGTCGAACCGGAACGTGTGGCCCGGTGTGAGCGCCCAGGCGTCGGCGCGCTCCAACAGCTTGGCGATGCCGTAGTCCGCGAGCTTCGGAATCCCGTCCGCTGTAATGAGGATGTTCTGGGGCTTGAGGTCGCGGTGGGCGATCCGCCGCTTCTGAGCGAAGACGATGCCCTGTAGCAATGGATATCCCAGTCGATCCCAGAACTCGGACCAGGGCGTCGCGCCCTCGCGAACGATGACGTCCTCCAGGTTTTCGGGCGCCCATTCGAGGACCAGGTACCAGTTGCCCTCCTCGTCGCGATCGACAGCGATGAACTCGACGATGTTCGGGTGGCGGAGGTCCTGCAACATGGATGCCTCTCGCTGGAAACTCTCCCTGGCGCGCTGGTCGTCGGGGCCGAAGCGGACGCGCTTGATCGCGATCATCCGGCTGCCAACCACGTCGAACGCCTGGGTGACGGTCGCCTGGGCCCCCTGCCGGTGCGTGGCGGTCAGAGCGTAGCGCCCCCCGAGCAATTGAGCGTTGCCGGACCCCTTAGTCGCCATGACCGAGCCGGGTGCAGAACCGAGGACGTGCAATCATGGATACCCCTCGCTGAAGTTGTAGCTTGGCCGTGAGAGGGTTGGGAAGTGTGCTCGCACGCTGGTGAGGCGGGCGGTGCGGATCGAGAACGACGCCCACGCGACCGCAGGACGGGAGCCCTGCGACCATAGAAGGGCTAGGTCGCTCGCGAGCGTGTCCAGCGCATCTCCCCAGTCCGGTGGTGACCGCGAAAGACGCGACCGCCGCGCTGGAAGGCGGGCGGATCAAGGCTCGCGCCGACAGCGACGGGTTCATCGTCCGCGCGGCGTGTCGCCAGCGCGCTCGCTAGACAAAGAAAGTTACATATACCCGGTGCCGTTTGGCGGCCCGCGGGAATGTCGCATTTCCGGAGCAATCCCAATGTCTGGAATTGGCGCATCGGCGAAACCCGAACGGTGCCTGGGCGGTCGTCCGGGACAACGAGAAGCTGGAGGGCTGCGGCCACTGCCCGGCAGCGCGCGGAATGGCGCCGCCTTGCAGCGTGAGGAAGCGCGTGAGAGCGTAGCTGCACCTTAGGGAAGGATCACCATGCGCCGCGTCAGACTGATCGCCATGTCCGCCTTTGCTCTCAGTTTGGCCGGCGCCGCGGGCGCCGCGCCCGCACTCGATGCCAAGGGCAAGTGCCGCGACGGCGGCAAGTTCGTCGCCGCGTCCATGTGCAAGGCGCCGGCCGCCGCTGGAAAGTGCCGGGACGTGAAAACCAAAAAGTTCGCCAAGTGCGGGGCGCCGGGCACTGAGGCCATGCCGGGTAAGAAGTGAAGACAGCGAAAGCTCGGTTGATTGGCCTTGCTGCGCTGGCGTTCAGCGCCCACGCCCACGCAGACCCCTGCAAGGCGATCCCGGACAACGGTCCCGCACCGGCCTTCCTTCAACCGGGGCGCAGCTTCGCCGGTACCGTCGTGCGCGTGATCGATGGTGACTCGCTATGCGTGGCGGTCGGCGACGGTCCGGCCTCGTGGGTCGAGGTGCGGCTCGTGGACTTCTTTGCCGCCGAAAGCGGCTCCGCCGGCGGGTCGGGCGCAAAGGCGGCGCTGGAGCGGATCGCCTTAGGGAAGAGGGCCGACTGCACTGCCGGACCGCAGTCCTACGATCGCGTGGTCTCGGCCTGCACGATTTCGGGACACCCGATTGGCGAGATGATGCGGGCCTCTGGCGCATCCCAGGGCGGCCGTGGGTACACGCCCACACGAGCAACGTCCCTGTCCCGCAGCAGGGCTGCCGCAGAGGCGCCTCAGCCAACCGCCGATGTGAGCCCCTATCGCAGTTGCCGCGCCGCTCGCGCCGCAGGGGCGGCTCCGATGTATCGCGGCGCGCCCGGCTATAACCCGAACTTGGATGGCGACCACGACGGCGTCGCCTGTGAGCCGTACCACGGACGCTGAGGTCACGTGCTCGGAGGGCCGACCATCGGCCGCTCGATTAAACGAGCTGGGTAGCGCAAGTGGCGCAAAAGGGTGGGCGCGGTTGGCCGCCATATCCGCTCCATCTCGTGCCACGTTTTGCATAAGACATATTGCGAGCCGCTCCACTTCCCAGCGAACGTCGGCTTCGGAGCGGTCTCAAGCTCTGCTACTGGGGTCGTTCGGCCCCGCGAGTCGAGCAGGGGTCCTGGCCTTTGCCGGCTTCGTCGCCGGCGCCAGTGCGACGAACAACTCTTTCGGCTCCTCGGTCCGCCCGGGCTGGGTCACCTGCCACGTCGCGCGCAACACGACCTACCGAGCGTGGATTGCGGCGCTGGGCCATGAGGGCGGAGCGGTGTGCCCTGGACCTTCTGCTGAAGCCGAGAATTATCGGAGGGATGAAGCGGCCTAGCGTAGGCAGTCAGAAGAAGGTCACGGTCGAGAACCTCGTACGGCTCGGGCCCGAGCGGCTGGCGGAGATCCTGGTCGGGGTCGCCGAGACTCGGGCTGACCTGAAGCGTCGATTGCGGATGGAGCTGGCCGCCGAACAGGGCCCCGCTGTGCTGACGGCCGAGATCGACAAGCGGTTAAACTCCCTTGAGGCCAGCCGCGGGCAGATCACCTGGCGCCAGCGTCCCGCCTTCATCCGCGACCTAGACGCGCTGCGCGAACTCATCGCCGTGCGGCTGGCCGCGCTGGACGTCTCAGCCGCCATCGACCGACTGTGGCGCTTTCTGGACACCGCCCAACAGGTGGGCTCGCGCTACCGAGAGCGCAGAAGCGAACTCGACGACGTGTTCCAACGGGCGGCGGGTGATCTTGGGGGAATGCTTTGCTCCGCACCGCCAGGGCCGGCCGCGGCCACCCTGGTCGAGCGCTTGACGAAGTATCCGTCCGGCTGGAAGGCGTGGCTGCCGGCGCTGCTGGCTCAAGCCCCGCGTCCGGTCTCGGAGGACGCGCTGCGCTTTATGGCCGAGCGCCGCGGCGCTGAGCCGCGGTGGATCCCCCTAATCCGTCAGCTGGCCGACGCCGCAGGCGATGTCGACGCGTTTCGCGCCACCTACCCGGCTGAGGCGCTGTTGACGCCATCGGTCGCCGCTGAGGTCGCCCGCCGTTTTCTCGGCGCCGACCGTATCGACGAGGCCGGCGAGGTCCTGCGTGCGGCGGTACCGAAACCCGGCCCCGCCCGGCGCCGCGAGCCAGCCCCAGTCGACGCTGCTTGGGAGAGCGTGTGGATCGACTACCTTGAGCGTGCAGGTCGAGCCGACGAGGCCCAAGCGGTGCGCTGGGCGTCGTTCGAACGGACGCTATCGATCGAGCGCGCGCGCGCGTTCATCGGCCAGCTAGCTGACTTCGACGACGTCGAGGCCGAGGCCTCCGCGTTCGCGGTCGCGGCGAACTATCCGGACTTCGCGACGGGCCTTCGCTTTCTGATGGAATGGCCCTCGTTCGTGGAAGCGGCCGCCATGATCGAACGGCATAGTGACGAGGTTCAGGCAAGGCCGGACGAGGCGGAGCTGTGGGCGGCGAAGCTTCGGCGTCGTCACCCGCGGGCCGCGCATCTGTTGCTACGCAAGGCGGCCGAGGCGGCATTTCGGAGGCGAGACTTTAAGACCTGCGATCGGCTGACTGCGGAAGCTGAGACGATCGGGCTGTAGGCGCCTGCCAATTCGGGCATCGCCAGCCGGGATTCCGCTGCGCAGCTGATCGGCGCTGCATTGGGCTCTCCGTGGTCGGCAAAGCTGAGGCCCAGGTCAGGAAGGGTAGCCCGGAGATCAGCCAGAGAATGTCCCTGTCGCGATGTTGGCGTTGCATGACGATCTCCCTCTGACCGGATGCTGCTCCGCCCGGCCTGAACCGGCTGTGGGAGGGTCACTTATCGGCCGTTCATAAGGGCAGGCCGAGCCTCGAGCCCCCTCAGCCCATCGGAGCGCGAGACGGCGTCGCCCCGTAAAGGCGCGCCGTTGCCGCAGACGTGAGATCTGCAACGGCGAGGCGCGCGCCTAGAGGATGTATGTATCGCCCCCTTGCTGGCCGGAGGGCTCCTTCATCTCCGACGTCCCACGACTCCAGGTCGCGCAGTACCTGCGCATGTCCACCGAGCACCAGCGCTACTCCCTGGCCAATCAAGCGGAGGCGATCGCGGAGTATGCCGCGGCGCGGGGCTATGAAATCGCTCGCAGCTACGTTGATCCGGCGAGGAGCGGCCTGACGATCGAGGGACGCCCCGGCTTGCAGGCGTTGCTGAGCGATGTCCTGATCACGCCACGCGGCTTCGCCGCGATCCTGGTCCTCGACGTGAGCCGATGGGGGCGGTTTCAGGATCACGACGAGGCGGCCCACTACGAGTTCGTCTGCCGCAGCGCGGGGGCGCCGGTGATCTACTGCGCCGAACCGTTCGAGAACGATCAAAGCGCCGTCTCCAGCTTGATGAAGCTGTTGAAGCGGGTCATGGCGGCTGAGTTCAGCCGCGAACTCTCGACGAAGGTCCGGCAGGCGCAGATCCGCCGCGTGAGACTGGGCCACCATCCCAGTGGTCGCGCCATCTATGGTCTGCGCAGGGTCGCACTCGATGCGGATGGCGCTGTCCGGCAGGTCTTGGAACCCGGCGAGCGAAAGGTTTGCGCCACCGACGCTATCGTCTTGCGACGGGGTCCGCCTGAGGAGCTGAAGGTCATCCGCTGGATCTTCCGCCGCTTCGTCCAGAACGATTGCGGCGCCGGGGAAATCGCCGAGCAGCTGAATCGCAACCAGGTTCCGTCCGCCTCGGGCGAGCCGTGGACTCGCTATGTCGTCAACGGCTTGCTCCGCAACGAGCTGATGCGGGGGGTTCGCGTGTTCAGCCGGACATCCCAGACATTGCGGACCAGGGCCAAGCCTACGCCGCCGGAATCCTGGATTAAGGTGAAGCTTTACCCGCCGATCATCTCGGCGATGGCTTTCCGTTCAGCTCAGGCGAAGGTCGCGAGCGGCGCGCGCCTGTCTCGCAAAGGCATGCTTCGGACGCTGAAGCGGGTATGGCGCCGGCACGGCAGGCTGAGCGCGGCCATCATCAACGCCGCCACCGACGCGCCGAGCGTGACCAGCTACGAGCGCTATTTCGGGTCACTCCGGAGCGCCTATGCGGCGATTGGCTACGCCTGCCCCGGCTCCGACGATCATCAAGCCCGTCTCGAACAATCCCTGATCAGCTCGCTTCGTGACGCCTATGCGCATCAGGGCTATCTGACGGGCCGGCAGATCGATAGCGATCCAGGCTTGGCGAGCACGGCCGTCTACTGCCGCCGCTTCGGCACGCTCACTCGGGCCTACGCCTCGGCGGGACTGCCCTGCGACCTCGCCACACGAAGAGCGGCGGCCAGCGTGCGCCTGGCGACGAGCCGGCGCGCTGGCGAGACACGTGGGCGAACCGGCCTCAACGACGCTGAGATCCTTGCGCGCCTGCGAGGTGCGTACGCCGAACGAGGCTATGTCTCTGCCGCCGCGCTGCGGGCAGATCCCCGCTACCCACATCCAGCCTTGCTGAGGTACCGCTTCGGTTCGTTGTTGCAGGCTTACGCGCGGGCCGGACTTCCTAGCAACGGGGCGGAGCTTCAGGCCACGGGCGTGCGTCGATATTGGGCGACCGCCTCACGCGCCTCACGGCCGCGACCATGAGCCCCGTTCCCGTCGCCGCGGCGCAGTACCTGCGAATGTCCAGCGAGCATCAGCGCTACTCGCTGCATAACCAAGCTCAAGGCATCGCGGCGTACGCCGCTGCCAACGGCTACCAGCTCGTGCGCTCGTATTACGATCCCGGCCGGAGCGGACTGACGCTGCGCAAGCGGATTGGCCTCCAGGCGTTGCTCTCCGACGCACTGCAGCCGGACCGGCAGTTCGAGGCCGTGCTCGTCTTCGACGTCACGCGGTGGGGACGCTTCCAGGACCTCGATCAGTCCGCTCATTACGAGTTCATCTGCCGCCAGGCCGGGGTCGCGGTCATCTACTGCGCCGAGGCGTTCGCGAACGACGGAAGCGCGTCGGCCGCGCTTGTGAAAGAGCTGAAGCGGCTGATGGCGGCGGAATACAGCCGAGAACTCTCCAGGAAGGTGGCCGCCGCCAAGCGCCTCCAGGCTCAACTGGGCTTTAGAATGGGCGGCCCGCTCATCTTCGGCGTCGATCGAGTCCTCCTGGATGTGCGCGGCCGTCCCCGCGTTACTCTGCAGCGGGGCGTGCACAAGGCTCAGGCCGATGAGCGCGTGATCCTGACGCATGGGCCGCAAGCCGAGGTCAAGACGGTCCGCCGTATCTTCCGCCGCTTCGTGGCCGACGCGCACACGCCCTCGGAAATCGCCCGCGAATTGAACCGCGAGGGTGTTGCGTTCATCGGCCGCCGTCTCTGGTCCCGCGACGCGGTCGTGAGGCTTCTGCGGCATGAGCTGATGATTGGCGTCTACACCTACAATCGCACCTCGCATCGGCTGCAGGGGCGGCTCGTCGAGAGGCCGCCGGCAGAGTGGGTGCGGGTGAAAGTGTTCGATCCGATCGTACCGCTCAGCGAGTTCCGGCGCGCTCAGGCCAGGCTGGGCGCGGTCCGCCGCCGTCAGAGCCCGCATCAGATGCTGCTGTCCCTCAAGTCTCTCCTCCAGGCGCAAGGGCGGCTTTCCGCCGCGCTTATCGACGCCGACCCCCTGCGTCAACAGCTACTTTCGCTACTTCGGGAGCTTGAGGGGCGCTTATGCAGCGATCGGCTATTCCGCCGCGGTCGGCGGGCGGAGAGGGGAGCCATATCGAGAGCGATGAGCCCCCTTGTGGACGGGCGGTCCTCACGCTTCGAGCATGTCATCCGCCAATCCACGTCCGCTTGGGAAGGCACGGGGACCCGCGAGCAGGGCTTGGCAACGAGATCATGTTCGCGCGCTTTGCGCGCACGCGGGGCGCGGGTGAGCTTCGTCTGCGGACCGGAACTCGTCAGCCTGCTGGGCGGGCAGGCCGGGTGGTCGGTCGACGAAGCGTTCGCCTGGCAGCTCTCGGGCCTCACTGACGACGCCGGACGCTCCAGACGAGACTGGCGATGGCGCTGATCAACACGGCCAGAGAGGTGAGCCGCTCGGGCTGCAGCAATGTGGCGACAATATCCAACATTTCCGCCAGTCGGGGTAGATTTCGTACCGGAGTCAATGGCGGCTCATGCCCTGTCTGTCAGCGCCATTGGCGCGGCCCGGCGAACCTGGCGTGGGAACGACGTGGGTCAGGCACGTTGTCCGAGGCTAGGGACGCGCCAACAACTGCGTCGACACGCCGAGCTTTGGGCCGGCGTCGGCTAGGCGCTGGTCGAGCGTATAGACCGTTGCGCCCTGATCCGACGCGACGGCGAGGTGGAGCGCATCGCCGGCGCGAAGGCCAAGGGTGTACTGGTCGGCGAATTTGGCGGCCGCTCGAAAATGGAGCGCTGAAACGCCGAGGATCGTGAAGCTCTCTGACACCAACCTATTGAACATCGCCAATGCCGCCGCCCGTTGCTCGAGCGTAATCTGTCCGGTTCGGAGCTTGATAGCCATCGCTGAGGAGCACTCGGTGATGGTCCAATCGCTGATCAACAGCTCCGAGGGGTCCTGCTCCGAGAGCCAGACTTGGGCGCGGGCTGTCGCAGGCTCGTTGGAGAGGGCCGCGACGATCAGCGACGTGTCGACGTAGGGCATCAGTAGCGATCGCCATCCCGCATTGACCGCACCAGGTCAGCAGCGTCCTGCGCGGGCATCGGCATGGTGGCCGTCAAGGCCTGGAGCGGCGCGAGATCGATCCGCTTGCGAGGCCGCCCCACCGCTGTGAGCCGTGCGACCCGTTTGCCGCGCCGAGTGATGTCGATCGAAGCGCCAGCCTCGACGCGATCGACGAGTTCGCTCAAATGCGCCTTGGCGTCAGCCAGATTGATCACGTCCATAGTCGACTCCGGACCATCTACCTGGTCATATAGCGCGGCTTGTGGGTTCTTTCCAGAGAGGGCCAGGCCACGCCTCGACCGGGGGAACGTCCTATTTCCGAAGCGATCGCAGGGTCAGAAGGTAGCGCATTCCGCGTATCGCCGACGAGGCGGGATCCCTGGCCGCTGAAGGCGAGGGGAGGGCCCGGAGATCAACTGGCCCTATAATTCATGCGTGCGGTAGCCTCTACGTCGTTTGGCCGCCGCGAGGCTCTCAAGGTGCCGCTTCGCCGTACCTTCAGTCTCGAACCACTCAGTCTTGCAGCGACCACGGGTGCCGATCCGGCCCCACCCGCGGACCACGAGAAACTCGCCGAAGAGCGAGGGCTGCAGGTCGACGGCGTAGAACCGCGCCATGTTCTGGTCGGGATCGACGCGGTGCAGAAGGTGCATTTGGAACTCCGAATCGCAGAGCTCCATCAAGACGCCGTCATGCGTCAGAATCGGTCGCACGCGCTTCGCGCGCCCATCAAGCGAAGCTGGCCGCCCGGAGGGCCTGTGGCGGTTTGACCAGCCGTCTGCAAATGCCAAAATCTCGACTCCAGCGAACCCTATCCACCTAACCATGAGCAAGCGCGTCGACATCGCCGGTGCGTCCGGCCAGAGCTACTCCTTTCTGCCCCTGGACGGGCAAGCGTCGCTGACGCCGATAGGGGTCACCTACGTGGTGGCGGAGAAGCTGGGGCAGAAGTGGCGCGTGCTCCAGGTCGGCGAGACGAACAACCTGGCGCAGCGAGACTGGGAGCCGCGACTCGAGGCGGTTCGTCGCGAATATCCGAGCGCGGAGCTGCTCATCCGGCTCAACGTCAGCCGCAGGATCCGCGAAGCTGAGGCGGGGGACATCGCCGCGGCGCTTTCGCGATCGTCACTGTAACGGATCAGGGTTTCTGTCCGCCACCGTCGCGGTTTTTGTCCGCTCGAATGCGCGAATTGCGGGGACATCAACTTTGGCCCCGCAGAGTTTTTGGCCCGCACCATGCAGACCGGTTCACCGAGCAAGGGTGTCGCGGAGCGTCGAGACGCTGACGCCATCGTCGAGCGCGCACGCCGCCGTCGCGGTCGCCTGCGCAATCGTCCGCACGACGCTGGTGAGGATCCGCCGCGCTTTCTCGGAGCCAAGCGAGACGCGAGCGAGCGCGGCGGCGAGAAGGAGCTGAACGAGAACCTGAAACCGCTGTTTCGCTACTTGGACCGGCAGGTCGGGAGGCCGTGGAACAAGGTCTTCTCGGAAATCGCGGCCAACCTGCGGCCCACGAACACGGTCCAAAAGCACGTGCTCGATCACCTCTGGATGATGGTCTCTATTGGCCCCATCGCGAAGCGCTGGTGGGGCGTGCCGGAGTTTTACGTCGATCCGGCGAACGGGCTGCTCCGGCGCAATCCTCGCAACTGGCGTTTCCGACCCAAACGCCGGCCGGCGGCGCAGCCGGTCGAACGCATCCGGGTCGCGCCGCTGCTCGAGCACCGAAAGGTGGACGGCATCTGGTACGAGGTTCGGCTGACGGCCCTTCCGGAGCCTATCTATCGCTCGGTTCGCCGCAACGTCCGCAGCCAAAACGTCGGAGTTGGCGGCCGGGTGACGGACGCGCAGTCGGAGGTCATCGTCCGTCAGCTGGTGACGCCCTCGGTTCGGGACGTCGTCACGGGACTCGTGGTCAAAGCTGGCCCTGAGATCGATGACGAGCGGGCTTGGGCCGAGTACCGGAAGGCGCATCGCGAGCGCCTTTATGCCACCGCCAAGCGCCAGCTTTCGCGAGAAGAGCTGCGGAAAGGCGGGCTCGGCAACGATCCTGTTTAATGGCCACCTACGTCCGAGTCTGTCGTTTCGACCCGTCAAACCGAAGCAAAGTCTGATGCCTACCATAAGGGAACGAACGTGACCCAAACCGCAGCCGAGGCGCTGTCGCTCTATACGCCCGACGTGCTGGGCGTCTTTGGGCTAAAGGACGAAGAGATTTTGGGCTGCCTTGGCATGGCGGTCGAAAACGGCAAGTTGCACCGGCGGTTGCCGAGCCTCAGGGCGGAGTCGCCTTCGGGCTATCTTATCGCATGGCCCGACACGGGCTGCGGCGTCATGGCGCTTGTTGCAAAGGGTCAGGATCGGACCAACCCCTGGCTCGAATCCGGATGGCCCTTTGTGATGGAGGATGGGGCCGAACCCTTTCGCGTAGAGCAGGTCACGCTATCGGATGACGGGCTGCAAGCCGTCGTGGGCGGTCGCTGGCGCGGGTTGGCCCTAAGCTTCTTCGACGTCACGGGACGGGCGCGCGAGATCGCCCAAACGGCCATGATTTTGCCGGTGGCGGTTAGTTGCTGGGCGCTCCGAGCTGAGCAGATCGACCGCGAGCCCTTGCGGCTGGACCCAGACCGCCTACAGCCAGACGTTCGCGCGGCATTGAGCGAGGGCATCGATGCTGCCGGCGAACTGGAGATCCATATGGACGGCTTCGCCACATTCTCTCCCGCGGATGCCGGACCGAGTCCGCTATTCCACGCGTGTGGGCGTATCGACGCCGTGCGTTCGCTTCCATGCGCGCTCGAGGGAGTGGTGCTCTGGTCGTGCGGCCTCACGGTGCGCCGCGACATCGACACCGGCCGGGAGACGCAGCTGACCGTCCACATCAGCAACGCTGTCTGGCCTGAGGGCGCACCTGAGCCTGGCCAAACCCTCGAAACGCTGGTCTGGGTGCAAGGCGTCATTGAGACGGGGTCGGGATGAGCGAGACACAAGGGGCAGCGCAAATGGTGCACCCTCGGAGCAACGCTCGTGACTGCTGATACTCACACGCCGGAGGAGCTGGAGGGGATGGCAGCCGCTCTGGAGGCGAGCGGCCACTATCGCGTGCTTCGAAAGTTGCAGCCGCGGACCAGGTTCTCTGAGCCTGACGGCTCGCGCACGCGTCTTGGCCTGTTTGTCGACGTGGAGACGACCGGTCTCGAATCATCGCGGGACGAGATAATCGAACTCGCCATGGTGCCTTTCACCTACGCGCTCGACGGCCGGATCTTCGAGGTGGGGGAGCCCTTTCATCGGTTGCGCCAGCCAGCCGACAGCATCCCCCCTGAAATCACGGCCGTGACCGGCATCACAGACGAAATGGTCGCCGGCAAGTCGATCGATCCCACCGAGGTGGCTGCGTTTGCGGCACCCGCGGCCTTTGTGGTGGCGCACAACGCCGCCTTCGATCGCCGCTTCCTCGAACGCTTCTGCGAGACGTTTACGACCAAGCCTTGGGGCTGCTCGATGAGCCAGGTGGCGTGGGCCGATGAAGGTTATGAGGGCGTGAAGCTGGCCTACCTCGCGAGCGGGGCGGGGTTCTTCTACGACAAGCACCGTGCGGTGCACGACTGCCTGGCGGCTGTCGAGCTCCTAGCTCGGCCGCTGCCGATGAGCGGCGCCCTCGGTCTGGCGCAGCTGCTCGAGCGAGCTCGCCGGCCGACCTGGCGAATCTGGGCGGAAGGTGCGCCGTTCGAGCTGAAGGACGCTCTGAAGGCGCGCGGCTACCGCTGGAACAGCGAGCACGGTGGCGCGCCGCGCGCCTGGTACATCGACGTGGAGGAGGCGGACCGCGAGGCGGAGCTGACGTACCTGCACGCTGAGATTTACGGGCGCGAGATCGACCTGCTCAGCCGGCGCATCGAGGCGCACGACCGGTTCTCAGATCGGGTTTAGCCGTCGCTGGGCGGCGCAAAAGGTGTACCTTCCGCGCTATCGCTCAAAAGATATCGTTGTAACGCTTGTGAGCCTAGGTTATGAGCCAGGAACAGCCTTGCCCTAACTTCTGAGCCAGCGATGCGGATCGCGTACTACCGGGTGTCCACCGGCGACCAGAGCGTCGAAGCCCAGCGCCATCAGATGGGCGCCGACTTCGATCGCGAGTTCAGCGACGAGAACGTGAGCGGATCGGTCATGGCGGCTGGTCGGCCAAGCTTTGCGAAGATGCTCGAGCAGCTCCGGCCGGGCGACACATTATACGTCTATGCTGTCGATCGCCTCGGGCGCGACGCGCTCGACGTCCAGTCCACCGTGCGTCGGCTGCTCGATGCGGGCGTCTCGGTCCACATCCATGGCTTGGGCCTGATCGCCAGAGGGGTAGGGGAGATCATCCTCGCGGTCCTGGCCCAAGTCGCGGATCTCGAGCTCCGGCGAATCCGGGAACGTACGGCCGCGGGTCGCGCGGCAGCTCGCGTCGCGTTAGCGGCCACCGGCAAGACGCATCGCGGCAAGGACAGCCTCGGTCGCCCGCGCAAAGCCGACCAGCTGGACGTCGTCGCCTGGCGGCGACAGAACCGGGCCAGTATCAGGCAGACTGCCCTGCGGTTTGGGCTCTCAGTGGCCACCGTGAAGCGCTACTGCGCTGAATCGTCGGCCGTTAAGGGCGAGGGGTGACTCTTCTCTGAACTTGGGAAGGTCCGCTTCTTGCAAGTCGAACCGGCAGTTCAGAACCCAGCCGAACGAGGGTGATGTGTTGGTTGAGAAGCGGCCGGTTCGACTTTGCGAACGACCCTGGGCTGCCTGCTAAGGGACGAACGGCTGCGCCGGGTCGGCAGCGGTGACCGCTACTCTCTGACCACGCGGCTGCCATGCGGGCGGCCGACGCGCTACCGGTCGTTGGCGATAGTGGCGGGCCGCGGCGAGCGAGGTGAATGACAGCTCGGCGCTAGCTTCCGCTTGCCGCGAGCGCAGCCCGCTCCCTCTGGTCCCGAGCCCTGTCGGGATCCTCGACGGCCTCGACCGCCTCGATGCACTCGGCCACATAGTCGTGTGGGAGGCCGTGGTCCTTGGCGCCGGCCAGCACATGGTCCTTGTACCAGCTATAGGGCTTCAATCTGTCGTCGATGGCGCCCGGCGACGCGAGATAGGTCAGCACCTTCCGCCTGCGGCCGTTGCTGTTGATGACCGTCACGACCTTGGCGTCATACCCCTTGCCGGCGCCCTCGGCGGCATCGAGTTCACCGCGCTCCTTGGGATCGAACTTGAAAAGGACCCCGATTACGGCGCCATCGCCCGTTTCGAAGGCGTCGCACTTGGCCGACTTGTCTTTGCTGCGCTTGTGAAAGCGCAGCTCGTGGCCAGGCAGGGTGGCGATGCCCAGCGGCTGGGCGCTCGGCATTCGCTGGCGGAGTCGTGCGGTCGCCATGTTGGACCCGTAGGCGAAATACTCGGTCGGCTCGGGCGGGCCGGTTTCAGTGTCCTTCAGCGGCTCGATGGGCGGATCGCCCGGCTTGCGCAGGGCGCGCAGCGGCACGGTCATGATGCTGTGCTCGTCGGAGTCCTCGCCCTCACGCGTGATGATGGCCTGTCCGCTTTCCATGTCGAGGATCGGGACCGGCCTGCCGGCCCATCCGCAGGCGGTGCATCGAGGCCGCTCCCACAGTACGCCGGGCGCCGCGGAGTGTTCGCCCTGTTCGGGCTCAAGGTCCGGCGAGCCGCAGTCGGGACAGGCTTCCGGGACGCCCCGCAGCGCACGAAGGAGCAACGACGTCGCCATCCCGATGGCGTGCTGGATCAGCGTGTGCGCCATGTCGGCGTCGATCCAGGTGGCCGACTTCGAGTGCGTCAGCCAGTTCGAGAACGCCCAAGCAGACTCCAGGGCCCCCTTCAGGGCGCCACGACGCTCCTTGTTGCCGCCACCGGGCAGGATGGCGTTGCAGATGATCTCCGCCCATTCCCGGAAGTTTGCGCGTTGGGGAGGGGTTTCGGTCCAGACCGCCGCATCCTGAGCAACGCCAATCAGGTCGAGCAGCGTCTCGCGACACCGGACGCCGACTGCCTGATAGTCGGCAAGGGTGTGGGCTTGCGTCACCGCGGCGCCCGCTTCCTCCATCTTCTGGAAGACGGGGCCAAATGGAAGCAGTCGAAGGTCGTCGCGCTGTTGGTCTTCCGTGCGCGGGACCCGCAGGATCAGGCCGATATGGAAGGTCAGCGCCAGGTCCATGTTGGGGAACTGCTGCTGGGAATAGAGGTTGGTGTTGCCCGTGATGACCCACCAGCGATCCTTGTTCGTGTGGATGTCCCACACGTCGTGGCGGGTGTTTAGGACGGCTTCCGAATAGACCTTCTGCATGAAGGTCACTTCGAGGTCGGGCGCCTGCCATTCGAAGTACTCTCGAACGGACTCGATTTCCTCGTCGGTCGCTTTGAGCATCCTCAGGCCCCATCAGAGGCCAGCCGCCTCAGCTGCGCTGAACATAGTGCGCGGCAGGTCGAGGGAGGAGGGGAAAGGCTTCCCCTGCGGCCAAGCCGTCATTCGCCGGCTTGACTGCACTTGGTTGAGGTAGCCGTAGAGGTAAAGCTTCAGCATCGCTCCCGGATGGTAGCCTGGACGGCCGGTGGACGCGGCCCGCACCCGTTCGAAGCCGAGCCCCGCGAGATCCAGTTCGTCCACGAAGACATCGATCACCCGGACCGGGTTCTCCTCGGGAACGTAGTCCTCAAGGTACTCCGGTAGCAGCGCGCGCTGGCGCCGATCCTCACCCTCGACGAAGCGTGCCATTCACCGCCTCCGAAGCCTGCTCAGAGGCTAAGGTGCTTCGCGGTTTTCACACAGCCTCCACCCCGAATGGACGGCGCGAAGGTCGGCTTAGCGGGGCGTCCTGGCCAGCGCTGTCGACCCATGTCGGACCCTTAGCGGCTCAGCTTTCGAAGCCGGCGAAGGGCCCGAAGAAGACGCCACCCGTCTCCAAAATTTGCGGAAGGTCGCTCTGGCGCGGAAGGCTCGCGGCTGCGTCGGGCCACACCGCGGCAACGTACGCGTCCCATTGGTCTACAGGCATCTCCTTCACGTCGCCGGCGATATCCTCGAATTGGAAGCCCATCTGGCGAAGAGCGGTGACGCCGGATCGCACAGCTGACTGGTAATCAGGTCCAGTTGCGAAGCAGGTGGCGATTGCGCCTTTGAGCTCAGGGGGCATGTCCTGGTTGGTACCTCGCAGGACCTTGATGCCGGCGAGGTAGAGATTATTCGTCATGGGGTCCCCTGCGGTACAAGCCGAACATAGGTGCTAGCATATCAAGCCGTTGGCCGCTCAGCCGCCGATCAGCTTATTCAGGTCTACCTCGTATTCTGCGAGAAGCTGCTGAAGGCGGTCGCGGACCTTGAGCGGGGTGGTATCATCCAGCCATGCTAAAACATCTCCGTGCGCGCTGGCCCGATCGAGATGTCCCTACGGGCGAGCCGACATGGCTGCTCTACGAGCTAGACGAACAAGCCGACGCGGTCGTTCGCTCCGCCGATGTGTTTGCGGACGGGAGCGTCACCCGAAACAGCATTGAGATCGAGGAACGCGGCGGCAAGGCCTGTCCCTCTCTCATCGACTGCTCCCTAGCTGCAGGTTTCGACGGCGTCGATGCAGAAGAGATCACGCGGGAGGACTTCGAGGCAGTCTGGGCAAGGGGCGCGGACAAGCCGTTCTGGAACGTCTCCTAACCACCCCGAACCGTCGGCGCGAACGTCCGGACCTCGGCAGGGACCCAACGCGAATTCGCGATCCTGGTCGGACGTCGACCCCTTTTAAATTGCGCGCTACTCTGGGTCGTGCAGATGACTCGCCGACGATCTGATCCCAGCGTCAACTTGTGGCGTATAGCGGCATTCGTGGTTGCGATTGGAGCGGCGGCTGCCGCCATCCCTGTCGCGAGCGGGGCCGCTGTCCAACCAGTCGCGAAGGGACGCCCAGATGCGTGTGCTGCGCCACCGCCATCAGTCTTGGCCGCGATCCCACCAGGGTGGTCCATGCTTCGGCTGCGCGATCTTAGTCCAGACGACCGAATGCTGTGGAGTGATGCTCGGCCGAGAACCTGTCCGGGGTTCGCCTCTGCCAACCTCGGGGTTGGCTCAGGACCAGCGTATGCTGTCGCCCTTCTCCGAGAGACACCGCGTGGACGCGAAGAAAAGGTGGTGCTCATGGTCCCGAAAGGCCCGCGTGACTCCACCCATTTCGTTCTGGCAAAGCCGTGGCAGGTGGCCAATCCAGCGGTCGTCTGGCGCGCACCTCCGGGTAAGACGAGAGAATGGGATGGCGGCCCCACACTACGTGTTGAGAACGACTCCATCGTCATCGAGGTCATGGAAGCCTATGCTGAACAATTCTTCTTCACTCGCGGCAGGCTGAAATCCGTTGTGATCTCGAACTGAAGCTCGGGCCCGATGTATGGGCGCACTAGGCGGTCCGACTTCCACCCGGAAGCGAAGTTCGGAACGTCCGTTCATCGGAGGTGAGGGGGTTCGCCACGCACCTGCCGCTTCGGCACCGCTCGATCGTCCGAGAACGGAACCCTTGTGAGACGCTAAGGCGGTCGTAAAAAGATCAGTCCCTTGAGCGTCCCAAAAGGGCGTGTCAAAAGCGCTCAATGAAACTCGGCTACGCCCGCGTCTCCACCGAGGAGCAGAACCTCGATCTCCAGCGCCGTGCGCTGGAGGCTGCCGGCGTGTCCGAAGTGTTCGAGGATCGGGTGTCCGGGCTGGCTGTGAAGCGTCCCGGGCTAGAGCGGGCGCTCGCGAAGCTCTCGCCCGGCGACACCCTCGTCGTGTGGCGGCTCGACCGGCTGGGCCGATCGCTCCCGCATCTGATCGGCCTCGTCCAGGAGTTGGGGCAGCTCGACGTCGGCTTCCAGTCGCTCTCGGAGACCATCGACACGACAACGGCCGGCGGCCGGCTGATTTTCCACATGATGGGCGCGCTCGCGGAATTCGAGCGGTCCCTCATCGTGGAGCGCACCCGGGCCGGCATGGCGGCGGCGCGAGCGCGCGGAGTCCATGTCGGTCGGCTGCCCCGGCTTAGCCCCGCCCAGATCCGCCACGCGAAGCTTCTGGTGGAAGGCGGCGAAAGTCCCACGCGCGTCGCGCGCTCCCTGAACGTGGGCCGCTCCACCCTGTACCGGGCCCTGCGCGCCGAGGCGGCGCCATGAGCAAGCGTCTTAAAGCGAGCGTCAACCCGGCCGTCCTGATCTGGGCGCGGGAGAGCGCTGGGTATGACCCAGCTGCAGCGGCGGAGAAGGTCGGGGTGGATCTCGAGAAGCTGCAGGCATGGGAGGCAGGCGATGACCAGCCCTCCATTGCACAGCTTCGCAACCTAGCAGAGCTCTACAAGCGACCGCTGGCGGTCATGTATTTGCCGGAGCCGCCCCGGGCCTTCCTGGCGATGCACGACTTCCGGCGCCTGCCCGAAGCGGGCGGAGGGCGTTTTTCGCCGGGCCTCACGCATGAGATCCGGCTGGCCACTCAGCGGCGCGAACTCGCACTCGAGCTTCTGAGCGACTCCGGCGAGGCCAGCGCGGACTTCACGCTCACGACGACGATAAAGGCGGATCCGGACGAGGTTGGCCGGAAGGTCCGTGCTGCGCTGCAGGTTACCTACGCCATCCAGGCCAAATGGCGGGACCCGCGCGTGGGGTTCTTGGCCTGGCGCACGCGCATCGAGCAGCTGGGCGTCCTCATCTTCCAGGCCTCACGCGTCGAGCCCGAAGAAGCCTCTGGCTTCGCACTGTGGGAGCCGCAGCTGCCGGTGATCGCCGTAAACCGCAAGGATCCATACTCGCGTCGTTCCTTTAGCCTTCTTCACGAGCTGGCGCACCTGATGCTGCATCAAACTGGGGTGTCGGACCTGGAGGCCGAGGGAGCGCGTGCGCCGGTCGATGCGGCCGTCGAGGTCTTCTGCAATCAGGTCGCCGCGGCCGCGCTGATCCCGAAAGCCGACCTGCTTCAGGACATGATCGTCACCAACCGGGGGGCTGGTCGCCATGCCTGGACCGACGAGGAGATCGACGGCCTCGCGAAGGTCTACAGCGTGAGCCGTGAAGCCATTGTGCGTCGCTTGGTCGTGGTGGGCAGGGCGACGGAGGCGTTCTACGGCGCCAAGCGGGCGCAGTATGCCGCAGAGTTTCAAGAGCAGAAGCGCCGCCAGCGCGACGCAAAGACCCCGATCCCGCGGAACATGCCGCGGGAGACGATAGCAGACGTCGGTCGTCCCCTCGTGCGCATGGTCCTGGAGCAATATCACCAAGAGCGCCTGACGCTCTCCGACGTGTCTGGATACCTGGGTGTGAAGGCCCGCCACGTCTCGGAGATTGAACAGCAGGTGGGCATCGGCTGAGATGGTGGGGGCGGGGGGCGTCATCTACTGCATCGACACCTCGTCGCTGATGCACGCTTGGCGCCGCGCCTACCCACCCAAGCGATTTCGAGGGCTGTGGGCTGAGCTCGAGGCCTTGATCGACGCCGGCCGGCTGCTCGCCTCAATCGAGGTCTATAACGAGCTGCGCAAGAAGGACGACGATCTCTTCGCCTGGGCCAAGGCTCGCAAGGAAGCGCTATTCCGCGAGATCGATGAGGACGTGCAGGACCAGGTTGTCCGCCTCATGGGGACCTATCCCAAGCTCGTCGACACAGCGAAGGGAAAGTCCGGCGGCGACCCGTTCGTCATCGCCCAGGCGTTGGCGGCACGCCCGAGGCTGATCGTTGTGACGCAAGAAGCCGGCGGCTCCGAGCAGAGTCCCAAGATCCCGTTCGTCTGCGCTCGCGAGGGGCTCCGCTGCATCGATCTTCTTACGTTGATCGACGATGAAGACTGGAGCTTCTGACTCGCGAGGGCGCGGCCGAAACTCGCGGCTGCGCGCTCAGTCGCAGAATATGGAGTCAGAAATCGCGCCAACGGCGGAACGTTGACCGAACTGTCCTTGGAACGGGGTCCAGTCGCGGGGTTTGGAGTCAGCGACACAAGGGGCCGAAAACCTCTGGATTCATAAGTCGTTGTAATTGCTACAGACTTTGCGTATAAGGTTCGTTATGTGAAATATTTTGAGTGCGTCGCAGTCGTAGTTGTGTCATCGTTCGAATTGGATGCGAGTCGCATTCTGAATGGCCATTTCCGTTCGAATTGGTGCGACTAGGACCTCTGGACAATTCAGCATCCCGGACCCGGTGACCGGCGGGCACCATGGCGTAGGCGTCGAAGCACGTCAGCCAATCCGCCGTGAGCTCGCCGCCGGAGCGGCCGCGCGCCGAGCGGAACAGAGGGGCCTTGGCGTCCTGCGGCCCAAGCGCGCCCAGGTAGGCTTCACCTCAGAGGTTTGTGCGCCAGAGTACGCTAGGAGGAACATGTCTCGAACAAGCCCCCTCTTTCGTCCCGCGACCGTTCGAGCGCCAGGGAGCAGACGTTGGGAATGACCGTTCGGGGTGGAGGCTGTGTGAGAACGCGTTGCCGGCGCGGCCGGGTATGGAAAAGGTGGCGGGCGCTCAGGCCCTCATGGCTTGGATGAGCGGCGCGACGCCGAGGATGGAGATCATTCGCTTCAGATTG
>Ga0207641_10000949_pt1 | contig 29769 bp, 30 predicted proteins | sample KBSSwiS62_FD_184306 | JGI IMG/M metagenome (GOLD analysis project Ga0207641, IMG submission 184306) | Switchgrass rhizosphere microbial communities from Kellogg Biological Station, Michigan, USA - KBS Switchgrass S6-2 (SPAdes) (version 2) | ecosystem: Host-associated > Plants > Roots >... | reverse complement strand
CGTCGCGGATCTGGGAGGTGTGCGACCGCCATCAGGTCCACACCGTGTTTACCGCCCCCACCGTGCTGCGCGCGCTGATGAAGGAGGGCGACGATTTCGTCACCCGCACCAGCCGCCAGTCGCTGAAACTGCTCGGGACGGTCGGCGAGCCGATCAACCCCGAGGCCTGGCGCTGGTATCACGGCGTCGTCGGCGACGGCCGCTGCCCGATCATCGACACCTGGTGGCAGACCGAGACCGGCGGGGCGATGATCGCGCCGATGCCCGGCGCGACCGATCTCAAGCCGGGCAGCGCGACCAAACCGATGCCGGGGGTCGATCCGCAACTGGTCGATACCGAGGGCGTCGTGCTCGAAGGTCCGGCGCAGGGCAATCTCGTGATCGCGCGCTCATGGCCCGGCCAGATGCGCACCTTGTGGGGCGACCATGACCGCTTCTTCCAGACCTATTTCACCACCTATCCGGGCAAATACACCACCGGCGACGGCGCGCGGCGCGATGCCGACGGCTATTACTGGATCACCGGCCGGGTCGACGACGTGATCAACGTCTCGGGCCATCGCATGGGCACCGCCGAGGTCGAGAGCGCGCTGGTGCTCCACGCCAAGGTCGCCGAGGCGGCGGTGGTCGGCATGCCGCACGACATCAAGGGTCAGGGCATCTATGCCTATGTCACCCTGAACGCCGGCGAGGCGCCGTCGGACGAACTGCGCCGCGACCTGGTCAAATGGGTACGCACCGAGATCGGGCCGATCGCGACGCCGGATGCGATCCAGTTCGCGCCGGCGCTGCCCAAGACCCGCAGCGGCAAGATCATGCGCCGCATCCTGCGCAAGATCGCCGAGGGCGAGGTCTCCGCGCAGGCGCTGGGCGATACCAGCACGCTCGCCGATCCGGCGGTGGTGGACGATCTGGTCGCGAATCGGATCAAGGCCGCTACGGCCTAGAACATCCGACTGGCATTCCGCGCCTTATGGAGAATGCGGATAATGGTCACCGCATTTTCGTCTGCTCGATAATAGATTCGATGGCTGCGACATGGCAAAACGCGAATCGGCGGAATCGATATCGCACGTTCCTCGCCGATTCCTGGAAAGTCACGGATGCGCTCGCGAGGGGACCTGATATCACGGAGATAGTTCAATGCGATTTCGGGACCGAATTCGGCAGCGCTGAAATCGCGAATGTCTTTCAGGTCCCCTCGCGCTTCCGCCTTGATCTCAAGCCGCATCGCGCCGCGAAGGTCCTTCGGCGATCAATTCGTCAATCACCGCGAATGCGTCCCGATCGAGCGTTTGCGATGCCAGACCCTTTTCGATCTCGGCCTTCAGCCACGACCTGTGCTCCGCAGTCTCGCGGTCTCGCCTGATCAGATCACGGACATAATCGCTGGTACTGGCATAATCGCCATGGGCGACGCGCGCCTCTGCCCAGGATTTGAGTTTCTCGGGAATGGAGACGTTCATCTGGGCCACGGCGCAACTTATAGGAATTTGCGCTAAATTTGTCGAGCCTCAACCGCCGACCCAAAGGATGAGACGTTCGAGGCTTATTTGCGGGATCGCCTGCCCTTTTGGCCATATAGCTCAGGCTTGGACGACCGATCGAGCGGGCGCGGGGGAGGATGAAAGCGTGAAGCTCGGTTATGCTTTGGTATCCGCATTTACCTTAATATCCGGACCAGCGCTGGCACAGGACGCCCCCGACAGCCCGCCGATCATTGTCACCGCACCGGGCGGCGCGATCGACGCCGACGATGCGCTGGCCGTCACCGCGACGGACATTGAGCTTGCCGGCACGCACGACCTGCTCGGCGCACTGACCCGCAACATCGCCGGCATCAACCTGCAGGATGCCCAGAACAATCCCTGGGCCCCGAACCTCGTCTATCGCGGCTTCGTCGCATCGCCGCTGCAGGGTCAGGCGCAGGGCATCGCCGCCTATCTCGACGGCGCCCGCTTCAACCAGCCGTTCGGCGACACGGTGCAATTCGATCTGATTCCCGAAGCCGCGATCGCCAAGGTCAGGCTGCTCGACGCCAGCCCGGTCTACGGCCTCAACGCACTGGGCGGCGCTCTGGTGATGGAGACCAAGACCGGGCGCAGCGATCCCGGGCTGGAGCTGACCGGAACCGGCGGCCGCTTCGGCTATGCCGAAGGCAGCGTCACGGCGGGGTTCGCCAAAGGGCCATGGAGCGGCTTCCTCGCGCTGCAGGAAAGCCATGACGGCGGATGGCGCGACTTCAGCCCGTCGACCTTGTACAGCGCCTATGCCGATCTCGGCTATGACGGCGCCTCCGGTGGCATCCATGCGAAGCTGATCGGCGCCGATACCGATCTGACCGGCAATGGCGCATCGCCGGTCGAACTGCTCGCGGCCGATCGCCGCGCCGTATTCACCTGGCCCGACAACAGCCGCAGCCTTTATGGCCGGATCAGCGTCCATCCATGGGTCGCGCTGTCGAACACCACGCGGATCGAGGCGAGTCTCTATGCGCAACACCTGCGTGTGCGCAGCGTCAACGGCGATGCCGCCAACATCGCGGGCTGCGAGGACGATAGCGGCTTCGCGTGCCTCGATACCGTCGAGGACGGGGGCGAACAGGCGGTTCTGACCGATGCCGCCGGCGATCCGATCCCGGATGTGCTCGGCGGCGAGGGCTATGGCGTCCTCAATCGCGGCCGCACGCGCACCAGCAGCGGCGGCGCGCTCGTCCAGCTGATCGACACGCGACCACTGGGCAACGGCGAAAACCATCTCGCGATCGGCTTCAGCCATGACCGCAGCCGCACCCGCTTCGGCACTTCGACCGAACTCGGCGCGCTGATTGACGACCGCAGCGTCGAAGCGCTGGCCTTCGATATCGTGCAGGCGGATGGCGCGATCGCACCCGTCGAGCTGATCGCGAAGACGCGCTACTGGGGCCTGTTCCTGTCCGATCGACTGCCGATCGCGCCCGGCCTTTCCGCCGAAATCGGCGTGCGCTGGAACCATGCGCGAATCGAACTGATCGACCAGATCGGCACCGCCTTGAACGGACGACACAGCTTCCAGCGGTTCAACCCCGGCATCGAACTCGATTACGCGCTTGCACCGGGTTTCACGATCCGCGCCGGCTATGCCGAGAGCAATCGCGCGCCGACGCCGGCCGAACTGTCCTGCGCCGACGAGAACGCGCCCTGCAGCCTGACCAATTTCTTCGTCGCCGACCCCCCGCTCAAGCAGGTCGTCGCGAAGACCTGGGAGGCCGGCGCGCAGGGCCAGGGCGATCTCGGCCGCCTGCGGCTCGACTATCTGCTCTCGGCCTGGCGCACGACCAACGCCAACGACATCCAATATATCGCCTCGGAGATTCGCGGCCGCGCCTATTTCCAGAATGTCGGCAGCAGCCGGCGGCAGGGAATCGAGGCGACGCTCACTGCGCAAAGCGGCGGCCTCACCGCGCGGGCGAGCTATGCCTATACCGACGCGACCTTCGGCACGCCGCTGATCCTGAGCAGCCCGGCCAATCCCGCCGCCGACGAAGACGGCACGATCGCCGTCGCACGCGGCGACCGGCTGCCCGGCATCCCGCGCCACAGCGCGACGCTCTCGCTCGATTATGCCGGCGCCGGCTGGTCGATCGGCGGCGATGTCGCCGCGCGGTCGGGTCAGTATCTGGTCGGCGACGAGGGCAATGATACGCCGAAGCTGCGCGGTTATGCCGTCGTCAACCTGCGCGGCGGCATCGATCTGATGCCCGGTCTGACGCTGTTCGGCGAACTGCGCAACGCGTTCAACCGCCGCTATGCGACGTTCGGTACCTTCACCGAGGTCGACGAGATCGCGCTGGCCGAGGCGCCGGGCGCCTCCAATCCGCGCGCTTTCGGTCCCGGCGCGCCGCGACGCTGGTATGCGGGCATGAAGGCGAAATTCTGACCGGTCTCAGCGGACGTTGAGTCCCAACTCGCCGAGCAATTGCCCCGCCTGTTCGCGCGAGATCGTCGCGCCGCGGAACAGGCCGGCGTCGATCAGCCGCAACCCGCCGAGATCGGCGCCGCGCAGGTCGGCGCCGGCGAAGCGCGAGCCGGCGAGGTTGGCATCGCGCAGGCTGCAGGCCTCGAACACCGTCCCGCGAAAATCGGCCTTGCGCAGATCGGCCTGGCCGAAATCGATCCGCTGCAGGACCATGTTGCGGAACGAGGCCGAGGGCAGCTTTGCGTTGACGAACAATATTTCCTCGAAGCGCGTCTCCAACGCCCGTGCCTCCGACAGGTCGGCGCCGGTCAGCTTGCAGCCCTGGAACCGCGCCGATCCGAGCATCGACCGCCGGAACGACGCGTTGTTGAAATCGCTCGCCATCAGCACCGCGTCGGTCAGGTCGGCGCCGCTGAAGTCGGCGAATGCGCCGCGGCAGGTCTGCCAATGCGTGGCTTCGAGTCGCGCGCCGGTGAACTTCGTGCGGCGGAGATCGCAGCGTTCGAAGGTCCAGCCGGCGAGATCGAGGCTCGAAAGATCGAGGCCTTCGAGCATCGCTCCGTCGACCGTTGTCGGCACCCCCGACGCCGCCAGTTTCTCGATCGCGGCCCGCGATGCGACTGTTTCGCCGGTCGGGCGATCGGCGAATGGATCGTTCATCCGGCCGTCCCTAGCGATCGGTGTCGCGCGTGCCAATGATCGCGACTCGCTCCAGGGCAATCGGGTCAATGGTTTGTTCCTGCCCTCTACCGCTTGCGGGAGAGGGAAAGCCGCCGAAGGCGGCGAGGGTGAGGGCACGAAAGGCGCGCCACGCTCAGGCCCTCACCCTGGCGCGCTGCGCGCGCCTGTCCCTCTCCCGCAAGCGGTAGAGGGATTGATAGCGGCTATATCGTACGCCCGATTGCCGCGTCGCGCTCTGTTTCGCCAATAAAATTTGGGGCATGGCAGCGGCTTGGCACGGCTTCACCAGACACAAGGCGACATCCCGGCATGAGCACCACGCCGCCATCCTGGGCGTCGGCGCTGCGCAACGGCGGACATCGCAGCGTCGATCGCGCAGCGATCGGGGCGATGCTGCGGCTCGGCGGTTGTCTGTTCGACGGCGACGACGAAGCCATTGCGGCCGTCGATGCGCTGCTGGACGAACTGGACGCCGCCGGGCTGCCGGCCGGACTCGATGGGCGGTTCGATCCCACCGAAGTCGTCAACTTGATGATCGCCGAGGGCATCGACGGACGCAGCGCCTTCTGGCGCAATCGCTACGTCGCGACGGGGCAGCGCCTGGTCTTCGATCTGGCCCGCGAACGCGGTCCGCGCCGGTTCGAGATCGCCTTCGCCCGCTGCTTCGATCTTTCCCGTCATGTGCCGGGCACGCGGCTCAGACTCCGACTGCCAATGCCGATCGCCGACGCGCATCTGTCCGATCTGTCGATCACGGTCGAGCAAGGTCCAGCGCAGACTGCGATCATGCCGGGCCGGCTCGAAGCGAAGATCGTCGTGGGCGATCTCACGCGGGTGACGGTCACAGCGCGGATCGGATTCACCGCCCATCCCGGCGTGCCGCATGGCGATGCTCCGTCGCCGCGCGAACGCGAGACCTGGCTGGCCGAGCGCGAGGGTCCGGTCGCCGTCACGCCGCGCGTCCGCGCGCTGGCCCATTCGCTGGGCGGATCGGACGCAGCCGATCGCGTCCGGCGCTTCCGCGATCACCTGGTCGACGCCTTCGTCTGCGGACCGGTCCATCCCGACCGAATCGGACCCGGCCCCGCGACCGACTGGGTGCTCGACCAGCGCCGTTACGACTGCCGGCTGGGCGCCGCGCTGCTGGTCGCGCTGTGCCGTGCCAGCGGCATCCCGGCGCGCCTGATCGGCGGCTATCTGCTGTGGGCGGCGCCGACCGAACATTATTGGGTCGAGATCTGGCTGCCGGACCAGGGCTGGACGCCGCACGACCTGCTCGCCTGGGACCTGTCCGCCGGTGGCCGCGACGCCGCATGGCGCGATATCTATGCCGGCGTGGTCGACCATCGGATGAAGACGCAGGTCTTTCCCGACATCTTCACGGGAGCGCCCGGCGTCACCATGCCACCCGCACTCCAGCGCCTGCCACGCGCGATCGACGGCGGGACCGAGACGCGGTTCGTGACGATCCCCGACGGCGCGGCGCTCTACACCGATGCGATCCGCATCCTCACAAAGTGAAGGCGGGGCCGTTGGCGCCATCGACCCTGATCGCACCCGCGCCGAAATCGAACGGTGCCAGCCCCGCGCGCAGCACCGCCTCGCGCCGCTGCAACAGGCCCGACGAGATCGACAGGCTGTCGGACAGCATCGCGTGATGCTCCGGCGAGGTGCTGTTCGCCGCGTGCGTCACATAGACATAGAGATGTGGCGCGCCCGCCTGCAGGTTCAGGCTCGACCTGTCGCGCAATTGTTCGAGTACGGCGAGATCCTCGCCCAGCGCAAGATCGGGGTAGCGCGGCATATGATCGCGCCGGCAGAACAAGGTGCCTGGATGTCCGCCGGCCGGCGTCGCCGCCCAGTTGGTCCAGCGCAATGTCCGCCGGGTCTGGTCATACATCATGACGTCCTGCAGCACCGTCGCCGCGCGGTACGCGGCGGTCGCCGCGGCGAGCTGGCCGGCGATGCGGTCGGGATGATGGAAGTCGTCATCGTCCCACTGGCAGATCGCGTCGCCGGCGGCGCTGTCGACCGCGAGATTCCTGAGCGCGCCGAGGCTCATCGGCGCGTCGGGCATGATCACGCGGATATCGTCGCAGCCCAAAGCGGCAATCGCCGATGCCGCGCGGTCTCGCCCGTCGCCGTGCGGATGGAGCACGATCACCAGCTCGCGGTCGCCATGCGTCTGCGCGCGCCAGGCGGCGATCGCGCGCATCATGCCCGCGAAGCGGCCGGGCACGGGCAGCGACACCATCAGACAGCTTATCCGCACGACTTGCGTCCATATTCGGTCATGCCCGCTTGTTGCGGATCGAGCGGTTCGGTTGCAAGCTGCGTCCGTGCCGAGGCTGACGATCCTGGCGAAGGGCAATGCGGACGTCCGCGACAGCCTGCACGCCCTGCACGAAGGCGATGCCGTCGCGTGGAACGGCATCAACGCCGTGCTGCGCGTGTGCAAGCCCGGCTGGACCGCGCGAATCGTCCATGAGACGATAACGCGGCCGGATGCCGTGATCGGCGCCACCGGCGTGCCCGCATCGTTGGCGTCGCGCGATCTGCCGCTCGGGCCCTTCCCGCTCGCCAGCCAGTTCACGACGCGGCTGTTCGATGGCAATGCCGATGTCGTCGTCCTGTCGATACAACCGGATGTCATGAATCATCTCGCCGTCGCCCGCGGCGATGGCCATATCTTCTATCCCTATGGCGTCGATCAATGGCCCGAAGCAGACCGCCGCTGGCTGGCGCAGACCTACACGCCGTCGCCGCCGCCCGCGCCGGAGACGGCAATGGCCACGCTGTCGGCGATGATCGCCCGCATCCGCGCGGCCGGCGATCCGCGCATCCTGGTCTATAATCTGTCGCCGATCGTGCCGTGGGAGCGCGTTCACATGTATCGCGGTCTTGGCGAGACGCTGTCGCAGCGCATCCGCCGCTTCAACCTGGCGCTGGTCGACCTGTCGCGCGAGACCGGCGTCTCGATCGTCGACGTCGATGCGGTGCTCGCCCGCGCCGGCGCAGAACGGCTGAAGCTGGACGCGGTGACCTTGACCGCCGAGGCCTGCCGGCTGGTCGCCGAGGAGGTGGTGCGCATCCTCGACGATCTCGGCTGTTTCGCGGACGATCGGGCATGAAGACCAGCGTCGTCATCCGCTCGCGCGACGAGGCGCCGCGTCTGCGACTGACGCTCGCCGCGCTCGAGGCCCAGCCGGCGTGCGACGAGATCGTCGTGGTCGACGACGGGTCGGTCGACGACAGCGCGCAGGTGATCGCCGCGGCCGGCGTGCGATCGGTGCGGCACGAGCGATCGAAGGGGCGTGCGGCCGCGTCGAACGCGGGCGCGGAGGCGGCGCGCGGCGATGTGCTGATCTTCCTCGATGGCGATACGCTCGCCGGTCCCGGTTTCGTCGCGGCGCATGCGGCGGCGCATGCGGCCGACGACCGGCTGATCGGCCGTGGCGAGACCTGGCACCTGCGCTGCACGCGCTTTCTCGCCGATCCGGAGACCGGCCGGTTCTGGCCGCATGAGGCGGCACGCACACAGACGCTCGGGGCGAAGGAACGCGACGCGATGCGGGTCACGCTGGCGCAGGTCCGAACCGATTTCGCCTCGATCGCGCGCCGCGCACAGCCGGGCATCTATGCGGGCGCCGCGCCGCGCCGCCTGTACGAGGCCGAAATGGCGGCGTTGCGCAGACCGGACGCCGCGCAATTGTGGGCGGCGGCGAGCGGAAGCAATTTGTCGGTCCGCCGCGACAGCTTCCTCAATGCGGGCGGGTTCGATCCGGCGATCGACATCAACGAGCATCGCGAACTCGCCTGGCGGCTGTGCGGCGCCGGCGCGCGCATGGCGGCGGTGGACGGCGCGCACAGCTATCACCTCACGCACCGCAGCGGATGGCGAGATCCCTTGCGGGACGATGGCTGGGAGCGCGTTTTCCGGCGGGCGCACCCGCACGCACCGATCGACGCGCTGAAGGCTTTCTGGCGCGCGCTGTCGAGCAATGCACCGGCGGCGGACTTCTTCGCCCGATGAGCGCCGCCAAACCGCCGCGCCTGCTGGCCTTCGTCACCGCCGGCGAACGCCCTGTGCTCGAAGTCGCCGCGCAGCGAATGGTCGAATGCGTCAGCAAGGCAACCGGCACGACCTGGCCGGTGCGGCTGCGCTTCCTGACGCCGGACGAGGCGCCGCCCCCCGGCATGGCGATCATCGCCTCGATGGTCGGCGACGTTGCGACCTCAGAGACCGATATCGAGTGGGTCTGGCACAGCCGGATCGCCCGCTGGCGATCGGCCGGCGACATCCGGATCCTGCTGTGCACGGTCTTTCGCCATGTCGACGATGCCGCGGTCCGGCCGCGGGCGGTCGAGCGCATCCGCCGGCTCAATCTGCTCGCGATTGCCCTGTCGCGCAGCGAAGGCGTCGAGATCGTCGACCTCGACCGCCTGTTTGCGCTGCACGGCGCGCGGACGCTGGGCACCGACTATCGCTGCACCGGTGCCGACGCCGCGACGGTCGCGGGCGTGACGATCGCCGGCGCGGTGCTGGGCGGCGATCTCGACGACCATCTGGACGCGGCGACGCGCGAACAGGCATATCGGATCCATGGCGGCGGCGAGGCGACAGCGCGATGATCTACCGGCTGACCATTCCGACCACCTTCGAAGGCAATGACGCCGTGCGCGTGCTCGAATGGCATGGCGCGCCGGGCGATGCGTTTGCGGCCGACGCGCTGCTCGTCGAACTGGAGACGCACAAGGCACTGGTCGAAGTGCGCGCCGGGCAGGCGGGGGTGTTGCGCGCGCGGCGCTTCGCCGAGGGCGAATGGTGTCCGCTGGGTGCGGTGCTGGCGCTGTTCAGCGACGATGCGGACGAGGCGATCGAGGAGGCGATGGCCGAGCTGGCGGCCGATTTCACGATCGGCTAGCGAACCCCGTCACCCCCCGCGCCCGCAGCAACCGCACCAATTCCTCCCGGATCTCACCGTAGAGCGCACCGCTGCCATGCACCCCATCGGGCAAATGCGCCGCCATGCCCATGTCGGCGGCGATCGCATCGGCATCGACGATCTCCACCCCGAAATCCTGCCGCAGATCGTGGAGCATCAGGTTCAGCGTCTTGGCATGCACGCTGGCAAGGCCGCGCATCGTCCGGTCGTCGAGATCGCGATAGCTGGTGATCCGCTCATGCGCGGGACTCGACAGTGCGTTGACGACGAACATGGGCCGGTCGCCGAGCGCCGCGATCAGGGTGCGATAGTCGCGCGCAACGTCTTCGGCCGTGCGCGTGAACGGCTCGAAGCTGGCGCGCAGCCAGCATCTGACCGCGGGCGGCGCGGCGGCGAGGCGGAAATTGTGAAGGTTGAGCGTGTAGCCGAGCCGGCGGTGTCGCGCGGCGCGCGGCAGTTCTGCTGTCAGCGACAGGCAGACCGCGTCGACCGGCTTGGTGCGGGCGAGGCCGGAACGGGTGACGATGTCGTGAGCTTCGGTCAGTGGCGCGCGTTCGAGCCCGTTGAGCAGCGCGCCCATGAACAGCCAGTCCTGCGCACCCGCATCGCCGGTCAGGCCCGTCGCCATGTCGGCGCGGATCGCGGCGACATCGTCGGGGCTGCGGGCGAGCTGTTCGGCGAGGACGGCGGCGCAGGGCACGAGCGGCTCGTCCTGGCTCAGCACGATCTGCGCGGGGCCGGCGGCGAGCGCGAACATCTCGGCAAAGGCAATCGGGCCACGCAGGATCGCGTCCAGTTCGCAGATGCCGGCGCCGAGCAAGGTGCCCCCTGCCCCATCGCCCCACCAGGCGCGGGCGCGATCGTGCCAGCCCGTCAGGAGCCCGGAGCGATCCTCGGCGATTTCGGTGAAGCGCCGGCCGGCGAGGAACAGCAGGGCCGGCACGTCGGGCGTATCGGCTTCGCCTTCGACATCCTCGATATGCGCCCAGACCAGGTCCGGGTCCCAGACGCCGCCGGGCAGCCGATCGATATAGCCGCCGCGCGATGCTTCGGCGGCGTGGCGGATACGCCCGGCGACGGTCGGCGCGAACGCGACCTGCAGGTCGAATGCCTCTTCGGCAAACGGCTTCGCGGCGCCGCCGCTCATCGCGATATTGCAGAAGGCGACGATCTCGTGTGCGCGGACGCTCCGTCCGTCGGCGCACAGCCACCGCAGGCCGGACCGACTCACCGTGAAGCCCGGCACGGCGAGCGGCCCCAGCTTCAGCGCGATCCCGCTCATGCGCCCGAGGTCCACCAGTCGTCATGGTGAAGGATCGACGCCATCGTCACCCGCGCCTCGCGCGCGGCCGGTTCGGGCGCGGACGTAGCGTCGGTGGAGAGCAAGGCGATCGGCGCGTCGGGCGTGGCCGCTTCGCCCGGCAATATTTCCAGATGCCGCAGCCACGCCGCCTCCTGCATGACGATGCGGAAGGTCATGACCGGCGGGCAGTCGCGGAACACGCCGGCGCTGAAGTCGACGGTGACATCGACCAAGGGCGCGCCGCGATCGAGTCGATCGCCCGTCGCGGCATGGCGTTGGGCGATGCGGATCGAAGCGCCGGTCGCGGCGAAGGGCGGGAGCGAAACGCGAAGCCACATCTGCACGTCCTTCCCTGACCGAACCGCAGCGTCATGGCATCTCTCGCCGCGGTGGGCTAGGCTCCGTCCATGATCGCAGCGCCGTGAGGTGTGCCGTGCTGGACGAAAGCCTGATCGACGAGATCCGCCGGCTGCATGCAGGGCCGGAGCGCGGCTATCATGGCTGGAGCCATCCGCTCGCCTTGCTGGAACTGCATGCCGAGGTGGCGGGCATGCTGCACGATCCGCTCGCCGTCTATGCCGCGATCCTGCTCCACGACACGATCTACGAACCGCGCGCGACCGACAATGAAAGCCGCAGCGCAACGCTCGCGGCGCAGATGCTGTCCGGCAGGCTGCCCGAGGCCACGCTCGGCCGCACGCTGCGCCTGATCGAGGCGACCGCGCGCCACGCGATCCCCGCAGGACTGCCCGCCGACGAAGCCGCCGACATGGCGATGTTCCTCGATATGGACCTGTCGATCCTCGGCGCGCCAGCGGCGGCGTTCGACGCCTATGAGGAGGGCGTGCGCCACGAATATCGCGAGATTCCGGAGGCGGCGTTCCGGGCCGGGCGGGCGGCGATCCTCGAGGGGTTTCTGGCGCGCGAGGCCTTGTTCATGTCCGAATGGGGACGGGTCCGGTTCGAGGCAGAGGCGCGCGACAATCTGGCGCGGTCGATCGCGAAGTTGCGGGCCTTTCATCCCGGTTCGGGCTGAGATGCACCTTGTTCTTGCCCGGAACGGCCAAGGTGCACAGACATCGCGATAGGTTGAATGTATCTATGCACTGCAGGACATCGACGACGGCCACCCCGGTAGGCCTCACACCCGAGACCGGCCGGATAAGGGCCTGTTACCTCCGCGCGATGATCGAACGCGACATCAAGACCATGGAGATCATTGCCTCGCAGCGCAGGTCGTCGAACGCATCCGCAAAGGCGAGGAGCAGGTCCATTCTGTCGAAACCGTGAGACAAGACTCTTGCCGGCCCCTTGACCGGGTTCTGGCGCTATCGCGTCGTCGGCCCTATTGGGTCGGCGAGGCGAGCGCCGCCCAGGTTCTCGGGCCGACGACGCCGTCAGCCATCAGTCCGCGACTGCGCTGGAAGGCGCGGACCGCGGCCTCGGTGCGTCCGCCGAAATCACCGTCGACGGTGATGCCCAGCCGTTGCTGGAGCGCCTCGACCAGCGCCCCGGATGCGGGACGGCGGAGGGTGGGCCGACCCGCCGAGTCGCTGGCCGGGACGATTGATGGCCGGGGCGCGGCGCCGGTCATCACGGCGGCGACCTTCAGGCGGAACTCGTTCATATTGAACGTCGGATCGGGCTTGCGGCCGTGGGGCAGCGCATATTCCTTGTGGCCGCAACACATCAGCGCGTCCGCACCGATATGCTTCAGGATCGCGGCGCAGCCCCGGAAATAGGCCTCGATCTGGCGATCGGGCCAGGGATCGGCCAACCCGCCGATCACATGCCCGGTATTCTCGGCCTCGATGCCGATGAAGCTGCTGTTGCCGGTGGAGACGCCCTGCCAGTTGCCGGCGCCGGCATGAGAGGCACGGCCCGCCGCCACGACATAATAGGTCCCGTCGCGACCGAGGCAGAGCTGGGAGAGCGGGCCAGGCAAATCGGGCCGGCCGGCCGTGACGATCCTGAGGCTGGGCATGTTGCCCGACAGCGGTCCCGCCGTGTGGTGGCACATGACGCCGCGGACAGTGCCCATCTCCCCGCGGCCGCGATCCTTCCAGCCGTCGACCAGCGAGATCCGGAGCCCGGCATCGCCGAGAACGTCGGGCAGCCAGGTCAAAGCGAATGCCATCTGATTGTTCCTTTCCCCCGGGCCAATGTCGCCCAATTCAGGCAATGACAGTCCCGACTGGAGAGCCGGTCTGAACGATCGACAGCGAACCCGATATCTGGAAAGTTTCTTGTCTTCGATCTATGGTATTGCGGTGCCTTCGTGCGCCGTCGCCGGCTCCTTGAGCCCTATTCCTCTATTCCGCCAAATGCTTCGGGCAGATCCTCGTCGGCCATGATCTCATTCTGGAAGAGCGGCGTGTCACACACACACGCATCGTGATCCTGTTCGTCGTCCTGTTGACGCTCGATCGGGTCGAAAGGTCCCATGGATGCTTCCCCGTGATTTGCAGCGTGAGCATAGCGGATTCGCAGCCGGGAATCATAGGACAAAATCGTCATATATGTGGCAATTGCATAGTATGCATGTGTCGTGCTTGCTGCGAAGTTTACGATATCACCGAGATCATCGCTCGGGTCAGCAGTTACTCTCAACCTCGTCCATCCAGTTCATCTGGTTGCGACAGGAAGTTTCGGGCAGTTTCGGAGACATCGCGTGAAGTTTTGGGGACGCTCTACCAATTGACTGTTGCGGGCGATCACTCGTCGATGTCGACCTCGCGCAGCAACATGTCGGGAACGATCGTCTCACCCCTCTCGTAATGCGTCATGCCCTGTCCGAGCCCCGACGAAGTGCGTGCGGCGCCGCGCATCTTCAACCTCATGCACCAGCGCGGGCGACGGGTTCCGCGAGCGCACCCAATTGCTGGCGGCGATCAGCCACGATCTCCAGATCCCGCTGACCCGGCTGCGGCTGGAGGAGGTCGGAGACGGTCCACCGCGCGAGCGCCTGACGCAGGACGTGCAGGCGATGCAGATTCTCGTGCGCGAGGGCCTCGATCTCGCCGCCCCGCCGATGCGGGCGAGGACTGGTCGGTGGTCGACATTGATTCGCTGCTCGCCAGCATGGCCGAGGATGCGCAGGAATTCGGCAGCCCGGTGACCTTCGCCCGAGGCCGCGATGCCCCCGCGCATCAAGCCCAATGCGCTGATCCGCTGCCTCTCCAACCTCGTCGACAATGCCGTGAAAATGGCGGCGACGCGGAGTTGAGCTGCTGCCGCGAAGGCCCAAGCCTGATCGTCCAGGTTCGCGATCATGGCCCGGGCATCGATCCCGACCTGATCGGATCGATGTTCGAACCCTTCAGCCGCGGCGCTCCCGGCCAGCCCGGCGGCCGCAGCGGCACCGGCATCGGCCTGACGATCGCGCGCGCGCAGGCGCTGACCTTCGGCGCAGCGGTGTGGCTGACCAATGGCGCCGACGGCGGAATCGTGGCGCGGGTGGAAATATCCGGGGTTTGACAGGGGCGACCTACAATTCGATCGCAACCGAGATTCGAGTTATAGTGCCCCAAAATAGTGCGCGCCTTCAGCGCAGGAAGGCGGGCACCCTACTCAGCCGCCACGCTCTCCCGCTCCACCACCGCCTTGATCAGCGCCCGCGTGAACGCCTCGATATCCTCGGGCTTGCGGCTGGTGATGATGTTGCCGTCGACTGCCACCTCGCGATCGACCACGTCGGCGCCGGCGTTGCGCAGATCGGTGCGGATCGAGGGCCAGCTCGTCACGGTCACGCCGGCGATCACATTGGCTTCGGCGAGGATCCAGGGGCCGTGACAGATCGCGGCGACCGGCTTGCCGCTGTCGGCAAAGTCCTGGACGATCTCGATCGCCCTGCCCTCCATCCGCAGCGCATCGGGATTGGCGACGCCGCCGGGCAGGATCAGCCCGTCATAATCGTCGATATGGACCTCGCTCAGCAGCAGGTCGGGCGTGATCGTCTCGCCCTTCTCGTGATGCTTCATGCCCTGGATCGGATCGCGGCCCGGCGAGGCGAGGTGGACGGTCGCACCCGCCTCCATCAATATCCGGCGCGGCTCGAACAGTTCGGATTGCTCGAAGCCGTCGGTGGCCAGGATCAGGATCTTCGACTTGCCGATGCTCGTCATGGGGGTGCTCCTTCGCATGAACAGTCCGAACCGACCGGCCCCGCGCCCGGTTCCGGAACGAAGCGGCGGAACGAAAGTTGGGCGGGGCATGGCGAAGAAGGACACAGCGACCGGCGGCAAGGTCATCGAGGGCGGAAAGCTCTGTTTCGTGGATGACGCTTTGCCGGGGATCACCCGCAAACATGTGCGGCACGGCTGGGGCTATTGGGATGCCAAGGGCGCGCGCATCACCGATCGCGACGAGATCGACCGGCTCAACGCGATCGCGCTGCCGCCGGCCTATCGCGACGCCTGGTTCTGCCCCAGCCCGCACGGTCACATCCAGGCGACCGGCTATGACGAGCGCGGACGCAAGCAATATCGTTATCATCCCGACTTCCGCGCCGCGCGCGATGCCGCGAAATATGATCGCTGCGCCGATTTCGGCCGCGCGCTGCCGCTGTTACGCGCGCGGGTGGAGAGCGACCTCGCGCAGCGCGGGCTGACGCGCGACAAGGCGGTGGCGGCGGTGGTGCGGCTGCTCGATCTCGGCCGCGTCCGCATCGGCAACGAGACCTATGCCAAGCAGAACAAGAGCTTCGGCGCGACCACCTTGCGCACGCGCCACGCCGCGGTCCGCGGATCGACGCTGAAGCTGCAATATCGCGCCAAGAGCGGCAAGCTGCAGGTGCTGGCGATCTCCGATGCCTCGCTCGCGCGCTTCGTCAGGAAATGCCAGGACCTGCCCGGGCAGAATCTGTTCCAGTATCTCGACGACGACGGCGAGGCGCGGCCGGTGACCTCGACCGACGTCAACGCCTATATCCGCGCGGCGATGGGCGACGATTTCACCGCCAAGCATTTCCGCACCTGGGGGGCGAGCGTGGTCGCGTTCGAGACGCTCTGCGCGGCCTGCGAGAAACGGCCGTCGGTCAAGGCCTTGCTGGAACCGGTCGCGGCGGCGCTGGGCAATACGCCGGCGATCGCGCGGAAATCCTATGTCCACCCGTCGCTGATCGCGCTATCGGCCGCGGGCGGCGCAGCATGCGACCTGCCGCGACCGCGACGGACGAAATATCTGACGGGCACCGAACGCGGGCTGATCGACTGGCTCGATGCCGCACCGGACCCGGAGGCGAGACCCAAGGCAGCCTGACCGATGACCAATAATGCCGCGGCCGCGGCCGCGAAGAAGACAGCGCCGGTGATCCTGCCCGATCCCGGCACGACGCTCAGCGACATGCTCGCCTGGGTCTCCAATCACACCAGCGAGATCCTGATCGGCGCGCTGATGGGCGCCGCGCTGGTGGCGCTGATGATCGGCGTCCGTTCGATCGGCATCCGCATGTACCGGGCAGACCCGCGGCGCACGCACTGGCGCGGGATCATCGGCCGCGTGATCGCCAGGACGCATCCGGCGTTCATGGTAATCGTCGCGATCCAGGCGGTCGCGGGCTATGCCTATACGCCGGCGACGCTGCTGACGATCGTGCATGCGCTGTTCGTGATCGCGATCATGCTGCAGGCGGCGATCTGGCTGCGCGAGATCATCCTTGGCGTGATCGAGCATCGCGCCGGCACGATGGAAGACCATAGCGGGCTGCAGAGCGCGCTGGGGATCATCCGCCTGCTGGTCAGCGTCGCGCTGTTCGCGATCGCCGTGATCGTGATCCTGGCCAATCTGGGCGTCAACGTCAGCGGCCTGATCGCCGGACTCGGCGTCGGCGGCATCGCGATCGGTCTCGCCGCGCAGGGCATCTTCTCCGATCTGTTCGCGGCGCTCTCGATCCTGTTCGACCGCCCGTTCCGCCGCGGCGATTCGGTGCGGTGGGACACGACGTCGGGGACGATCGAGGCGATCGGACTCAAATCGACGCGGGTCCGCGCGCTGAATGGCGAGGAGATCGTGATCTCCAACACCAATCTGCTCAACAAGGAATTGCACAACCTCGCCCGGCTCGACCGCCGCCGCGTCGCGCTGACCCTGGGGGTGATCTACCAGACCCCGGTCGAGACGCTCGAGCGGATTCCGGACATGCTGCGGGCGATCGTCGAGGGCCAGGACAATTGCAGCTTCTTCCGCTGCGTGCTGGCCAATTTCAACGCGTCGAGCCTCGATTTCGACTTCCAGTTCGATGTCCACGAGCAGGAATATGCCAAGGTGCTGGAGCACAAGCACGCGATCATGATCGCGCTGCTGAAGGCGTTCGATGCCGAGAAGATCGACTTCGCCTATCCGACCCAGATGAGCTTCACCGCCGCGCCCGACGGACGCGCGGTGATGCCCTATGCCGAGGTGCAGGCGGCGAAACCGGTCGATGCCAGCAAGGCGCCATCGGCGGGTCCGACCGAGGCGGCGCAGGGATGACAAACAGGGGCTTTTGCACTAGGAAACGCCGATGGCCACACGCTCAAAAAAGTCGGACGAAACCGAGATCGATCTCGGGCTGATCATCGAAACGGCTGCGCTCGAGGATGACGGTTCGGTCGCGCGCAAGCATCTCGCCGCCGGCAGGGCGATTTACTACAGCGACGATGATACGCCCGCAGACTTGGTGATCAAGGAATATCCCGATGGCCGCCGCGAGCTGGTCCGCTTCGATCTCGACGGTGAGCATCGCGTCCGCGACGCGGCGTGAGGCCCCAGCTCTGGGTGTTCGCCGGTCCCAACGGCGCCGGCAAATCGACATTGGTCGATCATCATGTCGGCAATCCCATTCCTGTGGTCAATCCCGACACCATCGCACGAAACTTGCCTTCCGGCTTGCATGACGCGGAGCGCGTGATCCGCGCGGGACGCATGGCAGTGGCGGCACGATCGGCTCTGCTCGACGAAAGGCGGACGTTTGCGATCGAGACGACGCTGACGGGGCAGAGCGAACTCCATGTGATGCGTGCGGCCGCGGCGAACGCGGTCGCGCGCTTCGCCGCCGCGCTTCACCACCGCTTCCGAGGTTTGGGCATGGTCGCCCTGTCCTCCGAGGCGGCGGTGAAATGGGTCGATCGCGAGGGCGGGCTATCGGACCGAAGCCGGCAGTCGCAGACGCTCAGGCCGCCATCGCCATCTCCGGATGGTCGGCGAACATCGCGCGCCACCGTTCGATCGACAGGCTGTCGAGATATTCGGCCTGCATTTCGGGGGTCAGCAGCTCGATCATCTGGCAGCCTTCGATCCACAATTCGATGACATGGAACAGGCCCTCGCGCGAGAAGGTCTCGGCATGCCAGCCTTCGCGCGCGCCGATCGCCTTGACCGCGGCTTCGTCGAGCGTGGTCGCCAGCGCGAAATGGGTGGGGTTGTGACGGCGGCGGGCCGATGCCAGCCCGACCGCGCCGTCGGCGCCGCGGTGAAGCTCGGTGCCACGCGGATAGACCTCGATCAGCGAATTGCGGGCGTCGCCGCCATGCGCCATCCACGATCCCTGCGTCACCGGCGGAAACGGCGTTGCGATCCCGCCCATCAGTTCCGCCAGCACATGCGCGACACGGCGGGGTTCATCGGCTTCGATCGACACATGAAACAACAATTCTTTATCCTTTCAGTTGCGTGATGCAACCTTGTTAGGATGGTGGCGCGGGGCCGGCTGTGACGCGCGCCACAATGGGGCGAAGGGTGACGGTAAAAGTGCGGCGGGCGTCGACGAACGACGGGGCTGCGGTTTCCAGGTCAACGGAATGGCGGCTTGTTCGTCCGCCGCCCCACCCGTCATCCCGGCGAAAGCCGGGACCCATATCCTCCGCATATCCGGAAAATACGGTGTTTATGGGTCCCGGCTTTCGCCGGGATGACGAAAAAGGGAACACGCAAACTCAGCGCTTTACCGTCGACCCTAAGCCTCTTCATCCTTCCGCCCGAACATCCGCCGAAAGAAGCCGACGACAGCGGAGAAGCCGATCGCGAGCAGGATGAACAATTTCTTGCCGAAACCGGCGAGGATCGCGAGCAGGCCCAGCTTCTTCGCGGCGGCGGCGCCTGCGCCGGCGGCGACCAGGCCGGCGAGACCATATTCCGCCTTCTTGTCGGTCGAGCTGTCATAATCGGCATAGCGTTCGCCGGTCTCGAACGCGGCGGCCTGGCCGAACGACGCCGCAGCGGTGCGCACCGTCGCCAGATCCTTCATGCCCGCCACCATGTTGAGGCTGAGCACGCCGTGCCGCCCGAGCAGCCGGACGTCATAGTTGAGCGTATCGGCGTCGTTGCTCGAGAAGCGGATGTCGCGCGCCCAGATCAGCGACTTGCGCTGCGCATCATAGGTCGGCGGCTGCGCCCAGCCGACCAAAGTCTGGGTGGGCAGGCCGCGCTGGAGAAGTTCGTTGTTCCGCTCGACGCTGGCCTTCTTCATGTTGGCCAGCAGTTCCTCATAGTCGATCTCCTTGGCGTCGGCATCGTCGACGAAGCCCGATTCCTCGAACGTCACGACACCGCCCCACGTATCGTCGAGGAAGGTCTTGCCCGCCGGGAACACCATGCCGAGCACGTCGGACACCGAATCGGCGGGATTGCCCCAGCCCTCGGTCAGCACGCGCCGCGCCTCTTCGGCCGGCAGGAAATAATAATTGTCGCCCAGCGTGAGCACGGCGTGAGCAGCAGCGACACGGATCGTGCCCTTTTCGGGATGCAGGCTGTCGAGCAATGCCAGCAGACGCTTGCGCGCAGCGTCCGGACTTTCGGGCGCCGCCACAGGCGGGATGTCGGGCAGCGACGCGGCGGGCGGCGGTGGCGCCTGCGCGGTGGCGAGAGCCGGTGCGACGAGCACCAACGCGAACAACAGCGGCCGAATCAACTTGACCATCTTGCCCCCCGACGAAGATCCGGCAGGCAGCATGACAGAAGATCGCGGCACGTCAAATTCCGGCGCCCGCGTTCGCGCCGCGCAATTTGGACGCTGCGGAATCCGATGATTTTGACATTGGACCCGAAACCGGCCTAGTTGACGTGAACGTAAAGCGTAAATCGCACCGTCATGAGGAGGACGAACCGCCGCGCCGGCGCAGCCGAGCGCGGTCGACGAAATCGGCCGCGCTCTCGCGGCGCCGCCACCGACTTCCCATATAACAGACCATCCAGCAGGAGATTCCCAATGCGTGACGCCGTCATCGTTTCCACCGCCCGCACTCCGATCGGCCGCGCCTATCGCGGCGCGTTCAACAACCTGCCTTCGCCCACGCTGGCGGCGCATGCGATCCGCGCCGCCGTCGCGCGGGCCGGCATCGATCCGGCGCAGGTCGACGACGTGATCTTCGGCGCGGCGCTGCAGCAGGGCCATCAGGCCGGCAACATCGCCCGCAACGCCGGACTTCGCGCGGGGCTGCCGGTGACCGTGGCCGGCATGTCGCTCGACCGGCAATGCGCGTCCGGACTGATGGCGATCGCGACCGCGGCCAAGCAGGTCGTGCTCGACGGCATGGACATCGTCGTCGGCGGCGGCGTCGAATCGATCAGCCTCGTGCAGACGGCGCAGATGCGCGTCGCGCCCGATCCCGAACTGCTGGCGATGCACAAGAGCATCTACATGCCGATGCTGGGCACCGCCGAAGTCGTTGCCAAGCGCTATGGCATCAGCCGCGATGCGCAGGACGAATATGCGCTGCAGTCGCAGCAGCGCACCGCCGCCGCGCAGGCCGCCGGCAAGTTCGACGACGAGATCGTGCCGGTCACCGCGACGATGTCGGTCACCGACAAGGCGACCAAGGAGGTCAGCTACAAAGACGTGACGCTGACGAAGGACGAGGGCAATCGCGCCGACACCACGCTGGAGGGCCTGAAGTCGCTGCAGCCGGTGATGGGGCCCGGCCTCAACATCACCGCTGGCAATGCCAGCCAGCTGTCCGACGGATCGTCGGCGAGCGTGGTGATGGAGGCGAAGCTCGCCGAACAGCGCGGCCTGACCCCGCTCGGCCGCTATGTCGGCATGGCGGTGGCCGGAACCGAACCCGACGAGATGGGCATCGGCCCGGTGTTCGCGATCCCCAAGCTGCTCGCCAGGAACGGCCTGACGATCGACGATATCGGCCTGTGGGAACTCAACGAGGCGTTCGCGGTGCAGGTGCTCTATTGCCGCGACAAACTCGGCATTCCCGACGAACTGCTCAACGTCAATGGTGGCGCGATCTCGATCGGCCACCCCTATGGCATGTCGGGCGCACGGATGACCGGCCATGCGCTGATCGAGGGCAAGCGCCGCGGTGCGAAATATGTCGTGGTGACGATGTGCATCGGCGGCGGCATGGGCGCGGCCGGGCTGTTCGAGGTGCTGTAGCCTATACCCTCTCCCGCTTGCGGGAGAGGGCAGTTGGTCACCGATCGACCCGCGCGCCCCTCGCCCGCAGGTCCGGTTCGATCGCGCGGAACAGCCGCGGGTAATTGTGGACCGGCACGCTGGGGTAGAGATGGTGGATCAGATGCAGGTCCTGGCCGCAGAGGATCAGCCGGCTGAGTGGAAAGCGTTTGACGCGCGTGTCGCGATAGCGGCCGGTGTCCGTGAACGGTGCGTGCGGCAGCCAGGCGAGCAGGACGCCGACCAGCAGGCGGCCGAGCGCGGCGGGTAGCACGTAGATCGCGAACATCGCCTCGCCATGCCCCAGCAGCACGCCTGTCCACACGAACGCGCAGAGCGCGGCATGCGCCTGCAGGTGCCGGCGCCATTCGCGCGCCGGCATCAGCGGCGCGGCGTCGAGATAGCCGATGTCGAAGCCGATCCGGTCGAACAGCCATTTCAGCGGCTTGACCGGGATCAGATTGGCGACCAGCGCGACCATCCACAGGCCGAACAGCCGGATCAGCGGGCCCCTGACGAATAGGTCGGCGTCGCGTTCGGTGTTGGTGTGGGCGTGATGGGCGATGTGGGTGCGCCGGAACAGCGGCCAGGTGGAGCCGAGCACCACCGATCCCCACCAGCCCAGCGCCGTGTTGACGCGGGCGAAGCCGCGCCACCCGGGCGCGATGTTGCGGTGGATCGCCTCGTGGACGATCGTGTAGTGCAGATAGGCGCTGATCGCGAGCGGCGCGGTGACCACCCAGACCGGTAGCAACCCGCCGACGGCGAGCCACAGGATCGCGAGATGCATCACCGGCATCGCGGCCGCGAAGCCCAGCAGGGGCCACGCGACGGGCGGTGAAAGCGAGAGTGCCAAACGGCGTGCGGCCGATTCGTCGTCGGCGAAAATGTCGGTCCCCATCCGCCATGCCGCCGGCTTAGCCCGGAGGGTTAACCAATCCGATATGGACCCGAAAATTCCGCCGGTCAGCGCACGCGGGTCCAGGTCTGGCCGCGGCAGAGGAAGAAGATGCAGCCCTTGACGTTGAGCGTGCCGTTCGGATTGAGCCGGATCACCGATTTATAGGTCTTGCCGCCCTTGGGATCGTAGATCTGGCCCCTCCACTCGTTGCCCGAGGGCTTGAAACCGCTCAGCACGTCGATCCCGACGATCGGCCGTGTCCGCAGCCGCGGCGCGGGATTGTTGACGTCGAGGGCGGGCGCCTTCGGATCGAGCACGCGAAGCACCTTGCCGCAGAGCGCAGCGCCGCAGGGTCCGATCTCGACCAGCGCGTTGCGATCCCCGGTCAGCCAGCGCCCCTGGACGCCGGCCGCCACCGCCGGCGCCGAGGCGCCGGCGAATGCCAGTAGCAGCAGGGGGCCAATCGACCGCGACATCGTGCGGCGGGCGATCAGCGCGGCGCCTCGAACCAGCGATTGCCGCTCGGGGTCTTGAAGCAGCTGCGCGCGCCGTTTTCGAGTTCGTAGAGCTTCGACCGCGCCGATCCGCCGCCGCAGGCGCTGATCAAGATCGTGCCGCGACCGAGCCCGCCGACCCGGCCCGCCGTCCCGGTGATCCGCAGGGGATCGTTGGGCTTGGCGCCGCCGGCCAGCAGCAGTTCGATCTGCGCCTGGCCCAGCGCCTGAGTGGAAATGCCGAGATTGGCGAACTGGTAGCGCGGCCCCGGCGTCTCGGTCGGGGTAGGCGTGGGTGTGGGCGTGGGCTTCGGGGTCGGAGTGGGAGTGGGACTCGGCGTCGGCGATGGTTTTTCGGTGGGTGAAGGGGTCGGCGTCGGACTCGGCGACGGCGTCTCCTTCGGCACAACGCTCTCTTCCCGGGCATCGGTCGTGGCGATCGCGATATTTTCGAGCGCCGGGTTCTCGGCTGCCGGCGCCTGATCATTGCCGGTCCCGCCACCGAACAGGAAGGCCGCGACCAGCGCCAGCGTCGCGACGCCGCCGGTGAGCGCCGCGATCGTGGCGCCGCCGATCCGCTTGCGCGATTCGGGCGCTGACGCGCGTGGCGGCGGTTGCGGGCCGTCGCCGCCGCCCTCACCCAGGCCGATGATCGCCTGCGGCGATTCGCGTCCGACCGAGCGCGCGATCACCGGCGCCGCTGGCTCGACCGGCAGCGCGGCCATGGTCGGCGCGCTCGACAGTTCGACCAGGGTCTCCGCTTCGGCTGGCTCGATTTCGAGCGGCGGCGCTGCGACACGCGGTGGCGGTGAAGGCGGCGGCGCGGGCGGCGGCGCAGGCACGGAGTCGGCATCCGGCAGCGGGATATCGTCGAGCGCCCAGCTCCGGCGCACGCCCCAGCCGGTGGTCTCGCCGGCGACGGGCGAGACCGGCGCGTTCAGGCCGAGTTCCTCGCGCCATTCGGCCACGCTCTGCGGCCGGTCGCGCATATGCAGCGCCATGCCGTGCCGGATGCCGCGTTCGAGCGCGGCGGGAAAGCCTTCGGGGAACGGCGGCAGGCGATCGACCGGATCGAGTTCGCCCGGCCCGGTCCGCAACCGTTCGAACACCGCCGGCAGCCGCGAGCCCTCGACCCCGGTGCCAAGCATCCTGAGAATCGCCGCGAGACTGTAAATGTCGGTCCACGGCCCGACATTCGCGCCGCCGAAGCGATCGTCGTCATGTTGCGCGCGGGTGTGCGGATCGATCTCGAGCGGTGCGAAGCCCGACGTGCCGGCGATCAGCGAGCGCGACTTGCCGTCGCTGACGTTGCGCGCGAGGCCGAAGTCGATCAGCACCGGATCGTCGGACTCGGCCGACCGGAACATGATGTTGCCGGGCTTGAGGTCGCAATGGATCAGCTGCTGCCCGGGGATGCCGTTGTGCAATTCCTCGAGCGCGTCGAGCGCGGCGATCGCGAAGAGCCGCAAGCGCGCCGGTTCCCAAGGCTTGCGCAGCTGATAGCTCGACCCGGCGACCTCGACCCGGGTCGTGCCGCTGTTGCGCCGATCGTCGTTCAGCCGCGCCTTCAGCGTGCCGCCGGCGAGGAATTCCATGACGTAATAGGCATTGTCGTCCGAGGCGAAGAAATCATAGACGATCGGCAGCGTCGACGTCGCCAGCGCCTTCTGCGCCGCCGTGCGCGCCTCGCCGCCCAGCCGACCGACCAGCTGCATCGCCCGTCCCGGATCGGCATTGCCCGCCCACGCCGCCTCGATCTCGGCATCGATCCGCTGGCCGAGCACGCCGCTGTTGCCGGCGAGCGCGGCGCGGCCGGCCCTCAGCGCGCGCAGGCAGGTGAGATAGCAAAGCCGCTCGGCCTCGCGCTGGAAGCGCTGGAGCGCGCGGTTGAACGTCTCCTCATGGCTCTCGTCCTCGCCCTGGACGGTGATCGTCCGCCCGCGCCGCGCGGCGAAATCGGGGAAGAACTCCTTGATCACGATCGCCTTGTAGGGCGGCAGCCACAGATGGGCGGTGACGTCCGACGCGGGATCGCCGCCGTCGCGCTTGATCGCCTCATAGGTGATGCCGAACCCGCCGGCGTCGATCGCGCGCTGGATGCGATAGCCGCCCGGCGGCGGATCGCGAACGGGCGTCGGCATGCCGGGAAACAGCAATGCCCCTTCGCTCAGCCGATCCTGTGCCATTCATTCCCCCAAGCCGGCGGCCAAAATGCTCGGATGGGCGGGGGTTCGTCAACAGATTAAGGATGAGGGGTGACGCGAGGTGCCGGTCCGGGAAAGCGCATGGGGCCTTTCCTCCTCCCCGTCGCGAAGCGACGGGGAGGATCGAGTGCGCCGTTCAGCGATATTGCGCCCGGGCCGGTGCTGGGCTTAACCTTTGCACCGTGGGCATCATCCTGATCGACAAGGCCGGCCGTCGGCACGATCTGACCGGCGACGGGCCGTGGCAGATCGGGCGTCAGCGCGGGGTCGACGTCCATTATCCCGACGATCCCTATTGCGCCCGGCTGCAATGTATGATCGCGATCGCGGGTGGTGCGCCGGTGGTGACGCCGTCGTCGGACCGGTCACCGACCTATGTCGATGGCCGTGAACTGCTCGACGCGGTGATCCTGGCGCCCGGAAACCGCATCCAGTTCGGCCAGACCGAGCTGCGGGTCGAGGGCGCGCAGACGATCGGCAGGACGGTGCCGCCGGCGACCGCCGGCAACGATGTCGTCATCGGCCGCGAGCCGGGACCCGGCGGCCTGATGCTCGATCATCCCGCGGTTTCGCGCCGGCATGCCCTGTTCCATGGCGGCGCGGCGCCGGCGATCGAGGATCTCGGCAGCACCAACGGCACCTTCGTCAACGGCGAGCGGATCGGCGCGCTGCGTCGCCTCGGCGAGGGCGACGGCATCGCGATCGGGCCGCTGCGCTTCGTCGTGGCGCAAGGCCGGCTGCGCGAGGCGCGCAAGAAGAGCCGGGTCGCGCTCGCTGCCGACGGCGTCTGCTTCGACGTGCCGGACCCCGGCGGCCGCAAGCGCATCCTGCACGCGACGACCTTGCGGATCGAGCGCGGCGAATTCGTCTGCCTGGTCGGCGGCAGCGGTGCCGGCAAGTCGACCCTGATGAACCTGCTCGCCGGGCGGCGGCCCGCGAGCGAGGGCAGCATCACGGTCGAGGGCGCCGACATCATCCGCGAGTTCGAGTCGATCAAGCAGTCGATGGCGTTCGTGCCGCAGCGCGAGGTGCTGCACGAGCATCTGACCGTGCGCCGCGCGCTGGGCTATATCGCCGAACTGCGCCTGCCCTCGGACACGCCGCGCGCCGAACGCGACGCCGCGGTCGCCAAGGCGATCGCCGATGTGGAACTGACGCTGCAGATCGATACCGCGTTCAACCGGCTGTCGGGCGGCCAGAAGAAGCGCGCGTGCCTCGCCGCCGAGATCCTGTGCCGGCCGAAAATCCTGTTCCTCGACGAGATCACCAGCGGACTCGACGAGCAGACCGATTTCGAGATCATGCAATTGCTGCGGCGGCTGGCCGATGGCGGCACCACCGTGGTCTGCGTGACCCACACGCTCGCCAACATCGCGCGCTTCTGCCACCGCGTCGTGATCATGGGATCGGGCGGCCATTTGACCTACAGCGGCGAACCCGCCGACGCTTTGCCCTTCTTCGGCATCGAGCGACTCGGCGACATCTTCCCGATGCTGACCCGCGACCAGGCGCCGGCCTGGGCCGAGCGCTGGCGCCGCCATGCCGATATCATGGCGGAGGCGGCGGAGCCCGCGACCTCCAGCGCGCTGCCCCGCCCCAGCACCCCGGCCGGCCGCAGGATCGCGACCGGGTTCAAGCAGTTCGGCGTGCTCGTGCGCCGCAATCTCGCGCTGCTGATCGCCGATCGCGGCACGCTCGCGCTGGTGTTCGCGCAGGCTTTGATCATCGGCATCTTCGTCGGCTGGGCGCTGTCGGATTTCGGCGACGGCTTCAAGGCGATCAGTTCGCGCAAGACGCTGCTGATGCTGTTCGTCGTCGCCTCGATCTGGATGGGCTGCAACGGCGCGTCGAAAGACATCGTCGGCGAATCGGAGATCCTCCAGCGCGAGAAGGACGTCAATCTGGTAATGGGCGCCTATCTGGCGGCGCGGCTGCTGGTCTCGTCGCTGTTCGTGATGGTGCAGACCGGGCTGTTCTTCCTGCTGGTCGCGATCCTCGCCGACGGCATTCCCGGCGCGCCCGGGCATCAGCTGGCGCTGGTGTTCACCGCCGGGCTGATGGGGGTGACGATGGGGCTGCTGATATCCGCCGCCTCGTCGACCACCGCGCAGGCGACGTCGATCGTGCCTTTGATCCTGATCCCGCAGCTGATCTTCATCGGCACGGTGGTGCCCAACCTGCCGGCGTTGCTGGCCGACATCTCCGAGACTTTGATCCCCTCCAACGTGCTCAACGCGGCGATGACCGCGGTCTATGTCGCGCGCGACGGGCCGGTGATGCAGCTCGATTTCGCCACCGGCCAGCAGGTCGCCCTGCAGACGTCTCCGGTTGCCGATCTCCAGTGGACGGCACTGGTCCATTATCTGCTGTTCGTCGCGGCGACCTATGCGGTGCTGCTCTATCGCTACCGCAGCGGCCGCAACGCGTGATGCCGGACCGCCTCCGTCACGAAATTCGGAGGCGAACATGCACAAGCGGATTGGCAGGGCGCGTGATTTGGTCTTTATCATCGTCTGCCGAGTGCTTGGGGCCAATGCTTGGGGATCGGGTATGAACAGGGCGGTACGACGGGAGGCGGCCAGAGCGGGTGCAGCCCGGACCGATACGGCCCGCGCGGGAGCTTCGAACGCATGACTTCCGGTTCCGCCGCCAGCGTCTCCCCCATGGCCTTCGGGACCGCCGCCACGATCGGCAAGCGCGAGGTCCAGGAAGATTCGGTCGGCTGGTCGCGCGAGCGCCTCGACCTCAGGGGCGACCTGCCCGCGCTGTCGATCATCGCCGACGGCATGGGCGGCCATGCCGCCGGCGAGGTCGCCAGCAAGATCGCGGTCGACGGCTTCCTCGACGCCTATCGCCGCGACGCGCCCGGCGGCGCGACCGTGCTGATCGACTCGCTCGACTGGGCCAATGGCCAGATCGCCGGCCACGTCGCCGCACACCCCGAGACCGACGGCATGGGCTGCACGTTGGTCGCGGTCGAGGTCAATGCCGACAGCAGCGCCTATCGCTGGATCAGCGTCGGCGACAGCCTGCTGCTGAGCGTCACCCCGGCGGGCATCGACCGGCTGAACGCCGACCACAGCTATCGCGAGGAGCGCGAGCGGCTGGCGGCGGCGGGCGAAAGCCTCGACGGCGCGCCGGCGGCGAATGTGCTGCGATCGGCGCTGATGGGCTTCGACGTGCCGCTGATCGACAACCAGGCCGAATGGCGCGCCTTCGTGCCGGGCGAGACCTTGATCCTCGCCACCGACGGGCTGGAGACCTTGAGTCCCGATCGCGTGCTCGACATCGCCCGTGCCCACGTCAGCGCGAGCGATGTCGCCAATGCATTGATCGCGTCGGTCAACGCCAGCGGCAAGCCGCGGCAGGACAATACCAGCGTCGCGGTGATCCGGCCGCCGGCGCTACAGACGCCCGAGACGGCCGAAGCCACCCAGCCGCCGATGTCGATGGCATCGCTGCGCGACGAAGCCGAAGAACCGCGCACGCTGCCGGCCGGCACCAGCCCGCCGCGCGAGACGACGACGATGATATCGGCTGACGCCATAAGCGCAGCGGAAAGTGCCAGGACGTTACCGCCGATCCGCCCGCTGCCGGCGCCGAGCGCGAAGCCTGCGGCCGCGGCCAGGGCGCCGGCGAAGAAGACTGGCGGCACCGGCCGCAGCGCGCGGGTGGCGATGATCCTGCTGTTCGGCATCCTGCTGGGCGGCGCGGCCGCCTGGCTGGCGTTGACGCGGTTCGCGGATATGCTGCCGCCGGCGATGCGCCCGGCCGCCAAGACCGATGCCGCGCCGGTGCCTGCGCGTCAGGCGGCGCCCGCGCCGGTTGCGGCGAATCCCGTGCCGACGACGCAGCCGGTCGAGGCGTCAAATCAGGCGAGGGAGGCAAAGCCCGCGGCCGGTCCGCCGGTGACCAATACGCCGACTGCCGCGGCACCACCCGCCGCGACGCCTGCCAAGCCGCCGGTTAGAACGCCGTAGACATGGGGTAGGCCGCAGGCATGGAGAGGCGAAAGAACCCGGTCCCCTCAGTCGTGCCGGGCGATCCAGTCCTCGACCACCGGCGCGATCTTCGTCCGCCACCGGCTGCCGTTGAAGATGCCGTAATGGCCGACCTTCTCGGCCATGTAATAGCGCTTCTTCGTCTTCGGCAGCCTGGTGGCGATGGTCAGCGCGGCCTGGGTCTGGCCGAGCCCCGAAATATCGTCGCGCTCGCCCTCGATCGCCAGCAGCGCGACATCCTTCAGCGCGGCCGGATCGACGCGACGGCCGCGATGCATCATCTCGCCCTTGGGGAGCTGATGCTGCTGGAATACGACGGCGATGGTCTGGAGGTAGAATTCCGACGCCATGTCGCAGACCGAGCGATATTCCTCGTAGAAGTCCTTGGTCGCGTCGGCGCTGTCTTCGTCGCCGGCGACGAGATGTTTGAACATCTCCCAATGGCTGACCATGTGGCTGCCGAGATTCATCGTCATGAAGCCGGCGAGCTGCAGGAAGCCCGGATAGACCGCGCGGCCGGCGCCGGCATATTGCATCGGCACGGTCGCGATCACATTCTGTTCGAACCAGCTGAGCGGCCGCTCGGTCGCCAGCGTGTTGACCGCGGTCGGTGCCTCGCGCGTGTCGATCGGCCCGCCCATCATCGTCAAGGTGCGCGGACGGCAGGGATTGCCGGCGGCCGACATCACGCACGCCGCGGCATAGCAGGGCACCGACGGCTGGCAGACCGCGAGCATGTGCGTGCCCGGACCGATATGTTCGAGGAATTCAATGATGTAGTCGACATAATCGTCGAGGTCGAAGCCGCCCTCGGACAATGGCACGACCTTCGCATCGCGCCAGTCGGTGATATAGACGTCGTGCCCCGGCAGCATCCGCTCGACCGTCGCCGTCACCGAGG
>Ga0207641_10000948_pt1 | contig 29798 bp, 25 predicted proteins | sample KBSSwiS62_FD_184306 | JGI IMG/M metagenome (GOLD analysis project Ga0207641, IMG submission 184306) | Switchgrass rhizosphere microbial communities from Kellogg Biological Station, Michigan, USA - KBS Switchgrass S6-2 (SPAdes) (version 2) | ecosystem: Host-associated > Plants > Roots >... | reverse complement strand
CGGCGATGATCGCGAAGGCGAAGGCCGAACGGAAGCCGGACCAGCCCAACTTCATCCAGCCGATCGTCGGCCTGGCGCCTTATACCGCCAACCTCGAGCATCGTGTCGCCGGTATTCCGGCGCCCGCGTCGGTGCACGAACGCGAAGCCGAGATGTTCTACGTCGTCGAAGGATCGGGGACGCTGGTCACCGGCGGCAAGCTCAAGGACGAGAAGCGGACCAACGCCGAGAACCTCACCGGGTCGGGCGTCGACGGCGGCACGCCGCGCAAGATCGCCAGGGGCGACTGGGTGATGGTGCCCGAGAAGACTCCGCACTGGTTCCAGCAGATCGACGGCACGATCGTCCTGATGTCGATCCATTTGCCGCACGCGCCGGCAACGACGCCGTCGCGGTGAAGCGTTGACACCGCGATCGCCGAGTCGATAACCGCAGCACATCGGCTCCTTGCGCTGAAGCCCGGCCCCGCAGGCTCCTCAAAGAGGACCGGAGGCGAGCTGCACGGCTCGAAGGCTATCGACCAGCGACAACCAGCTGACTAATCGGTTCCATCCGGCCCCCGTCTGGTCCACCAACCTTCCGCTCGCCTGCATCGTGAGCGAGCTACGGTTGGCAAGCCAACCTTCACTGTTGTCGTGAGGTTGGTCTCCCTCACGCGAGCGTTCAACTGCTAGCGGAGGTTGCCCACCGAAGCGGCGGAGCCGCGAAGGTGGGCTGGCATGCCAGCGTGTCTATCGACTGATGCCACCGAAGCGCGCCAACTGCAGTTGACGTTGTCACCGTTTGTTAGATGTCCGAGGCGAACACTCCCTGGGCGTCTGAGACGGAGCGACCAGTCACAGGTGTTTCGTTAGATGTCGATTGAGCACCTTCGATTCACCCAGACGCGGCGCGGGAGTTATCGCCGCGCGAGCTTTCTGCGGATGCGACTGACGGTTTCTGGCGTGACGCCGAGGTACGACGCCAGCATCCACTGCGGAATTCTCGTGACCAGCGATGGATAGGTCTCGAGGAACTGCAGGTAGCGTCCGAGAGCTGACGCGCTGATTGAGCTCACTATTCGCTTGTCCTTGGCAGCGGTGTGCTTTTGCAACCCCTTGCGGTACGCCGCTGCATATCCTGGCACGCTGTCGACAATCGTTTCGTGCGACTTCATGTCGACGAGCAGCAGGTCCGTGTCCTCGAGCGCTTCGACGAAGTACTCCGATGGCGCGCCGGTGCTGAGGCTGATCAGGTCGGTCACCCACCAGGTCTCCGGCGCGAACTTGACGATGTGTTCCTTGCCTGTTGCATCGACCGTGTAGGTGCGAAGACAGCCGCTCGCCACGAACGCCGAGTACTGCGCCACAGCGCCCGCGCGCTGCAGGAAATCTCCGGCGGCAAGCCTCCTGCTGATGAACCTCGTTCTGATGAACTGCCATTCGTCGTCCGTGAACGACGCTCGCGCTTCCAAGTAGGCGCGCAGCACCTCGAACGACTGCGGGTTGCCGTGCATCGCCGAGGCATTGTCGCAGATCTTGATTGTCGTCCTGCACAAGCCGGACAGCTGCGGCGAACCGGTGGCGTGTTCCGGCTCGACAGACGAGACGTGCTGGACTTTGTGAAGTCGTTCCTTCGCTGATTCGCTGGACCGGTGCAACGGGCGAAGGCTCGCTGACCCTCGCCCGTTGCCGATCACCGCTTTCGCTGCTGAATCTGTGCGACGAAGAACTGCTTCAGCGTCTCATTCGTGAGCCCGAGTGCCGTCGATTCTTCCATCGCCTTGTCGGTGTCCCAGCCATCGACGATCGTGCGTTTCATGAGCCACATCCCGGCGGCTCTTCCACCGCCGGCTCAATGGATGAACGCCGGCTGGACGCCCGGCGCGGTAATCGTCTTCAGGAACGTGTCGACAGCGGCCGGATCCGGCGCCGCCGTACTGAATGGGATGTGGTAATACGGAATGTCAGCCGCCTTCGCAGCGGCGATGTTCCCGTCAATATCAGCCCCCTGCTCGGTCGCGAGACGGAGGTTGATGATCGACGCGTAACCCATGTTCTTGATTTCCGGGATCGCGGCGGGCGTAATGGCGCCGGCGCACGCCACGGTCGATTCGACCTTGGCGAAGTTCCGGATGCCGGGAACCTCCTGCTTCACAACCTGCGCACTCGCCGCGGTGGCGACCAGACACGCTGCGGTGAACAGCGTAAGCCCCGGAACGGTCGGATGCATGCCGCACCTCCTTTGAACAAGGCTGCAGCTTACGCAGCGCCGGTGTACTCCGCAATAGATATCATCGGGGCGAAATAACCGGCCGACGCACCACGGTGTCATGTTCCCGTACCGCGATCGGCACGAATCCTCGTGCGTCGTACATGGGCCGCGGGCCACGGAAATGGCCGGCGTCGCTGGCTTCAGGTGCATTGTGAGGGTATCCCTCGATCCACGACGCCCCGCGCGCGGGAGCATCCGCAATCACGCGATCGAGCAGGACGGAGGCGATCCCGTGCCGGCGGAACGGCGGCGCGATCACGAAGCACGAGACTCCGATCACCGATGGCGGCTCGGGTCCGTCGGGGTCGACGAGGCGGTAGAGGCCGTAGTCGGATCGGAATGAAGCGTTGACCCAGCCCGCAGCTCGGTCGTCGACGTACGCGAGGTATCCGAAGGTCCTGGCACACCGAAGTCGCTCGGCCACGGTCGCCCGTGTCTCGCGCCATGGGCGCTCAGGTCGCTCGGGCGTCGCCGGCACGTGGGGTTCGAGGCAATAGCATGAGGCCCAATCGGGGTTGCCGGAAAAGGCTTCGTGATCGAAGAACCGAAGCCAGTCGTCGACACGGCCCTCGCTCACCGGATGGACCGTCACGTCGCCGATCTCAGACACTCGTTCAGTCCTCCCTGTGAGCCGCTCGCTCGCCTCGGCGTAGTTGCGAGCGTAGGTTCGGATTGCTTCTTCCGGATACGACCAGGTGTGCCGCTCCTTCCCGTGGACGACGAACGCGTCGACGATGTCGTCGACAGCGTCGGCCTCGATCGACGCATCACAGCCGAAGCATTTGACCTTCACGGACTCCTCCTCTCGGTCACGACGGGTCGCCTCTACCAGACGAATGGAACCAGACGAGCGCGTACCCGGCGCATGTAATCCGTATACCCGGGTAAATCTCGCTGCAGGATTTTCTCCTCGTCGAGAAGCCGCCACAACAGCACGGGCACGAGAGGCAGGATGAGGGCGAGCGACCACCATGAACCGAGCGCGAGCGGCATGCCGACGAACAGCCAGATGGCGCCAGCGTACATCGGATGACGCACGTGCGCGTACGGGCCAGTGTCAATTACGCGCTGATCCTTCTCCACGCGAATGTTGGACGCGGCGAAACTGTTGACTCGGATGACCCAGAAGATGAACAGAAAGGACAGCAGGATCACCACATCGCCAAGAATCGACACCCACCACGCCACCGGCGACCATGCGTATCGGTAATCGAGCGCAGGCAGGACGATCGACGCAAAAAACGCGACGAAGACCAACGACACGATGATTTTCTGGGACCACTCCCGCTCGTATTGCGGCCCGGCCTTCATCCGACGCTCGAGGAGCGGTCTGTCGTAGATCGCCAGGTACACGGTGAAGCCGCCGGTCGACGCGGCAAAGATCCCTAGGAACAGCCAGCCTTGCCAGTAGTCGAACGTGCCAGCCGGCCAGAAGATGAGGACGATAAAGAGGAGGGTTCCGAACAGCCCTTGAACAATCGCCTGCCTGTGGAGCGGGTCCATATCAGACACCGGGCCTGGTACGATGAGCAGGAGCTCTTGGGGGCGGGCCAGTACGGCCCGCCCCCGTTGTTCTACCGAAGGTCCAGCTTCCACGCCCCACGACCGTGCGTCGCTGCGTAAAGCACTCTCGCATTCGAGTCGATGGTCAATCCATACACAGCGACGGGCGGCAGGCTCCCTGCGGCGGGTACCCACTTCGTGTCGGACGCACGCAGGGTGTTCACACCGAAATCGGTCGCGACGAACAAGTCGCCGGTGTTCGAGTCGAGCGCGATGTCAGTGATCGGCTGATCGCCGAGGTTGTAGTCGAGGTTCGTCCATGCAGCCGTGTGGCTGATCGGATTGTAGGTGACCTCGAAGACGTGGCCGGTCGCAGTTCCGGACGCGGTCGCGTAGGCGTTGTAACCCGAGAAAGAAATATACGCGTGATTGGGGTTTCCAGGATCCACGGCGATACCGCTCACGAATCTTTCCGGCGTCGCGGCTGAATCGATTCGGTAGAAGGTCACCGAAGCAGCGGTCGGGTTGTTCCCATTGGATGTCACGAAGACGCGTCCCCGCCGCAGCCCGGCCCAGAGCGTTCCGAGATCGCTCGGCGCCCGTTCGACGGCAACGATGTAGCCTGCTGAACCCGGGGTTTTGTCGGCGCCGAATGCCAAGCCTGCCAGATCCTGTCCGATCGCGACCCAGTTGCCGCATGGGGACGTAAAGGTTCCGAAGAACTCGTTGCAGTTCGATTCGAGAAACGCCTGGCCGCCATTGTCGTCCTGCGTGCGCCACACGTGCTGCAGGCCCGTGAACTCGGTTCCATCAACTGCCGGATCGAAAATGATCGGAATGTAGAACGAACGACCCTCCGATCGACCGGCGCCAGACGGCCCGAAGAACGTATCCGAAACCCAGTTCCATCCCAGTTCGTCGGCGCTGCGGAAGTTCATGTCGATTTGCGCATCGAAGAAGGTGTGGAAGCGTTTGCTTGCGTTCGACGGGCTGATGCCGGATTGTCCGCCGTCTCCGAAGATCGTCACGAACCAGTTCGAGTTGCCTTGACCGTTGCCGCCGCTGTTGCTGAAGAAAGCGTGGGTACCGTTGTCTTGCGTACCACCCATGATCTGACCAAACGGATCTTGGGCGCTGATCGACACGCTTTGATACTGGAGGGTTCCGAGCCCGCGGTTGATCGCAGAGATCGTCGTCGGCACCTTCGAAAGCCAGTTGGTGCAGTCGATGAGGTTGTTGCCGCCAAGCGACCGCGATGCGCACTGGCTGGACACGTCGGTGAATGATCCGTTCAGTCGCCAGACGCCGCCGTCGTTGCCGATGAACACGATGTTCGGATCGAGCGGTGTCGCCGCAATGACATGCTGATCAGGGTGCAGGCTGACGCCCTGGCTGTCGATCGTCATGTCCGTGAAGTTCACGCCCGCGTCTTCCGAGCGTTGGACCGCCCGACCGTTTGAACGGCCGCCGATTTCGCCGTACTGCATCGCTCCGCCGATGTACACGACGTCGGGAGCACCTGGCGGCGAGTAGACCGGCATATCGTAGGAGCACTGCGTCGTGCAGTAGTTTCGCGACGCGAATCCCGGCGTGCCGTTCGCGGCGTTCGAGAGCTTCGTCCAACCGCCGTTGGTGCCGCCGGTCACCAACGCGGCGGCCGAGACATTCGCGTCGTCGACGCGGAAGAAGTCCGCGCTGCTGCCATTGCCGGTATCGCCGACGTAGACGCGAAGGCGGGGTTCGTTCGGCGCGAGCGAAAACTCGGTACGCGAGGTTGACGAGTTCGCCAGCGTGCCGCCGCCGGCGGAGTTGAAGATCTGATGAAACGCGTTGTCGCCATCGAGCGTCGGCGATCGGCGATACACGCCATAGTCGAAGAATGCGGCGTAGACCTGCGTCTCGCCGGACGTTCTGAACAACTCGACATCCGATGCGCCGCCCCGGAAGAAGTCGCCGCCGGTCGGGTTCGACGGGCTCACGGTGTCCTGAGGTGTCGGCAAGAACGCGGGAGCGAACGACACGCCGCCGTCCGTTGATTCGTAAAGGCCGACACGGGCCGCCCCCGGCGGTGTGAACCGGCCGCCGTTCACGGACGATGAGCCGTGCCGAGCGACATCCGTGCCGATGAAGACGTGATTGGCGTCCGCCGGATCGACCGCAATGGCGCCGATCGACCGTCCCACCGCTACCGGACATGTGCCCGCGCCTGATGCGCATGGCGCCGTCGACGCGGTACTCCCGGTTACCAGCGTCCAGGACTGGCCGAAGTCGGTGGACTTGTAGAGACCGACGCCCGCCTCGGAGTCGCCCGAGCCGTTCGGTTCACCCGTGCCCGCGTAGAGCGTGCGTCCGAACTGATCGGTGGGATCGAAGGCGAGCGAACCGATGGCGTTCGAGGCAATGCCGTTGCCGGACGGATGCCAGTTGGGTTGTGACGCGAGCGCGTTATCCGCTTCCCACACGCCGCCGCCGGCGGCGCCGATGAAGATCTTGCAGTCGCTCGCGTGGCACTTCGGCGAGATCGCAATCGCCGTTGTCCGTCCGGAGAAGAACACCCCGACCGTACCGCCCGTCGACTCGGACGCAACTTGCGCGGAGGCGGGCACGCCGCTTGGACCGAGCTCTTGCCAATTGTTTGCCTTACCACCGGGCAAGCGGTTGATTGCCGCCGCCGCCCGTGCGGCGGCCAGCTGCTCGGCAGCGCCGATGACGGCCGCGGGGTAGGCACGGTTGTCGTATGCCTCCTGCGCTGCGCCATCCGTAGACGCTGGCTCGCCGCCGCCGGCGACCTTTGACAGCGCGGTCTTGAACACATCTCGATCGAAGCTCCGGAAATGCGGCACGCGCCGCGGCTGCTGCCGCGCCGGCGCTTTCCGCAACACGCTGCCCAGCACGAGCAGTGCTGCGAAAGCTGACAGCGATACGACTCCTGTAGCGAGGAGTTTTCGGTCTGTTCCCGGCACGCGCATGTAAGCCCCCTTCCATCTCGAGAGGTGATTGAGAGCGGACACTATACCCGCTGGTGCAACCGACGGCGACAGAATGTTATGCAGCGAAAGAGCTTTCGACAGGTATCTGTCGAGGTCAAAGATGGCGGCCAGATTCCTCGTCTCACCGCTTCTTGAGATCCGCCGCCGAATTGAACACGATCGTCACCGGCGCGCGAGTGGCTTCGTCGCGAGGCACGACGGCGAGGATCCGCTGCCCGTCGCGGCTGACGCTATATGGATAATCGTTGGCGTTCCGCGGCAAGAACTGCATGTCGAGGAGCGGCGTTGGCGTGCCGACGCGAAGACTGAGCTGTGGTTCAATCGAAACCGCCATCAGCTTGCCGGCTCCGTTGACTGAGGTCGAGGCGATGTAGAAGATCTCCTTTCCGTCGCTGCGCCAGCGCGGACGGATGCCGCCGCCGCGCGAGATCAGCCACTTCGCACCGGTGCTGGGGAGCGGCTGGACGTACACCTCGGGAATGCCGCTTTCGTCCGAGGTGTAAGCCAGCCACCTGCCGTCAGGTGAGAATCGGGCGTTCTGCCCTCTCGACTGGGTCTGTGGGATGGGTGCCGGCGTGGCGCCCGGGGTGAGCGGGAGAAGAAACAGGCTACCAAATCCGCTGCCGCGGCCTTCTGGCCCCTGGCGAATCGCGAGCAAGTGTCCGTCTGGCGACCAGTCGCTGACGGCGCCCACGTATGTTCCCGCGGGAGGGTGATAAAGCTCCTGCTCGCTGCCCTGGCCATCAGTGGACTTTCGCAGAACCCCGTTGTCCCTGTTGAAAGTCACGAATCGGCCGTCCGGCGACCATCTCGGATGGTCACCGCTTGTGAATGTGAGCCCCGTCGGAGAATATCCATCGGCGTCACGGAGCCAGATGCTCGGATCGTTTCCGCGAGGCTCGATGCGCTCGACCGCGATGCGTGTCCCGTCAGGTGCCAGTTCGACCGCGTTATATCGCTCCGGCGCGCCGACGTCTGCGAGCCGCTTGCCCGACCGATCGAACCAGGTCAGTTGCGTGTCGGCCCCGAAGCTGCGATAGGCTAGCACCCCGGCGCCAGTCACCGAGAATGGCGCGGCCGCTCCGATCCCGACCATGGCCTGAACGTTCGCATCCGCGACCGGCACCGTGTCTCCCGTGATCTCCAACCTGTCGGCGTCGAATGGCTGCGCCAGCAATGCGCCGTCGCGCACGTACACGAGGTAGCCGGCACTCCCCCGCGACGACGCGGGCGCATACAGCGCCGGCGAGTCGGCGTCGATCAACCGTCGAGTCGTTGACGAGTCCAGCGCGCCGACACTAATCCAGCGCTTGGGCCGTGACGACACGTAGAGAAAGTGCGTGCCGTCTGGCAGGAACGTTGGTGAGTGCTGGGAGGATTCATCGTGGCTCGCATCCAGCGTCGTGACGGGCGACACCGCGCCACCGTTCGCCGAGACTCGATACAGCGGCAACGCGGCGTCGGGCGCGAACACGATGACGCCGTCGCGATTCCATGTACCGCCGAAGCCGTATGAGGCATCGCAGATCACCTGCGCGGGGCCTCCGCCCGGCTGAATCTTCTTCAGGCTGTGTTGCGAGAAGAAGGCGATGAATCGGCTGTCCGGCGACCAGAATGGATACCGCGCCTCGTCGGTGCCCGGCAGCGGCCTGGCCGACAGCGCGTCGAGCGCGCGAATCCACAGCAGGCTCCTGCCGTCACTCGACGTGGCGACGAACGCCACGAAACGCCCGTCGGGTGACAACGCCAGGAAATCGCGGCTGAAAGTCGTGTCCGGGGGTGGCAGCACCGAGAGCCTCGCGACGCGGTCGTCGACGGTGGTCACGCGCATCGTCACAACGCGCACTGCCAGCGCGATCGTTGCCGCGGCGAGGATTGCGCACGCGGCCGCAGCGATCGACAGCCATCGGTTCGTCGTCGCCTCGGGAGCAGCGCGCCGTTCGATCGGTTCCGGCTGCGTCAACGCGTCCATGATCTCGAGACGTGCGTCCGCGATGGCGTGCAGACGATCGGCCGCGCGCTTGTTCAGGCAGCGCTGCACCAATCGACGGATCGCCGCGGGAAGGTGTGCGGGCAGCGCATCCCAGTCCGGCTCACGGTCGAGAAGCCTGGCGACCGCATCTGCAGCGGTTTCCGCGTCGAACGGATTGACTCCCGTCAGCATCTCGTAGAGGACGCAGCCAAAGGCCCAGATGTCGGCACGGGTGTCGACCGCGAGCCCACGCGCCTGCTCGGGGCTCATGTAGGTTGCGGTGCCGAGGATGACGCCGGGAATCGTCCCGCCGGAATGTGGGCCCGCCAGCGGCTGAAGATCGCTTCCCGTGCCGGCGCGACCGATGGCCTTGCCTAGACCGAAGTCGACGACCTTGACGGCACCCTGAGGCGTGATCACGATGTTCGCCGGCTTGAGGTCACGATGGACGACGCCCTTCTCGTGCGCCGCCTCGAGCGCTTCCGCGATCTGGCGCGCGATGCGCAGTGCTTCGTCGACGGCCAGCGCGCCGCCCTTCAGGCGCCGCGCCAGCGTCTGGCCGTCGACGAGCTCGAGAACCAGGCCGCGTACGTCGTCGTCCTCGGCGACGCCATAGATGGCCGCGATATGCGGATGATTGAGCGCCGCCAGCAGCCGGGCCTCGCGCTCGAATCGCGCGAGTCGCTCCGGGTCCGCGGTGACGTCGCGCGGCAGGATCTTGATCGCGACATCACGCCCGAGACGCATGTCGCGCGCCCGGTAAACCTCGCCCATGCCGCCGACGTCGATCAGGCCCTGAATGCGATGCGAGCCGATGGTCGCGCCGGGTGCGAGCCTCGGCGCTGGCGTGATGAGCGCCGCGGCGATCGTGCCAACCGGGCCGTCGAGGACGCCGGGCGGCTGCGCCAGCAGCGACTCCACTTCGGACCGCAAAGTGGGGTCGTCTGCGCACGATATCGCGAGCCAGGCCTGACGCTCGGCGGGCGGCCGCTTCCTCGCCTCGTGAAACAACGCCTCGAGCGCCCGCAGTCGCTCGGGCGTCACGCGGCAACCTCGCGGGCATCGGTCAAGGCGACGGTATCTTAGCGCCGTGCGCCGAGCCTCACCAGCGGCCAGCGTCCTCTGGAAGAGTTTACGAAAGCGCCAAGGCGACAGCGCAAGACTCCGGCGCCTGCGCTGCCGCCGAGTCGTTTACGTCGTGGTCAGCATCGACCATCAATCGCCAGGCGCATGATCGGCGCACGACACCTTCGGATTCCAATCGACGAAGGTCCCGAACGGATTGTCCTCCCATGCCCACACGTGCAACTCGTAGAAGTTCGGATTGCCGAAACGGTTTGGCGCTTCGACGTAGTTGAGCAGTTGGCCAAACAGCGCCGGCGGCTGCGGGTGGTGGGCATGCCAGGCATCCGCGAACACGATGAATTCCGCGGCGACGAGACGCAGGCGCCCGTTCTTGGATTCGTAGACCAGCGCTTCCGGCCGCTCCGGATCGAGCTCGCCGTCGGTTACGAGCGTCGGATTGACGAAATGCACGCCCATCGCACCCTGGTTCGGCCCGCTGACGCAGAACGTCTTCGGGATGTAGCCGGCCCCGATCGCGACCTCGGGGTCGACGAACGGTGCAGTGGCGTTACGCAGAACATCGAGCAACGTTGGCGACTGCTGCAGGTCCCGCGGCCCGGCCGCGGCCGATCCTGCGGTTACGACTGCGACGAGACCAGCGATGAGAAACATGAACGGCATCTTGATCACGGTGACGCTCCTCTCGATTGCAGTAAGGTCCTGAGTTCCTGACCGACTGATCGGGGTCGGGCCCGGTATCCGCTTCGACATCTCACCTCCCGTTCGTAAAGGCGGAAAGACGCGGCCAAAACGGACACGACGCGAAGGCCCGGTTACAATGCCGCCGTTTGACCCCGTCCCACGACGTGACGGTTCTTCTCAGGGCCTGGCGTGACGGTGACGAGACCGCCCTCGACACGCTGCTGCCGCTGGTCCACGACGAACTGCGGCGGATCGCACGGCGATGCCTGCACGGCGAGCGCGCCAATCACAGCGTCCAGGCCACCGAACTGGTCAACGAAGCGTTTCTCCGCCTGGTCGACGTCCAGCATGTGGACTGGCAGAACCGGACGCACTTCCTGGCGATGTCGGCGCGGTTGATGCGCCGTGTTCTCGTCGACCTGGCGCGATCGCGGGGTGCGGACAAGCGGGGCGGCGACGCCGTGCGCATGACGCTCGAGACCGCGGACATCTGCGGCAACGCGCCAGATGCGGACGTGATCCGGTTGGACGATGCGCTGCAGGCGCTCGCCGCCATGGACGACCGGAAGAGCCGGGTCGTGGAACTGCGGTTCTTCGGCGGACTGACCGTTGACGAGATCGCCGTCGCGCTTCACGTCTCGTCCAAGACCGTGCTCCGCGACTGGGAGTTCGCCCGTGCCTGGCTGCAGCGGGAACTAACCCGCGAATAACACTCGACGTCCACTTTCCGTGGCATCTTCGGGAGACGCTTCCGTCCGCCGCGAGGTTTGTGGAGCATTTCCGCCTGCCCGGGCCGGACTGAGTTTTGCTGCGGCAGGCTGAGGCCACAATGAGAATCCCCTGTCTTTATGGTTTCGTTGCGGCGGTGCTCGCTGCCGTAACAGTGAATATCTCGGCCCAGACTCCTGCACGGGTCGATTCCTCGAAGCTCACCACTGTCCTGCAAACGCTCGCGAGCGCGGTGCCGCAAGACGACGCGCGCGTTGTCGCGCAGAGCCGGACGCCGACCGCGCGCATCACGCGCGAGGCATTGCCGAAAGCTGTCCGGGATGCGATGGCGACGCGGCGGCTACGCATGAACGACGCGAACGAAGTGCAGGTCTATATTCTGATGTCAGCGGTGAACGACGAGCGGCTCGCGCAATTGCGCGCCGGCGGAGCCACCATTGAGATCCCCGATCCAGCGCGGCGACGAGTCCAGGCGCGCGTTCCGGCGACGCGGTTGCAGTCGATCGCCGCGCTGCCATTCGTCGACTTCATACGCCTGCCGACGTATGCGCGCCATCTGAGCGGCCTGACGACCACCGAGGGCGACCGAATCCTCCGTGCCGACGTGGTGCGGCAGCAGGGATCGCTCGATGGCACCGGCGTACGCGTTGGCGTCGTCTCCGACGGACTCAAGGGGGTGTTCGCCAGCGGCTGTGCCAATTGCAGCGGCCTGTCGGGAGGACCGATCGCCACCGGCGATCTGCCGGATTCGGTCGGCGTCCGAAACAGCACTGGTGTGCTGCTGTCGTCCACCGGCGGCATTGCCGGCCGATCGTTCCAGCAGAACGGCGATCTCGAGGGGTTGCCCCCCGCGGTGCCGGCGTGTGGATTCGATGGCGCCGGCGCCGAAGGGACGGCGATGCTTGAAATCATCCACGACCTCGCGCCGGGCGCGCGATTGTCGTTCGCGAACATCGATACCGATCTCTCGTTCGTGCAGGCGGTGAATTATCTGGCGTCCACCAACGACATTGTCGTCGACGATCTCGGCTTCTTCGGCGATGCGTTTGACGGCACGAGCGTCGTATCGACAGGCACCGCGACGGCGCTGAACAATCCGGCCTATCCGATCCGGGCCTATTTCACCGCCGTCGGCAATTCCGCCGACGAGCACTATTACGGCGTCTATCAGGATTCCGGCATCGAGGCGACGTCCCTGGCGGCGATTGGCGACACCGGTCACCTGCATCTGTTTCAGCAGAGCGACAACACCACCGACGTCCTCGGACTCGGAGCACAACCGTACAATGTGATTGCTCTGCCGAACGGCGGTGAAGTGCTGATCTTCCTGTCGTGGGACGATCCGATGGGTGGATCGGCGAACGACTACGATCTGTTTCTCGTCGAGAAAACGACCGGACTCGTCGTCGCCGCGAGCAACGACCCCCAGCGCGGTGCCCAGGACCCGCAAGAGTTCATCGACTTCGTCAACACCGGCGCGAGCGGCTACTTTGAGATCCTGGTGCAGAACTACCACAACGCCGCGCAACCCAGACACCTGAATCTCTATTCGTTCGAGCCCGAGTGTGCTTTCGATGGACCGCAGACGCTCGCGGCCGGGCGGCACGAACGCCACAATTTCAACACCGCGACCTACAGCGTGACGGCGCAGAGCGATGCCGGCGGTTCGCCGGCGGCCGTGATTTCGGTCGGTGCGATCTGCTCGGCATCGGCCGCTGCGTCGGGGCGGTTTATCACCAACCCGAACGCCTCGTGCAACGACACCACGAACTCGACGGTGGAGTTCTTCAGCAGCCAGGGACCCACGACCGATGGGCGAACCAAGCCGGACGTATCGGCGATCGACGGTGTCTCGATCAGCGGCGCCGGATCATTCGGAACAACGTTCTTCGGCACATCAGCCGCGGCGCCGCATGCCGCTGCGATCGCCGCGCTCACCGCTCAGGCCGCGCCGTGCGTGCTCCAGACCAGTGGCAATCCGCTCGCGACTGATGCCGCCCGAACCACGTTGCGGGATCTGGTCGTCAAGAGCGCGGTGCCGTTGAACGGCACCGGAGTCGTTGACAACGTCTCAGGCGCCGGGCGTGTCGACGCCGTGGCCGCGGTACAGCGGACGCTGCCGATCTTCACCGGCCCAAAAACAGTCACCGTTGATGCGAATTCCACCTCGGGTGCAACACTCACCGCGGCGCAGCTTGGTTTTTCCGATCCGAATCGATGCGCGGTCACGACGCTGGCGTGGAGCGGTGGCTGCGGCACTGGTCCCGGATCAACGTTGACGTGCCCGCGCGGCGTCAACAACCTCTCGGTATCGGCCAGCAACAACGGACTCAGTTTTTCCGCAACCGTCGATCTGCAAGTCGTCGTTCGCTGAACCGCGGCACGGCCACCGCCGTGTGATAATCGGGCGCCATGTCGAGACCTTTCGCGCCGGTCATGCCGATCGGTGTCCTGATCGCAGCCGCTCTGTTGTTCTCGCCGGTATCCGCCCAATCGCAGCCAGCCTCTTCGTCTGCCGATGCCCGGCTCCGGGCGCTCTATACTGAGGAATGGAACTGGCGGCAGCAGGAGCTCGAACGCGGGGCCGGCGATCGCTTCCCGCGGGTTGATGCCGCGTCTCAACAAGCGAGACTCGCGTATTGGACGCGAACGCTCGCCACGCTCGACACCATTCCCTTCGACCTGCTGTCATCCGAAGAGCAGATCAACGCGCAGATCTTCCGCACGTCTCTACGTGCACTCGTCAGCGACGTGCAGTACCGCACCTACGAAGCGCCCTTCAACAGCGATACGTTCTTCTGGACCGACTTCACGCCGCGTCAGGGCTTCGCCACCGCCGCCGCCTACCGTTCGTATCTCGCGCGGCTGCGCGATGTTCCGCGCTACTTCGACGAACAGATCGCCAACATGCGCGCAGGTCTGGCGCGTGGCTACTCGGTGCCGCGCGTGTCGGTGCTCGGACGCGATCGGACGATCGAGCCATACGTCAAGGGCGACGCCAGCAATCCGTTGTACGCGCCGTTCACCCAGTTTCCCGTCGGCGTGACACAGGCCGATCAAGACGTGCTTCGCGCCGAAGGCGCCACCGTCATTCACGACATCGTCGCTCCTGCCTACCTGAAGCTGCTGACCATGATTCGGGACGAGTATCTGGTGAAGGCTCGCACGACGCTGGCCGCCAGGGTGATGCCCGACGGGGAGGCGTTCTATCAGGCTCAGATCGAAAAGCACACCACGCTGACGCTGACGCCGCAGCAGATTCACGACATCGGCCTGAAGGAAGTGGCTCGCATCGAGGCCGAGATGCGCGCGACCAAGGACAAGGCGAACTTCAAGGGGACGATGGCCGAGTTCTTCACGTTTCTGAGGACAGACCCGCAGTTCTACGCCAGGACACCGCGCGAACTTCTCTCGTATTCAGCCTACGTCGCCAAGAAGGCCGACGACAAACTCGCCGAAACCATCGGCTTCCTGCCGCGGCGCCGGCACGGCATCCGGCCGGTGCCCGATGCGATCGCGCCGATCTATACCGGCGGCCGCGGCGGCCTCGAGGCGTGCCTGATGAACACCTATAACCTGCCGGCGCGCCCGTTGTACACGCTCGCCTCGCTCACCCTGCACGAGTGCACGCCGGGACACAGCTTCCAGGCGGCGTTGGCGCTCGAAGGGCCGGAGCGGCCGGCCTTCCGTAGAGGCACGTCGTTCTCGGGATACGGCGAAGGCTGGGGACTGTACACGGAATGGCTAGGCACCGTGATGGGGATCTACGAAACGCCGTACGAGGACATGGGCCGGCTGACGTACGAGATGTGGCGGGCGTGCCGGCTGGTCATCGACACCGGCATTCATCAGTTCGGCTGGACGCGCGAGCAGGCGATGACTTACTTGCGCGATCGTGCGCCTCTGGCCGAGCATGAGATCACCACCGAAATCGATCGCTACATCGCATGGCCAGGACAGGCGCTGGCCTACAAGCTTGGCGAACTACAGATCCGTCGTCATCGCCGTGAGGCCGAAGAGAAGCTCGGCGCAAGCTTTGATCAGCGGCGCTTTCACGATGCCATCCTGGCCATTGGCTCGGTGCCGCTGCCGGTGCTGGAGGAGCGCATGAAGCGGTTCATCGCCGAGGAGAGCACGACGCCGAAGCAGTGAATGGCTGCGGATCCTCGAAACCTCGTCGGGGTGCTAGTATCCGCTGATGCCCGAGACTGCGTGGAGCGTCGATCGACTGCCGGCCGTGGCTGCCCGCACTGACGCGCCGCGTCACACTGCGCTCGTACGGGTGACGCACTGGCTGACGACGGTGTGCTTCCTCGCGCTGCTGGTCAGCGGACTCGAGATCGTCGTCTCGCACCCGCGCTTCTACTGGGGCGAGAGCGGCAACGTCCTGACGCCGGCCCTGTTCTCGCTCCCGATACCCTCGTCCCGTGCAACCGTGCCGACCGGGTATGGCTATGTGCTGCCGGACCAGAACGGCTGGAGCCGCTATCTCCATTTCGAGGCGGCGTGGGTTCTGGTGCTGACCGGCGCGCTGTATGTTATCTGGGGCGCCTCGGGCGGCCATTTCCGCAAACACCTGCTGCCGGATGCGGGCGATCGTTCGTTGCAGGCATTTTCCCGCGAGCTGGTGCGGCACCTTCGATTCGCGCGGCCGGTCGCCGCGGATGCATCGTCGTACAACCTCGTGCAGCGCCTCACCTACATCCTGGTAATCTTCGTGCTGTTCCCGCTCGTCATCTGGACGGGCCTGGCGATGTCGCCGGCGTTCGTCTCGGCGGTACCGTCCACGGCCACGTGGCTCGGCGGCCGGCAGTCCGCGCGCACGCTGCATTTTCTGGTGACGGTATTGCTGGTGGCGTTCCTGCTGGTCCACGTCGCGATGGTCTGGTTCGCTGGATTCGGCACGCGCGTCATGTCGATGATCACGGGCGCGCCCCACCTGAGAGGAACTGAATGAGCGCGATCTCACGGCGCAAGATGATCACACGCGGGCTCGCGGCCGCCGCGGGGCTGTCGGGTCTCGCCGTCGCCGAACGCGTCGCCGATCGCTACGGGTTGGTCCCGCCTGATCACGGCGGCATCTACGGATCCGGCGAGTCGCTGACGTATGCCGCGCAACGGCTCCTCACTCGACATTCGCTCGCGCGCGAATTCAGCCGCGGCCAGATCTCGAATCCACCGTTCGCCAACGAGATCGCGCCGCCGAGCGATCACTTCAGGCGCCTTCAGGCAGACGGCTTCAAGGACTGGCGGCTCTCCGTCGAAGGCCTCGTCGCGCAGCCCGCGTCGCTGTCGCTTGACGAGGTCAGGCGGTTTCCGGTGCGGCGGCAGATCACTGAAATCGCGTGCGAAGAAGGCTGGTCGTACGTCGCGGAGTGGGTCGGGACGCCGCTCGCCGACGTGCTGCGCGCCGCGGGCATCATGCCGCAGGCGCGTTACGTCGTGTACTTTTCGATCGAGGGCGCTTGGTGGGAGAGCATCGACATGGCCGATGCGCTGCATCCGCAGACGCTGCTCGCTTACGCGATGAACGGCGGCGACTTGCCGGTCGCGTTCGGCGGTCCGCTGCGGCTGCGGGTTCCGCGGCAACTCGGCTACAAGAGCGTCAAGTTCATCAACCGCCTCGCCGTGACCGACAGCCTGAAAGGGTTCGGCAAGGGTCTGGGCTCCGCATCTCCGGAAGGCGGCTACGCCTGGTACGCGGGCATTTAGTCCTGCCACTTGATCCGATCGGTTCGAGCGCAGTAGCCCGCGCTAGGCGACCGCCGCTCCAGCGTGACGCCGCAGGAACGCCAGCGTTCGCTGGTTGAATTCCTCGACGCGCTCGTAAAGCGCCGCGTGCGCACACCCGTCGAACACGAGCAGTTCGGAATTCGGGATGCCGCTTCAGCCGATCGGCGAAACGGGTGGATGTGAGTTGATCGCGCGTCCCGACCGTGATGTGCGTCGGAGCGAGAATTCGTCCCAGATGGGCCTCCACATCGTGCGCGAGGATCCGGAGCCGCTGTACTTCTGGGCGAGCGACCTCGCGTACTGTGGTCACACGAAGCCGGCCATCCAGCTTCTGCGCGAATCCATCCGTCGAAACTTCTGCGCGGTCACGATTGAAACCGACCCGATGTTCGCCGCGATTCGCAACCGCACCGAATACGTCGAGCTACTTGCTACCGCCCAGGCATGCCGGGACCGATTCCGCGAGCATGTCAACAGGGTGGCTACCGGCGACGGGAAATAGAACGCGCGGCGGGCGGTCGCGGGCCCGTATCGGTGCACCGGAATCAAGGGCTGAGAAGTCCCGGACGTTCGTGACCCTCTCACCGAGTACCGTGATCGCGAGGGACGGCCGCGCGAGACTTCCTACCGCACATCGGACAATTGAATCCTTTTCGCAGACAGCACGATGGCATAGCGAGTGCTCTTCGGTCTGGGACCGCTAGATCGAGTGCCGGGTGTCTGTCGATTACCTCTACCCATCTCGGATTGGCGCCACCGTGCGCGTCGTACGCCGGCTCGCCGAACCAGTCGTGCATTGCCTTCAAGCATGTGCCCTCCTGGTCTCGCTCGCCTTCGTCGCGCAGGCGCTCGCCCAAACGGACCCGCTGCCGTCATGGAACGCTGGCCGTGCCAAGAACGCGATCGTCGACTTCGTGCAGACGTCGATCGACCCGGCGAATCCGATGTTCGTGCCGCAGGACGAGCGGATCGCGACGTTCGATCAGGACGGCACGCTGTGGGTCGAACATCCGATCTACACGCAGGTGGTTTACGCTCTTGACCGCGTTCCAGCGGTCATTGCGAAGCAGCCAGCGTTGAAGGACGTCGAGCCCTTCAAGACCGTACTTTCAGGCAACCACGAGGCGATCGCTGGACTGACCCTGCCCGACTTCGAAAAGATTCTCGCCGCCACGCTCACAGGGATGACGGTCGAAGACTTCCACGCCGCGGCGAAGGAATGGCTCGCGACCGCGACCGACCCGCGCTGGCATCGCCGGTACACCGACCTGGTCTATCAGCCGATGCTCGAAGTGCTTCAGTACTTGCGGGCGAACGGCTTCAAGACGTACATCGTCACCGGCGGCGGCCAGGACTTCGTGCGCGTCTACGCCGGCCAGGTCTACGGCATCCCTCCAGAGCAGGTCATCGGCTCCGCGGGCGCGACGAAGTACAGCTACGACCAGCAGAACCGACCGATTCTCGTGAAGGAGCCGAAGCTCCTCTTGAATGACAACGATGCCGGCAAGCCTGAAGGCATTCATTTCATGATCGGACGGCGGCCGGTTTTCGCCTTCGGCAATTCCAGTGGCGATCGGCAGATGCTGGAGTACACACGAAGCGCGAACCGCCCGGGCCTGGCGATGCTGGTGCTCCACGACGATGCGGAACGGGAATATGCCTACGGTCCCGCGGAAGGCCTGCCCGACAGCAGGATCGGCACCTTTCCCCAGTCGCTCTACGTCGAGGCGAAGAGACAAGGTTGGGTTGTCGTGAGCATGGAAAGCGACTGGAAGCGCATCTTCGCGTTCGATCACGAACAGTAGGGGCGATGAGGAGGGCTTCTATCCGCTCTGCTTCACGTACCGTGCGACTTGCTCCATGGTCGCAAACCACACCTCGCGTTTCGACTTGATGTAGGTGATCAGCCGATCGAGCTGCACGATGCGCGACCGCCGTCCGCCGACATGCGGATGCTGCGTGAGGATGAACATCGTCCGTTCCTGAAAGGCGAGATCGAATTCGGCCTTGTAGATCTCGAACACCGCATCCGGCGACGGGAGCGAGCCGTTCGCAGCTTCCCCGTAATACACGTAGTCGTTACCCACTTCGCTGATCGGAAGTTCGATCACGCCGCTCGGCTGCCCGTTCGAGACGATCTCATAGGGTTCGTCTGCGGCGAGCAGACTGCTGTCGTACACGAACCCGGCCTGGCGGATCAGCTCGAAGGTGTGCGGACCGAATCCGGAGCCCGGTGCGCGGACTCCCACCGGACGCGTCCCGGACGCCTTCGTCAGATACGCGATGGATTGGGCGAGCAGCCGCTGCTCCTTCGCCATGTCCCCGATGCCAGGCCAGAATTCGTGGACCCATCCGTGGACGCCGATCTCATGACGGTGCCGCGCCACGATCGCCGGCACCATCTCCGGGTGAAGCATGATGCCCATTGCGGGTATGAAAAACGTCGCCGCCACCTGGTGCCGATCGAGGAGATCGAGAATCCTCGGCACCGACGTCGTCGCCCCATATTCCCCAACTGACAAGGGCACGGGCAGGGGATTCGCTCGTTGCAGCAATTCATTGTCGACATCGAACGAGAGACAGACGGCGACCCGCGCGCCGTTGGGCCAGGTCTTAGGCGTGAGCTTTCTGCCGACCCGCGCCGCCCCGACCGCCTGCCGAATCTGTTCCTCAGTGGAATCGACGGTGATCGGATTCACGGCTCCCGCGGGCGGCTGGTGTGACGACTGCGCGGGCTGCGCGCTTGGCGAACTGCAGCCAGCCAATCCAAGCACTACGAGCGGGACCGCGCACGCCAGAGCGGCATGTGGTGACAGGACCAGACGATGCATGAACCCTTCCCTTCCCGGTCGATGATGAAGAGACGCGAAGCCCGCGATGGAAAGTGTGCTCAGCGTTTCGTGATGCGATAGAGCTTCGTGGCCGTCCGGATGAACAGACTGCCGTTGGCGACGGCCGGGCTCGCGAGCGTCATCTCCTCGAGAGCATTGCGGCCGAGCAGCTTGAAGCTGGGACCGGCCTGCATCACAAAGGTGTCCCCGTCTTCGCTGATCGCGAAGATCTTCCCGTTGTACGCCCACGGCGACGCCGTGAACGTTCCAGAATCAACCGCGATGCGTTGCCGGCCGTACACTTCCTTGCCGGTCCGCGGATCGTTCGAGGTCAGGAAGCCGCGGTCCATCAACGTGTAGTACTGATCGCCGAGCACGAGCGGTGAGGGATAGGCCGACGCGAGCGTCGGATTGGACCAGGCGATGAATTCATTGCTCGTCTCGCCCGCCCTGAGCGAGATGTCGCCTCTGGCTCCCGGTCGAATGGCGTAGGTGGGCCTGGGATTGTCAGGAAAGTAGCCCGAGCTCACGAATAGCAACCCATGGCCGGCAACCGGCGTCACGGCGTGAATCGACGTCATGCCGGCGAGCTCCCACAGAAGGTTGCCGTTGGTGTCGTACGAACGCACCTTCCTGGTGCCGGTCGTGACGATCTCGGTGCGCTGCTCGTTCTGCCACACGAAGGGCGTCGACCAGTTCGAGCGCTCGTCCTCGCGAGGGGTGCGCCACAGTTGAGTGCCCGTGCGCGCGTCGAAGGCGGCGATGAACGACCGGTCTTCGTTGTCGTTCACGATATAGATCCGGCCGTTGTGGAGAACGGGGGACGCCGCCGTGCCCCATCCCGTGCGCATCCGTGGCGCGTCGATCGGCTTCGACCAGACGGGCGCTCCGTTCATGTCGAACGCGAACAGCCCGGCGTAGCCGAGGTAGACGTACACGCGTTCGCCGTCCGTGATCGGCGTCTCGGAGGCGTATGAATTCTTCTGGTGGACGGGCTGCAGCGGAAGCGCTGCCTGAATCTGGCGCTCCCAACGGGTCCGGCCGGTCCGGACATCGATGTCATAGAGCGTCCAGCGGTGCTCGTCGGTCGGCTTGGTGATGTCAGCGCCGCTCATGGTTCCGCCAAGCGACCGCGCGAGGTAGGTGATAACGGGATTCAGCGGCTGGCTCGGAGTCGCCGTGTTCACGGCCGTCACGACGAAGACGTGATCGCCCCACACGATGGGCGAGCTCCAGCTCCGGCCGGGAATGTCGATCCGCCAGGCGACGTTCTCCGTCGTCGTCCAGGTATCGGGCAGCCTGGGATCGTCCGCCGCGACGCCGGCCTGCGGCCCGCGGAATTGCTGCCAGTGCTGCGCATGGACCGTCCGCGCCGGCACGACAGTCAGGACGAGGATGGCTGATATCGGAAAGACGAATGCGGCGTGCGTCATGGCTGCTCCGACGCCGGGTGTGGTCGCGCCCGATTCTAGCCGAAATCCCGGGCCAGCCGTGCTCAGCGTCGGAAGCCGCCGCCGGGCTGGAAAAACGAGCGGATCTCAACGCGTTGCGATAGGATCGCCTTGCGTCAAGGGCGCATCCGGTCCGCGGAAAGGGTAGAAGCCCACCTGTCAGCCGAGCGTCTTCGCCACCTTCTTTCAGCCCGATGTGCGGACAACGGGCGTGTCGATGAAAGGAGGTCGCCTTGTCGATCGATCACCCGGACGCCTCACGTCAGCTTCCCGACCGCCCGAATCTCCGTCATCTGAAGGACCAGGCGAAGGACCTGCTCGCGACTGGCGCTGCTGCCACGATCAACGATGCGCAGTTCAAGATCGCCCGTCTCTACGGCTTTGCGAGCTGGCCGAAGCTCAAGGCCCACATCGACTCCCTGGAGGAGATCGGGCAACTCAAGCAGGCGATCGACACCAACGACATCGATCGCGTCAAGGCTCTGATGACGCGCAATCCGTCGCTGCACGGTGCTCCACTGGGCTACGGCAAAGATGGGCCGCTGACGTGGGTGGCCGAGTGCCGCGTCCCAAGGGAGTCACCGAGTCCGGCGAGGCTGGCCATGGCGGCGTGGATGCTCGAACACGGGTCGGACGTGCACCAGGGCGGCGACGGACCGCTGATGCGAGCCGCGCTCAATGGATATCGCATCCCGATGATGGAGTTGCTCGTGTCCCACGGTGCGGATGTCAACGCGCTGTGGCACGGACAGTTTCCGATCATCTTTGCCCCCTGCGAGTCATTGGACCCCGCGGTGCTCAAATGGCTCCTCGATCACGGCGCCAATCCGAACTGTCGCGACCACGGGTACGAGATGAGCGGCCATCCTTATCCAGGCACGGCACTCGACTACGTCATCGGGTCGTACGCGCGTGACCCCCAACGACTGAGCGCCTGCATCGCCATCCTTCTCGAGGCCGGTGGCGTGACCAGATACGACATTCCAGGAGTGTTGCCACTGCTGCGCGGCCGTCTCGACCGACTGGCCGAGCTGATTGACACCGATCCGGCACTCGTCACCAGGCGTTTCCCCGAGCTCGATTGCGGCATGACCGGCGGGCGTAGCCTCACGCTTCAAGGAGGAACGCTGCTGCACCTGGCCGCGGAGTACGGCCATCCCGCGGCCGCCGCGTTGCTCCTCGACGGCGGGGCCAACGTCAATGCCCGCGCAACAGTCGATGAGGCCGGCGTCGGCGGGCAGACGGCCATCTTCCATGCGGTGACGCAGTTCGACGATGGCGGCCTGCCGGTGACGGAGTTATTGATCGATCGTGGCGCAGACCTCGCTGTTCGCGTGAAGCTACCCGGCGATTACGAGCGGCCGGGCGAAATCGTCAACTGCACGCCACTCGGATATGCGCTGCTATTCGGCGGCTCGCCTCAGAGGAGAACATTGACTCTGCTGCGAGAGCGCGGGGCCGTCGAATGACTCTGACAAGCCGGCCGACAGCGACACCCTGAACGTGAAAGCAACGGTTGAGGTCAACGTCGCCGTCGGCACGCAGGTTGCTCGCCGACGACCGGGGGATAAACGATGTTTCCGATTGGCGACGACCGTGAAGCCGGTGGTGGTCCACCGCTCGTTGTAATCGCGCTGGTGGTCCTCAACGTGCTCGCATTTCTGGTGGAGCTGGCACAGCCGTCACAGGGCGCGTTGCAGTCGTTCATTCAGGCCTGGGGCGTCGTTCCGCATGAATACGCCGTCCGGCAGGATTTGCCGCCGCAGATACCGTTGCCTTTCTGGTCTACGCTGTTCACCTCGATGTTCCTGCACGCCGGGTGGATGCACCTGGGTGGAAACATGCTCTACCTGTGGATCTTCGGGGATAACCTCGAGCGGGTGATGGGCCCGATGCGTTTCCTGCTGTTCTATCTGATTTGCGGCATCGCGGCCGGGCTGGCGCAGATTTTCGCCAGTGGCGCCTCGAACATTCCCAGCCTGGGTGCCTCAGGCGCGATCAGCGGCGTGCTGGGCGGTTACCTGGTGCTCTTCCCACGCAATCGCGTCCGCGTGCTGACACGCGGCGGCATCATGTCGGTGCCGGCGATCCTCGTCCTCGGCTTTTGGATCGTGATCCAGTTGGTCAGCGGCCTGGGAACGATCGCCAACTCCGCGGAGTCGGGCGGCGTCGCTTACATGGCGCACATCGGAGGGTTCGTGGCGGGCCTGGTGCTCGTCAAGGCGATGACCGTGGGCCGGCCGGCCGCGATCGGCGTGTAGCCGGCTTTCGTGGCGGCGCTTTCACCTTCGCGCGATTCGCAGCAGCGATTCGCAGGTGTCAGCTCACTGCGGCCGCCGACCCTGCTCTTGCGCAATCCGCGCGATGACGTCAGAAGGCGAGGTCAGCGGAAGGTCCGGATATCGCGCGCGGATGGCCGCCGGATCGAAGCGCATGTCGATGGTGTCGAGCACCAGCGCGGCCGCTGTTTGTCGCGCGCGCTCGGCCCAAAAAGGACGGAACACCAGCGACATCGCTTTCAGTGCTGCTGGCGGCACGTGCCGTGGAGCGACGGCAGGGCCGGCCGGTTGGACCGCGTTCGCGAGGCTGGTCATCGTGATGTTGTCCGGGCCGCCGATGTCCAGCGTCTGCATGCGGGCGCCCGGATCCGCGATCACGCGCTCGACGAGCGTCCCGACGTCGCGCACGGACACGAAGTTAATCGGGTTGTCGCCGCGGCCAAAGACCAGCACACGACCCGAACGATCCGTTGTCTGGACCATCAAATCGATCCACGTCTCCAGAAAGGCCGTCGATCGTACGATTGTCCACGGCGCGGCGCTGGCGCGCAGATGCCTCTCGGCGGCGTCCTTCATCCGAAACAGCTCAATGGGGTGGTCAGGAGCGGCGCCGACGACGGACATGAGGATGATTGTGGCGTGCGACCGCACGGCGGCATCGATCAAGTGCCGGTTGCCGTCGCGATCGATCGAGGCCGGTGACACTCCGCCCGGACCGGCGAAACCATGGACGGCGCTCACGACCAGCTGTGTGCCGGCGACGGCGCGCTCAACATCCGAGGCGACACGTACGTCACCCTCGACGATCTCGATCGCCGGGTTGCGGAGGTGAGTGGCGCGTGCGCGGACACGCGTGAGCACCCGCACTGGCGTCCCCGCGGCAGCGAGCCGTTTCACCAGGAAGGAACCGAGATGCCCTGTGCCGCCAGCGACGAGGATCATCGCCCCTCGGGCGGCGTCGTGCCTGGCGCTGCGGCTCGCGCGACCTGCGCTCGCACCGCGTCGTCGACGTTTCCGCCTCCGTGCTGCACGGGCTCGAGGTAAAAGCGAGCCCACGCGATGGCATCGTCCTCGACGCCGAAGACGATCACGCCGCGCATGAGATGCGGTGTGCCGTCGCGCCGTGTCCCGCGCTGCTCCCATTCCGACCACACCACGGCGTCCTGCGCCGACGAACGGAGCACCTCGGCGTGCAGGTCCGGCACGAAGCCGAGAATCTGCTCCCAGTTCCGGCGTACCTGTTCGCGGCCGACGAAGCTCCGGCTTGGGTGTGCCGGTGTGTCGTTGCGGTAGCCGGCGCCAAAGCACGCCACGATTGCGTCGACGTCGTGGGCGTTCGTCGCCTGAACCAGACGACGCAGCACCTTCACGCCGGCGTCTCCGCTCGTTACGTTCGTCATGATGATTCCTTTACAATATTAGATACAGTACACTGTATCTTAATTGCCAAGTACCGTGCTTGCAAAAACGACGAGCCGCAAGCGCCGGCGCCGCTACGATGCGACGCGCCGCCGGGCCCGCGCCCTGCAAACCCACGAGTCCATCATCGGCGCCGCTGAACGGTTGTTCGTGCGGGATGGATTCCAGTCGACGACGATCCAGGCGGTCGCCGCGGCGGCGGGCGTGTCTCAGGAAACCATCTACAAGCGGTTTGGCGGGAAGGCTGGCCTGGTGCGCGCGATTCGCGAACGAGGATTGGCCGGTGAAGGGCCGCTGCACGCGGAACGGCGGTCGAACGCGCTCCAGAAGGAACGCGATCCGCGCCGCATCATTCAGGGATGGGGGCAGTTGACGATGGAGGTGGCGCCCAGGGTGATGCCGATCCTGCAATTGGTTGCCGCCGGCGCGGGCACCGACCCTGAGATGGCCCGCCTGCGGCAGGAACTGGACCGCGCCCGGCTCACGCGCATGCGCCGCAACGCGCGCCGGCTCGCCGCCGCCGGCCATCTGCGCGACGGGATTCGAGCGACCGAGGCGGCTGACGTGTTGTGGGCGTGCAGCTCACCCGAGCTGTATGAACTGCTCGTCGACCGCCGCGGCTGGCCGCTCGCCCGCTACGCCCGGTTCATCGCGGACGTGATGGTTGCCGGACTGCTTGCGAAGCGGACCTGACTCTTCCAATGTCACTCACGTGGGTGAAGCAGCCGCTGCATCCGCGGGTCGTTTCGCAGCGCGGCGAATTCCGGCTCGATGCGGGCCCGCTCGAGTGTGAACGCCCGCCGCGCGGTGGCCGCGCGCTCCAGGAACGCGATCGCGGTGTCGGCATCACCCCTGAGCGCGTGCGCGGCGGCGGCGTAGTACCTGGTAAAGGGCTCATCGGCACCAAGGCGCGCGCGCCGTTCGAAGGCTTCGATCGCCACATCGAGCAGCGCCCGGCCCTTGCGAGTCTCTCCGAGTGCGAGATACGCGGCGCCGAGCCGGACGTTGAGCTCGACGATCACGCGGTTCCGCAGGGCGTGGTCGATGCCATTCAGGAAATTCAGCTCCTGCATGTAGGCGACGACGGCCTCGGCGGTCCGTCCCTGCAGCGCATGGAGATGTCCGAGCCGAATCGACGCGCCGACGATCAGCACGCCCTGCTGCCCTGACGAGGCCGCGTGCTGCAGCTCGATCGCCCGGCTCGCGGCGGCTTCGCCGCGAACAAAATCTCTGAGCAGCGCCGCGCAGTGCGCAAGCTGCAGCGCGTACCAGCCGCCATTTGGATTCGCCGCGAGCGCGCGCTCGTACCAGGAGGCCGCTTCGTCGAACTGCGCGCGGCCGATGAACAGCGCCCGCCCCATCGCACCCAGCGCTCCGGCGTCGGCGGGGTCAATGGCGAGCGCCCGGTGGAGCGCGTCGAATCCGTCGCCGCCCTGCCCCATGGCAATCAGCACCGAGCCCAGCTCACGCCATGCGCGCACCGAATCGGGCTGCAATTCGAGCGCACGCCGCAAACTCGTGACCGCGTGCGCGCGCAGCTCGCCCCGGGCCAGGTAGTCGGCCTTGGTTGCATATGCGACGCCGAGCTCCAGATGCGCGCGCGCGTAACCGGGATCGAGATCGACCGCGCGCTCGAACAACATGACCGCGCGGTCGAGCGACTCGTAGGTCTCCGCCCGCAGGTTGAGCACGCCTTTGGAAAACGCCTCGTAGGCGCCCACCACTCCAGTTTCGAGCGCCGCGGCGCCGGTCGGGCGGATGACGGCCCGCAAGAGCCCGGCAAGGTCGCGGACCAGCCGATCCTGCAGGGCGAAGATCTCCTGCATTCGGCCGTCGACCTTGATCGTCCGCTCGGCATGAGCGGTTGCCGCGTCCAGAAGCTGCGCCGTGACACGCACGGCGTCGCCGGCGCGCTGGAAGCTGCCGGTCAGCACCCATCGCGCGCCGAGCTCGCGGCCCACCCGGATCCAGAGAGCGTCACGTGAATCGTCTCCCTGACGCTCGAGCGTACGGGCCAGCTCGGACACGCGCCCGCGCGGCACCACGGTGACGCCCTCGAACCCTTCCAAATCGGCGGTCACGGTTTCTGAAATCCCGGTGCCGAGCCAGTCGTCCTCGGCGTTCGCACTGATGTTGCGAAAGTCGGTGACCGCGAGGATCGGAGACGCAGTCCCGGCCCGCGAACCTTGAAGGATGTCGCCGCGTTGGGCGGCGGCGAGCGCCAGGCCGACTGCCTGCAGATCGTCGAAGCGGTTCAACGGATTCTTCTCGAGCATGCGTCTCACGACGCGCTCGACAGCTGGCAGGCGCGGATCGTCGAGACGCACGTGCAGCGGCGGCGCCTCCTTCTGCAACAGCGCTTCGAGCACTTGCGGCGCGTTGGCACCTTCGAACGGCCGATGTTCGGCGAGGAGCTCGTACAGCACCACGCCAAGGGAGAACATGTCGCTGCGCCCGTCGAGCGGCCGGCCGGTGGATTGCTCGGGCGACATGTACGAGAGCGTGCCGGCGGCGATGCCCTGGAGCGGATCGACCGTCTGCGTCGCGGCTGTATCGACCATCGGCGCGGACCAGCGCGCAACGCCGAAGTCGAGCACCTTCGCCAAGCCATGTTCGGTGACCATGATGTTCGATGGCTTGATGTCGCGGTGCACGAGTCCATACGCGTGCGCCGCGGCCAGCGCATCGGCCACTTGTCGGCCGACGTCGAGGATGGTGTCCAGAGGCAACGGACCTTGGGAGGCGAGATCGGCCAGGGTCCGCCCGGCCACGTATTCCATCGCGATGAAGCTGAGCGTCGCGCCGTCGTGCTCGACTTCGTCGACCTCGTAGACGACCGCGATATTCGGATGGGTAAACGCGGAGCCTGCCCGCGCTTCCGCCAGCAGCCGGCGTGACGTCTCCTCGGGGTCGCGCGCCGCCCGAACGACTTTCAGCGCGACGGTGCGACGGAGACGCTGGTCCTCGGCGCGATACACATCGCCCATCGCGCCCGAACCAAGGTGAGCGACCAGGCGATAGCGCGACAGTGTCTCGCCGACCACCGCAACATTATGGAGCGGCTGAACCTCGGGGCCGGGCGGTTCGGGCGGTCGACGGCGACTCCTGACCGTATTCGGCCCGCCACCATGACGGCTCGCGATAATGCGCTCCTGCGTCGTGAAGCCATACGACTTCTTCCACGATTACTTCCTCCGGGCAGCACGCGGCGCTCATGAGCTGTTCGAACTCGCGAAGCTCCTCGTCCGACATAGCCAGGAACCTGTCCTTGTCGTACTCCGGGAACAGGCGGATGGCATCCTTCGAGACGTCGGTCATCAGCTCCTTCCTTTGCGCGTCGAAACGGTCGATGTGCCCGATCGGCAGCAGAAATCGCTTGGATTTCAACCAACCACCGCCGTTGACCGTGGCGTACTGCACCGAACCGGCCTGGGTATCGATGATGAAGCCGTCAAGTTGGCCCAGTTTCTCGTGTCCCCATCCATAGACGGGCACGTGGTCGAGCTTGACGTCTGCGTCGTCCAGTTTGCCGGCATCGACGAAACGGAGGCGTGAACTGTATTGCGTGGCGGTCATATGTCCTCCTGGCTCGCGACCCCGTACGCAAGTTCCGCACCTCCAGCGCAACCTTGAGAGCGCTCTTCATTTGCCAGTTTCGGCCCTGAATCACCACGAAGGACACAAAGGACACAAAGGTTGGAATTTCCTCTACATGCTGCTGAAAGAAGCTCCAGCCGATCGCCAGTCGCTCGCCCCCGTGTCAGGCGGCTGATGAGGCGCTGGCCATCACGCGCCACCGATCACACAGGTCGCGCGCAGCGTCGCTCCAGTGCGGAAACCTGAACATGAATCCGTGTTCGAGGAGTTTCGCCGGGACGACGCGGCGGCTCTTCAGGATCAGCTCGGTTTCCGTACGCATGAAGACCGCGCCGATCTCGAGCATCCACCGGCTCGCGGGCAGTCCGAACGAAACGCCGCATGCGTCGCGGAGCACACGCATGAATTCGGCGTTCGGCAACGGGTGTGGAGAGGCGACGTTCACGACGCCCTCGATGTCATCGCGGCCGATCAGCCACTGAACGGCGCTGACGAAGTCCTCGTCGTGGATCCACGACATGAACTGCCGGCCGTGACCGGCCCTGCCGCCAAGGCGATGGCGTGTCAACGCGAGGAGCGTGTCGAACACGCCTCCGGGATCCGGACTCAGTGTCATCGCGGATCGCAGGGCAATCTTCCGGGTTCCTGCCGTCGCGGCCTCCTGGAACGCCTGTTCCCACGCCCGCGCGACTTCGATGCTGAATCGCCACGTGCCGGGGGTGTTCGATTCGCGGCCGCCAAGAATGCCGGTGTGCTCGTCGTTGGGATGATCGTATCGATGCGCGTAAATCGTGGCCGTGCTCGCTTGCAGCCACACGCGCGGCGGACACGCGGACTGCGCGATCGCCTGTCCGACGACGCGCGTCGACCGCACGCGTGACTGCAGAATCTCCTCGCGGTGGGCGGCGCTGTATCGGCAGTTGACGCTCCGGCCGGTCAGATTGATGACGACGTCGCAGCCATCGATTTCGCGTTGCCAGTTGCCCATCGTCGCTCCGTCCCACGCAACCACAGGCCATGGCCTGGCGACGGCGCGACGGCTCAGAACGACGACGTCATCACCGCGTCCGTGAAACGCCCGGGCAAGAATCGTCCCGACTTGTCCGGATCCTCCTGGAATGACGATCTTCATGGCAGCCCCCTGTTTCTAGCCATCGATGAATCGACGGCGGTATTCGGGACGCGGCATCAGGCAGCGATCGAGACGGCCGAACATGCGGTAACGGTTTCGAGCGACGACGTCGTACACCCGATTCAGAATCGCCATCGGGACG
>Ga0207641_10000947_pt1 | contig 29805 bp, 22 predicted proteins | sample KBSSwiS62_FD_184306 | JGI IMG/M metagenome (GOLD analysis project Ga0207641, IMG submission 184306) | Switchgrass rhizosphere microbial communities from Kellogg Biological Station, Michigan, USA - KBS Switchgrass S6-2 (SPAdes) (version 2) | ecosystem: Host-associated > Plants > Roots >... | reverse complement strand
CTCAATTTTATTTTTCGGTTGAAAAACAGGGATATAACTGCCTTTGGGTATTTCAATTACAATGGGATCATTCTTACCAGCATCATAATAATATTCTTTCAATGCCCTTCTTAACCTGCCTGCATGTATTCGAACGATCGCATCCAACTGGGGATTAAAGTCAATATTGCGGGATAATACGCTGATGCCAATAGAATATTCTTTGATCTCGTCTTCTTTACCAGCAAGAGTCTTCTCAATAACAAATTCAAGAAAACCTGATAATATTCGTGAACTTTTAAAAGCAGGAGTAGAAACAACTCTCTTTAACTGTGCTTTGATCTCGCTTATATATGAATTTTCTTTTGCTCTCATAGAGCATTGATTTGGTTAAAATAAGGTTGATGGTACCGTTCGCAAAATAGGGGATTTAAATGAATCTTAGCAAAATGGGTTTGGATTAGAGGCAATTCATACGAATAATTTGATAATTGGTAAGAACAATCTTGAAGCTGCCTGTTTGATAACAGTTGTTTGCTTCTTTATGCCTTGAACTTTAAAAAGAATTTTTAAAATTTTCTGGCTGTATGAGTTTACGTTATTAATGCTTGGGAGCAGTTAAAGAACCCGGATTTACCGTTAATTAACCGTATAATACTTATTTGGCGTAGATAAGTATTTTAACATTGTGAAACATTGGATCATCCCTTACCTAAAATGACAAAAGAGCTTGTATACATATTAGGAAAATTCCCGGACCACAGCAACAAAATTATTGATTTGTATAATAAGGACGAAGATTTCAGAATACTCTGCGAAGATTATATTACCAGTATACAGGCAGCTGAAGAGCGCAGACTAAATGCGATCATGGACCGGAAGATAGAAAGAGAATTTTTACACGTAAATATAGAGTTGGAAAAAGAGATCATTCATTTATTAGAAACATATCAGCAAAAGGATTTGACTTAAGAACTTAATAGGAAATCGCTCTGCGGATCTTTGTATTAAAATCACAATTCAATTTCCCCTTGCAGGATTCGGACGTAAAAAAACTGTTCATGCGGCGTTACGTATACCCTATCAAAATACTCAGCGATAATAGATCATTTCATTATATCTAATCATTCAATAGAACAATTAGAAACAACCAAACCGAATTCAAAAAACCTAAACATTTATTATGAGAACCCAGATCTCTTTTGTGTTAATTGCATTGTGTTTTTTGGTCTCTTGTAGTGACCAAAAACAGGAAACCGCTGCGACAGCAGAAACTACAACTAATGGTGATATAGATCGTACCGTATTACCGATCAAAGAACCCAGCTATCCCGAAGACACAACGCTTGATGCACGTAATGCAAAAGCACCTGCACGTTTTGAAGTAAAAGCTCCCGCTAAAGCTCCCAATGTCGTCATTGTGCTAATTGATGACGAGGGGTTCGGTGTATCAAGTGCATTTGGCGGTCCGGTAAACGAACCAACACTGGATAAACTTGCGGCGAACGGATTAAAGTATAATCGTTTTCATACAACAGCACTTTGTTCTCCTACTCGTGTAGCATTACTCACAGGCAGAAATCATCATCTGAATAATGCAGGTGCTATCATGGAACTTGCTACAGGATTTCCCGGTAACACAGGCGTCCGTCCAAATGGTATTGCTCCTCTCGCAGAAATGTTGAGATTAAATGGATACAGCACAGCTGCATTCGGAAAATATCATGAAACAGCGCCTTGGGAAGTTTCAGTTTCCGGTCCTTATGATCGTTGGCCTACACATTCCGGGTTTGATAAATTTTATGGATTCATAGGTGGAGAAACGAACCAATGGGCCCCTGCAGTTTATGATGGTACTGTAAGAGTAGAAGTTCCACATGATCCGAATTATCATTTTACAACAGATATGACTAACCAGGCGATCAATTGGGTGAGTGCACAACAAGCTTTAACGCCTGACAAACCATTCTATATGTATTTTGCACCCGGTGCAACACATGCGCCTCACCATGCACCAAAAGAATTTATTGATAAATACAAAGGTAAATTTGACCAGGGCTGGGATAAATTAAGAGAAGAAACTTTTGCAAGGCAAAAAGCATTGGGTGTAATACCACAAAATGCACAGCTCACTCTGCGTCCGAAAGAAATTCCCGCATGGGATGACCAGACTCCTGATCAGAAAAAATTGTTCGCAAAACAAATGGAAGTATATGCCGGTTTTGCAGAACATACCGACTATGAAGTGGGAAGGCTGGTTCAAACCCTTGAAGAAATGGGCGAACTTAATAATACACTTTTTTTATATGTAGTAGGAGATAATGGAGCCAGTGCTGAAGGAGGACCCGAAGGTTCGTATAACGAAATGATGGCGCTGAACGGAATTGTTGGCAAGGCAGATCAAATGATGAACCATATTGACGATTGGGGCAGCCCGAATACATTTCCGCACTATGCTATAGGATGGGCTCATGCCTGTAATACGCCTTTCCAATGGACAAAACAAATTGCTTCACACTTTGGTGGTACACGCAACGGTATGGTTGTTCATTGGCCAAATGGTATAAAAGCAAAAGGAGAAATAAGATCACAGTTTACTCATGCTACTGATATTGCACCAACGGTAATGGAAGCAGCGGGTTTACCATTTCCCAAATCAGTGAATGGAACGGAACAAATTCCTTTCAGCGGTGTGTCTTTTATGTTTTCATTTGATGATGCAAAGGCAGCTGACAGACATACCACTCAATATTTCGAAATGTTTGGTAACAGGGGAATTTATGATCATGGCTGGGTAGCCTGTACCCGTCATTCTATCCCATGGCTCATGGCTGTCAATCCTCCATTGAAAGATGATACCTGGGAATTGTATAATGTCGACGAAGATTTCAGCGAGGCCAACAACCTCGCGGCAAAAAATCCTGGAAAACTAAAAGAGCTACAGGCAATATTTAATAGAGAGGCTACAAAAAATCATGTATTTCCCATTGACGACCGAAGATCTGAAAGGTTTGATGCATCAGTTGCAGGTCGACCCGATCTGATGGGTCCCCGTACTTCTTTAACAGTGTATGAAGGCATGACCGGCATTTCGGAGAATGCATTTATCAATGTTAAAAACCGAAAATATACCATCACGGCAGAGGTGGAATTGAAAGATGGAAACACCAATGGTGTTATAATATCCCAGGCTGGTCGATTTGGCGGATGGTCTTTATATATGAAAGGTGGTAAACCTCATCATGAATACAATTTCTTTGGTCTTGAATGGACTAATATCGGGGCACCAAAAGCATTAGCTGCGGGTCATCATGTAATAAAATATGAGTTCGTTCCTGATGCTGCTAAACCTGGTGCTGGTGGCAAATGCACTTTGTATGTGGATGATCAAAAAGTAGCTGAAGGAATAATTCCCAAAACAGAGCCTTTTGCTTTCTCAGCTGATGAGGGAGTAGATGTAGGAGTTGACAATGAGACCAACGTATCACGTGACTACAAAGAAGGAGAAAATAAATTTACCGGCAAGATCCGTAAAATTGTTATCAATACTAAACCGTAGAGAAGTAAAATAAACTGTTGGCAAGGATACAGTTTTTATTTCAGTAATTGTTTATATAGCAACGGTCATCATTCTATTGCACCTGGATGATGACCGTTGATTCTTTCAAAAGAGTTTTAAGACCCTCTTTTCTTTAACTAAGAATTGAAGAGTGATGTTGGTAAGAATCATTTGGCGAATAAATAAAAAGACAACTGCCTTCTTTTATAGTATTAATAATAGGAGTTGCTTCTTTCGGCGAAACAGCCGGGCAACCCTGGCTTCTTCCAATATAACCAAGCCTTGAAATGTAATTGGGATCCACATATTTTGCACCATGAAATACAATGGCTCTTTCGTATGCGTTATCATTGATACCTTTTTCAAGACCTTCCAATTTAAGCGAGTAGCCATGTTTGCCATTATAAGTATCTAATGTTTTATAAAAACCCAAACTACTTTTGTTTGAAGAAGGACTATTAGAAAAAGAATTGGCCATTTCTTTACCCGAATTTTTTCCATGTGCCACATAGGTGCTGTAAAGAACCTGGTAATTTTTAAGATCAACTACATATAATCTTTTATCGGAGCTGGGTAAACTAAAATCTATAATAGAAATTATGCTGTCATTTAAAATAACACCTTGCTCTCTTAATTTTTCAAAACCTTTTTGAGCCAACTCAAAAGCAGCTCTGTTTAATCCTGCAATATTCAATCTTAAGCTATCGTACACAGAAACTGCGGAGGGTATTGTAGGTATAAGATCGCTGACATGAAGATTTGATACGGTGTTCTTCAATTGCGTGGCTCTTTTTTCTACTGATTTTGCAAATGCAAACGGGAAAGAAAATAAACCAATAAGTAATGATGATATAAATAACCAGGCATTCCTCACTTTTCTTTTCTGCATTGGTAATAATTTTATGTTGTTAAAAAATAAAACTGCCCTAGTGATTATAAATCGCCGGGCAGTTAGTTTTGTTCCAAGGGTCAATCTCTACTTAAAAACGAGCTCTACTCTAGCGGACCGGACGGGACTCGAACCCGCGACCTCCGCCGTGACAGGGCGGCATTCTAACCAACTGAACTACCGATCCGTTCCTTCAAATGAGTCGTTTCGACGTCATTTTTTGGGATGGCAAAGATAGCCCGGCACGGTTTTGTTGCCAAAAGTTTTTCCTTCAAAAACCAATGAAAATTCAAAATTAATCCGCTCATCACATACAATTAGACGATTTGCCTTCTTCTACCAGTTGCTATTGTGGATAACCTACCTCAGTTTTTATTGTTTGTTTTCACATTGATGGGCCCAATTATTCAGTAATTTTCATGATCTTAATCAATGGTTGATGATAAATGTTTCCACCATCAAATTGCTTCGCATTCCTTTTTCATTTTTTTTATCCCCCATCTATTTTTTTGCGTTGGCCCAAGTCCCCAATATCAATTGGTTTAATGCCGTGTTAATTTTTGTCATTATTCATTTCTTGATTTATCCTGCAAGTAATGGTTATAACAGCTATATGGATCGGGATACTGAAAGCATTGGTGGGCTTGAGAAACCGCCTCCACCTTCGCGTCAACTTTATTTGGTGAGTATTGTTTTAGATTCACTCGGGATTTTATTGAGTTTGATTATCGGTCCTATTTTCACACTGGTCATGTTATTTTATATCGGTGCATCAAAGGCATATAGTTACCGGGGCATTCGATTAAAAAAATATCCCTATCTCGGGTATTTTATAGTGATCCTGTTCCAGGGTGCTGTCACTTTCTGGTTGGTTTATTATGGCAGCAATGCTGAACAAAATATTTGGGTTCCATGGCAGGGCATGGTTATATGTTCTCTGTTAGTTGGAGGCTTTTACCCTTTAACACAGATTTATCAGCATAAACAGGATCTTGACGACGGAGTGAATACGATCAGTTATAAGTTAGGTTATATTGGTACATTTATATTCTGTGCCATTGTTTACATTTTAGCATGGGTATTCATGGCACAATTTTTTATCACCAACAAACACGGGGATCAATTATTGGTGATTGGCATCTTTTTTATCCCTGTTATCGTTTACTTCATCAGGTGGTTTGTACTGGTTTACAGAAACAGCGAAGAAGCCAATTTTAAAAATACGATGAAGATGAACTGGCTGGCGGCATCTTGTACGAATATTTCTTTTTTGATCTTATTAATATGGAGGTGGTTTGAGTAAAATTATTTCAATAGGAACGGCTTTACCGGAGTACCGGCATGAACAAGAAAAGATCTTTGAGTTTATGAGCCGTGTGTATGCAATAAACGAAGTAGAAAAAAGAAAACTAAAATTTCTCTACAAGCACAGTGGCATTAAAACCCGTTATTCTGTTTTACCTGACTATAGTGTTTCTGCTGACGAATGGCAATTCTTTACTCCAACAGAAAACCTGGAACCTGTTCCTTCTATTGAAAAAAGAATGAAAAACTTCCGGGAACATGCTGCTCCGTTATCTTTAAAAGCAATTAATAATTGTCTTGCTGATTTTAAAGATAAGCCTGTTACTCATCTTATAACAGTTAGTTGCACTGGCATGAGTGCTCCCGGCCTGGATCTTGAATTGATCGAGTTGTTGAATTTACCTGCTACTACCTGGCGAACGTCTATCAATTTCATGGGCTGTTATGCCGCTATACATGCTTTAAAACTTGCTGATGTAATCTGCAAATCAGATGCAAAAGCAAATGTTTTAATTGTATGTGTTGAATTATGTACGCTTCATTTTCAAAAAAAATATAATCCCGATAATATCTCGAGTGCCATATTATTTAGTGATGGAGCAGCAGCGATGCTCGTTACCGGAAATAATGAATCAGAAGGGTTGAATATCGATCATTTTTATTCTTCTGTATCATTTAAAAGCAAACAGGAAATGGTTTGGGAACTATCCTCTACGGGTTTTCTTTTAACACTCAGTGGTTATATTCCCGAGTTAATTGAAGAAGATTTTAATGATATTGTAAATGAATGCCTGAAAGGAACAAGCCTGCAAAAGGAAGATATAACTCATTGGTGTATTCATCCCGGCGGAAAAAAAATATTGGAAGCTGTACATAATAGTCTTGGATTTACCAATGGACAGTTGCAGCCCTGTTATGATGTATTAAATGATTACGGCAATATGTCTTCTCCCACAATTCTCTTTGTACTAAAAAGTATTCAGCAGGCATTGGATAAAAAGCAACCCAACAATATATTTGGTGCGGCGTTTGGCCCCGGTCTTACGATCGAAACTTTTATTTTATCCACTTAATTATTTCAAACTCTCCTATAGCAACTTGCAGGATGATATTACATACGATCTTGCCATTGTTGGTGGTGGACTAGCCGGTCTTTCGTTATCAATTCAAATGGCTAAAGCCGGTTACAAAGTTATTCTCTTTGAAAAAGAACAATATCCTTTTCATCGCGTATGTGGTGAATATATAAGTTTGGAGTCATGGGATTTTTTGCAAAGCCTTGGACTTGATCTTAGATCGTTGAATGTATCGCAGATCAAAAGACTTTGTGTATCTGCAAAAAATGGAAAGTCATTTGAACAGGAATTGCCATTAGGTGGTTTTGGCATCAGTCGTTACAAACTTGATCATTGTTTAGCGCAAATAGCAAAACAGTGCGGAGTGCTATTATTTGAACAAACCCGTGTCAATGAAATCAATTTTTCTAATGATGAATTTACTATTCAATCAACAATAGGGAATTGCAAATCGAAAGTTGCAGTTTGTTGTTTTGGTAAAAGAAGTAATCTTGATATTAAATGGAAGCGACCATTTGTTTTGGCGAAAAAAAATAAGCTCAATAATTATATTGGCGTAAAATATCATATCCGGTACAATTTTCCGAATGATCTTATTGCCCTTCATAATTTCAAGAAAGGGTATTGTGGTATTTCAAAAATTGAAAATGAACAGTATTGTTTCTGTTATCTTACAGTTGCAGATAATTTACAGAACAGCGGCAACGATATTAAGAAGATGGAGCAAACGATCCTTTCAGCAAACCCACATTTAAAAAAGATCTTTGACGAATGTGAAATGCAATGGAAAGAGCCCGTTGTAATTTCACAAATAAGTTTTGATAAAAAGAATTTGATAGAAGATCATGTGCTGATGATCGGCGATGCAGCAGGAATGATCACACCTTTATGCGGCAATGGGATGAGTATGGCACTACATGCAAGTAAGATTGCTGCCGGACAAATCCAGGAATTTTTGAAAGGAAGAATTTCGAGAGAGCTAATGGAACAAAGCTATTCCACTGTATGGAATAAATTATTTTCAAAGCGATTAAGAACCGGACGTATGCTTCAGCGATTACTCAATGATCCACGACTTACTAATCTAGTGATAGGAATAAGCAGATATTTTCCTTCTTTGATAAAAACGTTGGTTAAAAAAACTCATGGCGACCCTTTCTAATTGATGACTACGATTAACTAAAGAGACCTCCAAAAAGTCATTATTATTTTATTCTTACATTCGCCATTCATTTTCAGCCTATGCCGTCCAATGCTAACCGACAGTTTCTTGATTTTGAAAAGCCTATCAAGGACCTGATCGAAACAATAGAAAAGTATAAGCACGATGCCGAGAAGAATAAGATGGATATGACGGAGCCTATCCGTCAGTTGGAAGAAAGCATTGCGCAAAAAAGAAAGGAGATCACCCAACATCTTACCAGCTGGCAACGGGTGCAGTTAAGTCGTCATCCCGACCGGCCATATACCATGAAGTACGTTGAGAAAATGACCAAATGTTTTCTTGAACTCTATGGCGATCGCAATGTGAAAGATGATAAAGCCATGATCGGTGGGTTTGCAAACCTGGATGGAGAAACCGTGATGATCGTTGGCCAGCAGAAAGGTATCAATACCAAAATGCGTCAGATGCGGAATTTCGGAATGGCAAATCCCGAAGGCTACCGCAAAGCGCTGCGATTAATGAAACTTGCTGAAAAATTTAATAAGCCTGTCATTACATTGATCGATACTCCCGGCGCCTTTCCAGGTTTGGAGGCAGAAGAAAGAGGACAGGGCGAAGCAATTGCCCGGAATATTTATGAAATGATACGCCTCAAAGTGCCGGTGATCTGTGTCATCATTGGTGAAGGGGCAAGTGGCGGAGCGTTGGGTATTGGTGTGGGTGACCGGGTGTATATGATGGAGAATACATGGTACACAGTTATCAGTCCGGAAAGTTGTTCTTCTATTCTTTGGCGCAGTTGGGATAAAAAGGAAGTAGCAGCCGAGCAATTACGACTCACAGCCGATCATATGCTAAATTTTGGATTGATCGATGGAATAATTCCCGAACCTGATGGAGGTGCGCATTGGGATTATAATCAGGCAGCGGAGATATTGAAGAATTTTTTGATACCCGTGCTGAAAGAATTAAAACAAATACCTGCTGAAGAAAGAGTGAGCCGGCGAATAGTGAAGTTTGGGAAAATGGGATTCTGGGAAGAAGTTGAAGGTTAATAGTTAAAGGTTAAAAGTTATTATTTACCCGGCTGTTGAAATACTATTAAGCTTCCGTTGCGTCGCACTCTTATACTTTTAGTAACTTTATTCAACTAAATCTTAAATCCGAAATCTAAAATTGATCATGTCTCTTCGTGAAATGTTTCGTGGTACTGGTGTGGCAATTGTTACTCCATTTACACAAGATGGCAGTATCGACTGGCCATCATTTGAAAAAGTCATCAATCATATTATTGATGGCAAGTGTGAATACCTTGTTGTATTGGGTACAACAGGTGAAAGTGCAACAGTTCATGGTAAGGAGAAACAGGATGTATTTTCATTTGTAAATAAAATAACGGCCGGCAGAGTTCCGATCATTGCCGGTATTGGTGGTAACGATACTCATGAAGTGATCGAAGGATTCAAGACTTTTGATATCACAGGTTACGACGCTATTCTTTCTGTGTCTCCTTATTACAGCAAACCCAACCAGGAAGGATTATTTCAACATTATAAAGCATTGGATGCAGCAACGCCTTTACCGATCATGATGTATAATGTTCCTTCACGTACAGGAATGAATGTAGCAGGTGAAACACAAGTAAGAATTGCAAACGAATGTAAAAACATATTTGCAACAAAAGAAGCCAGCGGCGATTTTGCACAGATCAACTATATCATAAAAAATAGACCTGCAGATTTTATGGTCATCAGCGGTGATGATCCGATCACATTGCCAATGATAGCAGCAGGAGCAGATGGATTGGTTTCAGTTGTTGCCAATGCTTATCCAAAAGATTATTCTGATATGGTTCGCTTTTGCCTTGAAGGCAATTTCGAAGAAGCACAAAAACTCCATTATAAATACACAGATATAATCGCTTCCATGTTTGCCGAAGGCAGCCCCAGCGGTGTCAAAGCCTATCTATCAGAATTGGGATTATGCGGAAATTATTTCCGTTTGCCCGTATGGCAGGTTAGTGAAAGGCATCATTCAAAAATTAAGGAGTTGATGAAGAAGGTGAGTTCAGTATTTCTACAATACTGAGCTTTTTAGCAACCCTTTTTTGTTTTTTCACCTCTAGTGACCGAATATAAAGGACAACAGGGTATTTCTTCGTGTTTCACAATGCCTTCGTGTGTCAATCGTTGTTTAAATTCTGGAAAAAATCAATTAAATTGTTACTTAGTTTTCTGAGTCACACTATTAATCCTCTTTCATTATGAAGTATTCGCCTGTTCAGAACTACATAAACGGGAAATTTGTTGATGCTGCATCTGACCGTACGCTTGACGTTATCTCTCCGCTTGATGGCAATTTGCTTTCCAAAGTACCGATGTCAACTTTGAAAGATCTGGATAGTGCAGTGAAAGCTGCCAAAGCTGCTTTTCCAAAATGGAGTCATACACCAATTAAAGAACGGGTACAGGTTTTTTATAAGTACAAATATTTGATGGAACAAAACCTGCAGGAGCTGGCTGCACTGGTAAGCGAAGAAAATGGGAAAACGATGGGTGAAGCAACTGCAGAGATAGAAAAATGCATTGAGCTTACTGAGTTCGCCTGCTCATTACCTCAATTAGTAACCGGCGAAGTATTAGAAGTAAGCAAAGGAGTAGAATGCAGAACAGAACATGTGCCGTTAGGCGTTGTTGCATCTATTGTACCTTTTAATTTTCCAAGCATGGTTCCTAACTGGACAATACCGAATGCAATTGGTTTAGGAAACTGTATGGTTATAAAACCTTCTGAAAAAGTTCCATTAAGTGTTGGAAAATTAGCAGAGCTATTAAGAATGGCAGGGTTACCTGATGGTGTATTTAATGTTGTTCATGGTGATAGTGAAATTGTTGAAGCTATCTGTGATCATCCCGGTATTGAAGCGGTTTCATTTGTTGGTTCTACAAAAGTTGCCAAGATCGTTTACCAAAGAGCAACACAAAAATTCAAAAGAGCATTAGCACTCGGTGGCGCAAAAAATCATTTGATGGTATTGCCTGATGCAAAAGCAGATATGACGGCGCAGAATGTTGCCGCAAGCATGAGTGGCTGCGCCGGTCAGCGGTGTATGGCGGCAAGTGCAATGGTTGGAGTTGGAAATATCGATCACATCATTCAAAAGATAGTTGATGAAGCTAGAAAGATCGTTCCAGGAAAAAATTTGGGAGCAGTGATAAACATAGAAAGCAAAGAACGTATTGAAAGATATATTGGCGAAGCCGAAAGGGATGGTGCAAAAATTTTAGTCGATGGTCGCGGCGCTAAAGTGGAAGGAAAAGAAAACGGAACTTATGTTGGCCCCACTGTTATTGATTTTGTAAAACCTGAAATGAGTGTGGCAAAAGAAGAAATTTTCGGTCCCGTCATTTCTATTATGCGGACGAATACAGTTGATGAAGCATTGGCTATTGAAAATGCAAATCCTTATGGAAATGCGGCAAGTGTGTTTACACAAAATGGTGGTTTGGCAAGATATATTATTGATCATGCAAGTGCGGGAATGATCGGTGTGAATGTAGGTGTGCCTGTGCCTCGTGAGCCTTTCTCTTTTGGCGGGTGGAATGAAAGCAAGTTTGGTGTAGGTGATATAACAGGAAAAAGTTCAATTGAATTCTGGACAAAGCTGAAAAAATCAACAGTCAAGTGGAATCCGGAAGCGGGAGTGAATTGGATGAGTTGATTCTTAGTATGCAAAATTTCAAATAATGATATAATGCGGATAATTAAAAGTATTCAAAACAGAATATATGAAATTCGAGGTGAGAATGTGATGCTGGATAAAGATTTGGCTGTTTTGTATGAAACTGAAACAAAGTTTCTGAATCTTGCTGTTAAAAGAAATATCAAAAGATTTCCCAGGGATTTTATGTTTCAGCTCACCAAAGAAGAATTTGATGATTTGAGGTTTCAAATTGAAACCACAGAAAATGATAAACCTTTGAGGTTGCAAAATGAAACCTCAAAAAAGGGCAGAGGAGGCACCAGGTATCTTCCTTATGCTTTTACGGAGCAAGGTGTTGCCATGTTAAGTGGCATTCTCAATTCAGATAAAGCCATTGCAATGAATATTGCTATCATGAGGGCTTTTGTTGAGATAAGGAGGATATTGATTCAGGAAACCGATCTGCGAAAACAGTTAAGCGAAATAAGGGAACGTGTTGGCGAACACGATACGCAATTAAATGCGATCTATGATGCGATGGAAAATTTACTGGATGAAAAAGCTGCTCAAAAGAAATTTGAAGAAAGAAAGAGAGTTGGGTTTAAAATAACAGGATAAATTTTGTGAAAGTCATAAAATGCTAATGCGAAAAGTAATAATAATCGTATCATTTGTTTTTGCAACCCAGGTTTCTTTTGCGCAGAAGACGTTTTCCGAATGCTATGACACATTATTTCAAAGATTAACTCATACCACCAATCCCAATATAAGCTTTATGAATGATTGGCAAAACTGTATTAAAGGCAAAGAGATGCCTTACCTGTCACTTCAAACTATTTCAGGAGAAAAGATCGAAACGAAAGATCTAAAAGGGAAAGTGATCGTTATTAATCTTTGGTTTACTACATGTCATCCATGCATTGCAGAATTACCAGCATTGAACAAGTTAGTAAAAGAGTATAAAGATAAAAACGTTGTGTTCCTCGGTCTATCAACTGATACGAAAGAGTATCTTAACTCCGAATTTTTCCCAAAATATAAATTTGATTTTAAAATTATTCCAGGAGCTGTCGACATAGTTGAAAAAATTGGGCATACAGGTTTCCCAACCACTTATATTATTGATATGAAGGGAAAAGTTATTGATGCATGGATCGGTGGATTTGATGGCAAAGAGGCAGAAACTGCTGCCTATTTAAAAGCAAAACCGATCATTGATGAATTATTAAAAGGTGAATAGAATTGTTATCGTACAAGAGTGCGACGCAACAGAAGCTACATAGGATCGTATATGCTGGTAACAAAAAAATATTTTCTTTCATTAATGCTTTACGGATCATTTTCCGTAACAGTCTCATTTGGACAGAAACCTGTTGATGTTGCAGAAAGTTCCGTGAAAGTTGGTATAAAGGCCGAAGAAGAAGTTTATTTTGGTTTTGCAGAAGGGGATAAGCTAATTTTTAGTTTTGAAGAAGCGAATGGTAAAGAAATGAAAGAAGTTGAGATCGTGGAAATGCCTTCTTCCTCTAAGTTTTTAGATTTTAAAACAAGTAAGATCGACAACAAAACAATTAATGTTGCCAGGACAGGCATTTATAAATTCAGGTTTGCAAATTCTGCTCTCTTACCGAGGGTTTGTAAATACAAGATACAGCGAATTCCTGCCAACGCTGCAACACAGAACTTTAATACAACAGTATATTTTGATGAGTACAACGATACAACCTATACTAACGAGGTAGAAACTTTTATTGACAGATCGGATACTGTGTTCAGTAATTTCCAGGACAGGACAATAAAAGTTAATCCGTTAACAGCACCAGGCAGCAGTAAAGTAACATTCAACTTTACGTTGCCGGAAAATACTGTATCATGGAGTTATTATGTATCCTCCGATAAAGGAGGGCAACAAATTTACCAGGAAGCAGCAAGATCACTTATTGCCAACTCACCTTTAGTTATCGAGAAATTTCCCAAGTATGGTCCGTTGGCTGCAGTGGCAGTGGGTGCACCATCTTATCTTTCAAAAATAGATACAGGTCAGCATGTTAATTATTGGATAGTGGAAAATGAAAATGCAGAGCTGTTTAAAAACGGGGAACAATTCCGGTTTGTTAAGAAGGGACGGGGTATGAATGACTTTTCGCGGATGGAGCCAGGTGACAGAGCTTATTTCTTTTGTTTGCATAATGATTACAAAGATGTACCTATTACAGTTACGGTTAAGATCACCGCAGTTCTCATTAATGAAAAATTTACTTCAGAACCGGTTCGGAGAATGCATGTAACATTAAAAAAAGGAATGCATTTAAAGAGTTAAGATCATCGGGATAATAATAACATAAAAATATTTTATGCCTCAATCAAAAATAGTATCCGAAGCTGAGGAGATCATCCAGGATAATTTGGATCACACATTATTTTCATGGAGCAAACAAAAAGGCATTGCACCAATCGCTGTTAAATATGGCGAAGGAGTTTATTTATATGATTATGATGGCAAACGTTATCTCGATTTCTCTTCTGGATTAATGAATGTGAATATTGGTCATGGCAATCAACGGGTGACAGAAGCGGTAATAAAACAAATGCAGGAGGTGAGTTATGTAACACCAAGTTGCGTGACCAAAGTTCGTGGTGAAGTTGGAAAAAAGATCGCTTCAATAACTCCGAAAGGACTGACAAAAACTTTATTCACGGTTTGCGGCGCTACCGCAATTGATAATGCAATTAAGTTGGCAAGGTTGTATACAGGTCGTCATAAAATCCTGTGCCGCTATCAATCTTTTCATGGGGCTTCTTATGGTGCTATGTCAGCAGGTGGTGATCCTCGAAAGCTTGTAGCCGATTCACAGCAGGCGCCAAATTTTGTTCATTTCGATATCCCGATCGCTTATCGATGGGACTATGGTGAAGAGAATTTATTGAAAGAATCAATTAAAAACCTGGAGAGAGTAATTGCATTTGAAGGGCCACAAAATATTGCAGCTATTTTGTTAGAAGGAGAATCGGGTTCATCAGGTTGTTTGAAATATCCTGTTGGGTACTTAAAAAAAGTTCGTGAAATATGTGATAAGCACGGCATTTTATTTATTGCTGATGAAGTCATGAGTGGATGGGGCAGAACAGGTAAATGGTTTGGATTCGAAAATCATGGCATTGTTCCTGATATGATCGCAACTGCGAAAGGAATTACAGCCGGTTATTTGCCGTTAGGCGCATTGATCGTGTCCGATAAAATTGCTTCACAGTATGATGATAATGTTTTGTGGTTAGGGTTAACTTATTCTGCCCATCCTGTAAGTTTAGCCGCAAGCCTGGAAGTCTTAAAAATTTATGAAGATGAAAATTTAATTGAGAACGCAGCAGCAATGGGAAAATATATTGATTCAAGGATGGAAGAGTTAAAAAAGAAACATCCATCAATTGGAGATTGGAGAAATACTGGATTGCTTGGTTGTATTGAATTAGTAAAGAATAGAACAACAAACGAACCGATGGCGCCTTTTAATGCAAAACCGGATGAAATGGCGGTTATGAATAAAGTTGCAGCAAGATTGAAAGACCTCGGCATGTACACATTTGTAAGATGGAATTATATTTTCGTTGCACCACCTCTTTGTATCAATAAAGAACAAATTGAGGAAGGATTGGCAATGATCAGTGATGCGATATCGATAGCAGATGAATATATAAGCCCATCCTAAATCCTTCCCGAATGGAAGGACTTGCCGACACACAGACCTGATAGCTGAACAGACTTTCAAATGTTGAAATGCTTAATTACAAATGCTGAAAGAAAACCAACAGTCTGGCCTCCCTCTCTTTCGGAGAGGGAATGAGGGAGAGGCCTCTTCTCTCATCAACGAAGACCTCGCTCCAATTCCCCAGGAAAAAAGAAAATGGGGAACATGGAACTACGCAGCTTTATGGATCAGTATGAGTTTGTGCATTCCAACTTATATGTTGGCAAGTTCATTGATTGGCGGAGGTATGAATTGGTGGCAGGCCATCCTCACAATTTTTCTCGGCAATACGATCGTATTAATTCCAATGATATTGAATGGACATGCAGGTGCAAAATATGGAATACCCTTTCCTGTTTTTGCAAGAGCAAGTTTCGGAACAAAAGGAGCTAATATTCCTGCTATGCTTCGTGCAATCGTTGCTTGCGGTTGGTTTGGTATACAGACATGGATCGGCGGAGCTGCTATATATAATATTGTAAGAGCCTGGAATCCGGGTATGCCGGAGATCGATCACAGTTCATTATTTCCGCAATTGATCCCGATGATCTGTTTTCTTGCCTTCTGGTTATTGAATATGTTCATTGTTTATCTGGGAGTAGAAAGCATAAGAAAACTTTTAGTATTCAAAGCGATCTTTCTTCCTGTTGCTGCACTTGCATTATTATTCTGGGCGATCAGTGCTGCAAATGGATTGGGACCAATATTAGAACAACCATCAAAATTGTCTGGTTCATCATTCTGGAATTATTTTTTCCCTGCATTAACAGGTATGGTTGGTTTCTGGGCTACACTTTCATTAAACATTCCAGATTTTACCCGCTATGCAAAATCACAGAAAGCACAAATAAGAGGACAGGCTATTGCATTGCCCTCATCAATGACTTTGTTTTCTTTTATTGGAGTTGTTGTTACTTCAGCCACAGCAATTGTATATGGAAGTACAATTTGGGATCCTGTACAATTAGCGGGAAAATTTGAAAACAAACTAATGGTAACATTTGCAATGCTTGCTGTTGCTATTTCAACATTGGCAACAAATATTGCTGCAAACATTGTAAGTCCCGCAAATGATTTCTCCAACCTCGCCCCAAAGAAGATCAATTTTAGAGTAGGTGGTTATATCACAGGTGTTGTTGGTGTTTTGATCTTTCCATGGAAATTGATATCAGATCCTACGGGTTATATTTTTACCTGGCTGATCGCTTATTCAAGTTTACTGGGACCTGTTGGTGGAATTATGATCGCTGACTATTATTTTATACGGCGACAGAAATTGGTTGTTGATGATCTGTATAAACATAATGGACAATATAATTTTGGGAACGGGTTTAATGCAAAAGCCATTATTGCTTTGTTATGTGGCATACTGCCAAATGTGCCGGGGTTTTTAGTAACAATAAAACTTATAAACAAGGAAGTGTTTCCTGCATGGGTCAATGACTTATATAACTATGCATGGTTCGTAGGATTTTTTGTTAGCGCTATTCTTTATATCTTACTGATGCGTTCTTATAGAGTAACAGAGTCAAAATTAAAAGAAGTTTATGTCGCTGTTGATTAAAAATGGAAGAATAATTACTGCTGATGCAGATTATGTTGCCGATATTTTTATCGATCGAGAGATTGTGCATACTATCGGAAGGAATTTACCTGTAAATGCAGATGAGATTATTGACGCAACCGGTAAATTAGTTTTTCCCGGAGGCATTGATCCGCATGTGCATTTGGATATGCCATTTATGGGAACATTTTCATCTGATAATTATGAAACAGGAACAAGAGCGGCATTATTTGGTGGCACTACAATGGTGATCGATTTTATTTTACAGAAACAAGGAAACAGTTTAAGAGCTGCATTGGAGGAATGGCAGGGAAGAAGCAATGGCAATTGTGTGGGTGATTATAGTTTTCATATGGCGGTGACAGACTTTAATGAAAATACTAAAAAGGAAATAAAAGATTTTATAGAGAAAGAAGGTATCACTTCTTTTAAAACGTTCATGGCTTATAAAGGCGCCTTGATGATCGATGACCGGCAAATGATAGGATTGATGGAAGAAGTGAAACAACACGGGGGTTTGATAAATGTTCATGCTACGAATGGCGATATGATCGATTACTTAATTGCGAAACATAGAGCAGAAGGAAAACTTTCTCCTTTGTATCATTATTTGTCACAGCCTGAAGTAACAGAAGCCGAAGCTGCAGAAAGATTTGTTGATATGTCACATTACACTGGTTGCCCCGGATATATTGTTCATTTGACATGTCAAGGTGCATTGAATGCTGTTCGTAACGCCACCAAAAGAAATCAAAAAGTATTTGTAGAAACCTGTATTCAATATCTTCTTCTTGATGCATCATTATATGAAAAAGATTTTGAAGGAGCCAAGTGGGTGATGAGTCCACCGTTACGTGAAAAGAAAGACCAGGAAACTTTATGGGCAGGCATCAACCAAGGTTTAGTACAGGTCGTAGCAACAGATCATTGTCCTTTTATGTGGGAGCAAAAGAAAATGGGTGAAAAAGATTTTTCAAAAATCCCCAATGGTCATCCGGCAATTGAGAATAGGATGGAGTTATTATTTAGCGAAGGAGTAGCGAAGAATAGGATCACATTAAATAAATATGTTGAAGTAGTTTGTACCAATCCTGCAAAAATATTCGGTATGTTCCCTCGTAAAGGAACAATAGCAATAGGAAGCGATGCAGACATTGTCATCTTTGATCCCCATGAAAAACATACGATCTCTGCTAAAACGCATCATATGAATGTTGATTATAGCGGGTATGAAGGATGGGAAATAACGGGGAAAGTAAAAACAGTTTTGCTACGTGGGCAAGTGGCAATTGATGATGGCAAATGTTTATTACAAAAAGGATATGGTAAATTCATAAAACGCAATAAAGTTGACAATAAAATTTAACCGCAAAGACGCAAAGTGATTCGCAAAGACACAAAGACTCTTTGCGAACTTAATATTAAACTTAGCGCCTTTGCGGTTCAAAAAATAAATTCAAGCTATGCCAAGAATTATTAAATCGGGATTGATACAAATGAGTCTTCCAAAAAGTGAAGGCGAAGGAACCATTGAAGAGATCAAAGAAGCAATGGTGCAAAAACATATTCCATTTATCGAAGAAGCGGGAAAGAAAGGAGTGCAGATACTTTGCATGCAGGAGATCTTTAATACTCCTTATTTCTGCCCCGGCCAGGATAAAACATGGTATGAATCTGCAGAAGCAGTCCCCGGTCCAATAACAGCACGAATGGCGGAGTATGCAAAGAAGTATAATATGGTGATCATTGTTCCCATCTATGAAAAAGAACAGGCGGGTGTTTTATACAATACCGCAGCAGTGATCGATGCTGATGGAAAGTATTTAGGAAAGTATAGAAAGAATCATATTCCGCATACATCAGGTTTTTGGGAAAAGTTTTTCTTTAAACCCGGCAATCTTGGTTATCCTGTTTTTCAAACTAAGTATGCAAAGGTTGGTGTATATATCTGCTATGATCGTCACTTTCCTGATGGTGCAAGAATTCTAGGATTGAATGGAGCAGAGATCGTTTACAATCCTTCGGCAACTGTTGCAGGATTATCTCAATATTTATGGAAATTGGAACAACCTGCTCATGCAGCTGCTAATGGTTATTTCATGGGATGCATCAATAGGGTAGGAACTGAAAAACCATGGAACCTTGGTAAGTTTTATGGCAGTAGTTATTTCGTTGATCCACGTGGACAAATCTTTGCACAGGCAAGCGAGGATAAAGATGAATTACTCATTGCAGATTTTGATTTGGATATGATCGAAGAAGTAAGAAGTGTGTGGCAATTCTTCCGTGATCGTCGTCCGGAAACATACGGCAAACTGGTAGAATTATAATTTAAAAAAATGAATTGAACCACGGAGACACAAAGACACAAAGAAACACAGAGGTCCTCTGTGCTACTCCGTGCCTCCCTGCCTCCGTGGTTTAAAAACAAAATATGGCAATTGAAAATAACAGATTAACAAAAGAACAATACGAACAAAACTTCGCCGACATTCGTCCGCCGTTTGAAAATAAAACGGCAGCGGTGGTAGAAGCAAACCGTTGTATTTTTTGTTATGATGCCCCATGTACCAAAAGCTGCCCTACTCATATTGATGTTCCAAAATTCATCAAACAGATCACCACAGATAATGTAAAAGGATCCGCACACACTATTCTTTCTTCAAATATTATGGGTGCAGGTTGTAGTAAAGTCTGTCCCGTAGAAAAATTATGCGAAGGTGCTTGTGTGTTTAATTTGTTGGAAGAAGAGCCGATCCAGATCGCAAGACTGCAACAGTACTCAACAACAAAAGCGTTGGAAAATAACTGGCAGTTATTTGAACGCAAACCGTCGGTGGGCAAAAAAGTCGCCATCGTTGGTGCTGGCCCCGCCGGATTAAGTTGTGCTCATGTATTATCAAGAGAAGGAATTGATGTAACCATTTTTGAAAAAGAAGCAAAGGGTGGTGGCTTGATGACTTACGGCATTGCAGCTTATAAAGTCACACCACAGTTTTGTGAAGATGAAGTGAATTATATAACTGCTATTGGTGGCATTGAACTAAAATATAACCAGGAACTAGGAAAAGACATTACATTGAAGCAACTGAAAAAAGAATTTGATGCAGTTTACCTCGGCATCGGGGTTGGTGTAGCAAGACAATTAGATATCAAAGGTGAAAAACTGGAAGGAGTGGTTGATGCCATTCAATTTATTTATGATATCCGTGATAAAGGTTATTCATCAGTTCCGGTTGGTGATAAAGTAGCCGTGATCGGAATGGGAATGACAGCAATTGATGCAGCTACGCAGGCAAAAAGATTAGGTGCAAAAGAAGTTACGATGATCTACCGGAGAACGCAGGATGAAATGCCCTGCACAGAATTTGAATTGAATATTGCAAAGCTGGATGGTTGTGAGATCATCTGGCTGGCTTCGCCATTAAAAGTAAAAGGATCGTGGGGAAAAGTAAAACAACTGGTGTGCGGTAAAATGAAACTCGGCGAACCCGATGCAAGCGGAAGAAGAAGCCCGGTTGATACCGGTGAAACATTTACACTTGACGTTGATATGGTCATCAAAGCAGCAGGACAGGTTCCTTTTGAAAAATTGATTAAGAAAAATAAACTCGAAAATAAGAATGGAAAGATTGTGATCAATGATAATTACTCAACAAATATTAAAGGAGTTTTCGCTGGTGGTGATGCAGTGAATGGGGGAAAGGAAGTTGTAGATGCTGTTGAAGATGGAAAGCATGGTGCTGCAGCAATATTAAAATATCTGAACCTGGATTTGGGGTGATTAAAAGATTTACCGGATTAAAAAAAGTAATTCTCATAATCCATAAATCCACCCAAATCATGGTTCAGACAAATGACGAATAGAATTACCGAACGTACAAGATTGCCCTTCGCTTCGCTCTGGGTAAACTGTGCAACAAAAGTTTAATAGTGGTATGAAGTTGAATTCATAAAAATAAATTAACCGCAAAGACGCAAAGAGATCCGCAAAGACTCTTAGCGAACTTTGCTACGCTTAGCGCCTTTGCGGTAAAAAAATAATTCTATGGCTGATATCTCATCAACCTTTTTAGGAATAAAGTCTCCCAATCCTTATTGGTTGGCTTCAGCTCCTCCCACCGATAAAAAATACAATGTAAAACGTGCCCTCGATGCCGGCTGGGGCGGTATCGTGTGGAAGACACTCGGCTCGCAGATAAAAAATGTATCATCACGATACTCAGCAGTTGATTTCAACGGCACAAAAATGATGGGCTTTAATAATATTGAACTCATCAGTGATCGTCCGCTGGAGATAAACCTTAGGGAGATCAGTGAGATCGTAAAAGAATATCCTGACAGGGCGATGATCGTTTCACTCATGGCCGATAACAATAAAAAGAGCTGGCATGAACTCATCAAACAAACAGAAGATACCGGTGCACATGGAATAGAATTGAATTTTGGTTGTCCGCATGGAATGACGGAACGTGGCATGGGCGCCGCCGTGGGACAAGATCCTGAGATCGCCTGCATGGTAGTGGAATGGGTGATGGAAGCAGCCACCATTCCTGTCATCACAAAACTTACTCCCAATGTACATTCAGTAGTGCCAACGGGACGTTCGGTGGTCAAAGCCGGTTCAAATGCTTTGTCGCTCATCAATACCATTCAATCGGTCACGGGTGTTGATCTCGATACACTGGTTCCCAATCCTTATGTGGCAGGTAAGTCTGTGTTTGGTGGTTATTGCGGACCGGCGGTAAAGCCGATCGCATTAAAATTTCTCACCACCATTGCGCAGGATGAAGTGACCAATAAAGTTCCTATCTCCGGTATCGGCGGCGTTAGTACATGGAAAGATGCGGTGGAGTTTATGTTGCTCGGTGCAAGCAATGTGCAGGTGTGTACGGCCGTGATGAAATATGGTTTCCGGATAATTGACGATCTCTGTGAAGGTCTCAATAACTGGATGGATGAAAAAGGTTTTAAAACGCTCAATGATTTTATCGGTAAGTCGGTGCCAACGATCACGCATTGGGAAGACCTCGATATCAATTATCATCATATCGCAAAGATCAACCAGGATAAATGTATTCATTGCGGGCTGTGTTATATCGCCTGTGAAGATGCATCGCATCAATCCATCAGCCTGGAGTATGGCAAACCTTATAATACGTATACCGTGAAAGATGAAGAATGTGTTGGCTGCAATCTCTGCAAGCTTGTTTGCCCGGTTGATAATTGCATTACCATGGAAGAACATCGTGTAGCGCCGGAGTATTTGAATTGGATTGAGTTTCAGAAAAGAGGTTTGCCGCTGAATGATCATTAGTCTTTTGTCATCCTGAGCGAAGCGAAGGATTATGTACTAAGCTGTATTGCTACTATCATCGTCTGTTGCGTCGCACTCTTGTACGTTTGGTAATTCTATTCATCTTTAATTCATGCTTCAATCGGAATTACAATATATTCCACTCTTCATCACGATTTTTTTCAGCTTTTATCTCTTCACCCAAATACATTATATTTCTTTTGGCCCAAGTTGATACCAAATCAATAGAATGATTGAGCAAGCTCTCAAATAATTTCTTTTCGGATTCTAATAAGGGAACAACAGATCCTATCCAAGAATAATTACCCATATTTGTCCCAAGATGACTCAATACTGATTCTATATTACCAAACTCATCAATTAATCTTTTTGCTACTGGGTGCCAATTTTGTTCGTTAGTGTTTTTATTATCAAAAATGGGAGTCAGTTCAGCAATTCTAGTTGGAGCTAATGGGACATTTTTACGACACCATTCAAAAATGAAATTCATATCACCTTCGAAAAGAACTCCGACCGACCTACCCACACCTCCTATATGTGAACCTAAAATATGCTTAAGTCCATAAAATTTCATGTATTCTTCTTTTTCGGACAATATTGCTTTGGACAAATCAGGCCAGATTGGTTCTAAGTAATTCTTGATAAGTATTTCATATATATTTTGAATCTCAAAATCTAAATGATATGACTGATGAATAGTTATTGAATTGATAATAGACTTATTTATAAATTGGGCAAATTCAGTCTGATTTGTTTCTTTTAATATTGAAACTATAGCCATTTGCCATCGAAAACTGTCTAATTGATTTAAATTGTTCCTTTCGAAACCAATTTGTTCAATACAAACCTTAATCCATGTGATTATATGATCTTTCTTTGGCTTAGGACTATCATCTAAGCATTCATGTAGAAGATTAAATAGAACTTCACAACCTTCCTTACCATAAGAGACTAGTTTACCACAAAAAACTATCAATTCTTCTGCAGAAAAATCAGCTAAATATTTCCTGTGTTCAAAGATTTTGAATTCATTTACGGAACATAACCCTGTATCAACAAAAAAGAATAAAACTGGTAATTTTTGTAAAGATGGTTTCTCAAGTGCAATAAAATAAAATAAATATTTCCTTAGTTTATCATCTTGTTTTATTGTACTATAAAAGAACTCTTCCTTCGTCACTTCATCTAATTCACTTAAAAACCCACCAAGCACTGCAAGATCTCTTTCGTTTTCATTCAATGATAAGATTGTTTGAATAGAAACCTCTAAAAACAATTGAATCTTACTTTTATCATTCTTTATCGTCGAATTTAAATGTTTGCCAAATTGGAAACCATAAATTTGGCTGCGTTTATAGAAAATATTAAAATATTCATGCCAATCATAGTCGGATTCGATAAATTCTTCCGCTAAGTTTTTGACAACGTCCTTAAATTTTTCAGGAGATTTCCGATCGGAATAGTCTAACCTATAAAACTGAATCATGTTTTGGTACCTAGTCTTGAAATCATTCTTAGTCAATTGTAATATCAAAGAATCAATTTCTTTTTCACTAGATTCCTTTAGATAACTTTTATCATATTGCTGAACTATTTTTAATTCTGAAAAAGCCTTATCCCAGTCGTTGTTTTTTAAAGCTGCAATTTTGTGAATAAAAGGAAGTATTACTTCAAACATACCTGCCCTAGCAATGGACCTAATCGCATTAGCTACGATATCACTTGCGAACTCTGAATAAGAACTCTTTTCTTCTATAATACTCAAGAGCATTTGAAGTAATTGTGTCCAATATTGCTCAACCTCTTTTCTTGTCGGTTCAAAATCATATAACCTTTTTGTGCCTTGTTGCTCTGCTCCTCCCGCTCTCGAAAAATGTCCAAAATTCAATCCAATAGAAATTGCACTTAATCCAATTTCAAAATACTTTGAATTATTCCTTTGTAGGCCCCATTTAATTATATTTAGTCTTTCTTCCAGGTCAGCCTCAGTTCCAGGTAAGTGAATGTTAAAGAGATGAAGAAATTGACCCGTTGCATTGTTCGCCCAACTTTCGTTCTCGGCAACAGCGAAGGAATATAAAATCTTTGCAGAATCCGTAAAAGTTCTCTTATCAAAACACAGTTTTTCCAAGGCCCAGACTAAATTTCTTCTGCCCTCAGATATCGAAAACAATTCGTCTTCACTCTTGTTATAGAAATTCCTATAAAAATTATTATTTACTGCTACAGGATTCACTTCAACGAATGAGCGGAAGAGGCGTGAACCCAGTTCTGTATTTAAAACTTCCGCATTATCGAAAGGGCTTTTTGGCCCTATTATATTTTCAACAATAGTTTGAGCTTTGTCACTAAATCCTAAAAATTTCATTTGATCTGACATTGCATTTGCCAGCTGAGATCTATCAGGTTCTTTTAGTTTTGCTATGCTTTCAATAATATTAAGCAGTTTTTCGGGTGTGCATGTCTCAAGCCATTCCTGTGTTAATGATATGGATAAAGGGAATGGTCGCATGCTAATATAACGACCCCTCTTTTCAAAAATTTGTCGCTTTATATAGTGATTACTGATTTCTAAAAGCTCAGTCATTAAAACTTCTTTTGAGCTATCTATGGGGGTTATTTCTTTGTTGGTAATAATATATTCCATTTGAGTCCTAACGTCTTCGTAAAAACCAATAAAATTGAATAAAGAACAAGATTTTAATATTATTCTGTTTCGAGATTCTTTTCCTTTGCTTCCAAGAAGTTTATCAAGTAGGTCTTTATCTTCCAATCTACCAATGAATGTTTCACCTTTTCTTACACTATCAACCAAAAGCACTGTCATCATTGGAATTCCCTGTGAAAACTCTTTTATTTTCTCAATGTTTTCAGATGTTAGTCCTGTTAGATCATCTTTAATTATATTCTCAACTATACTTTTTAAATCATCTTTCTTAATTATATAATAATCAGCTGCTGCGATCTTATCTGTTTCAAATTCTTCAGGATTAGAATCGACAGTAATTAAAGAAACTTTACTATCACTTCTTTTTATAAGAGATACAAGATTCCTGCATTTTTCTTTAGGGCAGTTATCGATAATTAATATTGAGTCTTCACCATTGTCAATTATTGTTTTGATAATCGCAGGCAATTCAGCATTCTCATTGTCATTTAAATTAAAATATAGAACCCTAGAGGATCTTATAATAGAATCGTGGGTCTCCTCTGTTGCCCTAAAAATTTCAAAAAGTATTCTGGTCTTTCCTAATCCAGACAGACCAAGAAATCTAATAATTCTTTGTGGAGTTTTTAGTGCTTCAATTAATAAATTTGAAACCTCGGTTATTTTTTCATTTGTATAATATTTTACTGTTGTAATTACATTTTTTTCCCACTCTTGCCATGGAAGAAATGGCCGGTACTTCTGTTTTTGATGTTTGAGGGCATAGATTGCTGTATCCTTTATGGCTTCTACCAAATCTTTAATTAATTCCTTTCTTGCTTCTTTGTTTTCATTTTTTACAGAATAGTCATATTCTATTGGGAATCGCAAATGACTTAAATCAAAAGGTATGTTGCTGGGATTATCTTTTGGGGACCCATAAGATTTATTTAAGACTCCGATAATTGCTTCTACACTTAAAACATTATAAGCAATACCATATTCATATATAACATTATTATTTTGGAAAGGTTTTGTAGCAGCTTTTATTTTTTCCAAAATTTCGTGCGGTATATCTTCGGGGAACTCACTATTGACTACTGATAAATCCGCAATGAAAATATTACATTGCGGAATTCTTTCGTCAGCAATCTTCGATGCAACTGCTGGCGATCCCGGTTCGTGTCTAACTCCGTCTTGTATTTCAAATTCTACATCTTTAAACTCAATTTCTTTTGTCAATCCCTTGACTGCTTCTTTGATACAATCAAGAATAAAATATCTGTTATATTTTCCTGCGGTCGTACTCTGCCACGAGTAAAAAATTTTCAGTTTCATTGGAAAAGTTTGGTGGTATTATTTTGAATTTATAAAGATACAATACCCGCAGTTCTTTTACACCCCTCGTTGTAGGTAATGTTCGTTTCTTCAAATCAATGAAGAGTATAAAAAGTCTTGAGTGGTTATGCTTAGTTTGTAACTATTGCTGTCCGGTTAAAATATGATTTGAAAGCAATGGTGTTGGTATTGCTGTACTTGATTGTCATTTTTCTTTATTTTCCATTAGCAAGGCCTTATGTAATAAATGAAAGCTGATTATAATTCTGTGTAACTGGTTTTGAATAGAGTTTCAATAATGATTTTTCTGGTGATTTTAGGAAATTAAAAATATTAATATAGGTCATGAGATGTAATCGTACCATGGCTGCGAGATTAGAGAATGACCATCTGGCTGCTGCTGCTTTCTTTACAATTTTCAAAAGCAAATCGGCTATCAGCGAACACCATATTTGTATTTTAATAGCATTCTCGCTATCACCCAGAAAGTATTTGAGTGTGTAATTCTGCTTCATCCTTTTGAACAGTGATTCAATTTGCCAACGTTTACGATATAGTGCAGCCACGGTTGATCCATTCATTTTTAAATTGTTTGTCACAAACTCGTATACTTCTTCAGTATCACGATCACAATATTGAACAAGTCTGGCCTTCACTCTGTGCTTAATATCTTCATGCCCCATAATAACTTGCCGGTCACTGATAATGCATTTATCATTATTGGAGGTTTCAATTTTATTCTTGATTGCAAAAGCAAATAGCTTAGTCCGGCGAGTTACCCATGTGATACCATCAGCGGTGAATCTATTAAGGGTAGCAAAATCACGGTATCCCCGGTCGAAAACAATAACAGATCCTTTAGGCAACTGAATATCCTTTAGAAACTGGGAGTCATTAGCCACTCCTGAACTATAGCGAATCATACAAGGAACATCCTGATCACTTCGTATCATGGTATGGACTTTAATACCACCTTTGCGTTTACCACTTGCAGGGTTTGGCCCTCCTGTACGCAATACTTCATGAAACAAGCGGATAGTAGTCGAGTCTAGAATATACAATTTTGAAGCTCTGCTTTTAGTTCGGCTGTCCGATAAAAAAGAAGCATACTTTTTAAAGATGCTGAAATAAATTTTTTCAAAAACTTCAGCTTGCCGACGGATATTAGCATCTGAAATTGTACTGCGTCGTGGATGATACCTGACACCAAGGTGAGCCAATCGTTGTTCCGAAGCAAGCATTCCAGTAGTTACTTCCCTCAAAGAATTACAATTATTAAAAATTGAATACAACATGGTTACCAGGTGCTCGTAAGTATTGAATCGTTTGCTATAATGATCAGCTTTGCTGTCACGGGCAATACGTACAATAGAGTCCTTGGGAATAAATTTTAGAAGCTGAGAGAAGATCGGCTGTCCGCTAAAAAAAGTACTTTTGTTCATTGGATAGTTTTTTGTGTGGTAACTCAAAACTACCAATTCAGGGAGGTCAAACGACCTCCTTTTTTATATCAATTGAAAACCTTTACCGGACAGTAATAGTTTGTAACTAAGCATCGGTTCCGAAGGAACCGGCAACAAAGTTGAAATGTGTTTATTTGTTCAGTACAACTTACAATTCGAAATCATTAACTTTTTGTACAAGAACTTGCGTAATGCAGAATGTTGGCTGTAATTTTACCATCAAGGCACAATCTTAACCTTCTATTGACTGACATCAAATCAACATAAATGAACACTGACTTAAAAAGATCATTAAGTGACCAACAAAAAGCGGCGGTATTAACAGTTCTAAAATGGATTGGCTTATGGGCAAGTATGGATATTTCTGATTCAGGAGTTTTATTACAAAAATGCACTGAAAGACTTAGAATAAATTATCAAATGCTCAACTTTGATCCTACTAATAAATTGTTGAATAAATATGAAGATGAAAAAGCAGAAAACCTTCTTTTTATGACTCTTAACTCCATTCCGCCGATTACGAAACCTTGGTTTGTAGTGGAGACCTATATGATGGTTTCTGCTGAAGGTAATATTACTCCAAGAGCTATGCAAATTGCTTTACTGTATTGCGAAAAAATTGGAGTAACAGAAGAAATGTATTTTGAAATTATTAAGCAAGCTTATTTGGAGACTGGTGATTATCGAGAAGGCATGTTTGATATATAACGATTCCGTCTCCTCGTTGTCGGTAATGTTCCTTTCGTAAAATCAATAAAGAATATAAAAAAATCTTGAGTCGTTATGCTTAGCTTTTAACTAAGCATCGGTTCCGAAGGAACCGGCAAAACTTGTTATTGAAATGAGTTTCACCCACATTCATAACTCATAATTTTTGTCTATTTACTCTGTACAATTTACAATTAGAAATCATTAACTTTCTGTTCAAGAACTTTCACAAAGGCTATAATTTGTATCAAATGAAATGGGAAGAATTTCCAGAAATTGATCTCTATTCAGATGGAGGTGCTGAACCTAACCCTGGTAAAGGTGGTTTTGGAGTAATCATGTCTTATAAAGGAACTAAAAAAGAATTTAGTCAAGGATTCCAATTGACAACAAACAACCGCATGGAATTAATGGGCGTAATTCATGGACTGGAGCGATTAAAGACAAAGTCGATCGTGAATGTTCATAGTGATTCGCGTTATGTTGTCGATGGAATTACAAAAGGTTGGGCTAAAAAGTGGAAGTCAAATAATTGGTATCGTAACAAAACAGAAAAAGCAATAAACTGTGACTTGTGGGAACGGCTATTGGTTCTTATATCAAATCAACAGGAAGTAAAGTTCAACTGGATAAGAGGGCATTTTGGACATCCTGAGAACGAAAGATGCGATGAACTTGCTAACATAGCATTAAATAGTGAAAGCTTAATTAATGATACAGGTTATGAAGAAAATCTATTCAATGAAACAGGATTTGAAATTAATGCATCAACAACTAATCCAGCTGAAAAAAATAACTTTCAAGATCGAAAAGTTAGTATTAAAATAAAAGCTGAAGGAGATGCGTGCAGAAAATGTGGTACGGCGGTAATATTTAAGCCGACCAAAAAGAAAGAATTAAAACCAGGGCAGACCTATTATTTTGAATACTTTTTCCTATGTCCGAAATGTAAAACTGTGTATATGGTAGAAGAAGCGAAAAGATTCATTCAAGACAATAATCTTTTTAAGTAGATGTACGGCAGCCCTCGTTGTCGGTAGTGTTCCTTTCTTCAAATCAATAAAGAATATAAAAAAATCTTGAGCCGCTATGCTTAGTTTCCCTCGTTGTCGGTAGTGTTCCTTCTTCAAATCAATAAAGAATATAAAAAAAACTTGAGTCGTTCCCTCGTTGTCGGTAGTGTTCCTTTCTTCAAATCAATAAAGAATATAAAAAAATCTTTAGTCTTTATGCTTAGTTTGTAACTATTGCTGTCCGGTTAAAATATGATTTGAAAGCAATGGTGTTGGTATTGCTGTACTTGATTGTCATTTTTCTTTATTTTCCATTAGCAAGGCCTTATGTAA
>Ga0207641_10000946_pt1 | contig 29813 bp, 27 predicted proteins | sample KBSSwiS62_FD_184306 | JGI IMG/M metagenome (GOLD analysis project Ga0207641, IMG submission 184306) | Switchgrass rhizosphere microbial communities from Kellogg Biological Station, Michigan, USA - KBS Switchgrass S6-2 (SPAdes) (version 2) | ecosystem: Host-associated > Plants > Roots >... | reverse complement strand
GCCCCTACGAAGAGGCGGTGGTTACCGGCAAACTGATGCCTGGGAGGCGGCGGTGATTAGTTTTTGGACGGAGGCGAGGGGAACTAGGAGGAGCTGGACTTTTGGTTTGGCGGCTTCCGTGAGCGCTGCGTTCAGCTGAGATTGCTGATCAGCGGAGAGCGGCTTGGCTGCGGCAATGGCATCGAGCGCTGCGAGGCCTGCATTGCCGATGGCGGAGAGGTCGCGCGAGGTTGCGGCGCCCTCTTTGGCCAGAGAGGATTTCTGAGCGAGGGACGCGAAGGCAGCATCGTTCCGGCTCCAGCGTGTAAGTTTGGCGCGCAGTTCTGCGGCTAACGCGGCGTCGCGACAGGTGGACGCTAGAAACTTGTCCACGAGTTCGGAAAAGTGGCGGGCGCTGTCACTTTCGAGCGAAACGGCGTCGACGATTCGATTTAGGGGAGTCTGGCTAGTTGCTTCGGCTGGTGCCGTTTCTTCGCGTGTGTATTCCTTCACGGGTTCCACAACATCGGCAAGAGTTTTGAGGGCGGCAAATTCTTCGGGAGTGGCGGAGCCAGCGATTCGCTGAAGCATTTTGCGATAGTAGGTGCGATGGGTGAGGCCGAGCCATTCGAGGCGCGGGGAGACAACCTCGAGGCGCGAGTACATGGAAGTTGGATCCGTAACTGACTGAGGCGACCACAGGCGCTCTGCTATCGCAGCGTTGCGCGGCCAGATGCGCGAGTCAATGTTCTCGGCGTTCACATATTCGGACCACATGGCCGACTCGCCGCCGAGAATGAGGTTTTTCTGAGCGTCAGTGAGAGTGGCGGCGGCACCGCTCAGGGGATCGACGGCATAGTGGCGGCCGGCGGTCCAGCCGAGGTCGAGATAATAGCCGTTCGAAAGAATGCCGTGGTAACCCTGCTGGGCGGCGGCGGCGAGCGACTGCGGGCCGCGCCAGGAGTGGATCATGATGTCTTTAGGCACGCCAGGAACGAAAATTTCGTCCCAGCCGACAGCGGTTTTTCCGTGTTTGGCGGTGATTTTTTGCACGCGCTGGCTGAAGTACGCCTGAAGCTCTTCGTTTGATTTGAGGTTGTGCGCCTTCTTGTATTCCTGAATTTTGGGATTGGCATCCCACTCCTTGCCGTTCACTTCGTCGCCGCCAATGTGGAAATACTGATCGGGAAAAAGTTTGGCCATTTCGCCGATGAAATCGTCGAGGAATTTGTAGGTTTTTTCTTCGGTGGGATTCATTGCGGGATCGCGAACGCCCCACTTGCGATCGAGAGCGTAGGGGCCGGGGCCGCTGGCGATTTCAGGATAGCCAACGAAGAACGAAGTGCTGTGACCGGGCATATCGAATTCGGGGAGGATGCGAATGCCGCGGTCGCGGGCGTAGCTGATAATGTCGCGGATTTCTTCCTGGGTGTAGTAGAAACCGTCGGAACCGAGTTCCTGGAGCTTCGGAAATTTCTTGCTTTCGACGGGAAAGCCCTGATTGTCGGACAGATGGAGATGAAGAACGTTCATCTTGACGGCTTCCATGCCGTCGAGATTGCGTTTCAAGATGTCAGCAGGGATGAAGTGGCGGCCGACGTCGATGAGCAGGCCGCGCCAGGCGAAGCGGGGTTGGTCGTGGATGGAAACAGCTGGAGCGGAGAAGCCATCGGGAGTGACGGCGACGAGTTGCAGAAACGTTTGCAGACCCCGGAGAACCCCGAGGGGATTGGCGGCGGTTAGCTTTGCGCCGGAAGTTGTGACTTCGAGCGTATAGGATTCGTCTTCGCCGAGTTCCTGGACGTCTTTGCTGGCGCGGTCCGTATGCACTACAAGCGTGGCTTTGGCGGAATCGCGCGAGGGTTGTTGGGCGAAAAGTAAGGCGGTTTGTCGCTGGAGTTGAGCGAGGAAGCGAGACGCGGCACGATTGAGGCGTGGCTCGGCGTGGCCGGTCAGCGCGACGCTGAAATCGGCGTCAATGCGAAGAGCGCCGGCGCTAAGGTTAACGCTGGCCGGTTGGGGCATCAGGTTCAACGATTGCGAGGATTGCGAGTAGCCTTGTGAAGCAAACATGAGAGTGGCAAGAAAAAAGAATAGGGCCGGTGACCGCATATTGAACGAAGTCCTCCCTGGTAGGGACTCGGAATCCGCACGCCTGGGGTGCTATGTAGCAGCGGAAGAGGATATTGGCACACTCTTTTCGGAATGCGAAGAACAAATTAGCGGCCCGGGCTGTCGGCGGGGCCAAAGTGGATGTTTGGCTGGCGCGCTTACATGCTAGTTTTGTGAGTCGGTGAGGGTTTCGCCTGCGCTACACTAGAATGATTCAGGAAGCTGATGAAGACCTCGATCGCCATTTATCCGGGCTCGTTTGACCCGGTGACCAACGGCCACCTCGACTTGATCGAGCGCGGCGAGAAAATGTTTGACCTGCTGATCGTGGCGGTGCTGCAGAACGCGGAGAAGCGGCCGCTGTTTTCCGTGAGTGAACGGGTGGAAATGCTGCGCGAGACGACCAAGCAATGGAGCGACGTGGAAATTGACGTTTTTGACGGGTTACTGGTGGACTACGCGCGGAAAAAGAGCGCGGGCGTGATTTTGCGCGGCATTCGCGCGGTAAGCGACTACGAATACGAATTGCAGATGGCGCTGATGAACCGAAAATTGGAGCCGCGGCTGGAGACGGTGTTCATGCTGCCCGGAGTCACCTACAGCTATTTGAGTTCGAAGCTGGTGCGGGAGATTGCGCAGCTGGGAGCACCGCTGAAGGGACTGGTGCCCGCGATTGTGGAGGAACGGTTGCGGGCAAAGGTTTCGTAGGAGAAATTGTGTAAACCGGCGTGAGAGAGCGCTATCACGATTAGGAGAAGAAGTGAAGCTGACCGATCGAATTAATCGCATACAAGTGTCGCCGACGTCTGCAGTGATTACGGCGGCGGATCAATTAAAGGCCAAGGGAGTGGACATTGCGGATTTTGGTCCGGGCGAGCCTGATTTTCCTACGCCGGACCACATTAAGGAAGCAGCGATTAAGGCGATTCACGAGAATCGGACAAAATACACGCCGACGGGCGGGATCATGCCGCTGCGCGAGGCGATTTGCTCGTGGCACAAGCGCGAGTTGAAGTCGAATTACGAGCCGAAGGAGTGCGTAGTAAGCGTCGGAGGAAAGCACGCGATTTTTAATGTGGCCAGCGTCCTGCTGCAGGCGGGAGACGAAGTGCTTATTCCCGCGCCGTATTGGGTGAGCTTTCCGGACATCGTCAAGTACACGGGCGCGACGCCGGTGTATGTGCAAACGAGCGTGCAGGACGGATTTGCGGTGCGGGCCGAGGCGATCGAAAAGGCCATAACGCCGAAGACGCGGCTGCTGATTTTGAATTCGCCGAGCAATCCCAGTGGTGGCGTGACGCCTCCCGATGAGTACAAAAGGATTCTGGCGGTATGCAAAAAAAATAATGTGTGGCTGATGGGCGATGAGTGCTATTCGCACTTTACTTATGATCCGCACCAACCGTTTTCGATTGCGAGCGCGAAGGATTCGAAGGACAACGTCATCATCATCGGGTCGGTGTCGAAGACCTTTGCGATGACCGGATGGCGCATCGGGTACACCCTCGGACCGGCCGCGCTGATTCAAGCGCTGATCAAACTGCAGAGCCAGTCCACGTCGAATCCGACTTCGATCGCGCAATACGCGGCGCTGGCGGCGATGACCGGAACAATGGACACCGTGCCGGTGATGCTGGCGGAATATGCAAAGAGGCGGAAGCGGATTGTGGAAGGACTGAATGCGATTCCGGGCGTGAAGTGCGCCCAGCCCGGTGGCGCGTTTTACGCGTTTCCGGATGTGTCGGCGCATTTGAGCGGGCCGCATGCGCTGGCGAAGGATACCACCGAACTGGCCACGCTGTTGCTGGATAAAGCGCGCGTGGCGCTGGTGGGCGGCGATGCCTTCGGCGCGCCGGGATATTTGCGCATCTCGTACGCGACGTCGTTGGACCGGATTGAGGAGGGACTGCGGCGCCTCGACCGATTCTTTTCCCGCGCCGAGGCAGCAGCCTGATTCGTGATCCCGGAACCGTTTCGAATCGAGCCGACGTTCAGTCCCCGAATTTGGGGAGCGCGTTCGCTCGCGCCGATTTTTCCTGATAAAAAGGATTTGGCTGAGCCGATTGGCGAAGCATGGCTGACGGATGTGCGCTGCCAGGTGGCCAGTGGGCAGTTCCAGGGCATGAGCCTGGGCGAAGCGTGGCGTTACATGCCGGTGGAGTGGCGCGGAGAGCGGTGCGCGGCGACGCAGGATTTTCCGCTGCTGGTGAAGTTCATTTTTCCGACGGACAAATTGTCCATCCAGGTACATCCCGACGATCAGTACGCCAGCAAGCATGAAGCGGCGGCGGGTGGACGCGGAAAGACGGAGATGTGGCATGTGGTTTCGGCTGAGCCGGACGCGCAGGTTTTTATCGGGCTGAAACCGGGCACGACGAAAAAAGAGTTTGCGGCGGCGATTGGTAAGCGCGGATTAGAGGAGTTGTTTCAGCCGCACGCAGTGGAAGCACGCGAGACGTTTTTTATACCGGCGGGCATTCCGCACACGATCGGGCCGGGCATGATCTTGTGCGAGGTGCAGCAGTATTCTGACCTGACGTATCGCGTTTGCGATTACGGCCGGATGGATGCGGCAGGCAAGCCGCGCGAACTGCATATTGAAAAAGCGCTGGATGTAATTCGGTTTGGCCATCCAGCAATTCACAGGATGCAGCCGCTGAGTTGGTCATCGCAAATGATGACGATTTCGCTGCTCATGGCGTGCCGATATTTTTCCACGGAACGCTGGCGGATTGCGGAACACTTTACAGCACGGCCCAAGACTGATGCGTTCAATTTGCTCGTGGTGCTATCCGGGAACGGCGAGATTCGCTACAGCGTCAAGAAGGCGCGCTACCAGCAAGGCGAGTGCTGGTTCGTGCCGGCTTCGCTGAAGCACTACGAACTGGTCCCTTCGGGTGAATCAGTATTTCTGCGTACGTTCGTGCCTGACCTGGAAGCCTTGCGCCGCAACCTGCGAAGCCTGGGAGTCGCCGATTCCCAAATCGCGGAAGTCGTGATCGAATAATTGACATGGCACGCGAAGCACTTCCGATTCATGCGGTGATTCTGGCGGGCGGACGTGGCACACGATTCTGGCCACGCAGCCGAACAAAAACTCCCAAACAGCTACTGAATATCGCTGGCAAAGGAACGATGTTGGAGCAGACAGTGGCGCGATTCCGGCCGCTGGTTCCGGCGGACCGCATCTGGACCGTGACGAACGTCGAACAGGAAAATGCGCTTCGTAAGCAGCTGCCGCGAGCTGCGCGGAAGCGGGTGCTGGTGGAGCCGGTGGGAAGAAATACAGCGGCAGCGATTGCGCTGGCGGCGTTTCACGTAAGAAAAGCTGCCGAGGGCGACGCGCTCATGGCGGTGCTGCCTGCAGACCACTACATCAAAGACGTGCGCAGGTATCAGAAGATTGTACGCACTGCGTTGGAGGTCGCCAAGAAGCCTAGGCGCATGGTCGTGCTGGGGATTCCGCCGACGCATCCGGAAACCGGATTCGGCTACATCGAGCGCATGGAAGCAACCATCGGGGCGGACGGAACGCCCGTGTATCCGGTGCGACGGTTTGCGGAGAAGCCTGCGCTGGAAACGGCGAAGGAGTATGTGTCTTCTGGGAATTACCAATGGAATGCGGGGATGTTTTTCTGGCGAGTGTCCACATTCTTGGAAGCGTTGCAGCGACATTTGCCCGCGACGTATTTACAACTGGAAAAGCTCGCCGCTTCGATTGGGACGTCGAAATACTCCGGTCGGCTGCGAGAGGTTTATCCCAAGCTGGAAAATATTTCAGTGGACTATGCGATTTTGGAGCGCGTGACGGCACAGGCGACAGAGCCGGAGGTATTTGTGATCCCGGCGCAAGTAGGATGGAGCGACATCGGATCGTGGGCCGCTGTCTACGAATTATTGGCGCAAAAGCCGGGGGAAGATATTTTCGTAGGCAAGGGCCATTCGATCGACGCGGGTGGAAATTATTTCTCGAGCAACGAAAAGTTCGTGGCGGCGATCGGCGTGAAGAATCTGATTGTGGTGGAAACAGCGGATGCGCTGCTGGTGTGCCCGCGCGAGCGCGCCCAGGATGTTGGCAAATTTGTGAGATGGCTCGAGGAAGAAAAATTCACGAGATTGCTTTGAAAGGCTTGCAGAGGCTCGCCGCACCGTCCAATTCGGCTGTTTTCCCTTCCCTGCCCTAACATATACTCGCAAGGCTGACGAAAATGAGCACAATCAAGTTTGGTACCGACGGGTGGCGCGGCGTTATCGCCGAAGATTTTACGTTTGCGAACGCGCGAACGGTGGCGGAAGCGATTTCGCGGTACGTGGTGCGCGGCGAAGATGCGCGCAAGGGAGTGATTGTCGGATACGACCACCGCTATGCCTCGGATTGGGTGGCGCGCCGTGCGGCGGAGGTGATTTCGTCAGCGGGAACGCCGGTATGGTTGACGGATCGGCCGTGCCCTACGCCTGCGGTGTCGTATCTGGTGCGAAGCCGCGGAGCGGCCGGCGGAATCGTGGTCACGGCGAGCCACAATCCATATCGCTGGAACGGGATAAAGTACAAGGCCAGCTATGGCAGCAGCGCGCTGCCGTCGATCGTGGCGCAGATCGAGAATGAATTACAGTTTGTGGAATCGGCGGAAATTCCGCCGCTGCCGCCACGCCCGGAGCTGATTCAGCCGCTCGATCCGCGCAAGCCGTATCTGGACGCTCTGGAAAAACTGGTCGACTGGGAACGCATCCGGAAAGCAAGGTTCCGCTTTGTGTTCGACGCAATGCATGGTGCCGCGGCGGGACTGTTGACAGAACTCTTTCGACGGAACGGCGTGGAATGCCACGAAATTCGCGGCGGACGCGATCCACGATTCGGCGGTGCGCATCCCGAGCCGATCGAGCCGCATATTGCACCGCTGCAAAAAGAAGTGGTGGCGGGCAAGTTCGATGCGGGTTTTGCAGCGGATGGCGATGGCGACCGCATCGGCGCCGTGGATCGCAGCGGCGAGTTCGTGAATCCGCACCAGATCTTTTCGCTGCTGGTATCGCACCTGGCCGGATCGCGGAACCTGCCGGGCGAAATTGCCAAAACATTTTCGGTGACCAAGCTGATCGACAAGCTGGCGGCGAAACTTGACCGCAAGCTGCACGAGGTGCCGATCGGGTTCAAATACATTTGTCAATTGATGCTGGAACAAAGCATTTTGATCGGCGGCGAGGAGAGTGGCGGCATCGGAACGAGTCTTTATCTGCCCGAGCGCGATTTCACCGTGTCGGCACTGTTCCTGGCGGAACTGATGGCGTGGCACGGCAAATCTCTGGGCGAATTGCTGGACGAACTGCACAAGGAATTTGGCGAACACCGATACGGGAGAGTCGATTTAGATGTGACGACGCGGCAAAAAGAGAAGGCCATGGCGTGGTTCGCCAACGGCACGCAGAAGATCGCGGATTGGCCGGTGGTGCGAAGCGAAAACATGGACGGCATCAAGCTGTACCTGGACGACGTGGGCTGGGTGTTGTTGCGCGCGTCAGGAACAGAAAATCTGTTGCGCGTCTACGCCGAAACTTCGCGCAGTGAAACGACACGAAAAGTACTGAGTGCGGTTACGAGCAGAATTCAAGAACTCTAGCCGGAGCGGCAGCCATGCGAACCGTCAACATCGCGGAGAAGTTGTCACAATTTGAGGAAACGTGGAATCCCAAGATTCTTGGCGAAGTGAATGACTGCTACGTTAAGGCGGTCAAGCTGAAGGGCGAGTTCGTCTGGCACCACCATGAACACGAAGACGAGTTGTTTCTGGTGGTCAGTGGGTTATTGCGGATGAAATTCCGGGACCATGAAGAACTGGTGCGGCCGGGCGAATTTCTGATCGTGCCGCACGGAGTGGAGCATCTGCCGGTGGCCGAAGAAGCGACGCACGTGCTGTTGTTCGAGCCGAAGGCAACGCTGAATACAGGGAACGTTGTGAATGAAAGGACAGTCGCGGAACTCGAGCCCATCTAAGTCGATTCCACGCAGCCCAGAATATGAGCCACCGCTTCTATACGCTGGATGTTTTCACAACGACGCGATTTGAGGGTAATCCACTGGCCGTCTTTGCCGACGGTGACGGACTTTCCGACGACGCCATGCAGGCGATCGCGCGCGAAATGAACCTGTCGGAAACAGTATTTGTGCAGAAGCCGACGGACGACCGCGCGCTGGCACGGCTGCGCATTTTTACGACTCGAGAGGAGTTGAAACTGGCCGGGCACCCGGTGATTGGGACATGGTTTTTGCTGGCGGAACTGGGGGTGGTTCCGGCGCAGGAGGGCGGCGTGCACATTCTGCAGCAAACCGGCGCTGGAGTGTTGCCGGTCGAGATCCGGTTCAAAGATGGGCGCCCGCAACGAGTGACGATGACGCAGAAGGAGGCGCAGTTCAAGCCGTTGAAGGTTAAAAAGGCGGCGCTGGCGGCGGCGCTGGGACTATCACTGAAAGATTTCGACTCGACACTGGAGCCGACGTGCGTTTCGACCGGCGTGTTCAATCTGATGGTGCCGCTGCGGGATCGCGCGGCGCTGGGCAAAATTGAAATGAACATGTCGGAGCTGCGGCGGTTGCTCGGTAAGAACGCGACCATGGCGTATTGTTTTGCGCTCGGCAAAAACAATACGGCGTTTTCGCGTGGGATGCTGCCCTGGGAGTTGTATGAGGACGCTGCGACAGGATCGGCAGCTGGTTCGTTGGGGGCATACCTGGTGAAAAACGGAGAGCTCAACACTGGCCAGACACTGAGTATTCTGCAAGGCGCGGAGATGGACCGCCCGAGCCACATTGAAGTGGAAGTTTCGCAAGCTGGCAAAAAGCTGGTGCCGCGCGTGAGCGGAGCGGCAGTGCGAGTATTTGAAGGAACGATCGAGTAGGGGCTGCGAGGCCGCTAGGTCTTTTTTACAGCCTTGCCCACGGCGTGGAGAATGCCGTTCAAATAACCGGTGGATTCTTCGCCGGAGTATTTCTTAGCCAGTTCCAGGGCTTCGTTGAACACAGTACGACGCTGCGCAGTGTTGGCGCGTAATTCGTAAATCGCCAAGCGCAGAATGGCGCGGTCAATAGCGGAGATTCTCTCTATTTTCCATTCGCTGTGCTGTTCGATCAGGGCGTCGAGGTCCGTGATTTGTTTGGCGGCGCCTTCGAAGAGCTCATTGGCAAAACTTTCGGTGAGGTCGGCGGCGGAAGCGCCCTTCCAGAATTGCTCGACGAGTTTGTGCGGATCTTTCTGGCTCATTTCCCATTGAAAGAGCATCTGCATCGCGTATTCGCGCGATTTTGAGCGGAGCCGCACGTTATTTACGCCGCGCTTTCGTGGCTGCGGACCTGACCGGGCGGGCCGGCTTCAATTTACGAGATAGGCGGGCCATTTCAATGGCAGCGACCCCGGCTTCGAAACCTTTATTGCCGCCCTTCAATCCGGCGCGGTCTATCGCTTGTTCCAGAGTGTCGCAGGTAAGCACACAGAAAATTACTGGAACACCAGTGTCCATTTGAGCAAGTTGGAGACCGCGCGAAGTTTCCGAGCAGACGTAGTCGTAGTGCGCAGTTTCGCCGCGCAGGACGCAGCCAATGGCGATGAGCGCGTCGTACTTGTCAGTAAGAGCGAGTTTTTTTGCGGTGAGGGGCAGTTCAAATGCACCTGGTACGTGAACTACGTTTACGTCGTTGCTTTGGGCGCCAGAGCGTTCGAGGGCATCCAAAGCGGCGGCGAGCAAGCGCTCAGTGATGAAACTGTTGAAACGGCTGACCGCGATGGCAAAACGCAGGCCGCGGGCGGTGAGTTCGCCGTTAATTCTTAGTGGCTGGAGTTTGTCGGCCAAAGTCGATGAAGCTCCGTTCTTATTTTCCCTTGAATGCCGCAGGGCGCTTTTCCAAAAATGCTTTTGTGCCTTCGCGCATGTCATCCGTAGCGCAGGCCACGCCGAAAAGCGTCGCTTCGAGGAAGAGCCCTTCCTCGAGAGGCATTTCCACGCCACGCTCGATGGCTTCCATGGTGAACTTCACGGCGAGAGGGGCGTTGGCGATGATTTTTTTGGCCATGGCTTCGGCTGCGGTAAGGAGCTCCGCCGGTTCGTAAATGTGATTGACGAGACCGATGCGAAGAGCTTCTTCGGCGCTGATCATTTCTCCGGTAAGGCACAGCTCATGCGCGAGGCCTTTGCCGCATAGGCGGGTGAGACGCTGCGATCCGCCGTAGCCGGGAAGAATTCCGAGCTTTACTTCGGGCTGGCCGAGACGTGCGGTTTTGCTGGCGATTCGAATGGAACAACTGAGGGCCAGTTCGCAACCGCCACCCAAGGCAAAACCGTTAATGGCGCAGATGGAGGGCTTGCCGATCGTTTCCAGCAAATGAAAAACGCTTTGGCCAAAGAGGGAAAAGTCTTTGCCGCCGACGGGCGTTTGCTGGGCTAGTTCGCCGATGTCAGCGCCAGCTACGAAAGCTTTTTCGCCGGTGCCAGTGAGGATGAGCACGCGAACTGCCGTATCGTCCCGCGCGTCGAGTAGGGTGCTTTGCAGCTCCTCAACCGTTTTGCGGTTCAGAGCGTTCAGAACTTTGGGACGATTGATGGTGATCGTCGCGATGCCTTCTTTTTTGCCGTACAGGATATTTTCGTAGCTCATCGTTTTCTCAAAGCGATTTGAAAAGTTTCTCAGAACTTCTGCGGCACAGGCTTTTGCGGATCAGAGTAATCATAAAAGCCGCGGCCGGTTTTACGGCCATTCCATCCTGCCAGGACCATCCGCCTCAGCAACGGCGGCGCAGCGAAGCGTTTCTCCTTGAACTCATCGAACATGATTTTCGAAATGTAGTAGGTGGTATCGAGTCCGACGAAATCGAGCAAGGTGAGCGGGCCCATGGGATGTCCGCAGCCGAGCTTCATGGAATTGTCGATGTCCTCGATGGCGCCGACACCTTCTTCGAGAGCGCGGATGGCGTCGAGCAGATACGGCACCAGCAGGCGATTCACGATAAAGCCGGTGGAGTCATTGGCGCGCACCGCGACTTTGCCGAGTTTCGTGCCGAACGCCACCATTTCTTCGTAGATTGCGGGATCGGTGGCAATCGTTTTTACAACTTCAACGAGCTTCATTACCGGCACCGGGTTGAAGAAATGCAGCCCGACGAAGCGCTGCGGACGTTTAGTGGAGGTGGCGATTTCCGTGATGGTCAGCGAAGAAGTGTTGCTGGCAAAAATGGTTTTTTCGGGGCAGAGACGATCCAGTGCGCCAAACAATTCGCGCTTTGCGGGGAGCTGTTCGATGATCGCTTCGACGATCAGATCGCAATCTTTCAGGTCTTCGATGACAGTGGTGCCCGTCAAACGTTCGCGAATTTCCGCTTTCGCGGAGTCGGTCATGCTTCCCTTTTCGACGAGGCGAGCCAGGTTCTTGTCGATGCCTTTGAGGCCCTTGTCCACCAGCTCGGGGCTGACTTCCCTGACGATCGTGCAGAAACCAGATGCGGCGCAAACCTGGGCGATTCCCGCGCCCATCAGCCCACACCCGACGACTCCTACTTTCGCAATTGCCATGACTTTTCCTCGTTAGACTCGCGGGATTCCCGCAAATGACCCGCACCGGGCCGAAAGAAGAGTGTATCAAATTCTCAGCAGCGTACGTTGAACCAGCATGCGCCCGAATAACTCAGGCGTGTGCAATGTTCTCGATAATCATCGCAATGCCTTGGCCGCCGCCGATGCACGCCGTCGCCAGCCCGTAGCGCAAATTACTTCTGCGCAGCTCGTTCAGCAGAGTGATCACCAGACGCGTGCCGGAAGCGCCAAGCGGATGCCCGAGGGCGATCGCTCCGCCATTCACGTTGGTCTTATCGCGATTCAGGCCCAGCGCTTTTTCGACGGCGAGATATTGCGCCGCGAATGCTTCGTTAACTTCCACGCGATCCATCTGATCCACTGTGAGGCCGGCGGCCTTGAGCGCCTTTTGAGAACTGGGTACGGGACCGATGCCCATGATACTTGGGTCTACTCCCGTGGTGGCCCACGAAATAATTCGCCCGATCGGTTTCAGACCGCGATCCCTGGCGATCTTTTCTTTGGTGACCACGACCGCAGCGGCGCCGTCGACAATGCCGCTGGCGTTGCCCGCGGTCACGATGCCGTCTTTTTTGAATGAAGGCGGCAGCTTCTCCAGAATCTCCATGGTGGTGTCCGGGCGGCGGTGATCGTCTTCGCTCACGATAGTTGTTTTCTTGCCTTGCTTCACTTCCACTGGAACGAGTTCTTCTTTGATACGACAGGCTTTGTAGGCGGCGTCGGCAGCTTGCTGGCTGCGCAGCGCGTAAGCATCGGCATCCTTGCGCGTGATGCCGTATTGTTCGGCAAGTTTTTCAGCCGTGAGGGCCATAGGCAACCCGCAGTAAGTGTCGGTCAAGCCGACCATCAGCGAATCTTCGAGAGCGCCACCGCCCAGTTTCAACCCACTCCGCAATCCGCGAATGACAAACGGCGCCTGGGTCATGTTTTCCATGCCGCCGGCGAGGATCATCTCACTTTCGGCGAGCAGCAAACGCTGAGCGGCTTGCGCGATGGCTTCAATGCCGGAGCCACAAAGTCGATTCACGGTGACCGCGGGAGTTTCGCTTTGCAAGCCGGCCTTTAACGCCACGTGACGCGCACCATACAATGCGTCGGCGCTGGTCTGCATCACGTTGCCAAAGATCGCGTGATCAAATTCTTCGGGATTGGCGCCCGAACGGCGAATCGCTTCGCGCGACGCGCCTGCCGCCAAATCAATTGCCGATACATCCGAAAACGCTCCCGCGTAGCGCGACATGGGCGTACGCGCTCCGGCAACAATCACTACATCAGTAGGAAACATTGCGAACCTCGTTTGCTGTTAGATGCAATTTCCAGAGAACTGTTGCAGCTGGTCAAACTTTCGGAGCGTCGAGCGTGACGACCGTGTTGCCGCCACGCTTGCGGGCTTCTTCCACGGAAAATTCAGCGCGGTTCATCAGATCGGTCACGATGTCCTCGCTTTCATAGTCGGGCTTCGCAACTGCTTCCACGATTCCGGCGCTCAAGGTGATGGCTGTCGAATCCCACGGCGGCCGAATTCCGGCGGCGGCGCGGCGCAGTTTGTCGGCCAGGTTCTGCGCGCCTGCCAGCGTCGTGTCCGGCAAAATGAACGCCAGCGACCACGAAGTGTATTTTACGGCGACATCGTTTTGCCGCACGATCGGCTGCAAGGAGCGCGCCAGTTGTTCAAGAAAGCGCTCCATGGGCGACTCGCCCTGTTGGCGCAACAACTCGGCGCCGCGGTCAATCTGCACGATGGTCAAGGCCAGCGGCGTGCCTTGCGTTCGCGCGCGGTCGGCTTCGGTCAGCAGGCAGCTTTGATAAGAACTACGGCTCAACAACCCACTGCGCTCGTCGGAAACGCCCATGCGGCGCACCAGCGAGCGGAGGCGCGTGTGGCTAACGCTCATCAGCATCTGATCGCCGATCGCCTGGAGAAAATATGTTTCGTTGGGCTTCCATTTGCGCGTTTCGGATTGGCCGACGATCAGCATCCCTGCGCTTTGCTGCGTTTCGCGATCGGTAATGCGGACGCCCATCGCGGTGCGCAATCCTAAATCTTTAAGGGCCGGGCCGGTCGCGTCCTCCAAAATCAGCCCGCCTAGTTCGTCGGCTGGGGTCTTCTCCACCTGGGCCAACAGAAAAACCACCTGGGCGCCAGGAGCAGGTTTCATGCTGGAACCACAAAATTCAGCAGCCAGATCAGGCGGGCGACCGGGTGCACCGATCACAGCCAGCGCGCGACTCGCATGCAGATATTCGCCGACTTCGCTGACCGCGGTGTTCAACATGGCACGCGGCGTCTGCTGGCGAAAGATTTTCTGATTAATTTCAGAAATTTTCGAAAGGTCACGAAGTGTGTCGGCCGAGAAGGCGCCGGTTTTCCCCGTGTGGGCGTTGCCCGCCTCAGGTGGCGCTGCGGCGCCGGTGCGCACAGGCTCCACTTTCTTGGGCGGCGCTCCCTTGGGCCACCAATTTGCAGTTTGATACAAAGTCTTCAGCCGGGCGTTTTTCTCTTCTTCTCCCGGAAACATTTCGGCGATCTTTTGCAGACGGTCTATCGCTTTGCTCTGCAACGAGTACTGAAGAAAAATCTCTGTCTGTACAATCAAGTCTTCCAGGGCCTGCATGCGCTGGCCTTCTTCGGTGACCGGATGAGCCGGCTCCCGTGAGCTGGCTGGTCCGGCTTGGGGAACGGTATCTGCTGTGGACACACTGGTGCCCGATTTGGTAAGCCTACTCGCCACTCGCCTAAGAAAAGCGTCGTCAGCTTTGCCCTTTAATTTTTCCAGGCGTTCCTGATTGCGGTAGTCATACGCATCGATATCAACCAGCCGTTCGAGCGCGTCGCACGCCTTCCGAACTTCATTGCGTTCCAGATACGCGTCAAAGAGCCTGATCATGATTTCGAAGTATTTCGACTCGCGATTCAGTTCGTTATAGAGCGCCGCCCCAAATTCAAGAAGTTCAGCCAAGCCGGAGTGCCTTCCCGCTACATCATCCACCTGGGCGGCGAATTCATTCTGCCTCTTCTCCGCAAACATTCTTCTCTTGAGAAACGCCAGGATTTCAACCGCTTTGCTGCCTGCTCCTGCTGCCGCGTAAAGATCTGCAAGTTGGAACAATCTCGCCAAGCCGGCATTTTTCTCTTGCAGCAATTTTTCGAGAATGCCGCGGGCGCGATCGAGTTGACCCGAGCGCATCAGCGCATCGGCAAAGGTTTCCAGAAAAACGGGATCGCTTTCGCTGGCAGAAAACGGCTCCAACAATTTCGCCGCATCGGCCGCGTCGCCTTTGCGCAAGCGTGCGGCAGCGTACAGCAGGGCCACGGAGCGCTCTTGCGGCGCAAGTCGGTGAGCCCGTTCCAAGAATTTCAGCGAATCGTCCGCAGCACCGCTGACCGATGCCAACTGTCCGGCACGCAGAAGCGCTCGCGCCGCCAGCAGGTTGCGGCCGCTCTTTTCCGCCACGTCGGCAAGCTTGATTTGCCGCGGAAGATTGTCGGGTTCCAGTTGGGCGATACGCTCCCAGCAGAACAACGCATCTTCCTCCCGGCCCGCCGCCGTGAACAGCTCCGCCGCTTTGCCGTATTGTTCGCTCGCCTCGTCAGTACGATTTTGCCTTTGCTGCAAAAATGCGTAACGCGCAATACGCTCCGGCGGCTGCTGTGCTCCGTGCTTCAGAAACCGGTTGTAAATGGCCAGCGCTTTGGTTTCATCCTTGGGATCGACCAGCAAATCAAAAAACATTCCGTAGTAAACCGCAGCCCGCTCGGGCTGCTCACGGCGGGCATAGAGATCGCCCAGCGCCTGCGTAGCCTCCATGTGTGACGGCACTTCCTCAAGGACCGACAGGTACGCTTCGATCGCGTCCTCCACACGGTTCTTCTCAAGGAACTTCTTGGCGCGGTCCAGATGCTTGTTGACGTCTGCCATTCCTGCGGTTTGCCTTTGCGGAGCCTGGAGTGCAGCCATAGCGCGGGCGGAGCTGGCTTCGCTTCTAAACTATATACCGCGAAAAAAAAGTGGGCAAAAACTCCGCGGCACCGGATGCGGAATCATACACGCCTAAGCGACACCTTACTCGTCGCCATACTGGCGAAGGGCTTCCAGTTTACGCGCCGCTGATCCCTCACCAAGTGCTTTCTCCGCCAATTCCGCACCTTCGCGAAAATTGCCGGCCACACCGGCGACAACCAGGGCAGCGGACGCATTGATGACCACAATGTCGCGCCGAGCCTTGTCCGCCTCCGTCTTGACGACTCCGGCCAGCAAGTCACGGATCAGCGCCGCATTCTCAGCCAGATTTCCGCCCTGAATCGCCTCTAATGGCGCTGGCTTCTTGCCAAAGTCCTCCGGCACCACAGCGAATTTGCGAACGGAGCCTGCCCGGACTTCCGCCATGATCGTCGGCCCGGCAAGCGAAATCTCGTCCAGTTTACCTGCCCCGTGAACCACAAACGCGTGCTCCGTTCCCAATTCTGCCAGCGCGCCACTCACTACGTCGACAACCTGCGGCGAAAACACGCCTAACACCTGGGCTTGGGCCTGAGCAGGGTTGGTTAGGGGCCCCAGCAGATTGAATACAGTTCTGGTGCCGATTTGCCTTCGTGCAGGGGTCGCATGACGCGTTGCCGTGTGCGCGGCCTGAGCAAATAGGAAGCCAATACCAATTTCGCGAATTCCGCGCCCGACGGTGACAAACGGCAGGTCGATTCGGACGCCGAGAGCCTCCAAAACGTCGGCACTGCCACACTTCGAACTAGCCGCTCGATTGCCATGCTTCGCTACGCGCGCACCGGCGGCTGCAGCCACAAACGCCGCTGCCGTCGAAATGTTAAACGTGCCGGAGCCGTCGCCTCCCGTACCGCAGGTGTCCACCATGCGCTCCGGCAGAGTTTCGCCATCGGCAAAAACCTTCGCCGCGTGCCCGCGCATCGCTCGCGCAAAACCGGCCAACTCCTCCGCCCGGTACGCCCGCGAATTCAGTGCGGTGAGAATTTGGACGATTTCAGGAGTCACCAGCCTGCCGGCAAGCAGCTCCTCCATCAGTTCTTCGGCTTGCACGGTCGTCAGTTCGCGCCCGGCAATCGCCGTTTCCACCAGACGGTGGCTCATGCCGACGCCCTGCGAAATGTGAAAAGGCCGCTCATTCGGCGGTTTCCTTGCTCCCCTGTCGGGTTCCGAGTAAACTTCTATGTTTTGCGAACGGAAAATTCTAACACTGGCTGGTCGTCCGACAGCCGAACACTAACGGATCACTGATGAAGATTCACGAGTACCAAGCCAAAGCTATTCTGGCACGCTATGGCGTCACCACTCCTCGCGGCGAAGTGGCTTTCAGCAAAGAAGAAGCCCGTGAAGGCGCGCATCGGCTAAAAACGCCCATCGTCGTCGTAAAGGCACAGATCCACGCCGGCGGCCGCGGCAAAGGCGGCGGTGTGAAGTTGGCTCATTCGCCTGACGAGGCCGCGGAAATTGCTTCGCGCATGCTGGGAATGAATCTCGTCACTATTCAGACTGGCCCCGGCGGCCGCATTGTGAAAAGGCTGCTGATTGAAGAGGGTTTGGACATCAAGCGTGAGCTTTACTTAAGTCTGCTGGTCGATCGCCAGTCCGCACGCGTGATTTTCATGGCCAGCGCCGCCGGCGGCGTGGAAATCGAAGAAGTCGCCAAGAAGGATCCGACCGCCATTTTAAAGGAAACCATTCATCCCGCGGTCGGCCTGCAGCCCTATCAAGCGCGCAAACTCGCCTTCGGCCTTGGACTCTCCGGCGAGGCCGCCAATCATGCCGCACCATTCTTCCAGGCTGTATATCGCGCGTTCGTGGATACAGATGCCTCGATGCTCGAAATCAATCCATGCGTGCTTACGGGCGACGGCCGCCTGGTGGCGCTCGATGCCAAAATGACCTTCGACGACAACGGCCTCTTCCGCCACACCGACCTGCGCGGTCTGCGCGATCTCGACGAAGAAGATCCTCTCGAGGTCGAGGCCTCCAAGTACGGCCTTAACTACATCAAGCTCGAGGGCAACGTAGCCTGCATGGTCAATGGCGCCGGCCTCGCCATGGCCACCATGGACATCATCAAATATGCCGGCGGTTCGCCCGCGAACTTTCTTGATGTCGGCGGCGGCGCTTCCGCCGAACAGGTGAAAAACGCTTTCCGCATCCTGCTGAGCGATCCTGCTGTCAAAGCCGTGTTCATTAATATTTTTGGCGGGATTTTGCGCTGCGACGTACTGGCTACCGGCGTTGTGGCCGCTGCCAAGGACCTTCAAGTGAAAATTCCCGTGGTGGTTCGAATGGAAGGCACCAACGTCGAGCAGGGCCAGCAGATTCTCCGCGATTCAGGTTTGAATTTCACCATCGCCAATGGCATGAAGGACGGCGCGCAAAAGGTCGTTTCGCTGGCAGGAGGTGCGCGATGAGCGTCCTCGTCAACGAAAAAACCAAACTCATCGTGCAGGGCTTCACCGGCCGCGAAGGCACTTTTCACGCGCAGCAAATGATCGAATACGGTACTAACGTGGTTGGCGGGGTGACGCCGGGCAAAGGCGGCACCAAGCATCTAGAGCGCCCCGTATTCAACACCGTCGCCGAAGCCGTGAAGGGCACGGGCGCCAACGCTTCCGTCATTTTCGTGCCGCCGCCGTATGCGGCTGACGCCATTCTCGAAGCCGCTGACGCCGAGGTTCCTTTGGTCATCTGCATTACCGAAGGAATTCCGGTGATAGACATGGTTCGAGTCACTTCGGTTGTCAATCACGCTAGGACGCGCCTCATTGGCCCGAATTGTCCCGGCATCATTTCCCCAGGCAAATGCAAAATCGGCATCATGCCAGGCCGCATCCACAAACAGGGAAACGTCGGTGTGGTCAGCCGCAGCGGCACCCTGACCTACGAAGCCGTGGACCAACTGACTCGCCTCGGAATCGGTCAGTCCACCTGTATAGGCATCGGTGGCGACCCCATTATCGGAACTTCATTCCTCGACGCCATCAAGCTTTTCAACGATGACCCGGACACTCACGCCGTCATCTTGATCGGCGAAATCGGGGGCAACGCCGAAGAAACGGCCGCCGAATGGATCAAGGCCAATATGAAAAAACCGGTAGTCGGTTTCATCGCCGGACAAACCGCGCCTGCAGGCCGTCGCATGGGCCACGCCGGTGCGATCATTTCGGGTGGCCAGGGCACCGCCAAGGACAAGTACGCCGCAATGAACGCCGCTGGCGTCCGAACAGTGGAAACTCCAGCCGACCTCGGCACGACGATGGCCGCCGCGTTGAAATCCTGAGGTTTGCGGCGATTTGGGGCGGCCACCTTCAGGTGGCCTTCGTCTGGTTGAGTAAGGCTTCGCTGATGCCGCAAAACGCACTCACGCTACTCGATTAAATTCACTGGAGGATTTTTCGTGTCTCTCGAACGCACCTTCGCAATCATCAAACCGGATGCGGTTGCTGCCGGCAAACAGGGCGAGATTCTTTCGCGAATTCATAAGGCAGGTTTTAAAATCGTCGCGATCAAATCTATGCGCCTGACCAAGGAAGAAGCCGGCGGCTTCTACGCCGTCCACAAAGACCGTCCTTTCTTCGGCGAGCTAACGGACTTCATGTCCTCGGGCAAAATAATTGCGATGGTCCTGGAGGCCGATGGCGCCATCCTGAAATGGCGCGACACCATGGGCGCCACCGATCCTAAGAAGGCTGCGCCAGGTACGCTCCGCGGCGATCTCGGTACCAGCATAGGCAACAACGTCACGCACGGTTCCGATGCTCCCGAAACCGCCGCCTTTGAAATCGGCTATTTCTTCGCCGGCCTCGAACTGATCTGACGATCGAGGCTCCCCCAGATCCTCGTACGCTGGCGAATAGTAGTTTCGGATAAGCTCGCCACCGCGCTATACTCCCGAAATTATGAAAGGCTCTCCGAAAGTCATCGAGGAACTGAACAAGGCGCTCCGCGAGGAACTGACCGCTATCAATCAATACTTTCTTCACGCGGAAATGTGCGAGAACTGGGGCTACGAGCGCCTCTCGGAATACATCAAGCAACAGTCCATCGGCGAAATGAAGCACGCCGAGGCGCTAATGGAGCGCATCCTGTTTCTTGACGGCACGCCCAGCATGAAGCCACTCGAGCTGACGATCGGCAAGAATGTCCAGGAAATGCTGCAAAGCGATCTGGACCTGGAGCTTTCCGCGGTCAAGGCCTACAACGCTGCCATCCAGATTGCCGTCGAGCAAAAGGACAACGGTTCACGCGACCTGCTTGTTGTCCTGCTAAAGGATGAAGAGGACCACGTGGACTGGCTGGAAGCCCAGATACACCAAATCAAGGAACTCGGCTACGAACGCTACCTGACCATGCAAATGGGCGAGTTTGAAGAAGAAGAGTAAGCTGCATTGGCCGGACCGTCGCTAACGATTCCTCACTTCTGTCCGTCCCATCGGGTGTAGGCTTTCTCTAACCGCCAGCCGGAGGTTTCCATGCTCCGTCGCGACTTTCTTCACCGGTCTTCCCGCGCTGCAGCCGGCGCATTGCTCGCATCCCATTCGGTGGCGCGCCGTCTAGCCGCAATTCCACCTCTCTCGCAAAAGTTCGCAGCGACCGACACGGTCACCCTGGGCAACACCGCTATCAAAACTTCGCGCCTCGCCATGGGAACCGGCACGGTTGGCGCCGGCAAGCATTCCCATCAAACAGCACTCGGCATGAACGGCCTGCCGCGCCTGCTGCTCAATGGCTATGACAACGGCTTGCGTTTTTTCGATGCCGCTGATTCTTACGGCAGCCACCCTCACGTGGCCGAAGCACTCAAGCATGTCGACCGCAGCAAAGTTACCGTGCTCACCAAATCCTGGGCCCGCGATCCCAACGAAATGCGCGCGGACCTCGACCGCTTCCGGCGCGAACTTGGCATCGAGCAAATCGACATCGTTCTGATGCACTGCCTCACCGAAGCTGATTGGACCACGCGCTACCGCCCGGTCATGGACATCCTCGAAGAATCGAAACACAAGAAAATCATTCGCGCCCATGGGTGCTCTTGCCACTCGATCGAAGCGCTGCGTGCCGCCGCCAATTCGGCCTGGGTTGAAGTGGATCTCGCACGGGTGAATCCCGTCGGCGCACACATGGACGCCGATCCCGACACGGTCGTCAGCGTGCTCCGTGAAATGAAAGCCGCCGGCAAAGCCGTCCTCGGTATGAAAATCCTCGGCCAAGGCGCTCTCCGCGATCGCCGGGACGAAGCTTTACGCTTCGCCCTGGGCCTAAACGTTCTCGACGCTTTCACCATCGGCGCCGAATCCATCTCCGAGCAAAACGACCTTACGCGCCGCATTGCTGCTGCCTAAGTACATCCGATCCCGGCTAGAATTCCAACGTGGAACCGATGCAACAATTCGGCCGCACGCTGCTCATTCTTGGTGCAGTTCTGATTGTTGTCGGCGCCCTGTTGTACTTCGGCGGAAAATTGCCTTTCCGCCTCGGCAAGCTGCCCGGCGACATCGCCCATCGAGGGCGGGACGGGACGATCTATTTCCCGCTGGTTTCTTGCCTGGTCATAAGCGTGTTCGTCAGCCTGATCCTCTGGATCATTAACCAGTTTCGCCGGTGAGCTTTGCGGCCGCAGTTAGCGAGCCCCACTCCGGCTGACGCTCCCGGCAATTTGTGGCAAACTACTTGTTCCAAGATTGCGATTTCGCGCAGTCCGTCTGTGCTCCCATCGCGAAACTTTAGGCCGGTTGGATTGTAGCCACGCCGGAAAAATACATCGGGCATGCGGATCGTCTCTCCGCCGCCGTCAGAACAGGTACATGGACCCACAGTTCGAGCGAAATTTCTGCATCATCGCGCACATTGATCACGGCAAGTCCACGCTGGCCGATCGCCTGCTGGAAATGACCGGCGCGCTCACCCAACGCGAAATGCACGAGCAGGTGCTCGACTCCATGGACCTGGAGCGCGAGCGCGGCATCACCATCAAAGCGAAAAGCATTCGCCTCCACTACAAAGCCAAGGACGGCAACACCTATCGCCTCAACTTGATCGACACGCCGGGTCACGTGGATTTTTCGTACGAAGTCTCCCGTGCCCTCTCCGCTTGCGAAGGGGCGTTATTGGTAGTCGATGCTTCGCAAGGTGTCGAGGCGCAAACCGTCGCCAACACCTTTCTCGCCGCGGGTAGCAACCTCACCATAGTTCCGGTCATCAACAAAGTGGATTTGCCCGCCGCGCAGCCCGACTACGTCAAGGAACAAATCGAAAACGTCCTCGCCATCCCTGCAAACGACGCTTTACTCATCAGCGCGAAGAGCGGTCTCGGCGTCGCGGAAGTCCTTGAAGCCATCGTTCATCGGATTCCCGCGCCCAAAGGTAACGCCCTAGATCCGTTGCAGGCGCTGATCTTCGATTCGTGGTTCGATCCATATCGTGGGGCTGTCGTGTTGGTTCGCGTGAAAGCCGGACGTATCGCCAATCACATGAAGATTCGCCTTTGCGCCAACCCCGAAGTTTACGAAGTCGAACAGCTAGGCGCTTTGACTCCCAAGCCGGTTGCGCTCGATGAACTCGAAGCCGGCGATGTTGGCTTCGTCGTCGCGAACATCAAACGTGTCGCCGATGCTCGCATGGGCGACACCGTCATCGAAGCTGGCAGCACCGCACCGCCGCTTCCCGGCTTTGAAGCTACCAAGCCCATGGTCTTCGCCGGCCTCTTCCCCGTTCTCGCCGACGAATACGAACCCTTGCGAGATGCCCTTGGCAAACTTCAGTTGAACGACGCCGCATTTTTCTATGAACCGGAAAACTCGGTCGCCTTGGGCTTCGGTTTTCGGTGCGGCTTTCTTGGTCTGCTGCACATGGAAATCGTACAGGAACGCCTCGAGCGCGAATTCGGCCTCAACCTCATCACCACCGCGCCCAGCGTGCGTTACCGCATCACCCGCGTTGGCGGCACCGCCATCGAAGTGGACAGCCCAGCGAAATTTCCTAATCCCAGCGACATCGAAAAGATCGAAGAGCCGGTTATAAAGGCCATGATCATCACCAGTGATGATTCCGTCGGTAGCATCCTGCAGCTCTGCCAAGACAAGCGCGGCATTCAGAAGAATTTCGAGTATCTGTCTCCAACTCGCGTCATGCTCACCTACGAGCTACCGCTCAACGAAATCGTCCTCGACTTCTACGACCGGCTGAAGTCTGTATCGCGTGGTTACGCTTCGCTCGACTATCATCTCGAGGGCTACAAGGAATCCGACCTCGTCAAACTCGACGTCCTGGTTGGCGGCGAACCTGTCGACGCGCTAGCGATGATCACCCATCGCGACACAGCCTACGAACGCGGCCGCGAACTTGTTTCCCGCCTCCGCAAACTGATTCCGCGTCAGATGTTTGAAGTCCCCATCCAGGCCGCCATCGGCAGCCGCGTCATCGCGCGCGAAACGGTCGCTGCGATGCGCAAAAACGTGCTCGCTAAGTGCTACGGCGGAGACATTTCCCGCAAACGCAAACTTCTCGAAAAACAAAAAGAAGGCAAGCGCCGCATGAAACGCGTTGGCCAGGTGGATATTCCGCAGGAAGCTTTCTTGGCCGTGTTAAAGGTCTCCTCCACCGACGAAGAAGACTAAGACAAGCTCGGCGGATTTGTTGCGGCCACCTTCAGCTGGCTACCGGTTTCTTCCTCTTTACCTCGGCTCCTATTTCGCCTCTGTGCAAGCGGATTGCGACCGGATCGCCAATCGCAACTTGGTCCGTAGACCGCAGAACGTTGCCCGTCGCATCCGTGGCGATGGCGTATCCCCGCTCCAATACTTTGAGCGGCCCACGCTCTTGCAGCTGCAACCGTAATCTCTCGATGCGTTCGCGTTTGGCTCGTAGCAGGCGTTCCGCTCGCACGCCCAGCTCTGCGCTTCGCTTCTCAACTCTTAGCCGCACAGTTGCGATGCGCGAGCGAAAATCAAAACGAGCAATTCGCAAGTGCGCCAGCGTAAATCGACGCCGCGCCAGTTCCAGCCGTTGGCGCAATCCCTGCGCCAGCCGTGCCGTCATTTCGTCCGAACGCTGGCGCCGCTGCCGCAATAAATCGAACGGTCGCCGAAACCCACGCCGCGCACCGAGCTCGTGCACTCGCCGGCTCAGCACGGAAATCCGGTAGCGAAGTTGCTCTCCGAGAGCCCGCTTCAGCCGCACCACGTGTTCGTCGAACTCGCGCCGCGTCTGCACTACAATTTCAGCGGCAGCCGAAGGCGTGGATGCGCGCACGTCCGCCACAAAATCCGCGATCGTGAAATCCGTCTCGTGACCCACACCGGAAATCACCGGGATCACCGACTCAAAAATCGCCCGTGCCACCACCTCCTCGTTGAATGCCCACAAGTCTTCCATTGAGCCGCCGCCGCGCGCCACAATCAGCACATCCACGTTCTGCCGCTGGTTGAAGAATCGCACTGCACGCGCAATTTCTCCGGCGGCGCCTTCGCCTTGCACGCGCACCGGTACCAGCATCAAATGCACATTGGGGAATCGCCTCCGCAAAATCCGCACTACGTCTCGCACCGCCGCGCCCTTGGGCGAAGTAATCAGCCCGATGCGGCTTGGCAGCCTGGGCAGCGGTTTCTTGTTCTTGGCGTCAAACAGCCCTTCCGCTTCCAACTTCCGTTTCAATTGCTCAAACGCCAGTTGCAGGGCGCCGCGCCCCGCCGGGTCCATCGTCTCCACATAAATCTGATATTCGCCACGCGACTCGTACACACCAATCGAGCCGCGCACCGTCACCTTCAATCCGTCTTGCGGGCGGAACTTGACCCCCCGCATCTGCTGCCGGAACCACACGCACTTCACCTGCGCCTTGTCGTCCTTCAATGTGAAATAAATGTGCCCGGATTGCGCTTCCCGGCAATTCGAAATCTCGCCCTCCACCAACACATCCACAAAATTTTTCGCGAGCAAGTCGCGAATGCGCGCCGTCAGCTCGCTCACCGTCAGCGAACGCCGCTCCGGCTGCAAGTTAAATGTCAGTTGTCCCATTTGCCTTCCAGAATCGTTACAGTAGCACAGCCTCCTCGCGCTGTTCTCTGCTACTCTCTGGCGTCGCTATCTTCACGACGCAGGTCCGCGAGGCCGCCGTGACTTGGACGCAAAACTACGACCCCTTGGGCCACTGGTGGCTTTCCACGTTGCTGGCCGCGCTCCCTATTCTGGTGTTACTGGGACTTCTCGCCGGATTGAAGATTCGCCCGCACATCTGTGCCATCGCAGGGGCCGCGACTGCAGTGCTCTGCGCCGTCGCGGTTTTCAAAATGCCGGCCCAGCTGGCGCTGGCCAGCTTTGCTTACGGTGTCGCGTTCGGGCTGCTCAAAATCGTCTGGATCGTGGTCGCAGCGGTCTTTCTCTATGACATTTCCGTGGAAACCGGCCAGTTCGAAATCATGAAGGAATCCGTTGCGGCAATCACGCCGGACCGGCGCATACAGCTGTTGCTGGTGGCGTTTTGCTTCGGGTCATTTATTGAAGGGTCTGCGGGATTCGGCGCGCCAGTAGCAATCGCCGGTGCGTTCATGATTGGACTTGGCTTTCGGCCATTTCAAGCTGCGGTGCTCAACCTGATTGCCAATACGGCGCCCGTAGCGTGGGGCGCGATCGGAATACCCGTGCATACCCTGGCACTGGTTTCCGGGCTCCCCGATGGCGATTTGAGCAAGATGATTGGACGAATCCTGCCATTTACGGCGGTCATTGTTCCCTTTTGGCTGGTACGTACGATGGTCAGCTGGAGCGAAACGCTGGAAGTGCTGCCGGCAATTCTTGTGGTGGGCGTTTCGTTCGCGGGAATGCAATATTTTTGGTCAAACCACGTGGACAGCAACCTGGTGGATATCGCCGCCGGAATTTTATCGCTGCTTGCGACGTTGCTCTTTTTGCGTGTGTGGCGGCCGAAGCGGCTCTGGCGCTTCCCAGAGGAGCGGGAAGCCATGCAAGCTCCGACTGGGCCGGAATCAGACCTAGTAAGAGCGGCAACGGGAGACCAATGGCAATTGGACGCGGCGCACCCGGCTGGGCAACAAACTCGCTATACAGGCCGACAGATTGCCCGAGCGTGGCTGCCTTTCGCGATCCTATCGGTGCTTGTCCTGTGCTGGGGATTGCCTTCCATCAAAGCGGCGATGGGTAAAGCGACGACGCCCGCATTTGCCAGCGGCGGGTGGAACTTTCCCTATCTCCATAAGGCCGTTCTGCGCGCGCAACCAGTGGTAACCAAGCCAACCCCGGAGAACGCAAAATTCGATTTCAACTGGCTGACCGCAACCGGTACCGCGTGTTTTTTGTCGGCTCTTTTGGCCGGGACGGTGCTCGGCTTGGGTCCGGGTGTGATGCTAGAAATCTTCGGCAAAACGCTGCACCGCATGCGTTTCGCGATTGTAGCCATGGCCTGCATGCTGGGTTTGGGCTACGTCACCCGCTATTCAGGGATGGACGCTGTGCTGGGGCTGGCGTTCACGCGAACCGGCTGGATGTTTCCATTCTTCGGAACTTACATCGGATGGCTCGGCGTGGCGCTGACTGGAAGCGACACGTCGTCCAACGCACTATTCGGCAGCCTCCAGCGCATCACCGCGGAGCAACTTCATCTGAATCCGGTGCTGATGTGTTCAGCCAACAGCGCGGGCGGAGTGATGGGCAAGATGATTGACGCGCAGTCTATTTGCATTGCTACTGCCGCGACCAACCAGGTTGGCACGGAAGGAAGCATTTTCCGCTTTGTGTTCTGGCATTCGGTCTCGCTCGCGGCAATAGTTGGCGCGATTGTGATGTTTTATGCCTATGTTTTTCCGCACGCCGTCCCGTAAACCCAGCGGCCATTCCGGTGCGGCCGGCAATCTGTGATACTTTCTTGCGCAAATGAAACGTCCTCTCGAAAACTCTAAGCCACGTTCCGTTGTTCCGGCGATCCTTACCGACATCCATTTCTGGATCCCTGCCGGCGTGTTGGTCTTTGGGCTTTGGGTGCTTCATTGGACTCGCTGATCGCCTCCGAACAGCCCCGCGCGGGGAACACGCAAGTCGACGCGAGCCGTCTGCGCAAATTGCAATTCGCCGGAATTCTTTCGGGATTCGCCGCCGGCGCCTGGCTTGGCGCCGCGGAAGCGCCCACGAAGCTGGTAAACCTCGGCATCTCACCGGTCATCATTTCCCTGCTCATGGTTTCCGGAGTATTTCTGGCGCGCTGGACTTTGCCAGCTTTGATTCGTGGCACTGCCCAGATGCGTGTAGATGCGCGCCAAGCACCGCATCTGATCCTGTGGGGAGTTTTGGCAGGATGCCTGTGGGCAGTTGCGAATACGTTGACGGTCTTCGCGATTCGCGATATCGGTCTCAGCGTGGCGTTCCCGCTGTGGAACCTGAACAGTCTCCTGGGAATTTTTTGGGGCTGGTTGCTCTTCCGTGAACTTCGCGGCGCCGAAAAAGCACGCCTCTTTTCGGTCGTTGGCGGCGCAGTGGTGATGTTCTGCGGTGCGACGATGTTGGCGTTCGCTTCGTCCGCGCAATCGGGCGGCGCCGCCGCCACGCGCGGAATCGTCGCAGCGCTGGCTGCCGGAGCCCTGTGGGGTACGATGTACATTCCGTACCGCAAGGCCTATCTCAGTGGGATGAACCCGCTTTCGTTCGTCGCGTTTTTCACGGTCGGTGAATTGGGAATGATGCTGTCTCTGGCTCTTGCGAACACCGGCAGCGCCGCCGCATTGGTAAAGCAGCTATCGCAGGCACGTGATGTGTTGTTCTGGCTGATGTTGGGTGGATTTGTATGGGTCATTGGCGACCTGTTCCAACAATACGCCGCGAAGTATCTGGGAATCAGCCGCGGCATTCCCTTGTCCAATACCAATCAGCTTTGGGGCCTGCTTTGGGGAGTTTTTGTTTTTGGCGAATTGCACGGCGCGACCGCCGGCCACTCGGCACGAATCATCGGAGGCTCGCTCCTCATGGCCGTGGGTGCCGGCGCGATCGCTCTAGCATCGGTAACTCGCGGCGAGCACCGCAACTGGCAAGAGGCCATCGGACGCGAAGTTCGCAAGTACGGAATTGCCGCGGACTACGCGCAATCGGCAATCACTGGAGAGTCGACCGAGGCCGAGAGCTCGCGCTCTTGGGTCGATTGGCTGCTGTTGGTCGTGACCTCCGGTATTTTCCTTTACCTGGGCTTGATTGCCCGTACGCCGCAAATTTCTTTCCATTGGCCCGCGCTAGTCTTCCTTTCATTCGCGTCCCTGCTCATTCTGGCAATCGCGGCACTCTCCTTGTTCAAGACAACACACTTTCGCTAGTCCAATTTGACGCCTGCTTCGGCGGAAAGACGGCAGGACTCCTGCTAACATTGCCGAAGACCATGGCACGAGCGCAAAACCCGGCAGGCGAGGCCCCCGCATTGCTCGCGCAAAATCTGGTGCAGACCTTGGCGCGCGAGCGCATCGTTCCGCGCTTTGTGGACTCCTACGTAGTAGAAAACGGGCGTCATGCCCTGCAGGTTCATGCGCCGCTCTATCGCGACCTGCTAACCATCCTGCAGCGTGAAGCGCTGCTGGCAGCTTGTGTCCGCGCTCTGGAAATCTCCACGTTCGAAACAATCGAGAACGGTCGAGGAAAACAGAAAGTTGTGATGCGCAAAGGTGCGGAGAGCTTCCGTCGAAAATTTCTTTCCGCGCTGGCTCGTCAACAGAATTGGAATGCCGGCGACGCTCTGGACTTTCAGTCAGACCTGAAAATGTACGAGGATCTGTTGGCTCGCGCAGCTTCGTCGCGCCGTCCGCGCAAGCCCTACGAAGCAGCCAATCATCCGTTCGTAGATCGCTGCGCCTTTATGCTGGACTCGGACTTTCTGGAAAAGGCGCGCCTCGCCGCCAGCCGCGCGCTCACCAGCGTCGAAGAAATCGCGGCCAAGCTGGCGTTTGAAGCCGTAGGAAGCTCCTAACGGCGAATTAGGAGTGCGGCTCGACTTGTACGGCAGTGCCATAGGCAAGCACTTCGGTCACTCCCTGCATCACTTCCGTAGCGTCATAACGAAAACATACGACTGCGTTCGCGCCATGCTCCGCGGCGTGCATCAGCAACAGTTCATATGCCTCAATTCGTGTCCTTTCGCAAAGATCGGTCAGTATGGTGATGTTCCCGCCGACGATGGTCTGCAGCGCCGCGCCCAGGTTTCCGATCACGCTGCGCGAGCGCACAATGATGCCCCGCACCACTCCAAAATTGCGCACGATGCGATACCCCGGCAGCTCCAACGCCGTCGTCACCATAGATGAATCCACGCGCCCCGGCATAGAATGTCTCCTCTCGAGGGCAGCCCGATGAAGTGGCTGGGCTGCCGTTTACCTCTGCGATTCTACCTGCGAATACGCATGCTGCGCGAGCCGCGCCCGTTTGTTATTCTCCGTCTGCATGGATAGTTTGTTCATTTTTCTTGCACTCGCACAGATACTGGTCGGACTGTACCTGGTGTATCAAGCGATCCGCTGGCTGAGCTACGTCCGCCGGCGTGCTGCCACTGACCCCGGCTTCTACTCTCCCCGAACCGCTGTGCTATGCCCCTGCAAAGGCGTAGAACCCGGCCTGGAACGGAATCTCACTGCACTCTGCGAGTTCGATCATCAAAATTACGAAGTCTTTTTTGCGCTGGCGTCAGAGTCCGACTCGGCCGCAGCTATCCTGAAACGCGTGGTGGCCGGCTCGCGCGGCAAAGCGCATCTCATTATTGCGGGAGCACCCCTGGAATGCGGCGAGAAAATCAACAATCTGCGCGCCACGATCGAACAGCTTCCCACGGATTTCGAAGTCCTAGTCTTCGCCGATTCCGACGGCCGCCCAGGCCGTTCCTGGCTGCGCAAGCTAACCGGGCCGCTGAATGATTCGCGGATCGGCGCCACGACTACCATGCGTTGGCTCATCGCCAATAACAATGAGTTCGCGTCTCTCCTGCTGGCAGCGTGGAATGCGCCCATCGTTACCATGCTTGGCGAAAACACCGCTAAGAATTTCTGCTGGGGAGGGGGAACGGCCATCAAGCGAAGCGTATTCGAACAGTCCGCGGTTCTCGAGGAGTGGCAACATTCCGTAAGCGACGATTACTCGATGACGACCGCGCTGCAGCGCCGTAAC